>OJGU01000037.1_pt1 | contig 106982 bp, 92 predicted proteins | sample 1594741 | NCBI WGS metagenome assembly OJGU01 (sample SAMN05416841, study PRJEB24817) | seawater metagenome | isolation source: Sea water | place: Canada:Atlantic | collected 2013-07 | reverse complement strand
CGAGATGTAGAGAGGTCTCGTGGGCTCGGAGATGTGTATAAGAGACAGACCCTATATGGGCTAGCTTTTTTTCTTTTAATTTCTATCGGTTTATTTAAATCTACTATGACTTCCGAAGTCAGTAAATTTTAAACAAAATTCAATGCTATTCTGATTTAAATAAGCTTAGTTTTTGTGAATGAATTGTTTAGCTTTGTGAATGAACTTGTTTTTTTTGTAAATGAAATTTCTACTGTTTTTAATATGGTCTTTATTATCTTCGTTGATGCTTAGTTCCCAAACTTTTGCGGATAAAGATTATTACTTGATAGATTCTTTAGTTGTCGAAAACCTCTCAGATGATGATAAAAAATTACTGGATAGTTGTCTTACTATATTTCATAAACAAGAGCATGATTCTGATAAGATTAATATTATTAATACTATTGTAAATACAAGTTGGGATAATGATGTATGGCCAAAATATAATCAATGGATTTATAACTTTACTAAACAAAAATTAACGCACCCACTTTCTCCAATCGAAAAAAAATCAATGCTCGGTCTTTATGCTGAAAGCTTAAATAATATAGGCCTTTATTACTCTAATAGAGGGGAGGTTAAAAATGCATTAAACAATTTTAAGAAAGCATTAGAAATTTCAACTAAGATAAGAAACCAAAGCGTTAGTGCAGTTTGTTTAAACAATATAGGCATCTTATATTATAGCCAGGAGGATTTGGATAATGCATTAAAATATTTTAAAGAAAGCTTTGAACTACGAATTAAGTTAGGAGAAAATGACATTGCTTCAGATGTATTAAACAATATTGGTTTCATTTATGGGAAACAAAAAAACTATATTAAAGCCAAAGAATATGATGAAAAAAGTTTAGCACTTCGTATCGCTAGTAACGATAAAAGAGGAATAGCTGAGAGTTTGAATAATTTAGGGGCAATAAGTAAAAGAGAGGCAGAAAAGATGGAAAAAGAAGGTGGTAATAAAGATTCCATTCAGGCTAAAATTGAAGCAAGTTTAGCTTATTTTAAACGAAGCATTCTTATTCAAAAGGAGATAAAAGATATTAATGGTATGGCTAACACGTACAATAATATAGCACATATTTATTATGATTATAATGATATGATACAAGCTGAAAAATATGGGAAAAAGGCATTAGAATTAGCACTACAAAACAAACATGCTATAAACACAAAGAACTCTTCTGAATTATTAGCACGGGTTTATGAAAATAAAAACCAAGGGATGCTTGCTTTGGACATGTACAAACTTTTTATAACTACAAGAGATACTATAAATAATATTCAAGCTCAAAAAGCAACAATAGAGCAAAACTTACAATATGAATTTGATAAAAAAGAAAGCCTAGTTGTTGCTAATCATGAAAAAGAATTAGCAATAAAAGAAGCTGAAAAACAGCAACAAACTATTGTCATATGGGCTGGTGCAATAGTGCTTATACTTATTGTTGGGTTTAGTGTTTTTATAGCTAATCGATTAAAATTAAGCAACAAACAGAAGCAGCTTATAGAGCAAAAAAATAAAGAAAATGAATTGTTACTTGGGGAAATACATCATCGAGTAAAAAATAACCTACAAATAATTTCTAGCCTATTAAGTTTACAAGAAAGAAGTATTGATGATGTAGCAACAAAATCTGCTATTGCCGAAGGAAAAGAAAGAGTAAAGTCTATGGGATTAATACATAAAATGTTATACCAAAACGATAATTATTCTGGAGTTGAAATGGATAATTATGGCAAAGAGCTTGTTAGTGGCTTAATTGATAGTTTTGGAATGAAAGAAACTGACATTGATGTAAACTTAAATTTTTCTCATTTAAAATTAGATGTTGATACTGCTATTCCCATTGGTTTAATTATTAATGAATTGGTAATTAATGCATTAAAGTATGCTTATAAAAAAATCGAAACCCCTTCTTTAAGTATTAGTTTAATCGAAGAAGCAGAGCATCTTAATTTAGAAGTAAAAGATAATGGCAACGGAAAAGTGGGTAATTTAGAAAATTCTAAAGCATTTGGGATGAAACTAATTAAATCATTATCTCGACAAATTGGAGGTACTGTTTCGATACAAAGTAATGCTGGTATTTGTGTTAGTATTAAAATTGCAAATTATAAACTAGTTTAAAATGGGCATAAAAGTATTAATAGTTGAAGATGAGGTGCTTGTTGCAGAAGAAATCGCTGCTGACATGGAAGACTATGGTTTCGAAGTTACTGAAATTGCTACTTCAAGTGAGGAATGTTTGTCTTCAATAGAAAATAATGTTCCCAATATTATTTTAATGGACATCAACATAAAGGGAAATAAAGATGGTATAGAAACGGCAAAATTAATACACCAAACAAGCAAAATTCCTATTATTTACTTAACAGCTAATACCGATTCTGTAACTTTCAAAAGAGCTCTAGAAAGTTTGCCCAATGCTTTTATTAGCAAACCATACCAAAAAAAAGATTTATATTCTGCTGTCGAAATAGCTTGCAATAAACATAATGAAGAATTAATAAAAGAACAAAACCCTATCATAAATAATTCATTTTTTGTAAAAGATGGAGATTACTTTACTAAATTAAATTTTGATGATATTTATTATCTTGAAGCTGATGGTAGTTATTGTAATATATATACTAATAAAAAAAAGATTACTCTTTCTTCCAACTTAAATCACTTTCAAAATAACCATAAAAGTCCAATCTTTGTTCGTACTCATAGGTCTTATATAATCAATATAAATAAGGTGGAAGGATTTGATAAAGACTCTATTATTATTAACTCTAAAGTAATACCAATTAGCAAATCCTATCAAAAAGAAATTATGAAGTTTTTTAACAAACTTTAAAACTTTCTTTCGCTGATTTTTTATTGTGGATATTAAAACCATCATTAAACTAGGTACTTTTCATAAATAAAAAATAGTTAATCAATATCACTTTATTTTTTTTCTCAAAATGTGTATTTTCGACAAAAAATAAAAATGCCTGCGAAGCGGGAAAATACAGCGTAATTTATGTCAGAAACGATATTAGTAATAGGCTCTTCGGGACAAATTGGAACAGAGTTAGTTGAAGAATTAAGAAAAATGTATGGCAATGATAATGTAGTTGCTTCAGATATAAAAACGCCTCAACAAGAACAATCGGGTCCGTTTGAAATAGTAGATATTTTAAACAAAGAACAATTGTTGTCCATTGTGAAAAAATACCAAGTTACTCAAGTGTATTTATTAGCAGCTTTACTTTCTGCTACAGCAGAGAAAAATCCTGAATTTGGCTGGCAATTAAATATGGAAAGCTTATTTAACGTGCTAAATTTAGCTAAAGAAGGCATTATTAAAAAAGTATATTGGCCAAGCTCTATTGCTGTTTTTGGTCCAACAACACCAAGAGTAAATACGCCACAACTTACCATTATGGAACCCACAACGGTTTATGGTATTAGTAAACAAGCCGGTGAACGTTGGTGTGAATATTATTTCAATAAATATAATGTAGATGTAAGAAGCATCCGTTATCCGGGATTAATTGGTTATAAATCACTACCCGGTGGAGGTACAACTGACTATGCGGTGGACATTTACCACCAAGCATTAAAAACGGGTAATTATACTTGTTTTTTATCAGAGAATACTTATTTACCAATGATGTATATGCCCGATGCCATTAGAGCAACTATTGAGTTGATGCACGCTAAAGCAGAAGATGTAAAAATTCGTTCGAGTTATAATTTGGGAGGTATTAGTTTTTCGCCAAAAGAAATTGCAGTAGAAATTAAAAAACATCTTCCTAACTTTGAAATAAATTATAATGTGGATGAACGTCAGAAGATTGCAGACAGCTGGCCACAAAGTATTGATGATGTTGCTGCTCAAGAAGATTGGGGATGGAGACATCATTATGATTTGAATGCTATGACGATAGATATGTTAAAGCATTTGAAATAAATAACATATAGCATTATGGAAAAATTACTTAACTATATAAACGGAGAGTTGATTGAACCTCAATCAAAACAATATTTAGATAACTACAACCCATCAAAAGGAGAAGTATATTCTCTCATTCCTGATTCTGATGCTACTGATGTAGAATTGGCAGTGAAAGCAGCTAAAGCAGCTTTTCCATCATGGTCGGTAACACCAAAAGAAGAACGTTATAAAATTATTATGCGTTTGGTAGAGTTGATTGAACAAAATTTGGATATGCTTGCAGCAGCAGAATCTAAGGATAATGGCAAACCGTTAAAGTTGGCTCAAACAGTTGATATTCCTAGAGCTGCAAGTAATTTTAGGTTTTATGCCACAGGTATTTTGCACTTTGCTTCAGAATCGCATGCTATGGAAGACCAAGCCATTAATTATACTTTAAGAGAACCTATTGGTGTTTGTGGCTGTATTTCTCCATGGAACTTGCCGCTATATTTGTTTAGCTGGAAAATAGCTCCTGCCTTAGCTGCCGGAAATACGGTTGTGGCAAAACCATCCGAAGTTACACCAATGACAGCTTATTTACTGTCAAAATTGTGTATAGAAGCGGGTTTCCCGAAAGGTGTACTCAACATTGTACATGGATTAGGTCCAAAAGTAGGAGCTGCCATTACCAATCATCCTGAAATTCCTGTAGTATCTTTTACCGGAGGAACAGTAACAGGTGCAGAGATTATCAGAACTGCCGGACCAATGTTTAAAAAATTATCATTGGAATTAGGGGGTAAAAATCCGAACATTATTTTTGATGATTGTGATTTTGAAAAAGCATTAAAAACTACGGTACATTCTTCTTTCGCCAATCAAGGACAAATATGTTTGTGTGGTTCCAGAATTTTTATACAACGAGGTATTTACGAAAAGTTTAAAAATGCCTTTGTAGAAAAAACCAAGCAGCTAAAAGTAGGAAACCCTTTAGATGCTTCCACTAATTTAGGAGCGGTAGTTTCTAAATCGCACATGGAAAAAGTGCTTTCATACATCAATTTAGCTCAAGAAGAAGGCGGAAAAGTAATAGCAGGAGGAAATCAAGTAAACTTAAGTGGAGAATTTGAAAACGGTTGGTACATTGCCCCAACTATCATTGAAGGACTATCATTTAATTGTAGAACCAATCAAGAAGAAATTTTTGGTCCGGTAGTAACCGTTATGCCTTTTGATACTGAAGAAGAAGTATTAATGATGGCAAATAGCACCAAATACGGATTGGCTTCTACCGTATGGACAGAAAATCTTTCTAAAGCCCATAGAGTAGCTGCCAAGTTACACATTGGAATTGTTTGGGTAAATTGTTGGTTATTAAGAGATTTAAGAACCCCGTTTGGTGGGGTTAAAAACTCAGGCGTTGGCAGAGAAGGTGGTTTTGAAGCCCTGCAATTCTTTACTGAACCCAAAAATGTGTGTATTAAGTTGTGAACAGTTTTTTCTAAGACTAAAATCGCTTAATAAAGTTCTTGCTGTGGAATTTTAATCTTTATCTTTGTGCATCTAACTTTAAAACCTAACAAGATGTATAACGGATTAACTCATGCACACAGTGGACTAAGATGGTTGGTAGTGTTATTTTTAGTAATAGCAATCATTAAATCATTTTCAGGCTGGAAAAACAATAAGTCATTTGACAAATCAGACAATTTGATTGCTTTGCTTTTGCTTAGTTTTACTCACTTGCAATTTGTAATAGGATTGGCGGTGTATTTTATGAGTGGAAGATTGGCAGCAATTGGAGAATCAATGAAAATATCTGAGACTCGTTTTTGGTCGTTAGAACATGGTTTATTAATGATATTAGCCATTGCTTTAATTACTATTGGTAGAGTAAAATCTAAAAAAGCAGCAACAGATGTATTAAAACATAAAAAAGGAGTTGCTTTTTATTCTATAGCATTTGTAATAATTTTATGGGCAGGTCTGATAAAGCCTTATTTATTAGGAAAACCATGGTTTTAAAGCATAAATTTCAAATAATTGTATGATAAAAAAATCACACGACACACAAGACTTGAGTGTAGAGAGGGCTGTTTTGGTCGGACTGATTATTAAAGGAGAGCAGGACGAAGAGCAGTTGCAAGAATACTTAGATGAGTTAGCATTTTTGGCAGAAACTGCCGGAGCGGAAACCGTTAAAAGATTTACTCAGAAAGTAGGTCATCCCGATACTAAAACTTTTGTAGGAAAGGGAAAACTGGAAGAGATTAGAACTTTTATCAAAGAAAATGAGGTAGGGTTAGTTATTTTTGATGATGAGCTTTCTCCTTCTCAATTAAGAAATATTGAAAGAGAATTAGAATGTAAAATTCTAGATAGAAGCAATTTGATTCTTGATATTTTTGCTTCCAGAGCACAAACTGCTCATGCTCGAGCACAAGTAGAGTTGGCTCAATTACAATATCTTTTACCACGATTAACTAGAATGTGGACGCATTTGGAACGTCAGAAAGGTGGTATTGGTATGCGTGGTCCGGGGGAGACTCAAATAGAAACGGATAGACGTATTATTTTAGATAAAATAGCGCTGTTAAAAGAAAAGCTTAAAAAAATTGACAAGCAAAAAGCCACGCAAAGAAAACAACGTGCTCAAATGGTAAGAGTAGCTTTAGTTGGTTATACTAACGTAGGTAAATCTACTATTATGAATATGTTGAGTAAATCGGAAGTTTTTGCTGAAAACAAACTTTTTGCCACCTTAGATACTACTATTAGAAAAGTGGTAATAGAAAACTTGCCTTTTTTACTTACCGATACGGTTGGATTCATCAGAAAATTGCCTCACCATTTAATTGAATCTTTTAAATCTACTTTAGATGAAGTAAAAGAAGCAGAAGTGTTGGTGCATGTGGTAGATATTTCTCATCCCGCATTTGAAGATCATATTCGCGTAGTTAATGAAACCTTACAAGATTTAAATGCTTTAGATAAACCAACTATTATGGTGTTTAATAAAATTGATGCATTTACTTATGTGAAAAAAGATGAGGATGATTTGTTGCCAAAAACCAGAGAAAATTACTCGCTAGAAGATTTAAAAAAAATGTGGATGAGCAGAGAAAGTGAAGTCCCTAGCGTTTATATTTCTGCGGAAAAGAAAATTAACATTGAGGAATTTAAGCAACTATTATACGATAACATTAAAAAAACGCACCTGAGCATTTATCCTAATCAGTTGTTGTATTGATAACATCAATCAATTTCAAACAATTTTCCTGATTGGAATATTCTGCTAACGATTCTTTTCGTTGAGTTTTCACGGTTTCAACATCAATTTCTTGCTGAAAAAGAGTCTTAATTTTGATTTTAAAAGTTTCGTTAGTGTCAGCAATTTCACATAAATTAGTCAGCGTTGTTCCTGATAACATCGTTGTTTTTGCTAAACAAAACCTTCCTTTAAACAAAGAATGGAGCAGTTTTAATTTTAACCCTGTTGGTTGATGGGTGTAAAGCAAATTGATTTGAGCGTTACTAATCAATTCTTGCATTTTACTCTCGGTAGGGTTTTCAACTAACTGAATGTTTTTGTAATGGTTTATTGTAGATTTTAATTTTTTTGTTGGATGTAATCCGGCAACAATTAAAGGGATGTCTAATGTGTTGAAAATTTTATTGCAAATTACTAAAGCAGCAGCTTCGTTTTCGGGGACACCCAAATTCCCATGATACAATACATAATTGCCTTTTCCTTGTTGAATGGTAATTTCTTCTCCTGAATGAAAACAAGGAATAAAAACTGTTTTTACGTTAGGGTATTCTTCCTTGAAATAAAGTTCATCTGTTTTAGAAACTACCAAAATGAGGTCGGCTAGTTGTATTACTGGCTCGTATTTTTTTGCTTTCCATGCTTCAATAGAGAAATAGATTTTCTTAAAAAAATGTTGTTCTGCTTTGGCTAAATAAGCGTAATAATCATGCTCAATGTTGGTGGCTCTTATTATTTTAAAACGCTTTTTAAAAGCCTTGTCATTAAGTAAAAAGCTGGTATGTAATCCTTCAAATAAAATAGGAAAATCATTTTTTAGTAAGTTGGTTTTTAGCTCTGCGGCAACTCTCGATTTTACGATGTAAGGAGTTAAACTCAAAAATGAGAAAATACCTGTTTGCCTTTTGTAATAATGTACTGTCTCACAATATTTTTCTAATTCAGCTTGTTTTCCTCTGCCGTAATCAAAACAATGTAAATGTACTTTAATGCCATTTTTATGAAGGTGTTTTATTTTGTAAAAAACATCTATTACACCGCCATAATTTGCCGGATAAGGCACGTTAAAAGAAATGATATTTAATTGACGGACTTCCAATTTAAAACTTAAAATTCAACATTTCTTTAATTATTTCCGATTCTTTTTCCCAATTCAATTCTTGTTTAGCTTTTGCTGCATTTGCTTTCCAACTATTGAGTTGAGGTTCATTTTTCAGCATTTCATTGAGTTGATTGGCTAATACTTTTGGGTCGGTACTTTGTGCAACTTCCCCAAGTTGATACTGTTTCACTAATATGCTCATTTCAGGTAAATCAGCTACTAAAACAGGTATTTCTGCATGGATATAATCAAACAATTTATTGGGTAATGCTAATTGGTAATTTAATCCTACATTTTCTTCTAAACTTAATCCTATAGTCGCTTGTTGCGTGTAGTTCTTGAGTTCTTGATAAGGAATTTCTCCGAGCATTATTACTTTATCTTTTAAGTCGAGTTGCTCAATAAGTTGTTGAATAGAGGCAGAGATGTCGCCTTTTCCAATAAGTTGTAAAGTAGCTCCATCAATATATTGCATGGCTTTTACCATAGTTTCAATGCCTCGGTTTACATTTATCGCTCCCTGATAAAGTATGATTTTTTCTGATTTTTCTGAAGGAGGACTAGACACTTTTAAAAAAGGAACATTTCTTACCACTTTTACTTCAATATTATATTCTTTGCGATAGATTTCGGCAATACCATTACACACCGTAATTACTTTGGTTAGTTGAGGTAAGATAAAGTGTTCTATTTTTTTCCAGAATGCCTGAATTTTTGGACGAGGAATTAATTCCGGAACTTCTGTAAAATATTCGTGACTATCAAAAACTAAGGTGTTACTCTTCATTTTTGAAGCCAAAAAACAAGCTGGTAGCGTGTCTAAATCGTTACTCCAAATGAGCGATTGCTTACTGAAAAGCAAGAAAAAAAACAACCGAATGTTGTAATTAGCATAGAAAAAAGCACCTTTATTAAACCATAGCTTAAACCTTTTAGTAGCATAAGCTTGTGTTTGAAGCGGCAAACTATCTTTTTTTAACCTACCTACAAGTACCACGTTGTAATTTAACGATAGCAACGTAGTACAAATTTTATGTGCCCGCTGGTCGGTGGTTAAATCGTTGGTTACAGCTACAATGGCTTTAGGTCTGTTGGTCATTTGAGCGTTAACGTTCAAGGTTAAGTTTTTGGTAAAAATAAGATTTTTTTGAGGAGAAAATAAAATCAGATAATTGTTACTAATGTATTAAGAAGAGGTTTTCCTTTCAAATAGTTTTAGCAGTAATTTGAGGCTTCATTGCCACTACTCAACAGGTTTCCTCCTGAATGATCTTTCTTTGTTGTCATTCAGGAGGAAACTTGTTTGAACAAGAGATAAAAATTATTTTTGTGTTAATGTTGAATAAAGGCAGCTATTATCAAGCAATTAAGTATGTCATCAAAAAACTTTTTTGTTTATATCACAACTAACCCTAGTAAGACAGTTCTTTATGTTGGAGTTACCAATGACTTAAAAATAAGAATGCAACAACATTATGATAATAGAGGTAAGAAACAAACTTTTGCAGGAAGGTATTATTGTTATAAGTTAATTTATTATGAGAAGTATGGTGATGCTAATATGGCAATTGAAAGAGAAAAAGAAATAAAAGATTTAAGTAGAGAGAAAAAAGAAAAGCTAATTGCAACAGAAAACCCAAAATGGAATAGAATTGAATTTTATGATTAGTTGTTTTCCCTTCCCTTCTTGTCATCAAGGTTAAGATTAAGTTTTCCTTTCAAGGTTACTTATTTATAGTTAGGTACATCTTGCCACTACTCAACAAGTTTCCTACTGAATGACAGTTAGAAAAAATCACTCTACCAACTCTCCTCTAAGGGATTCCTGCATAAATGATTTAGTTTCATCAAGCGGTAGGTTTTTACCTAGTAAATACATCAATTTGGTAATAGTTGCTTCAAAAGTTAAGTCTTTGCCGCCAACAACACCAATTCTTTTAAGTGCGGAGCTTGTTTCATATTTGCCTTGTTCTACACTTCCGCTAATGCACTGTGAAATGTTTACTACCAACACATCTTTTTTGATTGCTTTTTGTAAACACTCAATAAACCAATCAGCAGTAGTAGTGTTTCCTGCTCCAAAAGTTTCTATTACCAAGGCTTTTAAATTCGGAATGGAAACAATGGCTTCTACAATATGTTGATTAATGCCCGGAAACATTTTTAAAGTAGCGATATTGGTATTCAGCTCATAATGAAACTGTGTAGGAGCATTAAAATCAGGTTGTAAAAGGTATTGTGAGTTAAACTTTAGGTTTACTCCGGCTTCTGCTAAAAAAGGGTAGTTGGGCGATTGAAAAGCTTCAAATTGCTCGGCACTTACTTTGGTAGATCTGTTTCCTCGGTATAAATTGTATTCAAAATAAATGGCTACTTCTGGCACTAACATTTTTCCATTAAATTTTGAAGCCGCAATTTCTATAGCTGAAAGTAAATTTTCTTTAGCATCAGTTCTTACCGCACCAATAGGTAATTGAGAACCGGTAAGGATAATAGGTTTGGTAAGGTTTTCTGTCATAAAACTTAATGCAGAAGCAGTGTAAGCCATGGTATCTGAACCATGAAGTACCACAAAACCATCATAGGTGTTATAATTTTCTTCAATAATCTTACATAACTTTATCCAGTGTTGTGGATTAATGTCTGATGAATCTATAGGGTGCTCAAAAGAAATGGTGTTTATAGTGGCGTTAATTTTTTTTAGTTCGGGAATTTCATGTAATAAGGCATCAAAATTAAAAGAAACCAATGCCCCTGTAATTTTATCTTGAACCATTCCTATGGTACCACCTGTATATATTATTAATATTGAATTCATTCTTCTAGTTTATGAGTTTAAAGGTTATGGTTTAGACTCTTTTTTTGGGCTTTTACTCACCAAATAAACGCCTGTAAAAATAAACAAAGCTGCACTAATTTTAATCATATCCAAACTGTCTTTTCCTGCCCAAATAGCAATTAAGGTTGCTAGTAGCGGTTGGAGGTAAATATAGGTAGAAACTACTGAGGGGGAAAGTCTTTTTAGCCCGTAGATATTAAATAAATAGGCTAAAAAAGTAGTAGAAATAACCACAAATAAAAACTCCCACCAGATAGTTGGAGTAAAAGTTGACCATTCAATTTGTTTAAATTCTTCAAAACCAAATGGAAAAACCATAATTAATCCAAAAGCAAAAACCCACGACATTACTGTTATAGGTTTGTATTTTCGCATTAGCGGAACAGCGATAACTAAATAAATTCCATATGACATGGCATTTAAAAAGATGAAAATATCGCCTTTTAAGTTTTCCGAACCAAATGAAAAATCTCCCTTAAACAACAAGAGCAATAATGCTCCTATTATCCCTAAAGCAATACCGGAAACTTTGGTTAATGTAATGTTGTTTTTAAGAATAATAGCGGAAGCAATTAATACCATTATTGGATTGGAAACCATGATAATTCCTGCATTAATGGGAGTAGTGTTGTCTAATCCATATAAAAACATTAATTGGTTAGCAGCTACTCCAAATAATCCGCACAAACCCAACAACAAGAAGTCTTTTTTAGCAACTTTTTCATATGAAAAAACATAAATAATCCAAAAAAGCACTACAGCTCCTATTACCCGACTTAGCACCAAACCGAAAGGTTGTATAAAATTGGGCATCAAATCTTTGGCTATAGAATAGTTAGCTCCGTAGATTAGATTAGCACCAAAAAGAGCTAAGTGAGGTTTTAGGTTGTTACTCATAAAAGTTTTTTAGCAGCATCAACAGTTTTTGCCGAATTGCCTACAAAAATAGCATCATCAATAATGATAACTGGTCGTTTTAAAAAAGTATATTCTTCTAAAATTAATTTTTTGATGTCATTTTCTGTTAATTCTTTGTCTTTTAAGCCCATTGTTTTGTACTTAATGGCTCTTTTGCTAAATAAACTTTCGTAGGAACCACTCAATTTTGCCATTTCTTGCAGTTGTACATCAGTAATTTTTGTAGTTTTGATATCTTGAAATTCAAAATCATTACTCAAGTTAAGCTCTTGAATAATTTTTTTACACGTTGAACACGTTGATAAGTAGTAGATTTTTTTCATTTTTTGAGTCAGTTTTTAAATGTCAGAAAATAGTAGCAAAGTAACCGAATTATTTACCGCAAAAAAAATTGCGATACCAATAGTTATTGGATTATTGGTTTCCGGCTACTTATTATGGAAAAATACCGATTGGGATCAATTTCAAAACATAGATTGGAACCTAGAATTTTTCTTTTGGATGTTTATAGCCCTTTTAATGATGGCTTGCAGAGATTTTGGTTACATGTACAGAATTAGAGTGCTTACTCATAATAAAATTAGTTGGCGACATAGTTTTGATGTAATTATGCTTTGGGAGTTTGTTTCTGCGGTTACTCCTTCGGTGGTGGGTGGAACAGGGGCTGCGTTATATATTATTAATAAAGAAGGAATTAGTGCAGGAAAGAGTACTGCTATTGTAATGATTACTGCTTTTTTTGATGAACTTTTTTATGTGCTAACAGTGCCACTTGTACTAATTTTCATTGGTACTTCAAATTTATTTCCGGTAGAGTTGCAAAAGAAAATTTTTGGAATAACCTTTTCTACAGAAGGATTGTTTTGGGTGGGATATGGTTTTATGTTTCTGCTTTTAAGCATTATTACTTATGGGATTTTGTTGAATCCAAAAGGGTTTAAAGCAATTATTTTAAATGTATTTAAAATAAAATTTTTAAGAAAATGGAGATATAGTGCTATACAAGTTGGAGATGATATTATTCTAACATCTAAACAAATGAAAAAAGAATCTATGTGGTTTTGGATTAAGGCATTTGTGGCTACTTTTTTAGGTTGGACAGCGCGATTTTGGGTAGTCAATTTTCTTATTTTAGCTTTTGTAGCTGTAGATGATCATTTATTAATTTATGGACGACAATTGGTGATGTGGGTGATTATGTTAATTAGTCCTACACCCGGTGGAGCAGGTATTGCAGAATTTGCTTTTAACGGATTTTTAAAAGATTTTATTCCTATTGGGTTGGCTGGTTTGCTGGCAGTTTTATGGAGGCTAATTAGTTATTATCCTTATCTTTTTATAGGCATTTTTGTGTTGCCTAATTGGTTAAAAAGAGTTTATAATAAATAGATAAAATTTATTCCTTTAAAATTCCTTGTTCGATAAGTTCTTCTAGATATACTCTTTTTCCTTTGTAGATAGCTGTTACAAAAGCATCATCTTGTCCTCTTGCTACTACTTTGTCTCTATGTTCGTTGGCTAAATTAAGAGTAGTAAAATTTCCTCCAATAGTAAACCTTGTAATACCGTCATCCAGTAAGCTTTTTTCAACTTCTCCTAACCCTTTCAATCTGTCATAACTATAATTTTCGGGCATATTGTAAGCAGCTATTTGCACTTTAAAAATTAACCCATCCATGCTTTTATCTCCATAAACTTCTTCTATATTTTCTTCTTCAACAATTATATCAGATTCAAAATCAACAGTATAAAAAGCTATGTTTTTATTTATTTCTATAAAGTCATCAGTATTTTCAATTGCGATAAGTTCTATAACAATAGAATCTCCCTTTAATTTTAAAAGGTGAGCGTCTTTTAATTTGTAAACGACTTCATAAATATCTCCTTTTGGTAAATTAGTTAGGTATTCTCCTGTAACAGAGTTAGAACCTAATTTACTATGTGTTTCTTCTGAACTCTGTATGGTAACTATTATCTCTGCTTCTGCAGGTTGGTTATTAAGGGTTATGGATCCTTTAACAACAGCAATAGTTGGAATAAAACCTACCAATCCGGGCATTACACTATAGATATCTTGCAATCCGTACCCACCAGGTCTTCCTGAAGAAAAATAACCTGTTTTTCCATCAGCAGACAATACATAGTAAGTATCTCTATCAGGGCTGTTAATTGGAAACCCGATATTTGTTGGAGGTAACCATGTTCCGTTTAATTGAAGTTGGGTATGGAAAATATCATACCCTCCCATACTATTATGACCTTCAGAACTAAAAACTAATGTTCTCCCATCCGGATGGATGAAAGGAGCATCATCATTATAAGGAGTATTTATAGTTGGACCTAAGTTTTCTATATTTCCCCAAATACTATCATTAATTAAAGTTGCTTTATAAATGTCTCTTCCTCCAAGTCCGGCAGGTTTATCACTGGTAAAGTAAAGTGTTTTTCCATCAGCAGATAATGAGGCACTTCCTTCCCAATGATTGGTGTTTACTTCTCCTAAAAGCGGTTTTGGATCACTCCAGCTATTTCCTGATAATTTGCTATAATAAATTTCTCCTTTTTTCTCCTTACTGTCTTTATAAATAAAAAGAGTTTGTCCATCAGGAGAAATAGCAATGCAGGCATCATGGTTATAACCATTAATATTATCTCCCAATGGTTCAGGATTTTTCCATTGTCCATTTGCTGATTTTTCTGAAATAAAAATATCTTCAAAACCGCCTTTAGATCTTTTGCCAACGTAGGTAAATAACATGGTTTGTTCATCAGAAGAAATTACAGGAACATATTCAGAAGCTTCTGAGTTTATGGGGGCTCCAATATTGGTGATGGTTACTTCTGCGGGGGTTGCTACCAACACTTTAGCATTCATGCAGTTTTCAATTAATCGCTTTGTAATTTGTTGTTGCTCATCATCAATTTTTTGATTGAGGTATTCATTAAACACTTTAATAGCTTCATCAAATTGATAGGTTAAATGGTAGGCTATTCCTAAAAAGTATTTTATATCTGCAGCATCAGGGTCGCTTTCTGCTATTGGTTTTAAATACAGCACAGCTTTGTCATAAGCATCTTGTTTTTTTAAATAACACATTCCTAAGCGATATTGAAGATATGTTTCATTAGGATATTTTTCAATTAAGTCCTCATAAATGGGAAGTGCTAAGGTGTAATATTCTTGTAGGAAAAAATCCTCTGCTTTATCTAAGTTTGCTTTATCTGCTTTATCAAAAGTTTTAACATTTAATGCTATGGCTTTATTTTGAGTATATCCAATGCTATAAATGCAGGTCAACATTAAGAATAAAAAAAGAGATTTAATTTTTTTCACAGATTTAGTTAATTGAGAATATTTGATATAACTGCTTTATTATGAAGCAAAAATACATTTTTTTTGCAATTTCAAGTAATTTGCCAAAGGAGATTGGAGATGTAGAACAAGGCTTCTTATTTTAATGCTGAATTCTGCTATAAAAATAATTATCTTTGACGCTCAAAAATAAATACAGATGAAACGACCATAAGTAAAATTTTTCTCACGCATGAGAATGATTATCTTGGGAGTTACATGTGACCAAAAAACAATAAGATAAACACATGAAAATTTCTTACAACTGGCTTAAAGATTACATAAATATAGAAGATCTTACTATTGATCAGCTTTCTGAGTTATTAACCAACTGTGGATTAGAGGTGGAAGGCTATGAAACCACAGAAAGTATTAAAGGCGGATTAAAAGGTTTGGTGATAGGAGAAGTAGTTGCTAAAGAAAAGCATCCTGATGCTGATAGGTTGAGTGTGACTAAAGTGAAAATCAGTGAAAATGAACCTTTGTTGAATATTGTTTGTGGAGCTCCAAATGTGGCTGAAGGTCAAAAAGTAGTTGTTGCCCCAGTTGGTTGTACTATTTATCCGCTAGAGGGAGAACCTTTTAAAATTAATAAATCTAAAATAAGAGGTCAGGTTTCTGAAGGGATGATTTGCGCTGAAGATGAAATAGGGTTAGGAACATCGCATGATGGAATTATGGTGCTGAATGGAGATGCAAGTATTGGTAAACTAGCCAGTGATTTTTTTGGAATAGAAACAGATGTAATTTTTGAGATAGGGTTAACTCCTAATAGAGCAGACGCTACTAGTCATATTGGTGTAGCAAGAGATATTGCAGCAGTTTTAAACCAAACTGCTACAAAAAAATTAGCAGTTAACTTTCCAGCTGTAGATGATGTAAGGACTGCTAATAACAATTTAAGCATTGAGGTAAAAGTAGAAGATAAAGAGAGATGCCCACGTTATTCTTCTATTTCAATAACTAATGTAGAGGTAAAAGAATCTCCAAATTGGCTGAAAAATAAATTGTTGAGTATAGGTTTAAATCCAATTAATAATGTGGTTGATATCACCAATTTTGTGTTGCACGAAACAGGTCAACCTCTACATGCTTTTGATGCAGATAAAATAGCTGACAAGAAAATTATCGTAAAAACAGTAACCGATAAAACAAGGTTTATTACGCTAGATGGAACAGAAAGAACACTATCTGACCAAGATTTAATGATTTGTGATATCGAAAAACCACTTTGTATTGCCGGGGTTTTTGGTGGAGCAATTGCCGGAGTAACTAATAATACTAAACAAGTGTTTTTAGAAAGTGCTTATTTTAATCCGGTTACCATCAGAAAAACCGCTAAAAGACACGGATTAAATACAGATGCTTCTTTTAGATATGAAAGAGGAGCTGATCCGAATATTACCATTTATGCATTAAAAAGAGCAGCTCAACTTATTCAGCAAATTGCAGGTGGAATAATAGCTTCAGAAGTGAATGATTTTTATCCTGAAAAAATTAATGATGTTGAAGTTGTTTTTAATTATAACAATTGTGATAGACTAATCGGAAAGCAATTGGATAGAGCTCTTATTAAAAATATTATTACATCTTTAGGAATAACTATCATAAAAGAAAATGAGAATGAGTTGGAGCTTATTGTTCCTCCATTTAAAGTAGATGTTACTAGAGAAGTAGATGTGATAGAAGAAATTTTACGTGTTTATGGATATAACAATGTGGAAATCCCATCAAAAATGACCACGTCTATCACTCAAAAACCTGTTCCTGATAAAGAAAAAATTGTTAATACGATATCTGATTTGCTTGTAAACAAAGGGTTTAATGAGTTGTTTTCTAATTCATTAACTAAAAAATCGTATTATGACAATCAAACAGAAGATTTGGTAGAATTGCTTAATCCATTAAGTAATGAGTTAGGCGTAATGCGAAAAACATTGTTGTATAACGGATTAGAAACAATAGTATTTAATCAAAACAGAAAAAGTCCGGATTTAAGTTTATTTGAAATAGGCAAAGTTTACTCTACTGCTGATGGGAAGTTTAAAGAAACCAATTGTTTGAGTTTGTTTGTTAGCGGAAAACAACATCCTGAAAACTGGAATACAACTAAAGAAAACAGTAATTTTTATCATTTAAAAGGAGTTGTTGTTGCTTTATTAGAAAGATTTGGAATTGAAGAAGACAGAAGTGTAAGCGATATATCAATTTCCAATAATTTTACTTATGGGTTAACTTTTTCGATTAACAATAAAGCATTGGTTCAGCTCGGAGAAGTTAGTTCAGAGCTGCAAAATCAATTTGAAATTAATCAGCCTGTGTATTTTGCACAACTAAATTTAGATGAGTTTATTAGTATTATTAAAAAGAACAATATAATTTATCGTCCAATAAGTAAGTTTCCTCCTGTAAGAAGAGATTTATCTTTATTGTTAGATACTCCAACAACATACGAAACATTAAAAATAGCAGCATTTAAGCAAGAAAAAAGATTACTTAAAAAGGTGAATTTATTTGATGTTTATGAAGGAAAAAATCTTGAAAAAGGGAAAAAATCTTATGCAATGAGTTTTGTTTTTCAGGATGAAAATAAAACATTAACTGATAATGAAGTGGATAAGGTAATGCAAAAATTAATTTTTACTTATACCAACGAGTTTAATGCTATTGTAAGGTAAAAGTTAAAGGTTTTGTTATTCTTGGGTTCTTAAGAGTAAGGTAATTAATAGTTTAGTTGATTTTTTTTGATTATATTTTAAATAAAGGTTATATTTGTTCCTTGACAATTAATCTAATTATTAACTAAAACTTTAATGCTATGAAAAAACTTTCACTATTTTTAGCAATGACCTTGACAGGAGCTTTTGCTTTTGCACAGGTGATTTTTCAAGTGCAGTCTCCAGCTCCATTGATGGGGAATTATGCACTTACATGGGCAGATCCGGGAGGAAATGATTGGGCAACGCCAGATTTAAATGTTCCAGCAAATGCTGTAACAGGTGTTTTAAAATTTGTTGATGCTCCAGGAGGAGATACTATTGCTTGTGCACCACCATTATCTACTAGTTTAACTGGAAATATTGCAGTTGTATATAGAGGTAGTTGTGAATTTGGTGCAAAGGCTTTAGCAGCACAAAATGCAGGAGCAATAGCTGTAATTATAATAAATAATATAGCAGGACCACCAGTTGAAATGGGTGGGGGAGTTAGTGGACTTTCTGTTACAATTCCTGTAATTATGATTTCTAATGTAGATGGTGCGTTGTTAAGAAACGACATCATTGCTGGTAATGTTACTGGGTTTATAGGTAGCAAAGTTGGTTTATTCGCTGATGATTTAGGCTCAACTAGAGCAGATGTGTTGATGGCTAGAAGGTTTTCCAACTTATTACCACTTTCTCAGAATGCAACAGAGTTTAATGTTGCTACTGGTGCATGGGTAAGAAATTATGGTAATCAAACTCAAAATAATGCTGAATTAAAAGTTGAAATTTCTTTAGGAGGTGTTCCTCTTTTTGCTGATAGTGCTGCTATTAATGGATTAGCACCAAATGATTCTGTTTATGTTTCTTTGGCAACATTCTCTCAAGCAGTTTACACAGCTGGATATTATACAATGACTTATACTATTTCAACAGCAAATCCTGACGGAGATCCAAATGATAATGTTCTTTCTGCAGATTTTATGTTAGATAATAACATTTATTCTTATGGAAGAAGAGATGAAAATAATGGTCAGTTATTAAGTCCTGCAGGTTATAGACCTGGTACTTTTACTAGTGGATATGAAAATTGTTTAGCTTTTAGTGACCCAAATGCAAGTAGATTACAAGCTAATGGAATGACTTTTTCTGTTACAGCAAGCACTGGTGATGATATTTCAAATGAATTTATTGAAACAGTAGCTTATGAATGGAATGATGTTTTTACAGATGTTAATGATCCTAACTTTGGTTTTGCCAATTTAGTAGAGGTAGATAACGTTTTTCATGTGTTTCAATCTAATAATGAGCAGGATTCTAATATATATATTCCTTTTAATTCTCCAATTACTTTGGTAGATAATCAACGTTATTTATTTTGCTTTAGAACGCAAAGTACAGTGTTGTTTTTAGGTTTTGATAATCAATTAGATTATACGACTACTCAAAATACATATTTACAACCAAGTATTCCTTTGTTTGTAGATGGGTCTAATGCTTATTTAAATGGTTTTGGATTAGAGAATGTACCTGCTCTTTCTGTTACTTTTGCTCCAGCAGGTTCTGTTGGTGTTGATGAAATAGAAAATAATAATAACATTACTCCTTATCCAAATCCTGCTAATAACATTATTAATATACCTGTTGGTAAATTTGATGGATTAGCTCAAGTAGATATTTATGATGTTGCAGGAAAATTAGTTGCTACAGAAAATGTTAACTTAAGTTCAACTAATGTAATTTCTGTTGATGTTGCTAACATTGAAAATGGAACTTATATCTTCAAAATGACTTTTGCTGATGAGTCTACAAAAGCATTTAATGTTTTAATTAGCAGATAATTTGCTAAAATAATACTAATAAAAAAACCTCTAAGACTTCTTGGAGGTTTTTTTATTTTAAGTGTTCCGGTTTTTTTTGTCTAAAATCTTTTTTAGGAGGTGCTTTTTTCTCTTTATCTTCATGGAAAAAATACCTTAAATCTATGGTTAGATAATTGCCCGACAAATCAAATCTAGCTTCTTCATTTCTATTATAAGCTTCGTAAGTAACAAAAGATTGCATAAGAGAACTAAAAGGCCTGTGGAAAGAAAACCCAGCATACCAATAACCACTTTTTCTTGTTCTGTATTCCCAACCAACATTAGCTATTAAACTCACTTGAACCCAGCTTTTTCTATTTACGGCATTAGCAAATATTTCATATTCACTTACAAAAAGTGGAGTAGGGTAAATATCTACAGATAAACCTCCTGAAACATTCATAAACATTTCTCGTCCCAACTGTACATAAACTAACCCTGAAACAGGAATTTCATAAGTTACCAGTCTAAATTTAGAATTACTTGTAAAAGCAGAGTCTTTGTCGGTTATACTCAGGCTAAAATTTCTACGTAAGTAGTTGATACCCGTTTCTAAAGAGATATTTTTTGTTAAGCCCTTTCTTATTACCATTCCGAAACTTAACCCAACTTTAGGGTCAATTTCAAAAGAGATGTTATTTTGTTCTTTAGCTTGTTTGCCACCATCAATGTAGTTTAATGGCACAATAGGTTTAAATTGTATGCCAAAGGTGGTTACTTTCTCTTGTGCTTTAATATTAAACGAAAGCAATAGAAAAAGAAATCCGATAAAATAATAAAATGTTGTTTTTACATTCATAAACTATGTAACATTTACCTACAAAACTAAACAATTCAACGAATAAGTTTCAGTGCTAACATTTAAATGGATAGTTTTAGTATATAAATGGTAGGTTTTTTCTATTAAACGGTATTTTTTTGAGTCTTCTTAAATGTTAAAAGTAGAAATGTTGTGGTAATGAAACTTATTATAATAAGCGAAATGGATAATAAAGTGTTTTCTGAAGATGAAAATGGTTCACTTTCGTTAATAGTATTAGGATTGATATAAGCAGCTATTACAACAGAACCATTGTTTAATAAATGGGCTAAAACTGGCAGCCAAAGTGATTTACTCCAAAAAAATAGATAGCCAAACATTACTCCTAAAATTAATCGTGGCAAAAAGCCATAAAATTGCATGTGTAATGCACTGAATAAAATTGCTGTAATCCAGATGCCTAAATGGTATTTCTTTGTCCATTTAATCAAAAGTTTCTGCAATACACCTCTAAACAATAATTCTTCGCCTACAGCTGGTAAAATAGCAACCAACAAAAAGATAAAAAGGAAATCAAGAAAGTTATCCATTTTAAGAAATGATGTAGTTAGTAAAATGGCTTGTTCTTCACTCTGTTTCATCCACTCTTCAATAGCAGACATAAATTCAGGCAATATTAATTTTGAGTTTAGATCTATTGTAAAGGATAAAAATGGCATTACCACCAACATAATAAGTGCAGTTAGAATAATACTTTTAAAGTTGATTTTTGCTGTAATACCAAGTTCTGTAAATGGAGTTTCACTAACAAGTTTAGCGTAAATTAGAGGTGGAATGATAAACAACCCCATGGAGCTAAAAAGTTGAATAATTTTTAGTGCATTTAGTTCATCATTTGCTAATTGATGATAAGAAAATTGATGGCTGATATTAATATCAAAAAATAATTTGGCAACTACAGCACCAACAATTGAAAAAAGTAAGACACTTAATAAACAAAGTATTAGAATTATTACTAATTGTTTTAGGTAGTCGGTTTTTTCTGTAAGACTATTCATTTTATTTGATAAATTTATTTTTTTCTTTTTTAGGAGTAAAAAGAGGTGAATTAAGATAGTCTTCTACAAGCTGCTCATAAAACGATTTTTTATTTAAGATTTTGGCTACACTAATTGCGATAAGAGCTGCTAACATCATAGAAAAGACACTTGTATGCCTATTGGTCATTTCTAAAACTAAAATAAATGAAGTAAATGGAGCATGAGTGACTCCAGTCATAAAAGCAATCATTGAGGTAATAATAATTAAATTTTTAAATTCGGGGATGTTTAATAAATTTACTATGCCATCACCTAAAGTAGCTCCAATAGATAATGATGGTGCGAATATTCCTCCGGCCCCACCGCTAACGTATGTAATAATAGAAGCAAAAAATCTTGATGGGAAAGTGTGCCATTGGGTTGTAGCATTTTCGTTAAATAATAAATTTACCATTACTGTTTTTCCAGAGCCAGTTGATGCATTTCCGGTAAAGTAAATTAAGGTGGCAAATAGTAATCCCATAAATATTGCCCATGCAGCTTTTTGTTTGGTGTGTTTTAATATTTTTTTCCAACGAATTATTTTTAATAATATGCTAGAGAACAAGTAACCAAAAAAGCTACTAAAAATGGCAGTTAAAATTACATGTACTATTGCAAGACCTTTCATTTCCGGCAGATCAGGAGTTCCAATATATAAGTAAGAACCAAGAAAAAGTTGAGAGGTTAAACCAGCAATAATTACGGCAGTAAATAAATGAGTTCGCATAGCATTTAAGTGTGTTTTACCTAACTCTTCAATGGCAAACACAATTCCACCTAAAGGAGTATTAAATGCTGCTGCTAATCCGGCAGCACCACCGGAAATAAGCATCAGGCGTTGATTAATTTTAGGCCAAAAGTCGGGCACAAAGCGATAAATAGTGTTAAAAATTGCTCCCGAAATTTGTATAGTAGGACCTTCTCTACCTATTGCTCCACCGCCAAGTAATAGGGTTATACTACTGACAATTTTTACAATAATCACTTTTACATTTAGCAGTTTTAAAATATTTGAAGAACCATTTTTTTGTCCTGAAAATTGAATGCTGGCAATAAGTTGTGGAATTCCACTACCCGAAGCAGTAGGGCTAAATTTATGAACCAACCACCAGGCAATAAAAAAACTTAAAGGAGCTGCAATAAAAATCCACCAAGCTCTTTCAAAATCAATAGTTTCATGAAGCTGTTCAACCCAATGGAATAGTTTTGAATAAAAAACAGCTAATAAACCGGCTACAATTGACGAAATCCAAAAAGGAAAAGACTGTAAGGTGAATTTTTTCAATTCATCATTTTGCATTTTGTTTTTAAACATTTGCAAAAGTGAATTTATATATGTCTTTATTTTTTTAAACATCAGGTTTGAAAAGTTGAACGGACAAATTTAAGTAGAACAAAATAAAAAGAGGCTACTTATTTAAATAAGTAGCCTCTTAAAAAACTAAAAACTAATTTGAAAAAATATTATTTTATTGTATTACTAACTTTTGTGTAATTACATTGTTATCAGCTCTAAATTGTACAAAGTATACACCTGAAGAAAGTTGATTGTTTTCATCAATTGAAAGTGTGTACTTTCCTGCTGCAAAACTTTGTCCGTTTATAATACTAGTAACGTCTTTTCCTAATAAGTCTTTAACAACAACGGAAAGATTATCAACGTTTTTTGTAAGGTTAAAACTTATTACAGCATTATTTTTTGCTGGATTAGGATAAATCACAAAATTGCTAATGTTATCATATTGTTCTCCTATTGAAGAAATACCATCAATATTTATATCATCTAAGTAGAAGTTATTACCTCCTCCTGATTCAAAAGCGAATTTAAAACGCACATTTGTTTCATTAGTTATTGTACTTAGATTGATAGATTTTTCTACCCATTCTCCAGCTGTAGGAGCCCAAAATGAAGTTTTTAAACCAGTAGTAGTTAAACTAGTGCCAGTTAAAGGTAGTTTCAATGTCCAAGTTTCTCCACAGTCTAATGACCACCAAACTAGCAATCTGTCGGTATTCGTGCTTGCTCTTCTTGCAAAGGCAATTTTAAATTTAAAGACTGGATTAGTTACATTAGACAAATCGTAAGATGGAGTAATTAATTCATCTTTCCATCCTGGTGCAGAGGTTAAAAAATTTCTTAACTCCACAGCTGCACTACCTGTAGCTGCAGCACTGGTAGTTCTTTGGAATTTTTGACCACCTGTAGGATCTAATACTATAAAATCGTTAGTAAAAGTAGTAGCATTTTCAAAACTCTCTACTAAAACTCCAGAATAATCTGCTGTTAATGAGCTAACAGTAATAATGCTGTTTTTAGTAATGGTTCCTGTCCCTGTGGTATTTCCAGGTTGATGAGTAGTGCTGTAAACACCAGGGGTATTATAGGTTACTGTTGGGTTCGCAGCAGTTGAGTTTGTAGGCGTTCCACCATTAAAAGTCCAATTGTAAGAGGTAACAACACCATTATAAGAATTGTCTGCATAAGTAACACTCGAACCTACACATACCATAGGGTTGTCATAAGTAAAATCTGCTATTGGAGCACAGGTTACAGGTCCATAAGGATCAGCAGTTCCTGTAAATGATAAGTTTGAGGCATCAGATAATTGTTTTAATCCTTGTGAGGTACTAGTGTTACTCAAAACAGCATCCATTCTGGATTTTTGCCCTGCTGAAAACATGTTTTGACAACTGTTATAACTCATGTAGTTTTCTATTTGATCTAAAACATTAGTTCCATAAAAATCTCCTGAAGGCACATTGTTACAGGAGTTTTGAGTAGTTGGACAACCAAAAGTGGATGTTGCATCGGGAGGTGTGTCGGAAACAAAATCTCCGCCACCAGTACCATTGTTTGAACAACCACCTTGAAACGTGTGTAATAAGCCAAAACAATGACCTATTTCATGTGTTAAAGTTCTGTCATTTCTATTGATGAAGTTGTAATTCATAACAATACCATAGGTGTTGTTTATACCACTCCAAGGGAATTGTGCGTATCCGGCAATAATTCCACCGCCACCACCACCATCAATATTTACTACAGACCAAATATTAAAATATTTTTTGGTATCCCAACGACTAACGTTTTTAACTGCATCACTAGCATCAACACTAAGGGGAGATTCTACTCTTACAATTCCTTCTGTACAATTTCCATTAGGATCTAAGTGCGCTAATCTAAATTCAACTTTTGCATCAATAGCTACTGGGGCAAAAGGAGCGTTGGTTGTATTTCTTGTTTGTGCAGCATCACTGTTAAGCCTTCTAAAATCTTCATTTATGGTTAGCATTGCATCTTCAATGTCTTGTTTTGATACATATCCTTGACCATTAAAAGTAACAATATGGAAAACTACAGGAATTATATAATTAGGCACTTTATCATTTGGACCTCCTTTTTTTAAATTTTGAGGATTATTTTGAATAAAGTCTCTAACTTGGGCTTCAAATTGTTCTTTTTGCTGAATCAACGAAGGATTTTGTTGAATTTGATTTTCGTAGTGATGATCTGCACCACACCAATCACCAGTTCTTTCAACTTGAGCGTAAGCCTTTGGCGATGATGAAAATAATAATGTAGCAAGTAATATTGATGCTGTAATTTTTATAGATTTCATGTGTTTTATTTATTGGTTTTTATATGTCACATTCAACTTGCCAATTATCATTACCCTGTATTAAAAGATTTATGACAGCTCGTTTTATGTGTAATTTTTTAGTTTATCTACAAATGTAACCTTTTCTTTTGTTTTATTTTAGGCTTTTTGTTGTGGTATTATTAGAATGCTATTGTTTGGCTTTAGCTAATATCTCTTACCGAACAAATGGTGTTTCCTTGTAAGGTTTTGTCTGAAATAAATTTGGCGACAAGCTTTGCAGTAGATATTGGGTCTGCTAAATCTCCATTGTTTTTATATTCAATAAATCGTTCAATATTTGAAAAATTAGCCTCATCAGCTTTTCTAATAAACTCTTGCATACCAGTATCAATAATTCCAGGGGCTAAGCTTAAAATATTAATATTCAGGTTTTTGTTCTTGATTTCTTCTTTAAAAACTAAGCTCAACATATCGAGTCCAGCCTTAGTAGCACAATACACATTCCAGCCGTCAATAGGGCTTCTTCCAGCTCCTGAACTAATGTTTAATACAAGCTTTTTCACACCATTATTATAAGTTTTAAGCAGTTGATTGATGAGCAATGTTGGTGTAATAAGGTTGAGGTTGTAGGTGCTAATTATTTTATCACAATCGAGGTTTCCTAAGTATTTAATATCACCAACAATTCCAGCATTATTTACTAGAGTAATGCTTGTAGCATTTTTTAATTCGGGAAATTGAAATTGTTTAACAGCATCTAAATCTGTTAAATCAATTTTTAAATGTTGAAATTGTTCATGATTAATATTATTTGTTCTGGAAATGCCATAAATAAAATTATTTTCATCATTTAATAGTAATTCTGTTAAGGATCTACCTAAACCTTTGCTCGATCCAGTAATAAAATAATAATTCATAATTTTTAGTTTAGTGCATTACTTAAATCGGTTAATAAATCATCAGCATCTTCAACACCAACACTTAGTCTTATAAGTGAATCTACAATACCTGTTTCTTCTCTGTCTGCTTTTGGGATAGCTGCATGAGTCATTGTTGCTGGGTGTCCAATTAGTGATTCTACACCACCTAACGATTCTGCCAACGCGAATAATTTTACTTTTTTAACTATGTTTAAAGCATCTTCTAATTTATTTCCTTTAAGAGAGAAAGAAACCATGCCGCCAAAATCTTTCATTTGAGCTTTCGCTATATCATGGTTAGGATGTGAAGGTAATCCGGGCCAATATACATTTTCAACTTTTGGATGAGCAGCTAAATATTCAGCAATTATTTTTCCGTTTTCGCAATGTCTTTGCATTCTTAAGTGTAATGTTTTAATTCCTCTAAGTACTAAAAAAGCATCTTGTGGTCCGCAAACGGCTCCACTACTATTCTGAATTCTATAAATTTCTTTTGCAACTTTTTCATTATTAACCACCAATGCACCCATCACTACGTCAGAATGTCCTCCCAAATATTTGGTAACAGAGTGCATCACGATATCAGCACCCAAATCTAACGGATTTTGTAAATAAGGAGTTGCAAAAGTATTGTCAACAGCTAATAAAATATTATTCTTTTTGGCAATACCAGTAATAGTCTTAATATCAATAATATTCATCATTGGGTTGGTTGGTGTTTCTACCCAAATAAGCTTGGTATTAGCATTAATTTTTTCTTTAATGGCTGTAGTATTGTGCATTGGAACAAAGTGAAATTTGATACCATATTTTTCAAAAATAGTAGTGAAAATTCTATAGGAACCACCGTATAAGTCATTTGTTGAAATCACTTCATCCCCCGGGTTTAACATTTTAATTACACAATCTATTGCAGCTAAACCAGAACCAAAACAAGCACCAAATTTTCCATTTTCAATGGCAGCTAAGTTTTTTTCTAACGCGTGTCTTGTTGGGTTAAGTGTTCTAGAATATTCATAACCTTTGTGGTTTCCAACACCATCTTGGACATAGGTGGAAGTTTGGTAAATAGGAGTCATAATTGCTCCGGTTGCCAAGTCAGGTTCAAGACCTGCATGTATAACTTTTGTTCCGAATTTCATTTCTTTTTGTATAATAATAGTTTTATACTTTATTGATTCAATACAAAACAAAAATAAGTAAAGAAATTGGGACTTAATAATTTATGGAAATGAGCTATTTTTTTAGGAAAGAGAGATTTTACTCATAAAAACTATATTCATACTGAATAATAGTAAGAAATTCGGTAGCAATAACTTTGGTTAGCTGGGCAGTTATCAACATATTTTTATCGTAGAGAAATTGTGTTGAGGTTTTATACTCATCATTTTCATAAGTTTTAATTTCCATTAAATTGCCTATTTCATCGTATATAAATTCCTCTTTTTTTATAAGGTTTTTATTAAAATCAGCATGAGTGGTTCGTTCTGCCAACCTACCTATTTCGTTAAATTTATAAGTAATTTTTGATTTTTTATTACCAATTAAATACTTGGTATATACTTCTGATAAATAGCCTAACTCATCGTAATAGTAAAATGTTTCTTTGTAGCTTTTTCCGTAACTATTATAATAGGTAATTTTTTTTTGACTTTTGGATAATTGTTCGCAATGAAAACTATCTGTTTTAATAATGTATTGCTTTTTTAAGCTAAAATCATTTTTAGTGTTGCTGGCATTTTCTTCGCGAGCATACGTTTCTTTTAATAAATTGCCTTTAGCATCATAATCGTAAGTCAGTGAAAAAAAACCGTTATTATCTGTTTTTCGTTTTACAATAATCTTATTTTTATTGTTGTAAGTATAAGCAATTACATTTGTGTCTTTTTTAATATCCTGAGATAAAAAAGTAGAATATTGTTGTTTCAACATTCCGTTTTCATCAAACTCGTAGTAAAAGTCAACATTTTTTTTTCTGATAATATCTTTTACTTTTTTAGAAGACCAACTGCCTTTAATAGATTTTATTTTATTGATTTTAATGAATTTTTCATTGAAAAAAGGATCTTCATCAAAAAGCTGTTTGTTGGCATCCAATAATTGTGCTTTGGTATTTAATGAAAGCAAAAAAAATAAAAAAAGGCTTAAAAGATATTTTACTATGAGCATAAAACGATTAATTTTAGAAAGTATCTTTTACTTCTTCATAAACAGTTTTAATTCCTTTTTCTAAAGAGATATTGTGTTTCCATCCTAATTGATTAATTCTGGATACATCCATTAATTTTCGTGGGGTTCCATCAGGTTTGGAGGTATTGAAAACTAAATCGCCTTTATAGCCAACGGTTTTTTTAACCAATAAAGCTAAGTCTTTAATAGAAATATCTGTACCTGAACCTACATTTACAAATAATTCTTCGTTGTAGTTTTTCATTAAAAACAGACAAGCAGCTGCTAAGTCATCAACATGCAAAAATTCTCTAAGAGGAGTTCCTGTTCCCCAAATTTCTACTTGTAGTTGGTTTTCTACTTTGGCAGTGTGAAATTTTCTAATTAAAGCAGGCAATACATGGGAGTTGTTTAAATCATAATTATCATTCGGGCCATATAGGTTAGTTGGCATTGCGGAAATAAAATTACAACCGTATTGTCTTCTATACGATTCGCAAAGTTTGATGCCAGCTATTTTAGCAATAGCGTAAGGTTCATTAGTAGCCTCTAAAAAACCTGTTAAAAGATATTCTTCTTTTAATGGTTGGGGAGCCATTTTGGGATAAATGCAAGAGGAGCCTAAAAACAATAATTTAGTTACTTTATTTAAATAAGCAGCATGAATTACATTGGCTTCTATCATTAAATTTTGATAAAGAAAATCGGCTCTATAAACATTATTGGCGTGAATTCCACCTACTTTTGCTGCAGCTAAAAAAACATAATTAGGTTTTTCTGTTTCAAAAAAACTATTTACCGCTTGTTGGTTAGTTAAATCCAACTCTTTAGAGGTTCTAACTAATAAGTTTGTGAAACCATTGCTTTTTAGCTGTCTAACAATAGCCGAACCAACCATGCCGTTATGTCCGGCAACATAAATTTTATCAGATTTATTCATTGTAATTCATTACATCATGTCCGCCCTCGAGCAAGTATTTATCTCTTTTAAATAAGTTCATATCAGACTGAACCATGTCTTTTACCAAGTCTTGTAAATTATGTTTTGGTTTCCAGCCTAAGTTGTTAAATGCCTTAGAAGCATCTCCAATTAATAAATCTACTTCTGTAGGTCTGAAATAATTAGGGTCAATTTCTATAAGAATATCTCCTGTTTCAGCATTAATTCCTTTTTCATCAACACCTGTTCCTTCCCATTTCATTTTAATACCCACTTCATTAAAAGCCATTGTAATAAAATCTCTTACTGAAGTAGTTTCTCCAGTTGCTAATACATAATCTTCGGGAGTTTCTTGTTGTAACATTAGCCACATGCCTTCAACATAGTCTTTTGCATGTCCCCAATCTCTTTTAGCATCAATATTTCCTAAGTAGATTTTCTTTTGCATGCCTAACTTAATTCTGGCAACACCTCTAGTAATTTTTCTGGTAACAAAAGTTTCTCCTCTTATAGGGCTTTCATGGTTAAATAAAATTCCATTACAAGCATACATTCCATAAGCTTCCCGATAGTTTTTGGTAATCCAAAAAGCATATAATTTGGCTACTGCATAAGGGCTTCTTGGATAAAAGGGAGTGGTTTCTGTTTGAGGTACTTCTTGTACTTTTCCATATAATTCTGAAGTAGATGCTTGATAGAATTTTGTTTTCTTGTCTAATTTTAGAATTCTTATGGCTTCTAAAATTCTTAATGCACCAACAGCATCAGAGTTAGCAGTATATTCAGGTGTTTCAAAGGAAACTTTCACGTGTGATTGGGCAGCTAAGTTATAAATTTCATCAGGTTGTACATCCTGAATAATTTTAATAATATTGGTGGAGTCAGTCATATCTCCATAATGCAAAATGAATCTTACATTAGCCTCATGTAAGTCGGTGTATAGGTGGTCAATTCTGTTAGTGTTAAAAAGAGAACTTCTTCTTTTTATACCATGAACTTCATATCCTTTACTTAATAATAATTCAGCTAAATAAGCACCATCTTGTCCGGTAACTCCTGTTATTAATGCTACTTTTCTTGACATAATTTTTTTTTACAATAATACTAATTCTTAATAATATAAAAAAGCATCCTGTTTTAACTAAAAACAGGATGCTTAAACAAAATTTTGTTGTTTAAATATTTTTTATTCTTCTTCTTTTTCGAAGTACACAGCCGTCATGTCTCTATACTCCATTGCGTTTGCAGGGAAGTTTTTTACATAAACTTGTAATAATCTTGTGTTTTCGTCATAGAAAATAGGCATAGTAGCTGCATCATCAATAGCAATTTGGTCTGCTTGACGGTATAATTCCATACGTTTTTTGTCGTCAATTTCTCTGAGTGCAGCGTTGAAAACAGAATCAAAAGCTTCACTTTGGTAACGAGTAGAGTTAATGTAAGATTTACTGTTAATGTCTCCGGGAACATGATCTCCGTAAAGTAAGTTTAAGAAATTTTCAGGATCCGGATAATCTGCAATCCATCCTGCTCTCCAGAATAAAGCTTTACCAGTTTCTAGGTTTTCTAAGTGTTGAGCAAATTGCATTTGTTCAATTTTAACAGAAATTCCTAAGTTTTCAGATAACATTTTTTGAACTACTTCAGCCACCTGAACATTTCTATCTCCACCACCCGGATTAATTTGTAAAGTAATTTCGGGGAAGCCTTTACCATTTGGATATCCTGCTTTTGCCATGTGTTCTTTAGCTTTTTCAGGAGAGTATTCATAACCTTTTACATTTTCATAATCATATCCTTTAAATGGAGGAACAATACCGTTTAATCCAGCTCTTCCTTCACCTTGTAAAGTATAGGTAACGATTGATTCTCTGTCAATTGCATAATTGAAAGCTTTTCTTACATCAATATTGTTGAAAGGAGGAAGTTGGTGTTGTAATCCTAAATAAAATACACTCATAGCAGGAACAACTTGCATAACGTAAGGTTTGTTGCCGCCTTTTTTAGCTTCTTCTAATTCGCCAACAACTTCTTTAATCATTTCTAATGGTAATCTAAATACCATATCTAAGTTACCTTTTCTGAATTCTAATAATTCCGCTTTTTTCTCTTTAATGAAAGAAAATTTAATTCCATCTAAGTAAGGTAATTGATTTCCGTAGCTATCAACGCCCCAATAATCAGGGTTTCTTTCTAAAATTACTGTTTCAGATTCTTTAATTTTTTTAACTCTAAAAGGACCTGTTCCTACACAGTTAATTCTCATATCTAACCCATACATATCAAAAGCTTCTTTAGGGAAAACTGAACAAGAAATATGGCTTAAGATGTTTAAAAATCCTGCAAAAGAGTAGTTTAAGTTAATTTCTATAGTGTAATCATCAATCACTTTAATTCCAGAAACACCTTGAGGAAGTGGAGATTTGTTTACAGTAGATTCATAATATTCGTTTGCTCCAATTACTTTATCTTTAAATAACCAATACATTTGGTTAGAAGGATCTGTTTCACAAAGTTTATCTAAAGAATATTTAAAATCTTTAGCAGTTACTTCCCTACCTTTCCCTCCTTCAAAACATTTGTCGTCATGGAATTTCACTCCTTTTCTTAGTGTAAAAGTAAACTTGGTAGCATCTTCATTTACTACCCATTTTTCTGCTAATCCGGGTAATATAGACAAGTCTTCTTGATCTAATTTAACTAATCCTTCATAAACCTGATTGGCAATTCTGTGAGAAACAACTTCGGTAACATTTAATGGGTACAAGCTTCTGAAATCTTCCGTTTCATTAACTTTGAATACACCACCGTAGTGAACATTTCCTTTTGCTGTTTGAGTATTTGTTTTGTTATTATTGTTGTTCTCTCCACAACTGTATAATAACACTGCTGAAATTACTAAATAGACTACTTTTTTCATGATATAGTTTTGTTTTAAAGGACAAATATAAATATAAGATACAATATCCTAAAATTTAATTTAGTTTTCATCATTTTTTTTCGTCAAAGTGCTTTTTAATTGATACTAAATGCTAAATAAAATAGTTCATTAGCATAATTTATTTAATTCTGTATTAAATTGCTTTTTTTGTAAGTTTACTCCTGACAAACTTTTATTGTTTGAAAAACATAAAGTATATCATATTAATTTTTCTTTCCTTTTTGGTATTCAAAGTGGGTTGGACTCAGGATATTTCTAATTATAGAGAGAAAGAAATTCTATTAGACAAAGATACTATCCAGCTCGATTCATTAAGTTTAGTGCCTCAATCTGAGGTAACTTTTATTAATGACACTTTGCTAGAAAGTAATTTTTATGAAATAGATTATGCAAAAGCTGTTTTTATTTTAAAAGAAGAAGGAGCTCATCTAAAAAATAAAAAAATTAAAATGAGCTATAGAGTTTTTCCATTATCATTTTCAGAACCCTATTTTCATAAAGAAAAACAACTTATTGAAGAAGGTGGAACAATAGCTAAGAATCCTTTTTTATATGAATATACGGTGGCTACAGAAGATATTTTTTACTTAAACGGTTTGGATAAAAGTGGAAGTATTTCTCGTGGAGTAGCTTTTGGTAATAGTCAGGATTTGTCGGTAAACTCTAACATGAATTTACAGTTATCAGGAAAAATTACTGATGAGATTAGCATTTTGGCCTCTATTTCTGATGATAATATTCCTATTCAGGCAGAAGGAAATACGCAGCAATTACAAGATTTCGACCAAGTTTATATTCAATTGTTTAGTGATGAATGGAAATTAACTGCCGGAGATTTTTATCTTAAAAGACCTGATACTTATTTTATGAATTTTAATAAAAAAGTGCAGGGAGGTAGTTTTAACATTACTGTACCTACATCTAAAAAAGAAAATGCTTCAACCATTACTCCTACTGTCAGCGCAGCTGTTTCCAGAGGTAAATTTGCTCGAAATAGAATTTTAGGTATTGAAGGAAATCAAGGTCCATATAGATTAAAAGGTGCAGATAATGAAACATTTATTATTATTCTCTCGGGAACGGAGCAGGTTTTTATTGATGGGATGTTAATGAAAAGAGGTAATGAGTTTGATTACGTAATTGATTACAATACTGGAGAGTTGACTTTTACTTCTAACCGATTAATAACTAAAGACTCCAGAATTGTGGTAGAGTTTCAATATTCAGATAGGAATTATGCTCGTTCGCTTATTCATTTTGGTAATGAATTTAAAAGTAAAAAACTTAAACTTAATTTTAATTTTTATACCGAACAAGACTCAAAAGATCAACCATTATTACAAGATTTAACTGATGAAAACAAGAGGTTTTTGTCAGAAATTGGAGATAGCATACAAGATGCGGTTATTCCTAACATTAATTTGGTAGAGTTTGATGAAAACAAAGTGTTGTATAAAATGATAGATTCTTTGGGTTACGATTCAGTTTTTGTTTACTCTACCAATCCCGATAGTGCTATTTATCAGTTAGGATTTTCCTATGTGGGAGAGAATAACGGTAACTACAAACAAATTCAGAGTTCGGCAAATGGAAAGGTGTATGAATGGCAACTACCTGTTGGTGGAGTCCCCCAGGGAAATTACGAGCCGGTTATTTTATTGGTTACTCCTAAGCAAAATCAAATGGCAACCTTGGGCGGAGAGTATATTTTTAGTAAAAATGCGAAAATAAGATGGGAGGGAGCTATTTCCAAAAATGACATTAATACTTTTTCTGATAAAGATAGTGGTGATGACATTGGTTATGCCTTTAAATTTAATTCTGAAAATATTGTTGATTTAAACAAAGAAAAGGAAGAAAGTTGGAAACTAAACGTTGGTACTAATTACGAGTATGTACAAGAATATTTTACACCAATAGAAAGGTTTAGATTGGTAGAGTTTGAAAGAGATTGGAATATTAGTAATGCTATTGTAAATACCGACCAGCACATTGTTGGTGGAACAGTTGGGTTAAACAAAACCGACAAAGGAAATGTTGTTTACGCATTTAACTATATGAATACATTAGAGTTAATCGAAGGAGCTAAAAATGCACTATCTATCAACTATAAAACGAATGGGTTTCAGTTAGTGAGTAATGCTAGTTTTTTACAAACTAAAGGCGTAAATAATTCTGAATTTTTACGACACAAAGCTATTCTTACAAAACAATTAGGTTGGGTAGTGCTTGGCGTAGGCGAAGAAACCGAACAAAATAAATTGTTTCTAAACACTAGTGATTCGTTAACTGCTTCTAGCTTTGAGTTTGTTATTTTACAAGCGTTTATTCATAATGCTGATACTACCAAAAACAAATTTATGTTGAGCTACAAACAACGTGATGATAATGCGCCTGTCGCTAACGATTTTTTAAAAGCCACTAGAGCTGAAGATATTGAGCTATCTATGAGTTTGCTGAAAATGAAAAACCATAAATTACGAAGTACTTATACATATAGAAAATTACATATTGTATCCAACACACTAACCAGCTTAAAGCCTGAAGAGACTGTTTTAGCTAGAGTGGAATACAATGGCAACTTTTTAAAGAATTTAATTTCTACCAATACGTATTATGAGATTGGTTCAGGGTTAGAAGTAAAAAAAGAGTTTTTATTTGTAGAAGTACAGCCCGGACAAGGAACACATACTTTTATTGGCGATTTAAATAATAATGGCGTAAAAGATTTAAATGAATTTGAAATAGCCGTTTTTAGAGATCAAGCCAATTATATTAAGATTTTTACTCCTACTAACGAGTTTGTAAAAATCTACACGAACCAGTTTAACCAAAGCTTGTTTTTACAACCGGAAGCTATTTGGGGAGGAGAGAAAGGATTAAAGAAATTAGTTTCTCGTTTTTCTAATAGGGCAAATTTCCGGACTAGCCGAAAAGTAAGTAATAAAGATGATTATTTTAATCCATTTATTGCTGATATTGATGATAGTTCCTTGGTTACCATTAATATGGGGGTATTGAATACCTTTTATTTTAACAGAACCAACACTAAGTTTGGAGCAGACTATATTTATCAAGATAATAGAGACAAATCCTTACTGACAAATGGAGTAGAGTCCAGAAATCAGTTTTCGAATACTATAAAAACACGTTGGAACATAACACGAGTTTATACCTTGATAGTGTTGGCTTCACAGGCAAAAAAGAGTAATTTTTCGGAGTTTTTTACCAATAGAAATTATAATTTATTTATTCAAGAGATTGAGCCAACATTCGCCATTCAGCCAAATGTTAAAGTAAGAGTTAGTTTTTTATTTAACTTTAAAGAAAAAACCAATCAACCCATTTATGGAGGAGAAAAATCTATTTCTAAAAAAGGAGGAGTAGAGTTGAGGTTTAATATGGCTGCTAAAGGAAGTATAAGAGCTAATTTTAATTATATTGAAAACACATTTTCGGCTACTGATAATGTTTCTCTGGCATTTGAAATGCTCGAAGGACTTCAAAATGGAGCTAATAGTACTTGGGAATTGTCGTATCAACAAAACTTATCGAAATACATGCAGCTGAGTTTGAATTATAATGGCAGAAAATCTGAAAACACTAACTTTATCCATACCGGAGGAGTTCAGGTAAGGGCATTTTTTTAAAGGATATTAATCCTTTATAGCTAATTAATTTGTAGTTTAAAAATAAGTACTAATTTTGTTTAATAAAAAACAAAATAAATTGAACATAATTAAGGAGTATTTCAGCATTAAAGATTTAGAAAATCTTTCAGGAATTAAAGCACACACTATTAGAATTTGGGAAAAACGTTATGGGTTACTTTCTCCAGAGAGAACCGATACCAATATACGCTATTACTCGCTCGATGCCCTTCAGAAATTGTTGAATGTTTCTTTGTTAAACAACAACGGACATAAGATTTCTAAAATAGCTCAGATGCCTGAAGATAAAATTCCTGTAGCCGTACGAGAAATGATAGTGAAAAAAGGAGTGAACAATTATACTATTAATTCTTTTAAGTTGGCAATGCTCAATTTCGATTATAAGTTGTTTAATGTTACTTATAATCAGCTGTTAGTGCAAAAATCATTCAGAGAAATTTTCCTTACTATTTTTGTTCAATTGCTTGAAGATATTGGGTTGTTATGGCAATCTAAAACCATCACACCGGCTCACGAGCATTTTGTTTCTAATCTCATAAAACAAAAAATTCATTTACATATAGAAAACCTGCAATTACAAGTTCCGGAGAAAAATAATAAGGTTTTTGTGTTGTTTCTTCCGCTTAATGAAATTCATGAATTAGGTTTGCTCTATTTACATTTAGAGTTTTTATTACACGGTTATCCGTCTATTTATTTAGGTCAGAGCGTTCCTGTTGAGAATCTTAAAGATTTGCAAAATGTTCACGATAATATTACCTATGTTTCTTATTTTACAGTTTTTCCGAGTGAAGATGAGTATCAACCTTATGTGAGTAGTATTGTCGAAAATATTTTGAGAACCGATAAAGATGAACTTATCTTATTAGGAAAAAAAGCCAATTCTGTAGAAAATAAACCTTCTTTTAAACAAGTTAAAACGTATTTATCTATTCAGGATTTAGTTGATGATTTATAATTTTGTTTAATTATATTTTGTAATTGTTAAACAAAATAGTATTTTTGTTTCATATTTTTATTAAATATGTTAAACAAAAAGAAAAAAGTAATCATTATTGGAGCTGGATTCTCATCTCTAGCTGCAGCAAGTTATTTGGCTCAGCAAGGACTTCAAGTTGAAGTGTTAGAGAAAAATGATTCGCTTGGTGGCAGAGCTCGTCAGTTACGAAAAAATGGTTTTTTGTTTGATATTGGTCCTACATGGTATTGGATGCCAGATGTTTTTGAACGATTTTTTAATGACTTTAATAAAAAGCCTTCCGATTATTATGTGTTGGAAAAACTTAGTCCAGCTTATCAAGTTTATTTTGAGGTATTAAAATCTATAACAATTAGTGATAATTTAGAAGAAATTTATGCTGTTTTTGAAGCTGAAGAAAAAGGCAGTTCAAAATATTTAAAAAGTTTTTTAGCAGATGCCAAAACCAACTATGATGTTGCGATAAAAGACTTGGTTTATCGTCCGGGAGTTTCATTTACAGAGTTAATTACTCCACAGACTATTACTAAGCTTAACCAATTTTTTACGAGCATAAGTTCACAAATCAGACAAAACATTAAGAGTAAAAAACTCATCCAAATTTTAGAGTTTCCGGTATTGTTTTTAGGAGCAAAACCAAGTAATACACCTGCTTTTTACAATTTTATGAACTATGCCGATTTTGGGTTAGGAACTTGGCATCCTAAAGGAGGAATGTATGAAGTGGTAAAAGCTATGCAACATTTGGCTCTTTCGTTGGGGGTGATATTTAAAACCAATCAACAAGTAGAAAAAATTGTGGTGGAAAACAATGAGGCAAAAGGTGTGGTTGCCAATGGTAAATTTATTCCTGCCGATGTAGTGCTTAGTGGTGCTGATTATCACCATACAGAAACCTTACTTGATGAACAGTTTAGAGCTTATTCTCAAAAATATTGGGAAAAGAAAACTTTTGCACCATCAGCTTTGTTGTTTTATGTTGGATTTAAAAAGAAATTAAAAAAGGTATCGCACCATACTTTGTTTTTCGATACCGATTTTGATTTACATGCTAAAGATATTTATGATGATAAAAAATGGCCAGAAAAACCACTTTTTTATGCCAGCTTTCCGAGTATAACAGATAATTCTTTTGCTCCAGAAGGACAAGAAGCAGCTACTTTTTTAATTCCTATTGCTCCTGGTATTGAAGATACTCCCGAAATTCGATTAAAATATTTCAAAAAAATTATACAACGCTTAGAATTGCTAACGCAGCAAGAGGTGGAAAATGATATTGCTTTTTATGAGTCGTATTGTGTGAAAGATTTTGTGAAAGACTATAACGCTTACAAAGGTAATGCTTATGGAATGGCGAATACCTTGTTGCAAACCGCTTTTCTTCGTCCTAAAATAAAAAGTAAAAAAGTGGCAAATTTATTTTTCACTGGACAGTTAACTGTCCCCGGTCCGGGAGTTCCTCCGTCATTAATATCAGGAAAATTGGCTGCTAACCTTATTATAAAATTCCTAACTAAATATAAAATACATGAAACGAGCCTTGAAAAAACCTCTTAATATACAAAGTGGTTTTAATGGCGAGTTACATGTAACAACTAACTAAAATAAAATAAACACATGAAACAGTTATTTGATGATTTGTCATACAAAAGCAGTAAGTTGGTTACCAATACTTATAGCACTTCTTTTGCTTTGGCTGTGGGCATGTTGGCTCCATCTATAAGAAAAGACATTCATAGTATTTATGGTTTTGTACGTTTTGCCGATGAAATTGTAGATTCTTTTCATGGATACGATAAGAATTTGTTATTGAATCAGTTTGAATTGGAGTATTATAACGGAATGACTAACGGAATAAGTCTAAATCCTATTATTAACTCTTTTCAGCACACAGTAAAAAAGTATAATATAGATGATGAGTTAGTTAATGCTTTTCTAACCAGTATGCGTATGGATTTGCATAAAACCGAATATACTACTACCGATGAATACAAAGCTTATATTTATGGTTCGGCAGATGTAGTTGGGTTAATGTGTTTAAAAGTTTTTGTAAATGGTAATGAAGAAAAATATAATGAGTTAAAAGATGCAGCCATGCGTTTAGGTTCTGCTTTTCAGAAAGTAAATTTTTTGAGAGACTTAAAACAAGATGTTGATGAACTTTCAAGGGCTTATTTCCCGGGAGTAAATTTAAAATCGCTTACACAAGAAAATAAATTACAAATTATTAATGAAATAAAAGTTGATTTTGATGCAGCTTACAAAGGAATAGTAAGACTGCCTGCAGAAGCTCGTTTTGGCGTTTATACTGCTTTTATTTATTACAAAAAGTTACTGTTAAAGTTAGAACAAACCCATCATAGCGAGATTATTAAGAAAAGAATAAGGGTTTCTAATCCTGTAAAATTAGGGTTGTTGGCACAATCGTTTGTAAGGTTAAAATTGAATTTATTATAAAATGTATAAAATCTCCTTATTCACATTGTCAATTTTATGTTGTTTTAGCTTAATTGGTAGCAACATTAATTTAGCACGAACTAACATTTCTAAAATAACAACTATTGGTCAGATAGATACTGTTTTAATATTACTTGATGATATACATACGCCCGTTTCTAATGCATACAAAGGAGCTTACACCATGATGAAAGCAAAATATGTAAGTTCTCCATTTAAGAAGTATGCTTATTTTAATAAAGGCAAAGCATTGATAGAAAACGCAATAGAACAAGCTCCCAACAATGTGGAAATACGCTATTTACGAGCAACACTTCAGGCTAATTCACCTAAATTTTTAAATTATTACGAAAATATAAATGAGGATATCGGCTTTGTTTTAACAAACCTTAAGAAAGCAGAAATCTCAAAAAAAGTGAAATATAAAATAATTATTAACTTAGTAGCAGCTAATTTAATTTCTAACGAACAAAAAGCTACTATTTTTTACCAAATAAACTATGCAAGAAATACGAGTAATATTAGTAGATGATGATGATAATGAATTAGGCACTATGCCTAAATTAGAAGCACATCAAAAAGGTTTTTTACACAGAGCAGTATCTATTTTTTTGTTCGATTTAGATGGAAATTGGATGTTGCAAAAAAGAGCGGCCGAAAAGTATCATTCAGCTAATTTATGGACGAATACTTGTTGTAGTCATCCCTATCCTAAAGAAGACACCAAAAAAGCTGCCGAAAGAAGATTGGTAGAAGAAATGGGTATACAAAGTGAATTGATTAGAGTGTTGAGTTTTGTTTACAGAGCAGAACTCGATAACGGATTGGTGGAACATGAATTCGACCATGTTTTTATCGGTTTTACGGCTGAATTGCCATCGCCTAATAAAGAGGAAGTCTCTGATTGGAAAATTCTTTCTTTTGAAGTATTAGACAATGAAGTTCAAAATCATCCTGAGCAATTTACCGAGTGGTTTAAACTCATTTATAGAAAAGTAAATTTGCATTTAGAATTGAATAAAATTCATGTAAAAAATTAAGCTATGTTGTTTGTTGGAATAATTATCGTCACATTTTTTTTGATGGAAGGTGTTGCTTGGGCTGCTCATAAATATATTATGCATGGATTTTTATGGCATTTACATGAGGATCATCACACCAAAAATCCTAATTCTTTTTTTGAGAAAAATGATTACTTTTTTGTGATTTTTGCTGTTCCGGGCATGGCGTGTATTTTATTGGGAACAATATTCTCCATACCTTATACCTTACCTATTGGGTTAGGAATTACCATTTATGGAGCAGCTTATTTCTTTGTTCACGAAATTTTTATCCATCAACGATTTAAAGTGCTTAGAAATACAAATTTAAAATATTTTAAAGCCATCAGACGAGCTCACAAAGTTCATCATAAACATTTAAGAAAAGAAGATGGAGAGTGTTTTGGAATGTTGTGGGTGCCACTAAAATATTTTTCTCAAAAATAAATGGAAGCACTTTATTTAATATTGCTCTTAGTTTCATTTAGCATTCCTTTTGTTTATTCGTTTGAAAAAAAAATGCACTTTATTAAGCATTGGAAAATTGTTTTTTCGGCTATTTCAATAGTTGCCGTTGTTTATATTGTTTGGGATGTAATTTTTACCAAGATAGGCGTTTGGGGATTTAATCCGAATTATCATTTAGGAATTACTATTTTTAATTTACCTATAGAGGAAATATTGTTTTTCTTTTTAATTCCTTATGCCAGTATTTTTATCCATTATTCGTTGCAATATTTTTTTCCGAAAGCAAAATTGGCTAATAAATTTGTTGTGTTCTTTACCTGGGGGTTTATTATTCTTTTAGTTGTATTAATTGCCATGAATATGGGTAAACTATACACTCAAATAAATGGATTTTTCTTAGTGTTTGCTTTGCTGTTGGGCTTGTTAGATAAAAACAATACCCTACATCGTTTTTATGTTTCTTACTTAGTAATTCTCATTCCTTTTGCAATTATAAATGGCATTTTAACCGGAACTTTTATTGATGAACCCGTAGTTTGGTATAATAATTCTGAAAATCTGGGAATCAGGTTTTTTACTATTCCTATAGAAGATTTTGGTTACGCTTTTAGCATGTTGTATTTTTCTGTTATTTTGATAGAACGTTTTAAAACCAATAGCAATGACTAAAAAGATACTAATAACAGGTGGGACAGGATTGGTGGGAACAGCATTAACGGAACTTTTGGTTGAAAAAGGCTACTTGGTTACTATACTTACAAGAGATAAAAATAGAACTTCAAAACATCCTAACATTACTTATAGTTTTTGGGATATTGATAAAGGAATTATTGATAAAGATGAGCTGCTTTCAGCAAATTACATTGTTCATTTAGCAGGAGCCGGCATTGCAGATAAACCTTGGTCATCCAACCGTAAAAAAGAAATTTTAGATAGTCGTGTGGAGCCAATAAGATTGATTCATAATAGTTTGAAAAACAATGCTCATCAGCTTAAAGCCTTTATTTCTGCTTCGGGAGTGGGTTATTATGGGGCAATAACTACCAACACCATTTTTGATGAAAAAGCGTCTGCAGCTAATGATTTTTTAGGAAAAACTTGTTTGCAATGGGAACAAGCTGTAGATGAAATAGCTGAATTACCAATAAGAATAGTAAAACTCCGAACAGGAATAGTGTTGGCAAAAAATGGTGGAGCTTTACCTAAAATGATGCAGCCTTTTAAGTTTGGTTTAGGTGCTGCGTTGGGAACAGGAAAACAAATTATGCCTTGGATACACATTGATGATTTAGCCCGTCTTTATTGTGCTGCCATAGAAAGCGAAAGTTTTACTGGAGCATACAATGCTATTGCCGGAAATGTGAGCAACAAAGACTTTTCTAAAGCCCTGTCAAAAGTAATAAACAAACCTTTTTGGTTGCCTAATGTTCCCGGGGGTATGTTAAAACTGTTTTTAGGTGAAATGGCTGTAATTTTGTTAGAAGGCAGTGCTGCCAGTAACCAAAAATTGCTTCAAACAGGGTTTAAATTGAAATTTACTAATTTGGAAGAAGCATTGATGAAGTTGGTCGGGAAGTGAGCTAACTTTTACCATCCAACACTATTTCACTTTCAGGTTGCTGAAATAAATTAACTAATAATAGCTCGTTAATTTGATTATTAAGTGCCTCTTCTGAAATGGCTGTAACATTAATTAGTCGATAAGGTTCGTTGCCCAAAGCTGTTTTCCAACGCCATTCTAATTGACTAATGATTTTTTCTTGACCATTATCAAACCACCAAGCAGTTTGTAAAATTTCGTTGTCTTTTTTTAATTCAGCTTTGTAGATTTCAAAAGCCCCTATTTTTTCTGTTTTAATATTGATAAATTTATAACCACTTCCTTTCCAACAAATAGTAGGGTTATGGTCAGGACCAAAAAAATGACAAGAAGGTTTGATATAAATAAGAGCATGTTCATTTTCAAATTTCAATACATTTTCATCGGTAATTGATTTTTCAAAATTGGCTATTTCAATGCGTTTACTCTTATCATCTTGTTGAATGTTTCTATAATTATCTCTATTGAAATTAAAAAATGTAAGTAAACCAACAATTACTACAGTTAAAGGCAGTATTATTTTTTTTGAAGGAGGTTGCGTTGATTTTGCTGGTATTGGTTCATTTTTATTTCTTTTTATTAACCACTTACAAATAAAAAACAGCGGTAATAGGAAATATACACCAAAGGAAAGTAAGCCAATTGCTTCATGTGTAACTGTTTCGGGTGGAGCCTGTAACAACACAATTACAATAATTCTAAAGAGGTTTACCACAACAATAAAAAAAGTGCTGATTACCAATATTCCTAATACTTTGTAAATAGTCAATTTTGTTTGGTATTTGTTTTCCAATGAATTGATAAAAAGTAGTGTGGTGGCATAAGCATATCCAACCATGGTTAGTCCCATACATTCAGGGTCTACTGAAAAACTTTGGTTATGAATAATGATGTTGTTTCCACTACTGGCAGTTTGTTCAAAAGCAACAGACAGCATACTGGCAGCTATATCAGTAAGTAACAGACGAGCAGGGAATCCAAAAACATCAAATATAAAAGAGGAATAAGGGGAAATAAGCAAAATAATAAACAGCGGAAGGGTGTTTACTTTTCCCATTCGACTTTCAATAATAAACAGGATGCCAGTTGAAAAGGAAAGAAAGAATAATAACTGCATTTTTAAGAAAAAATAGAGGATAATAAAACCCAAACTAAAAAAAGCATAACGTATTTTTCTTTCTTCCTTATTAATGGTAAACACAAATGGAGCAATGGCTAAAAATACATAAAAAGAAGTGGTGGGTAATAAGTAGAACGCAAGGTTTTGAACACATAAAAGTGTTGTTAAACTAGCTAACCCTATAGTTATTATTGTTTTTTGGTCTATATGATGTTTTAGTAGTTGCACGTTTTATATTCTTTTAATTGTGTTTTTTCTTTTGTAATATAAAAACACCAATGTACCTATTAAAATAATTATAAGTGCCCATTCGTGTGGTTCGGGAACAGCTCCTGCTGATGCTGTAGAAGCATTTTGTAAACTATTTTTGTTCTTATCAATATCAAAACGCTCATAATCTTTGATGGTTTCCAACACAATTAAACTCGAAATTGGAGAAACAATATAGGCTTCGTTAGCAATATCGATGAGGTTGTTTTCTACATAATTTTCTGTGGTAAAATAATTTCTACCACATTCTTGCATTATTTTGTTGTACGCAAATAAACGTAGTAAATGGTCGGGAGCTGAAGAAGAAGTACTGGTGTTGGTATCTCGTTTAATTACAGTATTGGAAATACCTAATAGAGCTTTGTTTTCATCTTGTTCAGTACTTACAAATACATTTTTATTCAAGAGGTTTTGGAGGGTATTCATTTCTCCATCAGTGTAATTAAACACCTGAAATTCTTTTAATGTTTTTAAGTAAGGAGAAAGTTCATCAGATAAATTAAAGAGATTGACTTTTTCGGTTCTTTCGGATAAATAATTTTTTAATTTATCACTAAAAGCACTGTTTTTTAAATCTTTTAAGGTAGGAGAAATACTGCCTGATTTAGTGATTAGTAAAGATTGAGGAATATCTTTTATCTTATACAAAGGAAAAAGACTGAAGTTAAGCTTAGATAAAAGTGCATAATAACTTTCTTTGTTCTCATCATTTAATTGATAAAGTTGGTCATAAAACACATACACCTTCTTATCTTTTACGGATTTCCACACTTCATTAAATTCTTTTTCTGTCCATGAGTTATTAATATCTAAATACACTGTATTGAAATGTTGAGGAATCGTTTTTGGTTGATTTTCTGTTATCAAATAATTTTTTCCATTAAATGAAAATGCTTGAGTGGAAAGTGGGGTAGTGGCACAACTTATTTCCCAATAAGGATGGTAATTGCCGGAATACTCGAATTTGTTGGGTATTATCTCGCTAAAGTGACTAGGGATATTCATGTCAGCTAACTTATCCGTTTTAAATTCTACTATAGTTGTTTCTGCCGCACCAGAAGCATCAGGACCTTCAAAATAAACATTTTCTAACACCAATTGATTGTTTTTTAGTCTTAGTGGAGTAGTAATGCCTATTTTAAACATACGCTCTTCCTCTTGGGTACATGGAAAAACATAAACAGTAATGGTATTTCCTTCTTGCCAATGCATAATGGAAGGATCCCTTCTTTCTATACCAACAATAGTAGTATAAGCACTGTCTGCTTTACTTTTAGTGGTTAATCGGGATTTTTCTTCTTTTCCGTCTATCCAAAGTGAAAGTGAAGTAGCAACGGAACCTTCGGGCAAATGGAAGGTGTAAAGTGCTTCTTCTTGTTTAGTCCATTTACGAGTAGAATTGTTTTTTATTCGGATGATTTTTTCTGTGTAAGCTAAACGATAATCCGGAAATACTTGAATATTGGATAATACGGTAGATGTTGAAAGGTTCTCTCCAGACCATAGTTTTCTTTTAGTGGCATGTCGCAAATCAAATTTCGATTCTAAAATTTTTAATTTATCCTCCCTATTTAAACTAAGTGTTCCTAATAGTTCAGCTCCAAGAACCACCAAAGGGTCGTGTTCTTTTAGTTCACTTAAAGAGTTTTGATTACCCATTATTCCCCAATTATCACTAAAAAGATGGGTTTCATAAATTAAATCTCCTTTTAAAATGCGTTCAGTAAAGAAATCATCGTCTAATTCCTGACTTAATAGCACCCAATGGGGTAATTTATTGTCAGGTCTGGTAATGATGGTGGCATGGGTTTTATCTATCAATTTTTTGGTACTATTCCACTGAAAAACATATACCACGACTATTAAAAGAGGCAAAGCCACTCCCAAATAAAAAGCTATTTTAGTATTTTTTCCGTTTTTGAAAAACTGTACTAAAAGTGTGATTAACAAAATTAATGGAGTTGCTAAATGTAAAGACAGTCCAAAAAATACTGCTCCAAGAAACATAATAGGCAAAAAAGGCAATAAATAAATGGTAAAATACAACGCCATAACTGTTCCTAATCCAACACCAAAAAATACCAAATGTTTTAGTAATTTAGGAAGTGTATCTAAAAAACAAGTGGCTAACAAAGCAAGGTGCATCACAATGAGGTAAACATTTACCCAAGCGGAAAATTTATGAAAAATAGGAAAAGGAATGTTGATGGTAAAGCAGCTTATCGCAAATAAGATTAGTGCACAGGCAAATCGCTTATAACTATAATGAGAGAATTTGAATTTATGTTTGAAAAAATAGATGAACACGCTAAAAATAAAATAAGCGGCAGCAATGACATAATTGATGTAGTAAGCTCCTTCGTTTTCTCGAAAGACATTGCCAGCATTTTGATTTTTAAAATAGAGAAATAAATAAATTCCAAATGAAATAGGAATTAAGATTAGCCCTACTAAAAAGATAGGGTCTTTTTTTGTGGTGTTTTTTTTCGTTTCCATAAGTAAGTAGGTTTAACTGTTAAAAATTAGATTTATTATTGATTGAAATGATTTGATTGGTGTATTGATGTATAAGTAGCAGAGGGATGAGCCCAAAAGCTCCGAAGCAACAATCTATGAGTTGCCAAAACAAAGGGATGCCTCTATAATTGCCGGCTATAAAAGCAAGAGGAAAAACCAGTAGACAAGCAATTATACCCACTTTTGTTACCCAAATATTTTGAACAGGATTAATATAAACACCTATAAAAAACAGACTGATAATGATGTGAGAAAAAGCCAACCAATCTGTTCCATAAGCTAAGAAAGCATAGTTTTGATTAACATCATTTAATGCGATGTTCACTTGATTTATCCATTGGACAATAAGTCTTGAAGAAGTTACGGTGTTAAAATAATCTGCCAAAAAATTAATCTCCGTTTGCAACGGAAAAGCAGTAATTCCGCTCAACACTAATAAGAGAATAAAAAGCAGTGTAATTCTTTTTATCTTTTTTGTGAGGATATGGGTTATTTGTGTTTTCATGGAAATTTATTTAATTATTTAACTTCCACTAAAAGGTGTTCCGAAAACTCCTACGGCAAGCTCTGCCCAAATAAGAAAAAGCATAAACAATACAACAATACATAAAGTAATTCGGTAGGTTGAATTTTTCACACTTCGTATTACCAGTTCGCATATTAAACCCGTGCTAAGCAGCAAAATACCCATAACCATAAAGTCGGAGAGACTCCATTTTACTTCTTCTGTAAATTGCATGGCTATTAGCGGAATCATTAATAAAATGGGTACAGCTACAAAAATGCCGATTAATCTTTTGTTTTTTGTTTTCATTTTTTTTGTGTTTTTAAAAGTACTTTGAAATTCAAAGTCTAGTTATAAAAAAAATTAATTATGTTGGTTTAGTAGATTTTCTAACGCAGTTAAATGATCCTGAAAAGCTTTTTTACCTAACGCTGTTGCAGCAAAAGATGTCTTTGGTTTTTTACCTACAAATTCTTTCATCACTTTTATGTATTCGTTTTTTTCTAACCCGGCAATATGGCTGGCTAAATTCCCATCGGTTACGTTTAACAATTCTTTCAATGAATTAAAATCTATTTCATCATTTACCATTAAAACGGACATAATTCCCAATCGCACCCTGCTTTCAAATATTTTATTTAACCCCTCAATCATAGCTTTATTTATTATGCGTTTTGGGGTTTATTATTGTATTTAAAATGCATTAATGCTCCATAAATGATGTGTAACACACCAAAACCAATTGCCCAAAATAATAAGCCTTTGCCTATAAATACAGCACTTAATAAACCTAAAATAATTTCCAACACCCCTAAGTATTTTATTTCACCTAAGGTATATTTCCCACAGTTAAACAACGCCAATCCATAAAAAAGTAAGGTAGCAGGAGCTAATAAGTAAAATAAACCATGAAACAATAATATTAAACAGAAAATACCTCCTGCAATTAATGGAATTGCTAAGTTGAGTAGTAACAATCTGCTGTTTTTACCCCAAATCTGCTGACCATTTTTCTTAGATTCTCTCATAGTAAGTAAAATCCCGAAAGTAATGGAGATTACCAACACACTTATGGCAATTACAAAAAGTTCTAGGGCTAATTTTTCCATTAGATTTTCCGAAAGATACATTTCTAATCTCGTTTTGGTATAGGTATTATTCAGATAATGCTCTATTCTTAAGTCGGCAAGGAAAGCTCCTATTAATGCTGTAATTCCGGCTATCACACCTGACAAACCGCTTAATGAAATAAACTTGGTAGATTTCTCCATCAAATCTTTTATGCCCGAGAGCGCTTCTAAATGTTGTTTTGAATTTTCCATATTAAAAAGTACTTTGAAATGCAAAGTAAATAAATATATTTTTAATTCAACAAATTTTTTTGAGATTTTTTTGAATAAGCAGGAAAATAAAGAGGTTGATGTGTTTAATAATGTAAAAAAAAAGTAGAAATCAAGAAGAATTTAGTTCTCCTTCTTAAATTCAATTTCATCTTTTACGATGTAACAGTTGGGATAGTCAGAACTAATTTCTTTTTGGAATTTTATAGCTTCTAATTTAGTTTTAAAATCGCCAACACGCACCTTAAAATATGGTTGTTGGTAAATTTCATAAGCCGGAACTTCTCTATATTTTTGAATAAAAGCAGCTCTAATTTTACGTGCAGGAGCACTACTACTTTCGGAAGCTAATTGAATTCTATAGCCATAAAGTTTATAAGCAGCTTTATACGTTTCATTAATATTTTCAATGGCTTTATCTACAACAACAGTAACTTTTTTAGCGTTTGCGGTATCAGTTGTAGTTGTATCTTGTCCGAAAACAGTAATGCTTACAACAACACATAAAAAGAAGGTTGAAAAAATTTTTAAAAGCATAAAAAAAAGTTATAAAATCTGGTTCGCATAAATCAGTCCAAAACTACATAATTTTTAAAATATATGGAATAAAGAAGATATGTTAAACATTGTTAATTGATGTGCATGCTGTTACCGCTTTTTGCGAGCAATTTCTGCTATATGACAGAAATCATAAGTCAACACTTTCTTATTTAGAATAATTCTAAATTGATATTTAAAAGGATATTTTAATCGAAAAATATTACTAAAAACTCATGTATTCTTATACATTTGTCAATCATTTTATGTTTAGTTTAAAGAAACAACTGTAACAGTTTTATTATGAATAAGATAACAAGAATCAATTCGAGAGGTACACTTTTAAAACTTGCGTTAATTTATTTTTCATTTTTGTTTGTTCAGGTAAATTTATCTGCACAAGATGGTGAGAAATTATTTAAAACAACTTGTACTGCATGTCACAAGCTAACTTCAGATAGGTTAGTTGGTCCTGGTTTGGCGGGAGTAACTGAGAAGCGTTCGAAAGAATGGTTGATGGGCTTCATTAAGAATTCTCAGGAAATGATTGCTAATGGAGATAAAGATGCAATTGCCATTTTCGAAGAGTATAATAAAGTACCAATGCCTGCACATCCTTTTTCGGATGAAGAGTTAGCAGCTATTATAGATTACATAGCAAATCCTGAAGCTTCTTCTGCAAAGAAAGAAGAACCAAAAGAAGCTGCTACTGCTGATGCAGGTGCTGAGGTTGATCCATTAGTTTTAGAAGGACAAAAATTATTTAAAAATAATTGTAAAGCTTGTCATAGTATAGGAACAGATAAAGTTGTTGGTCCGGGGTTAAAAGGTATTTCTGATAAAAGATCACACGAATGGTTAGTAAAATGGATTCAAAACTCTGCTGAACTAATTGCTTCAGGAGATCCGGATGCTACTGCTATTTTTGAAGAATATAATAAAGTACCGATGCCGGCTCAACCGGTTTCTGAAGAAGATATTAAAGCTATATTAGCGTATATTGCTAACCCTCCGGCAGATAAAAAAGCTCCAGCAGATACTCCTGTTGTAACAACAACAGAGGAAGATTCTCCTTGGGTTACCATTATAGTGTTAGGAGTAATTTGCGTATCTTTATTTATTGTTATCTTGATGTTGAATAAGTCGAGAGTAATGGTAGCTAAAGCCAATGCAGAAAAAGCAGGTGTAGCATATACAGGACCTGTTTCTTTAGTGGCAGCGTTTAAACATACATTAAGTAATAATAAAGGTTATGTTGCTGTAGTGGTTGTTGTACTTGTTTTTGCAGGATTAGTTAACCTAATGGGAGGTGCTGCAACTATTGGTGTTCATCAAGGATATAAGCCTGAGCAACCAATTAAATTCTCTCATAAAATTCACGCTGGAGATGATAAAATAGATTGTAACTATTGCCATTCTAGTGCTAGACATAGTAAAACTTCTGGAATTCCTTCATTAAATGTATGTATGAACTGTCATACTTATATTAATGGTGGAGATAAAACTTTCTTATATAATGGAGAGGAATATCCAATGGCTGAAGAAATCCAAAAAATTTATAAACATTTAGATTACGATCCTAAAACAGGAAAATATGGAGACAATCCAACGCCTGTAAAATGGATTAAAGTTCATAATTTACCAGATCACGCTTTCTTTAGTCACCAACAACATGTAACTGTTGGAAATCAGCAATGTCAAACTTGTCATGGACCAGTTGAGGAAATGGATGTTGTAGAACAATATTCTAAATTAACAATGGGATGGTGTATCGAGTGTCATAAAACTACAGGAGTTTCTACAAAAGACAACGGTTATTATGATGAAATGCATAAAAGAATGCCGGAAGAGTTTAGAAACAAAGTGCTAGAAGATGGTAAACTAACGGTTGATGAAATTGGTGGAATGGAGTGTGCTAAATGTCACTACTAATCAATAATAAATAAGATTCTTTTAATAGATATATAAAGTAAGACTTACAATTAACATAAATATGGCTAATTCAAAAAAATACTGGAAAGGTTTAGAACAACTAAATAATGACCCTAAATTTTTGGAGTCTGTGAACAATGAATTTCCTGAGGAGTTACCGATAGACAAGTTTTTAGGTGACAATGAAACATTGGAAAATTCATCTACATCACGTAGAGATTTCTTAAAATATCTTGGTTTTGGTGTTGCAGCAGCTTCATTAGCAGCTTGCGAAACTCCGGTTACTAAGGCTATTCCTTATATCACTAAACCAGAAGAAATTACTCCTGGAAAAGCGAACTATTATGCATCTACTTATTCTGATGGTAATGATTTTGCTCCAATTTTAGTTAAAACCAGAGAAGGAAGACCTATTCATGTAACAGGTAACAAAGAATCTAAGCTTACTAAAGGAGCAATTAATGCAAGAATTGCAGGTGCTGTACTTTCATTATATGATAATAACAGGTACCAAAACCCAATGATGGGCGGAAATGCTACTGATTGGAAAACTATTGATGCTGCTATTAAAAAAGACTTAACAGCTGCTAAAAATGTAAGAGTTTTAACTGCAAGTTTAATAAGTCCATCAACAAGAAAAGCGATTGAAAGTTTAGGGACAACAGCTTCAATTGAAGAAGGGGCAGCAACTAATAAATTAAATATTGTTCAATTAGATGAAATTTCTTACTCAGGAATGTTAGATGCTAATATGGCATCATTTGGCGTTAGAGCAATCCCAACTTATAATTTCGCTAAAGCAAAAACTATTGTTAGTGTTGGAGCAGATTTTATGGGCAACTGGTTAGATACTCCTATGTATTTAAATGATTATGCTCAAACACGTAAGCCGGATAATGATTGGATGTCGAAACATTTCCAATTTGAGGCGAACATGTCGCTTTCAGGAACAAATGCAGATGTAAGAGTTCCTGTAAAACCATCTGAATATGCTGCTATTTTAGCCAACATATACAAACAATTAGGAGGAAGTATTGATGCTCCTAAAACTAATTATGATGCACAAATTGTTGATGCAGTTAAATCTTTAAAAGCTGCTAAAGGCGCTTCTATTGTTGTTGCAGGAAATAATGATAAAGACACGCAATTAATCGTTAATGGTATCAACCAAATTTTAGGAAATTATGGGAATACTATTGATATGAATACGGTATCTAAAACTAAAGCCGGAGACGATGCTAAAGTAGAAGCGTTAATTGCTGAAATGAACGAAGGCAAAGTGGATGTTTTAGCTATTTATGGTGTTGACCCTGTTTTCAGTTTGGGAGAGAAATTTAAAGTAGCTTTAGGAAAAGTTAAATCAACTATTTCTTTTGCAACAAAAGCAAACGAAACGTCTAAAGCTTGTAAATATGTTTGTCCGGATAATCACGCGTTCGAATCATGGAATGATTACAATCCGGTAAGCAATTATTACACGATACAACAACCAACTATTTCTCCTTTATTTAACACTCGTCAAGCACAAGAGAGTTGTTTAGTTTGGGCAGGAAAAGAGGATACAAGCTATTATAATTTTATTAGAGAAACATGGAAAAATACATTTGCTAGCGAATTAGTATTAATACCATTTAATGATTTCTGGAACAAAGCTGTTCATGATGGAGAGGTTAAAATGAATGTTGAAACTGGTGTTGTTTCATTTAATGGTGAAGCATTAGCAGGAATAAAAGTTAGCAACAAACCATTTGCCGGAGATTTTGAATTAGAAATTACTCAAAATGCAGCAGTTGGTGCAGGAGCAGGAGCAGATAACCCATGGTTACAAGAAACTCCGGATCCGATAACTAAAATTACTTGGGACAACTATGTAACTATGAATCCTGCAGAAATGAAGGAAAGAGGTTACAATACTCAATTAGGTCAGGAATCACCAGCAAACATGATTAGTGTTACTGCAAATGGTGTTACTGTAGAAAATATGCCGGTTATTGCTCAACCAGGTCAGGCAAGAGGAACTATTGGTATTGCTGTAGGTTACGGAAAAGTTGTTGGAAACATGTCTGAACCAACAGGTAAAAACGCATATCCTTTAGTTGGACGTTCTGCTACAGGAGCTGCTTACTACGTAGGAGCTACCATCGCAGAAGTTAGCGGAACTTACCCTATTGCAGCTACTCAAACGCATCAAACAGTTATGGGTAGAGACTCTGTAGTTAGAGAAACTACTTTGGCAACTTATAAACAAGGAAATAAAGACGCTTACAATCCGGAACATAAATTAGTAACGCACGAGAAAGGTGAATTTATTAAGAAAAACATCAAAGAGTTTGACTTATGGAAAGAGCATCCGGTAGAAAATATCGGACACAGATGGGGAATGTCTATCGACATGAATACTTGTATTGGATGTAGTGCTTGTGTAACAGCATGTATTTCTGAAAACAATGTTCCTGTTGTAGGTAAAGATGAAGTAAGAAGAGGTAGAGAAATGCACTGGATGCGTATCGATAGATATTATAGTACTGATGCAGATATTGAAGATAAATCAATTGCTGGATATAGAAAAATGGAAGATCCTGCTGACAACCCACAAGTTGTTCACCAGCCAATGATGTGCCAGCACTGTAACCATGCAGGTTGTGAAACAGTTTGTCCTGTTGCTGCAACAACGCATAGTAATGAAGGGTTGAACATGATGGCTTACAACAGATGTATTGGTACAAGATATTGCGCTAACAACTGTGCTTATAAAGTAAGAAGATTCAACTGGTTTAACTATATCGCTTACGATAAGTTTACTGAAGTTAATCCAGCTCAAGATGATTTAGGAAGAATGGTATTAAATCCAGATGTAGTTGTTAGAGCAAGAGGGGTAATGGAAAAATGTAGCATGTGTGTTCAAAGAATTCAAGCTGGAAAATTAGATGCTAAAAAAGCAAGTACAAAAGTTCAAGATGGAGCCATTCAAACAGCATGTTCTGGTGCTTGTCCTACAAATGCCATTACTTTTGGTGATTTGAATGATACAGAAAGCAAAATTAATGGAGATATGAATCATGATAGAGCTTACAGAGTAATAGAAGAAGTTGGTCAACAACCAAACGTATATTACTTGACAAAAGTTAGAAATTTAGAAAACAACGAAGCTTAAAAAAGTATAAAAAATGCATAAAGAAGCCGCAATTAGAGAACCGTTAATATTAGGAGACGATGTAAATTACTCAAAAATCTCCGATGACGTATTAGCAACTATCGAAGGAAAAACAACTAAAGGTTGGAAAATATTAATGACCATAGCCGCTATAGTTGGTCTTTGGGGTGTAGGAAATATCCTTTACCTTATAGGAACAGGTATCGGAACATGGGGATTGAATAAAACTGTTGGTTGGGCATGGGATATCACCAACTTCGTTTGGTGGGTTGGTATTGGTCACGCAGGAACATTAATTTCTGCCGTTTTATTGTTATTCCGTCAGAAATGGAGAATGGCAATTAACAGACCAGCAGAAGCAATGACCATCTTTGCCGTATTTATGGCAGGATTGTTCCCAATGATACACATGGGTAGAATTTGGATGGCTTACTGGGTATTACCTTTGCCAAATGAGTTCGGACCAATGTGGGTAAACTTTAACTCTCCTCTTTTATGGGATGTATTTGCAATTTCAACTTATCTTTCTGTATCATTAGTATTTTGGTATATTGGGTTAATACCTGATTTTGCAACCATTAGAGATAGAGCAAAATCTCCAGTTCCAAAATTAATGTATAGCTTATTAAGCTTCGGTTGGACAGGAAACGCTAAAGCTTGGCAACGTTTTGAAGAAGTCTCTTTAGTATTAGCTGGTTTAGCAACTCCACTTGTATTCTCGGTTCACTCTATTGTATCTATGGATTTTGCCACTTCGGTAATTCCGGGTTGGCATACCACTATCTTCCCTCCATATTTCGTTGCAGGAGCGGTATTCTCTGGTTTCGCAATGGTACAAACATTAATGATTATTGTGAGAAAAGTAATGCACTTAGAAAAATATGTAACGATTAAACATATTGAGTACATGAATATCATTATTATCGTAACAGGTTCTATAGTTGGTGTTGCTTACTTAACAGAGTTATTTATTTCTTGGTATTCAGGTGTTGAATACGAATCTTATGCGTTCATTAACAGATTTTCAGGTCCTTATGCTTGGGCTTACTGGTGTATGATGACATGTAATGTAATCTCTCCTCACTTATTTTGGTGGAAAAAATTAAGAACCAATTTAGCATTTACTTTTATAATGTCTATTGTAGTAAATATAGGAATGTGGTTCGAAAGGTTTGTAATTATTGTAACTTCAGTTCACAGAGATTACTTACCATCAAGTTGGTCTATGTTCTATCCAACTTGGGTTGATATAGGGGTTTTTATTGGAACGTTAGGCTTATTTAGTGTATTCTATTTATTATTCCTAAGATATTTTCCTGTATTAGCACTTAATGAATTGAAAACAATTTTAAAATCTTCAGGAGAGAAATACAAAAACATGTCTGATGAAGACTTTAAAAAATTACACCCAGTAAAAAAATAATTATATCGTTAGAAACTTTTAGTTATGTCAGATAAAAAACTATACGCAATTTATGATGATGATTATGTACTTTTAGAAAGTGCAAAACATCTAGTTTCAAAAGGAATTCACATTAGAGATGTATTTTCTCCTTTTCCTATTCATGGAATAGATCCTGTTATTGGGTTAAAAAGAACTCGTATTGCAATTACTGCATTCATTTATGGAATGATAGGTGTTTCCCTTGCACTAACAGGAATGTGGTATTTTATGGTGCAGGATTGGCCAATGAATATAGGTGGTAAACCTAACTTTTCATTAATTGATAATATTCCGGCATTTGTTCCGGTAACATTTGAATTTGGAGTATTATGTGCTGCACACGGTATGTCTTTCACTTACTTATTAAGAAACTGGACTTTACCGGGTTTTAAAGCCAGAAATCCTTATCCAAGTACAACTGACAACAGATTTGTGATGGAAATTCATCCAAGTGATAGTGGAATGACGGCTGAAGAAATTAAAGCAGCTCTTAATGAAACTTATGTGCTTCAGATTGACGAAAAATAAAACGATTAATTTAGAGATTATAAAAAATATAAACATGAAAAACTACCTGAACAATAGCATAAAAATAATTGGAATGGTTGCTATTATTTCTCTTTTTTCTTGTAAAGAAGAAAATGGTTTAGCACCTGAATATATGCCAGATATGTATCGTTCTCCTTCTATAGAAACTTATGTAGATTATGGTGAATTAAGAGGTAAACAAGGTGATGATTCTTTGAGAAATACACTTACAGCAAGAAAACCTGTTGAAGGAACCATACATAGAGGTTTTACTCCTTATCCTTACGAAAATTCTATTGAAGGCTATAACCAAGCAGGAGAGTTCTTAAAGAGTCCTTTTGATTATACAGAACAATCTGTAGCTAAAGGAAAAGAATTGTACGGAATGTTTTGTGTTCATTGTCATGGAGGAGCCGGACAAGGAGATGGTTCATTAGTAGAAAGAGAAGTTTTTCCTCCACTACCGATTAAATTTACTGAGAGTTTAGAATTACCAGAAGGTAAAATGTTCCACACCATTACTTTCGGAAAAGGATTAATGGGATCTCATGCTTCTCAGTTAACTCAAGAAGAAAGATGGCAATTAATTCATTACATTAGAGTAGGTTTTATGAAAAAACCATTAACAGCAGATATGGGACAAACCGCTGTTAGTGCTGATACAAATGCTGTAGTACAATAAAATTTAAAAGAAGATTACACTAAAAACATTTTAACAAATGGAATATACAATATCAAAAAACGCGAAACTAACTACTATTATTCTTATTGTAGTTGGTCTGCTAGCTTTAATTGTTGGTTTAACTACTGATCATGGTCACCATGTTTCTCAAAGATTTTGGGCTAACTTATTAGTAAATGGATATTTCTATTTTACTATTTCATTAGCAGCATTGTTCTTTTTAGCCTTACAATATGTTTCAGAAATGGCTTGGGGAGTAACTACACATAGAGTTTTTCAGGCGATAATGAGTTTTATGCCAATTGGAGCAGTAGTTTTGTTAGCAGTATTTATTGCAGGAGCAGCTCACATGCACCATTTATATCACTGGATGGATCCAGAAGTTCATAATCCGGAAAGTAGTCATTATGATGAATTAATTGCGAATAAAGGTGCTTATTTAAATATTCCTTTTTTCTTTATTAGATCATTAATATACATTGGTGTTTGGATGTTTTTTGCTTATTGGTTCAGAAAAAAATCTATGGAAGAAGATCAATTAAACCTAGCTGCCGGAGATGTTTCTCCAATTTACAAAAGAAGTATTTTTATGGGAGTATTGTTTATTTTCTTCTTTGCTTATACTTCTTCTTCTTCAGCATGGGACTGGTTAATGAGTATTGATACTCACTGGTTCAGTACATTATTTGGGTGGTATGCATTCTCAGGAATGTGGGTATCATGTATGATTTTCGCTGTGGTATTAGTGTTGTACCTTAAAGGTAAAGGTTTCTTAAAAGAAGTAAACGATAGCCATATTCACGATTTAGGTAAATGGATGTTTGCTATTAGTTGTTTATGGTCTTACTTATGGTTCTCTCAGTTTATGTTAATTTGGTATTCTGATATACCGGAAGAGGTAACTTATTACTTATTTAGATTTGAGCATTATAAATTATTATATGTAGGAACTTTCTTTGTAAACTTCTTATTACCATTCTTTGTATTAATGTCAAGAGATGCAAAAAGAAACGCTGTGTTCTTATTGCCTATCGCTTTAATCATTTTTATCGGACACTGGTTAGATGTTTTAACTATGGTGTTACCAGGAACTATGTTTGAAGAAGGTAAATTAGGAATGGTAGAAATAGGCATGTTCTTAATGTTTACAGGAATTTTCATTTTTGTAGTGTTAACATCACTTACTAAAGCATCATTGGTTACTAAAAACCACCCAATGCTTGACGAAAGTTTACATTTACATCACTAATTATAGATTGAATAATTTAGTTTTAAAAAGCACGCTATTTGGCGTGCTTTTTTTATTCTTATCATCATTGAGAGGCGTAGTGAAGTACCACGAAGTAGTATTAATACATTAATTTAAAATGAAATGGTATTGATAATCAATCTATATATTAATAATGATGTTATAGATAACAATAAAGTTTCTGTATGTTCTATTTAAAAATAAAACACAGCAAACTGTGTTGCAATTCCCAGTAGAAAGCCAGCATAAATTTGAGCCTGGGTATGAGCATTTAAAATTAATCGAGCAGTAGCTACTAAACCAAAGACAACCAATAGTGCTACAATAAAAATGCTTACATCAGTTTGCAATTTGGTGGCAACACACAAAAATGCTCCAAGTAATCCACCAACACCAACAGTATGGGCACTAATTTTCCATTTTATATTGATGATAAAAGTTAAAATAATAGCATAAGTAGCTCCTATAATAAAATTAAAAATAATTGGAATTACAGTAGTTTGTTTGAGTAAGTAAAGTGTGAAAATAAAAGATATAATAGTAATGATATAAGGAATAATTCGCTCTTTAGATGCATACATTTGCATGCTGGTAATAATTCCTCTATTACGAAGAAAAAGAATGGAAAGTAAAGGAATAATAAAAGTTACGAGTGCTACTAAAAGAACAGTAAATTGTTTTAGTTTAAAATGTACTGCGTAATTAATATAAGTATCTGTATTAAATAGTAGAAAAAGCCCAAGAGTGGGCATGAATAATGGATTAAAAAGAATGGAAATAATTTTTGCAGCTAACCTCATGTTCAGACTTAAATTTCTTTACGTAATCGGGCTACAGGAATATTTAATTGCTCTCGGTATTTGGCAATTGTTCTCCTAGCAATGTTGTAACCTTTATCGTTAAGTAATTTAGAAAGTTTTTCGTCTGTTAATGGTTTGCGTTTGTCTTCATCTTCCACGGCATTTTGCAAAATCTTCTTTACTTCTCTGCTTGAAACTTCTTCGCCACTATCTGTACTTAGTGATTCTGAAAAGAAGGTTTTTAAAAGAAAAGTTCCGTAAGGCGTTTGAATGTATTTGCTGTTTACCACACGAGAAACTGTTGATATATCCATATCAATTTCTTCGGCAATATCTTTTAAAATCATGGGTACTATCAGCGTTTCATCTCCTTCTAAAAAATATTTTTTTTGTCTTTCAACAATTGCATCTACGGTTAACATAAGTGTGTGCTGACGTTGTCTTATGGCATCAATGAACCATTTGGCAGCATCTAACTTTTGTTTTACAAACATCAATGCATCTTTCTGCGATTTTGAAGGCTTTTCTTTTTGAGCTTTGTACCCTTCAATCATTTCTTTATAAGAACGACTAACTTTTAAATCAGGTGTATTTCTTCCGTTTAAAGTGATGTCTATTTCGCCATCATCAACAGTAAGAACAAAATCAGGAACAATATGTTGAGTAACTCTTAAACCATCATTAGAGGAGTTTCCTGGCTTCGGATTTAACTTTAGAATTTCTTCAATTACTAACCTTAAGTCATCTTCAGAAATACTAAGCTTTTCAATAATTTTTGAGTAATGTTTTTTAGAAAACTCATCAAAATAGTTAGTGATAATTTCTATCGCATTTTTAGAAATAAGGGTATGATGTTTTTTCTTGTTAAGCTGAATAAGTAAACATTCCTGAAGACTTCTTGCTCCAACACCTGCAGGATCTAAATGCTGAATAAGTTTTACTATCTTTTCAACGTGTTCTTTATCGGTAATGATATTTTGGGTAAACGCTAAATCATCAACTATGGCATTAATATCTCTGCGGAGATAACCGGCATCATCTAAACTACCAATAAGGTGTAGAGCAATGTTATGGTCATCATCATCCAAATTAAATAAATTAATTTGAGCCTCTAAGGTTTCCTGAAAAGTAGAACCAATGCTAATAGGTGTCTGCTTATCTTCATCATCTTTACTGTGATTGTTAGCAGTTAGCTTATAGCTTGGCGTATCGGAATCATCAACATAATCATCAAAATTAAACTCTTTTTCAGCTTCGCTTCGTTCTTTCTCTTCATAATCATCATGCTGAGTAAGTTCCATCTCTTCCTCTTCATCTTTCCCCTCATCTAAAGCAGGATTATTTTCCATTTCCTCTTTAATTCTTTGTTCGAGTGCAACGGTAGGTAGTTGCAACAATTTCATTAACTGAATTTGTTGAGGCGATAGCTTTTGCTGTAGTTTAAAACTTAATGTTTGTTTTAGTGCCATTTATTATAAAGTTAAGCGTTAAGCTTCAATATTGTAGTGTAAGGCTAAATTAACAATATTCGTTAAAAGCAGCAGCTAAATTTTCAGCAATCATTTCTGCCGGTCTTCCTTCAATATGATGTCTTTCAATAAAATGAACTAATTTACCATTTTTAAACAAAGCCATTGATGGCGATGAAGGAGGATAAGGCAACATGTGTTTTCTTGCTTGATTTACCGCTTCGGCATCAACACCTGCAAAAACAGTGGTGATTCTATCCGGACGTTTGTTGTTGGTAACTGCCATACGCGCAGCAGGACGAGCATTAGCTGCGGCACAACCACAAACAGAGTTGATTAAAACAAAAGTTGTTCCTTCGCTAGTGATGGCTTTATCAACAGCATCGGGAGTTAATAATTCTTCAAAACCTACTTCTGTAAGTTCGCTTTTCATTGGGGCTACTAATTCTGGTGGATACATATTTTTACGTTTTTTTATATGACTAAATAATTTCTACAAAAATACTCAATCTAAACATAAAAATTTTCCCAAAGAGTGGCTTTTATAAAAATTAACAGTTGGGTAAGGTTTTCTATTCCTCGTTCAGGAGGAATCTTGTTGGGACAAGAGATTAAAATCTTATTTATTGTTATAGTTCAGTAGAGGTAATTTGTTCAATAATGAGGGGTAAGCTTTCTTTCAAATAAATTAGCAGCAATTTCAAATTGCTATACTTTTCTTAATAGATTTTTGTCAAACCCTATTTTTACTATCTATAATGATAGTAAATGGCCCTTCGTTAACTAAAGCCACTTTCATATATGCACCAAACTCACCTGTTTTAAGTGGTCGTTGTAATAATGGAGTAAGTTCTTTTATAAAATTATTATATAAATCTATTGCTTTTGGAGGTTTGGCTGCCATAATAAAAGATGGTCGATTACCTTTTTTGGTGCTTGCCATAAGTGTAAATTGGCTGATAAGCAACACTTCTCCATTAATATCATTTACAGAAAGATTAGGAATGTTGTTTTTATCATCGAAAATTCTGAGTTGAGCAACTTTTTTAGTCAACCAAGTAATATCCTCTTCTTGGTCGTTTTCTTCTACGCCTAATAAAATTAGTAAGCCTTTTCCTATCGAAGTAGTTTTGTTTTCAATGCTTACCGATGCCTCACTTACACGTTGAATTACTGCTTTCATAAATATTAATACCCTTTTCCTCTATAGCTTTCACTTTCATTGTCATCATACATTGACAAGTAATTTTGATATCTGAAACTAGCTATTTCGTTGTTTTCTACTGCTTTTTTTACAGCACACTTCGGTTCGTTAATATGCTGACAATTATTAAACTGACACTCGGATAACAATGCTCTCATTTCAATAAAATAATGTGAAAGTTCTGTTTTGTCAAAATCTATTAATCCAAAAGCTTTAATACCTGGGGTATCTACCACATAACCACCAAAAGAAAGCTCGTGCATTTCGGCATAAGTGGTGGTGTGTTTTCCTAACTGATGCGCATCAGAAATAATAGAGGTTTTAAGTTGTAAAGAAGGTTCTATAAGATTAAGCAAAGAAGATTTTCCTACTCCCGAATGTCCTGAAACCAATGAAGTTTTATTTTTTAATTTAGCAATTAGTTGATCAATGTTTTTGTTGGCGGTTACAGAAATTGCCAAGCATTCGTAACCAATATTAGTATAGGTTTCCATTAAAAAATGGAGTTTCTCCATATCTTTTTCGGTATAAATATCGGTTTTATTAAAAACAATAGTGGTAGGAATATGGTAAGCTTCGGCAGTAATTAAAAACCGATCAATAAAACCTGTAGAAGTTTCCGGCTGAGCAATGGTAGCTATTAAAATAGCTTGATCAACATTGGCAGCAATAATATGAGCTTGCTTAGAGAGGTTAACCGATTTTCTAATAATGTAATTGGTTCGGGGTTTAATTTCAGAAATAACAGGGTCTGTAGCAGTATCGCTAACAATAACTTTATCGCCAACCGCTACCGGATTAGTAGTTTTAATATCCATCATTCTAAAGCTGCCTTTAATTCTTACCGCCAAGGTCTCACCATTATTCATGCGAACATGATACAAGTTGCCTGTAGATTTTATTACGATTCCTTCTTCCAAATTTATATTGAGAATGTTAAAAAAACCAAAAGTAATGAAATCGTAAATGTTCTAAAGCAAAATTCATTACTTTCGTGCTTTGAACCTTAAACTCATAACCTTTAAAATAAAAAATGTCAGTTATAGTTAATAATGTAACCAAAATTTATGGAAAGCAAAAAGCATTAGACGATGTTTCTTTTGTTGTAGAACCTGGTCATATTGTTGGGTTTTTGGGACCAAATGGAGCCGGGAAATCAACCATGATGAAAATCATTACTTGCTTTATCCCTCAAACATCAGGTAGTGTTTCTGTATGTGGTTATGATGTAATTGAACATCCTATTGATGTAAAAAAACAAGTAGGTTATTTGCCGGAGCATAACCCACTTTATTTAGATATGTATGTAAAAGAATATTTACATTTTGTTGGTGGTGTGCATCATGTCCCTAATCTAACTGAAAGAGTAAAAGAAATGATTGATATGGTGGGATTGGAAATTGAGCAAAACAAAAAAATTGGAGCTTTATCTAAAGGGTACAGACAAAGAGTAGGGTTGGCTCAAGCCATGATACACGACCCAAAAGTGTTGATTTTAGATGAACCAACAACAGGATTAGATCCTAATCAGTTAGAGGAAATTAGAAGCTTAATAAAAGCTATAGGAAAAGAAAAAACCATTATGCTTTCTACGCACATTATGCAAGAGGTAGAAGCTATTTGCGATAAAACTATTATTATTAACCAAGGAAAAATTGTGGCTAACGAAACCACTGCAGAACTGAAGTTAAATAAAGAAAATAAAATTGTATTAACCGTTGAGTTTGACAAAACAACCAGTGAGGATTTGCTGTTAAAAATTAACGGTGTTTTAAAAGTAAAGAAAAATCCGGCAAACAATTCTTGGTTGTTTGAAATAGCTAATGATAGTGTAAGAAACGCCATTTTTCAATTTGCTGTAGAGCATGAAATGGTGGTGTTAACACTTCAGAAAGAAAATGAAAGTTTAGAAAGTATTTTTAAGAAATTGACTTCAAACAAAAAATAAACTAAAAAGTAGTTTAGTTTGTAAAAAAAATCTACTTTTGACCTCGTTATTGTGGAATGATTTGGCTGCTTGCAACCACATGAAAAAATGCTAAAAAGTGTACTTTTCACATTGCTACCAGCCTGCATTTCTTTTTTTATTAACTTGTTAAAATAAAATTAAATGTCTTATTTATTTACATCCGAATCTGTATCAGAAGGGCATCCGGACAAAGTAGCCGACCAAATTTCTGATGCTTTAATTGATCATTTTTTAGCTTTTGATCCTGACTCAAAAGTAGCTTGCGAAACCTTAGTAACAACGGGTCAAGTAGTGTTGGCAGGAGAAGTTAAATCTAATACTTATTTAGACGTACAAAAAATTGCTCGTGAAACTATTAATAGAATTGGTTACACGAAAAGCGAGTATATGTTTGAGGGAAACTCTTGTGGTGTTTTTTCGGCTATACATGAGCAATCGCCTGATATTAATCAAGGAGTAGAAAGAAAGAAAAAAGAAGAGCAAGGTGCCGGAGATCAAGGAATGATGTTTGGTTACGCAACAAAAGAAACAGATAATTATATGCCATTGGCATTAGAGATATCTCATTTGTTGTTGAAAGAATTGGCTGCTATCAGAAGAGAAGGTAAAAAAATGAAATACCTTCGTCCCGATTCAAAATCTCAGGTAACTATTGAGTACGATGATAACAATCAACCAGTAAGAATTGATGCTATTGTTGTTTCTACTCAGCATGATGATTTTGATACAGAAGCTAAAATGTTAAAGCAAATTAAAGATGATGTAATTAACATTTTAATTCCAAGAGTTAAAAAATTGCTTCCAAAACACATCCAAAAATTATTTAATGATAAAATTAAATACCATGTAAACCCAACAGGAATATTTGTAATTGGTGGACCACATGGAGATACTGGTTTAACAGGCAGAAAAATTATTGTTGATACTTATGGTGGTAAAGGAGCTCACGGTGGTGGAGCATTCTCAGGAAAGGACCCTAGTAAAGTAGATCGTTCTGCAGCTTATGCTACCAGACATATTGCTAAAAATATGGTTGCAGCAGGTTTGTGTGATGAAGCGTTGGTACAAGTAGCTTATGCTATTGGAGTTGCTCAACCAGTAGGGCTATTTGTTTCTACTTACGGAACTTCAAAAGTGGATATGAAAGATGGAGATATTGCAAAAAAATTAATGAAGTTATTCGATTTAAGACCTTATGCAATTGAAACCAGGTTTAAATTAAGAACACCTATTTATTCTGAAACAGCAGCTTACGGACATATGGGAAGAACTCCTCAGGAAATCACCAAAGAGTTTACTAATGGTTCTGGAGAGAAGAAAAAAATTAAGGTGAAGTTATTCCCATGGGAAGAATTGGATTATGTAAGTAAAATAAAAAAAGAGTTTAAATTAAAATAAATAATTCACTAATAACGTTAATTCGATTGTCAGAACAAAAACTAAATAAACTTAACTCAATTAATTTGATGTTTAAATATTTTTTTTTGTAATTTGGCAGCTGATTTTAAAAAATTAATTAATTAAAGTAAGCAATAAACAAATCAAAATTATGAAACAATTATTTGCATTATTAACACTAACAGCAGTATTGAATTTTACAAATACTACTAAAGTTTATGCTCAAGAAGCTGACGCACAAACTGAACAAACAGCAGAAGATTCAGCAACTCAAGCGAAAGCTGAAGCGGATGCTAAAGCAAAAGCGGAGGCAGATGCCAAAGCAAAAGCAGAAAAAGAAGCTCAAGCAGCTGCAGATGCAACAACACCAGAGGTTGTTGAAGAAGACTTGTCTTTTACTCAAATAATCAAACAAAAATTTATTGAAGGTGGTCCCGGATTTATGGGAATCGTTTTAGTATGTCTTATTTTAGGTTTGGCAATTGTTATTGAAAGAATTGTTTACTTAAACATGGCAACAACTAATACTGATAAACTATTAAAAAACATCGAAGATTCATTAAATGCAGGTGGTGTTGAAGCAGCTAAAGAAGTTTGTAGAAATACAAAAGGACCTGTTGCTAGTATTTTCTACCAAGGGTTAGATAGAAGTCACGAAGGAATTGACATGGTGGAGAAATCAGTTGTTTCTTACGGTGGAGTTCAAATGGGCTTATTAGAAAAAGGAATCTCTTGGATATCATTATTTATTGCTTTGGCTCCGATGCTTGGTTTCATGGGTACAGTAATTGGTATGATTGGAGCATTTGATGCTATTGCCGCTGCAGGTGATATTTCTCCTGCTGTTGTTGCTGATGGTATTAAAGTAGCTCTTTTAACAACTGTATTTGGTTTGATAGTAGCAATTATCCTACAAATATTTTACAATTACATCGTTGCAAAAGTGGATAACTTAGTAAACGATATGGAAAATGCTTCTATTTCATTAATAGATTTATTAGTGAAGCACCAACTATCTAAAAAATAATAAATAAAATAAAATATTATGAATAACAAATTATTCAGTATCATATTATATGTATTGTTAGGACTTTCAGCAGTTTTAAGTATTCTTTTCTTTGCGGATGTTATATCTGAAGGAATGCTGATTAACTGGTGCTATATATTATTAGGAATAGCTACGCTTACAGCAATAGTTTTTCCAATTATGACGATGGCACAAAATCCTAAAAATGCAAAAAATGCTTTGATAGGTGTTGTTGGATTAGCAGTTGTTTTTGCAATTGGTTATTTTACAGCAAGCAATGAAGAAGTTTTTGATGCAAGTGCTAAGTTGTTAGCAGACGCTTCAACTTCTCAATTATCTGAAGCTGGTTTAAATGCGTTTTATATCTTAGGCGTAGGTGCTATTGGAGTAATAATTTTTTCAGAAGTATCTAAAATATTCAAATAAAAAATGGCTAAAAGAGAAATATCAGAAATTAATGCCGGCTCAATGGCGGATATTGCATTCCTGTTGTTGATATTCTTCTTGGTGACTACCACTATGGATACGGATACAGGATTGATTAGAAAATTGCCACCACCACCGGAAGATTTAACTGAGCCGCCACCACCAATTAAACAAAGAAATATTTTTGAAATATTGGTTAATGCGAATGATCAATTATTGGTTGAAGGGGAGTATATGCAAATAACAGAATTAAGAGAAAAAGCGAAGGAGTTTATTAAATCTGATGTGGGAAACCCTAATATGCCTGAGTTTAAAGAAGAACAAATTGATGGACTAGGTTTATATCCTGTTTCTAAGCAAATCATTTCATTACAAAACGATAATGGAACATCTTACGATATGTACATTAAAGTGCAAAATGAATTAGTAGCGGCTTATAATGAATTAAGAAATGAGTTCGCCCAGCAAAAATTCGGAAAAACTTACCAAGAACTTCTTCAACAAGCAGGAGCTTCTGAAGCAGTAGAACAACAATTAGACGCTGTTAAAAAAGTTTATCCACAAAGAATTTCTGAGGCAGAACCCAAAAAAGTAGGAGGGACCAACTAATGTCAAAATTTAGAAAAAAAGGTAAAAAAAGTCAGCCTGCTGTTAATACAGCTGCACTTCCTGATATTGTATTTATGTTACTTTTCTTCTTTATGGTAACCACTACCATGAGAGAAACTACGTTGAAAGTGGAAAATAAAATTCCATTTGCAACGGAAATAGAAAAGTTAGAAAGAAAATCATTGGTAAGTTACATTTATATTGGTAAACCAATTAAAGAACTTCAACCGGTTTTTGGTACAGCTCCAAGAATTCAGTTAAATGATGCTTTTAAAACTAAAGAAGATATTTTTCAGTTTGTAGAAATGGAAAGAGATGAAAGAGATGAAGCTGAAAGAAACTTAATTACATGGTCTTTAAAAGTCGATCAAAAAACAGAAATGGGTATTGTTACAGATGTAAAGCAAGAACTTAGAAAAGCCAATGCTTTAAAAATTAACTACTCAACTAAGAAAACAGACAAGATACTTAATTAATAGTATTTTAAATAGCATAAAAAGCTCAGTAGGTAACTCCTACTGAGCTTTTTTTATGGATACAGCTTAAAGTTGACTCAGGTTTTAAACAACTTCATTTAGAATAATGTATTTTTGTTGATTATGCACAGCTATTTTTTATATCAACAAGCAGATACTTCTCAAACAAAAAAACAAGAGAAGAAAGACAGTGTTGTGTCACCACAAACCGATACTTTTCCTATTGATTTAATGGAAGAAATTGATGAAGTATCTATTAAAGAAGTGGTAAAACCCAAAAAACCAAGATATACTAACATCCAACAGCAACCGTTAACCAATACATTAAGTGAGGGTGCAGATTTTATTGCTGACACAACCAACTTTGGTTTAAATGCAAAAAAGCTCTATTCTTTACCGGTTAGAGAAGTTAATGAAAAAAGAGAATTGCCAAAAGATACTACAACAACTCAACAAGAGATAGTTTTTACACCTGAATATAGAACAGAATATGTGCACACTTGGCAAACCATTATTTTGCTTGGTTGTTTCGTATTAGTAGGGTTAGCAAAATCATTTAATAGTTTACGAGTAAAACTTATTATAAAGTCTCTTTTTACGTCAAGTGGTGTGCAAGAAGCAATTAGAAGCGAAAAAATGTTTTTCAATCAGGCAAACTTACTGTTGCATGTGGTAGCCTTTTTTAGTCTTTCTTTATTCTTTTATGACTTTTTATTGTATAAAGATATATTCTATAGAGACACGTCATTTTTTTTTATGAAGGTAATTGCTGTAGTAGTTGTTTTATATGTTATAAAACAACTTTTAGGATTACTTATTAATAATGTTTTTGATTTTGACAACTTGAAAACAGCTTACGTTTACTTAACATCAATTCATACCATACTTATTGGAGTAATTTTACTTCCATTAATGACATTGAACTATTATTCTTATCTGCAAGAAGTAGAAAATTATAAAATGTTGATGGTAACACTAGTTCTTTTTGTGTTCATTATCAATTTGTTAAGACTGTATTTTGTAGCGAGACAAAAAAATATTTCTATATTCCATATAATTTTGTACCTTTGCACCCTCGAAATTTTACCGTTAATCGTTGTTATTAGGTACTTTATCTTTTAAAAATGATTATTTAACTAAAAAAATGAGTTTATGTTGAAAGTGAAAAGTGTTTTAGTTTCTCAACCAAAACCTGAAAGCGATAAATCACCCTATTTTGATCTTGCCACAAATTGTAAAGTAAAAATTGACTTTAGGCCGTTTATCCATGTTGAAGGCGTATCAACAAAAGATTTTAGAAGTCAACGAATAAATTTTACTGATTTTAATGCTGTAATCTTTACAAGTAGAAATGCCGTAGATTATTTCTTTAAAACAGCTGAAGAAATAAGATATAATGTTCCGGAATCATTAAAATATTTTTGTATTTCTGAGGCAATTGCTTTTTATCTTCAAAAGTATATTGTTTACAGAAAAAGAAAAGTGTTTACCGGTAAACAAACATTTCAGGATTTAATTCCATTGTTAAAGAAAAACAAAGACAGTAAGTTTTTGTTACCTTGTTCAGATATTATTAGTCCGAACATAAAAGAGTTGTTAGAGAAAGATAACATTAACTACCAGTGTGTTGTTTTGTATAGAACTGTTTGTAGCGATTTAAGTGATTTAAGTGATGTTAATTATGATGTGTTGGCTTTCTTTAGCCCATCAGGAATTAAATCATTGTTTCAAAATTTTCCTAACTTCAAACAAAACGATACTAGAATAGCAGTTTTTGGTTCAACAACATCAAAAGCAGCAGAAGAAGCAGGATTGAGGATAGATATTTGTGCTCCGCAACCCGAAGCTCCATCAATGACTAAAGCATTAGAGTTGTATATAAAAGATGCTAATAAAAACGGAAAGAAGTAGTTTTTATAAGATAAATAGAAAAGAGCCGAATAATTTATTCGGCTCTTTTTCTTTGTTATCAAGAAGTATATACAAACAATTTTGTAATTTCATACCTATAATTGATTTAGCGTGAATTTATATTCTAAAAAACAAAGATGGAAACTTTTATTAGTGGGAATTGCAACGCTAATTGTGTTGTCTTCTTTGTGGTACACCAATATTTTAGTTAGGCAAATTGCTCAAGAAGAACGAGAGAAAGTAAGGTTGTGGGCAGGAGCTATTCAAAATAAAGCCACTTTGGTACAGCTTACAGGAGAATTATTCGATAAAATTTCTAAAGAAGAAAGAAATAGAATTGAAATTTGGGCTGAAGCTACCAAACGAATTATTACCTCTACCAATCAAGATGCCACTAATTTTTATCTTCAAATTATTGGTAAAAATGAAACCATTCCGGTTATTGTAACAGATGAAGAAAATAAAATTATCAACTATAGAAATATAAAATTAACAGCAGGAATTGATACAGCAAGTTATTTAAATGCTCAGCTCGATTCCATGAAAAATACCAATGAACCCATAGATTTAAAAATTCACGTTACCCGAAATATTACTTGGAACCACAAATTATATTATCAAGATTCTGAAATTTTTACCGAATTAAAAATTGTTTTAGATGATTTAATAAAATCCTTTATTTCTGAAATTGTGGTGAACTCTGCTGCTGTTCCTGTAGTTTTTACCGATAGTACTCAAACTAATGTTATTGAATATGGTAATTTAGATAAAGATAAAATTAAGGATTCTACTTATTTGGCCAATACTATTGCAGAAATGCGAAGCCAAAACACACCTATTGCTATTTCCATCAATAATAACGAAACACAATATATTTTTTATAAAGATAGTGAACTATTAACCCAACTTAAATACTATCCTTTCTTTCAATTTGGAGTAATCGGTTTATTTATTTTAATTGCTTATTATTTATTCAGCACTTCCAGAAAAAGCGAACAAAACCAGGTTTGGGTTGGGCTGGCAAAAGAAACAGCTCATCAATTAGGCACACCACTTTCTTCATTAATGGCGTGGGTAGAATATTTAAAATTAAAAAATGTTGACCAAGCTACTATTGACGAACTTTCTAAAGATGTAAACAGATTAGAAATTATTACCGAACGTTTTTCTAAAATTGGTTCTATACCTAAATTAATTGACGAAAATGTTGGCGAAGTTTTAAGAAGCACAGCTACCTATTTACAACCAAGAATTTCAAAAAATGTTATCATTAATTTCAATTTTTCTAAAGAAGAAAGAATTTTAGCTCCACTAAATACCTCATTGTTTAGTTGGGTAATAGAAAATTTAATTAAAAATGCAGTAGATGCTATGCAAGGCGGAGGAACTATTGATGTTTTTATGATAGATCAAAAACAATTTGTGTATATAGATATTAGCGATACAGGTCATGGTATTCCAAAATCTAAACAAAAAACCATTTTTGAACCCGGTTTCACCACTAAAAAAAGAGGTTGGGGATTAGGGTTGTCGTTAACCAAACGTATTATTGAAAATTACCATAACGGTAAAATTTTCGTGAAACAATCTAGTGAAAATGGTACTATTTTTAGAATTGTTTTAAAAAAGTACTAAGCCTAAACTAATGGCAGGCATTTACATCCATATTCCTTTTTGTAAAAAAAAATGCAGCTATTGCGATTTTCATTTTTCTACTAGTTTTAAGCACAAATCAGCATTATTAGCTGCATTACAAAAAGAGATTCTTTTACAAAAAGGCCATTTCAAAACCGAGACCATAAACACCATCTATTTTGGAGGAGGAACACCTTCGGTGTTGACAGAAAAAGAATTAAACCTTTTGTTAGAAGCCGTTTATAGTAATTATAAAGTAAATAAAAAAGTAGAGCTGACAATGGAATGTAATCCCGATGATATTACTTCTAAAAAAATAAACGAGTATAAAAAAAGTGGCGTAAACAGGTTAAGCATTGGGATACAATCTTTTTTTGATGACGATTTGCAGTTTTTTAATCGTGCCCACAATGCTAGCGAAGCAGAACAAAGTATTTTAAAAACGCAAGATGCCGGAATTGATAACATTACGATTGATTTAATTTATAATAGTCCGCTGCTAACCTTAAAGAAATGGGAGCAAAACTTAGATAAATTTATCAGTTTAAAGGTGCCACATCTTTCTGCTTATACCTTAACTGTAGAGCCTAAAACAGCCTTACATCATTTGGTAAAAACTAAACAAACCAGTTTGCCAACAGATGATCAAGCTATTGAGCAATTTAAATTATTAATGGATAAAACCAAACAAGCCGGATTAATACATTATGAAGTATCTAATTTTGGGAAAGAAGGTTGTTTTTCGCAACACAACAGTAATTATTGGAAAGGCGAAAATTATTTGGGAATTGGTCCTTCGGCACATTCTTTTATGAATAATAATAGCTCTCAAACAAGAAGTTGGAATGTTGCTAATAATACTAAATACATTAAAGCCATCAATCAAAACACACCTTATTTTGAAGAAGAACTTATAGATGAAACTACTGCTTTTAATGAATATATACTTACTCGATTAAGAACTATTTGGGGGTTGGATTTAGAATATATTAAAAACACGTTTAATCCCATTTTGCTTCATCATTTTGAAAAAGAGTTGGAAGCTTATAAAAATTCTGAATTGATAACGATTTCAAAAAATAAAGTAACTTTAACCACTAAAGGCATTTTTGTGGTCGATAAAATTACAACAGACTTATTTTATGTGTAATTGCCACGAATGCACGAATTATAAGATTTAACTTTATTGTATTATGATAACAACTATCACTCATCAAAACAAAAACTATAAAATAGATTTATCTCAACCCATTGATATTTCTTTGCCTTTGAGTAATACTCTCGAAAATGTTACCGCTTGGTATGTTTCAAAACCGGAATTTACTCCTGTTATGGAAAATGGCTTTGTTGGTGATGTTAATTTAGGAGGAAATGTAAATTTTAGAAATATTTTTTTTAATCCGCACGGACATGGAACGCATACAGAGTGTGTTGGACATATAAGTAAAGAGCCTTATACTATTAATCAATGCTTAAAACAATTTTTCTTTTTTGCAGATTTGATAACTATTACACCTGAAAAAGTTGGTGATGATGCTGTAATTACTTTAGCCCAAATAAAACAACTATGGCAGCCAAAAGGCAGTGAAGCAATCATCATCAGGACACTTCCTAATGGTAATGACAAAAAATCTTTACAATACTCTAATACTAACCCTGCTTATATTGAAGCTGAAGTGGCTGCTTATTTAACACAAAACGGGATTAATCATTTATTAATTGATACGCCTTCTGTTGACAGAGAAAGTGATGATGGAAAATTAGCTGCTCACCACATTTTTTGGGAATACCCAAATAATACTCAAACCCACAGAACTATATCAGAATTGGTTTTCATAGATAATAATATTCCTAACGGAACTTATTTTTTAAATATACAAATTGCATCTTTTGAGAATGACGCTTCTCCAAGTAAACCAGTGCTTTATAAAATTTGGGAATAAATTTTAACTTTTCGTTAAAATAAGCTTGGATTTTTTTCGATATTTTTAACCTCACAAAATAACTCATATGAAGCTAGACGAAATAGATTTGAAGATTTTAAAAAAACTTCAGGAGAACGCGAAAATAACAAACTTACAACTCTCTAAAGAAATATCTTTATCGCCTGCCCCTACTTTAGAACGAGTAAAAAAATTGGAGGCAAAAGGATTTATTAAGAGTTATCATGCATTAGCAAGTGAGGAAAAACTTCAATTAGGCTTATGTGTTTTTATGCAAATTTCATTAATCAGGCAAAGAGACAATGCCATAAATAATTTTATTGAAAAGATTAATAAAATTGATGAAGTAATGGAATGTTACAATGTTACCGGACAGGCAGATTATCTATTGAAAATCTTAGTAAAAGATATTGCCGCTTTTGATGCATTGGTAAAAGATAAATTATCGCCTATAGAAGAAATTAGAAATATGCATTCCATGGTAGTAATTTCTAAAGATAAATATTCAACTGTTTTGCCTTTTCAATATTTAGATAAATAAAATTATTCTTCGGTATAAAGTCCTTTAGCTTTTTTTGCAGAAATAGTAATACCTTTAATAAAAGAAGAGCTAAACCCGTTATGTTCCATCTCGTTTAGTCCTGCGATGGTACACCCTTTAGGTGAAGTAACTTTATCAATTTCATCCTCAGGGTGCGATTGATTATGAATTAGCAGACTTGCTGCACCTTTAGCAGTTTGAGCAGCCATTTTTAAAGCTTCATCAGCATGAAAATCAATCTCATTTCCACCTTGGGATGCTGCTCTTATGGCTCTTAAGAAAAAAGCAATTCCACAAGCACATAATGCTGTCGCTGAAGTCATTTGTTCTTCATTTATAACTATAGTTTCTCCAACATGTTTAAAAATCGTATCAACTTTAGGAAGTTGGGTTTTCCATTGTTCGGTGGTAGCAATACAAGTCATAGATTCTCTGATGGCAATAGCAGTATTTGGCATTGCCCTAACTATTGGAGTATTCGTTCCAATAACATTTTCAATATCTTTAACTTTTATTCCGGTAACTACAGAAATTAAAAGGTGATTAGGAGTTAGTTCACCTTTAATCTCATTAAGCACTTCGTTTACTTTTTGAGGCAAAACTGCCAATACAATAATAGCTGCATTTTTTACTCCACCAATATTAGTGGTAGTAATAACACAACCATTTTCTTCAAAATATTTAAGCGTATCAAGGTTTCTTTTTGTTAAGATAAAATCATTATAATCATAATGTTTACTCTCTATTAATCCTTTAACAAATGACAAGCCGAGGTTCCCGGCACCAATAACAGCTATTTTCTTTTCTAGTTGACTCATGAGGTAATTTTTCGACAAAGATAGTTGCTTAAAGGAGAAAGAAATTATTTTTTTATAAATATATCACTTATTTAATTGAATTTTAATAGTTTTATATTGAATGATACAAGTGTTAAAATATGTTTTTTAATTACTTTTCAGAAAGGTAAAATGATTAAAATTTGGAAAAGCTAAATTTAATTTCATTTCTTTGCAAGTCAAAATTTAAAATCACTATAAATGAATTAGTGATTTAAACCTTCTAATATGACAAAAAATTTAGTTATCGTTGAGTCACCTGCCAAAGCAAAAACTATTGAAAAATTTTTGGGGAAAGATTTTACTGTAAAATCTAGTTTTGGACACATTAGAGATTTACCGGGAAAAAACATATCCATTGATATAGAAAACAACTTTGAACCAAACTATGTTGTTCCTAGCGATAAGAAGAAAATAGTTGCAGAATTAAAAAAATTAGCAAAGGAGGCAGATGTTGTATGGCTAGCTTCCGATGAGGATCGTGAGGGAGAAGCCATTTCTTGGCATTTATTAGAAGCCTTAGGCTTAGATGAAAAAAAGACTAAACGTATTGTTTTTCATGAGATTACTAAATCGGCAATTACTAAAGCCATAGAAAATCCTAGAAAAATTAATACACACTTAGTTGATGCTCAACAAGCAAGAAGAGTCTTGGATAGATTAGTGGGTTATGAGTTGTCACCTGTATTGTGGAAAAAAGTTAGACCATCATTATCTGCTGGTAGAGTACAATCTGTAGCGGTAAGGTTAATTGTTGAAAGAGAAAGAGAAATAGATAACTTTACCTATGAATCTGCTTTTAGAGTAATCGCTTTATTTGAAACCAATGATAAAGCAACAATAAAAGCTGAACTTCCGCACAGATTTAAAACACAAAAAGAAGCAGAGAAGTTTTTAGAAATTTGTAATAATGCCGTTTTTACAGTTGAAGATTTAGAAACGAAACCTTCAAAAAGATCTCCGGCAGCACCTTTTACAACTTCAACATTACAACAAGAAGCAAGTAGGAAATTAGGTTTTTCAGTAGCTCAAACCATGTCGGTAGCTCAAAAATTATACGAATCTGGAAACATAACGTATATGAGAACGGATTCGGTAAATTTATCAAATGAAGCAATTGGAGCTGCAAAGAAAGAAATCACAGTTAGTTATGGCGAGGAGTTTTCTCAAGTAAGAAAATTTAGTACCAAATCTAAAGGTGCTCAAGAAGCTCACGAGGCTATCCGACCAACTTATATGAATAAACATTCGATTTCCGGTGATGCTGCTCAAGCAAGGTTGTATGATTTAATTTGGAAAAGAACCATTGCCTCTCAAATGAGCGATGCCAAACTTGAAAAAACTACTATTACTATAGGTATAAATACCTCAAAAGAAAAATTTGTAGCTAAAGGCGAAGTATTACTGTTCGAAGGTTTCTTAAAAGTTTATTTAGAATCTAGTGATGATGACCATCAGGAAGATGAAAAAGAAGGCATTTTACCACAAGTAAAGAAAGGAGAAGAGTTAAACCTAAACGAACTTACCGCTACAGAAAAATATAACAATCATCCACCAAGATACACCGAGGCTAGTTTGGTTAAAAAGTTAGAAGAATTAGGTATCGGACGACCTTCTACTTATGCTCCAACTATTTCAACTATCCAAAAAAGAGGATATATTGTTAGAGAAGATAGAGATGGTAGTCAGCGAAACTATGTATTGTTAACACTTAAATCAGGGAAAATTTCTGAAAAACAACTCAAAGAAAATTTTGGTTTTGAGAAGAAAAAAATGTTTCCAACAGATATAGGTATTGTTGTTACAGATTTCTTGGTTGAAAATTTCGGAAAAGTTTTAGACTATAATTTTACAGCAAGGGTTGAAGAACAGTTTGATGAAATTGCTGAAGGATTAAAAGAATGGAGCAAGATGATTGCTGAATTTTACAAGCCTTTTCACAATCAAATTACTGATACGCTTGAAAATGCCGAAAGAGCTAGTGGTGAAAGATTGTTAGGTACAGATCCAAAAACAAAAAAACCAGTTATTGCTCGTATTGGGAGATTCGGACCAATGATTCAGATAGGAAGTACAGAGGATGAAGAAAAACCTCAGTTTGCAAGTTTGCTTCCAGAACAAAATATTTCTAATATAACGTTAGAACAGGCATTGACATTATTTCAGTTTCCAAAAACCTTAGGAAATCATGAAGGTAAAGAAGTAGTGGTGTCTCAAGGCAAGTTTGGACCATATATTAAATTTGATGAAAAGTTCATTTCATTACCCAAAGGTGAAGAAATTACTGCTGTTAATCTTAATAGAGCTATTGAATTAATTAAGGAAAAACAACAGGCAGATGCTCCTATTGCAGAATATCAGGGGAAACCAGTTCAAAAAGGAGTAGGAAGATTTGGACCCTTTATTAAATGGAACAACATGTTTATCAATGTAAATAAGAAATATAATTTTGATAACTTGTCTCAAAGTGACATTAAAGAATTAATTGAGGATAAGCTACAAAAAGAAAAAGATAAATTTATTCATAATTGGGAAGATAAAGGTATTTCAGTTCAGAAAGCCCGTTGGGGAAGATTTAATATTGTGAAAGGAAAAACAAAAATTGAATTGCCAAAAGATACGGATGTAGAAAAAATGACTTTGGAAGATGTTGAAAAAATAATTGAAAAACAAAAACCGGCAAAAAAAACCAAAAAGAAAAAATAGGATTTTTACACTCATCATTGAATCAACACAAAACACTATATGGATTTTTTTGATTATTTTCAACCAATAGATTTATCTAAAGAAGTTTTTAACTTCGATTATAAAAGTAATCATTTTGCCAATAACCTACTTTATTATAGTGAAGAGAACCAAGAGTTATCTGATGTTGCTATAGCAATTATTGGAATTGAAGAAGAAAGAAATGCATCCAATAATGAAGGATGTGGTAAAGCTCCTGACTTTGTAAGAAAATTTTTATACCGACTTTCATTTAATGGGAAGAAAAAAATAGCAGATTTCGGGAATCTAAAAAATGGAGCTACAGTTGAAGATACTTATTTTGCACTAAGTAATATTCTGGAAGAGTTAATCAAAAAAAATATCTTACCTATTATTATAGGAGGCAGTCAGGATTTAACCTATGCTAATTTTTTAGCATATAAAAATTTAGAACAATCCGTTAACCTAGTTGCTGTAGATGCTAAGCTAAATTTAGATGACGCTAACCATGCTATTAATGCTGATAACTATTTGGCAAAAATTATTCTTCACCAACCTAATTACTTATTTAACTTTAGCAATATTGGTTATCAAAGTTACTTTGTATCTACCGAAGAAATTGATTTAATTTCTAAACTTTATTTTGATGCTTATCGTTTAGGAGAAATTCAAAACAATATGGAAGAGGTGGAGCCTATAGTTAGAAATGCAGATATTGTTAGTTTTGATGTGTCCTCAATAAGACAGGCAGAAGCTCCGGGAAATAAAAATGCATCTCCTAATGGATTTTATGGAGAGCAAGCCTGCCAAATTGCAAGATATGCCGGTATTAGCGATAAACTCACATCTATTGGGTTTTATGAATTTAATCCTACTGTGGATTTTAATAATCAAACAGCTCATAGTGTTGCACAAATGATTTGGTATTTTATAGATGGCGTAAACAACAGAAAAAATGATTTTCCTATTGGTAGTCGAAAAGATTATACTAAATATGTAGTTTCGATGTTAGAAGGCGGAAACGACTTAATTTTTTATAAAAGTGACAAAAGTGATCGTTGGTGGATAGATGTTCCATATCCTTCCCATGAAAAAATTAAAAATGAAAGACATTTATTAATTCCCTGCACTTATAAAGACTATCAAGTTGCATGTAATAATGAGTTACCTGATATTTGGATTAGAACTTTTCAAAAATTAATTTAAGTAACCGGTCAAGCAATTAACAAGTTTTTCACGAGTTCTCAACAAGAAATTAACAAAATAAAGTTAAAAAAGTTTTTGCATGTTATTTTTTTTTATTTATCTTAGCCGACTAATTGAGAAAAATTATATTTATAATTGTAAAAAAATACCCTAATACTATGAAAAAAATATTACTTTCTGTGTCTTTTTTGTTCCTAGGAACTTTCTCTCTGATGGCTCAGCAAGACGCTCAGTTTACACAAAATATGTTTAATAAATTAAGTGTAAACCCTGGTTCTGCTGGTCATAATGGTGGTATATGTGGAACATTGTTTACTCGTCAGCAATGGACAGGTTTTGAAGGGAACCCTCAAACACATATGTTAAGTGCAGATGCTCGTATTAGCAAACATGGTGTTGGGCTTACTGTTTTTCAAGATCAATTAGGTATAGAAAAATCTTTAGTAGCTAAATTAGCTTATGCTTATCATTTAACTTTAGGTCCTGGAGAATTAGGTATAGGTATTGAAGCAGGTATGTTGAGCAAGTCTTTTAAAGATAATTTTATAGCTATTGACGATCCTTCATTAGACCCATCAATTCCTAATTCAGGCACTTCAGCAGCCACTTTTGATTTTGGTGCAGGTCTTTATTATTCTATCGCTAATAAGATGTATGTAGGTATTTCTACCTTACACATTCCACAAACTTCAGTAGAAGATGTGGCCGATCAAGGTGGAGTTGGAGCATTAAATTTTCAACAATCAAGACATTATTATATAATGGCTGGTTATGATTGGGATATTAATAACGATAAAAAATGGGTGTTAAAGCCATCTATACTTGCTAAAACAGATGCTGCTTCTACACAATTAGATGTAAACGTTTTAATGGAATACAATAAGATGTTATGGGGAGGCGTTACTTATAGAGTTGAAGACGCAATTGGATTGTTATTAGGTGTTGATATAGGAGAAGCAATAAATGAGCCTAGTATATCAGGATTAAAAGTTGGTGTTGCTTATGATTTAACAACATCTGCATTAGCTGATCACAGTAGTGGAAGTTTTGAAATTATGTTGAGATATTGTACAAGTATTTATAAACAACCAAAAAGAGAAGTTTATAGGTCTGTAAGATTTTTATAATTAATTGTAACATTTATTAGAATAACCCGTTTAAGCCAACTCGTTTAAATTTTAATAAGATAAGAATTAAGATTTTAAGACGTGATAATAAGTTGACCTATATAGTCAACAATAAAAAAGAAAGAAGGAGGTAACAATGAAAAAAATACTAATAATATTAGCATTAGTCATACTTTATTCATGTAATAAAGGTAATGGAGAGTTAATTGGCGTTCAAGGAAGGCAAGAATGGTATCAACCAGATCCTTTTGGAATGCTTTTTATCCCTATGGGAAGTTATAATATGGGACCATCAGATCAGGATGTTCCTTATGCTTTAACTGCACAATCAAAAACAGTTTCTGTACAAGCTTTTTACATTGATCAAACTGAGATATCTAATAATGAATATCGTCAGTTCGTGTATCATGTTAGAGATTCTATCGCTCGAAAAATATTAGGAGAAGAAATAGATGAAGAATATTATCTATTACTTATGAATGAGTGGGAAGAAGAGTATGATGTGCCTATTATTAACTGGTACGCTAAGTTAAAATATGGTGACCCTAAACAACCTGAAATTAGGGAAGCATTAGAGCCTATGTATTATAACATGGGGGAAAGATACATGGGAAGAAGACAGTTTGATACTAGAAAATTTAATTATACTTATTATTGGATAGATTATAGAAGAGCTGCTAAAAGATCAAGTAGAGATGCTTTAAATGGTCCAGAAGGAGCCAAACATGCATTTTCTATGGATAGATCTCAGTTTATCATGAGAGATGTGATAAATGTTTATCCTGACACTTTAGCATGGATTCATGATTTCACCTATTCATTTAATGAACCGATGACTCAAAACTATTTTTGGCATCCAGCTTATGATGATTATCCGGTTGTTGGTGTTTCTTGGAAACAAGCTACTGCATTTAGTATTTGGAGAACTCGTTTATTACATGCTTATTTAGCAGATATAGGAGGAACAGTTACAAATGATTTCCGTTTACCAACAGAATCTGAATGGGAATATGCTGCCCGTGGAGGATTAGATTTAAGTCCATATCCTTGGGGAGGTCCTTATATTAGAAATGCTAGAGGATGTTTCTTAGGTAACTTTAAACCAATGAGAGGTAATTATATTGATGATGGGGGTTTTCATACTGTAAAAATTAATTCTTATAATCCAAATGATTATGGTCTGTATTGCATGGCTGGTAATGTAGCAGAATGGACAAGCAATGCTTTTGATGAGTCTGCTTACAATTTTGCACATGACCTTAATCCAGATTACATGTATGATGCTAAAGATGATGAGCCTGAAGTGTTGAAAAGAAAAGTAATCAGAGGTGGTTCTTGGAAAGACATAGGTTACTACCTTCAAACAGGAACAAGAACTTATGAGTATCAAGATACAGCTAAATCTTATATCGGATTTAGATGTGTAATGACTTATTTAGGAAGAGCAAAAGATGACAATTTGTAAAATTTTATAAACGTAAAACCTATCTAAATTATATATTAACTTTTAAAAATTAAAATTATGGGATTTATTGAATTTTTATTTGAAACCAAAAAAGGTAAAACCATCATGGGGATTCTCTATGGTGCAGGTGCAGCAGTTGTAATTGTTGGAGCACTATTTAAAATTATGCACTGGCCTGGTGCAGGTCCAATGCTTGTTATTGGATTAAGTACTGAAGCATTAATCTTCCTTGTGTCGGCATTTGAACCACAGCATTTGCCATTAGATTGGACATTAGCTTATCCGGAATTAGCCGGAATGGATGATGAAGATGGTCATGGTCATGGAAAAAAAGGTAGTGCTGTTGAACAATTAGACAACATGTTGGAAGAAGCTAAAATTGGACCTGAATTAATTGAAAGTTTAGGACAAGGATTAAGAAGCTTAAGCACAAATGCTAATAAATTATCAGAAATTTCTGATGCATCTGTTGCTACAAATGAGTATGCTGACAGTTTAAAAAACGCATCAGTTAAAGTAACTGCTTTAGCAGGAACTTATGAAGAAGCTTCTCAAGCTTTAACTGGGCTTTCAAGTGCTGCTGAATCTGGTGCTTCTACAGGTGATAACCTAAAGAAAATGGCATCTACTTTAGAAGCATTAAACTCTTCTTATGAGTCTCAATTACAAGGCTCTCAGCAGCAAGCAGAGACAATGCAAGCTATGTATGCCGGTATTACTGCATTAATGACTAACTTGTCTGATTCTGTAGAAGATACTAAACGTTATAAAGACAATATTGCTGAGTTATCTACTAACTTGTCAGCTCTTAATAACATCTATGGTAACATGCTTACTGCAATGAAATCGTAACTAATTATTTTTTTGTTTAACTTAATTTAAAATTATAAAATTATGAGTGGAGGAGATTTACCACCAAGGCAGAAGATGATTGGTATGATGTACCTAGTATTAACTGCTTTGTTAGCGATGAACGTTTCTAAAGATATTTTAGATGCTTTTATTGTAGTGAATGGAGGTATTGAGAATTCAACCGAATCATTTGCGGATAAAACAGGGATTTATTATACGGCATTTGCTAGTGCTGCTGCTGATAGTGATGCAGCAAAACCTTATCAAGCTAAAGCAAATAATGTAAAAAAAATGTCAGATGATTTATATAATCATATTGCTGAATTGAAAAGACAATTAATCAAAAAAACTGATGGTTTACCTGATGGTGCACCTGATAGTTTGTTTCATATCAGTAAAGTTCAAAGTAAAGACAATTATGATATTCCAACTTTAGTTATGGGGTTAGCTGATCCTGCAAAACCTAAAGATGGAGAATGGTCTGCTGTTGATTTAAAAAATAAAATCAATAAATATAGAGATGATATATTAGCGTTATTTAGTGAAAATAAAGAAGCTCAAGATTTGATGAAACAAACACTTGATGTTTTAGAAACACCTGATCCACCAAAAGGATCGGGAGATGATAAAAACTGGGAATCTGCTAATTTTTATCATGTACCTCTAGCAGCTGTAATTACTATTTTATCAAAATTACAATCGGATGTTAGAAGTGCTGAAGCTGAAGCGGTGGCTAAACTTTATGAAAACATTGATGCAGGTTCTGTATCATTTAGTAAAGTAGATGGTTTTGCTTTTGCTAAAAAAGCTTATGTGTTGGATGGAGATTCATTTGCGGCAGAAATATTTACAGCTGCGTACAATGATATTGAAAACCCAGAAATTTACATTGGAAAATATGATAGTGCGTTAGTTGCAAAAGGAGAAACAGACGAAACTAAAATTATGCAAGGAACTAAAGGTGAAACTTGGGAAGATTTTAAAAAAGGAGGGTGGTTTGAACTTAAAGAAGTAGAAGCTGGTAAAGGTTATTTAAAAATAAAAGAAGGAATTGGGGTGCATGAGTGGGAAGGAATAATTAAGGTTAAAACTAAAAAAGGACCAAAAATTTATCCTTTTGATCATACTTTTGAAGTAGGAAGACCTTCTACAACAGTAGCTGCTGAAAAGATGAATGTATTTTATATTGGTGTGGACAACCCGGTTTCTGTATCAGCTCCAATGCCTAATTTTACAGCTTCAGGTCCGGGATTGAGTAAAACATCTAAAGGTTATGTGATGCGACCTCCAAAAACTGCAAAAACAGTTACTATTACAGTTACGGGAGAAGATGAAAGTGGAAAGAAAGTCAAACTTGGAAGTTCTGAGTTTAGAGTAAAAAGAATTCCTGATCCAGTTTCATCAATTGTAGGGAAAGCTGGTTCATTTGCTATTAAAAAAGCAGCTTTAAATGCAGCAAGTACTGTTCAAGCACAAATGGATAATTTTGATTTTGAAGTTAATGTTAATGTATCTTCTTTTAAATTTTCAACTGTAAAATCAGGAATGATTACAGAAGAAAAAGTAAACGGATTTAGATTAAACGGAACTTGTAAAAATATGATAAGTGGTGCTACCAGAAATCAGAAATTTTATATTGAAGATATTAAATGTAAAATGCCTGATGGCACTACGAGAAATTTAGCTCCAATTATTATAACTGTAATATAATTTTACTATTAGACGAATAAACATAAACCATAAAGAAGGAGGTATATTATGAAATTAATCAAAATTGGTACATTATTGTTGGTAGGAGTATTATTGACTTCTGGATTTAGTTTGTCTGCACAAGATTTAAAAGTATTAGATAAACCTTGGGTTAAAGAAAATACACCTACCAGACGTGTTATTCCTTATACCCACGTAAGAGAACAAGATGTAATGTGGCATAGAAGAATATGGAGAGAAATTGATTTAAGAGAAAAAATTAATCATCCTCTGTACTATCCTACTACAAAAATTGATGATAGAAAATCGCTTTTTGATGTAATTAAAGATGCTGTTCTTGCAGGTGAATTGTCAGCTTACGATCCAAGTGATGATGAGTTTAAAATTAAATTAACTCCTTCTGAAGCTATGGTAAAAATGGGTGATACCATTTCAGTTCTTGTTGAAGACCCTGAAACTTTTGAATTAGTTGAAACTAACACTTATCAAGAAATTGCTAGTGTGGATGTTGTGAAATATCATATGAAGGAAGATTGGTTTTTTGACAGAGAACGTTCAATAATGGATGTTAGAATTATGGGAATAGCACCATTGGTGAGTGTGTTAGATGAAAATGGTCAGTTTAAAGGATTAAAAAGTCTTTTTTGGATATATTTTCCTGAAGCTCGTTATGTTTTTGCTAATTATGATGTGTTTAATAGACAGAATGATGCAGAACGTAGAACTTTTGAAGATATTTTTTGGAAAAGAATGTTCAACAGTTATATTATTAAAAGATCTAACGTATATGACAGAATGTTAATTGACTACAAAATGGGAATTGATAGATTGTTAGAAGCTGAACAAGTAAAAGAAGAGATATTTAATATGGAACATGATGTATGGCATTTCTAAATGTACATCATACATATATTTATAAAAAAAGCTGCTAAAATATTTTAGCAGCTTTTTTTATGTTTCCATTTTCCTAATTATTGTAAAGTGTAATATCAAATTAATAACCAAGTTGTTCTCTTACTTTTTTAAGAACAGGAGTAGCAACATTTCTTGCTTTATCTGCCCCTAATTTTAAAGCATTTTCTAGTTTAGCAGTGTTGTTTATGTAATGATTAAAAGTGGCTCTTTCTTTTTCAAACCTACTGCATATTAACTCGAACAAAGCTTGTTTAGCATGTCCGTAACCATAATTACCACTTTCATAGTTTTTTCTCATTTCATTTACTTGATCTTCATTTCCAATAAAACTATACAGTTTAAAAACTACACAAGTAGCAGTATCTTTTGGTTCTTCTAAAGGTGTGCTATCAGTTTGTATAGACATGATTTGCTTTCTTAACGCTTTATCATCTAAGAAGATATTAATCAAATTTCCTTTAGATTTACTCATTTTTTCACCATCTGTTCCTGGAATTAACATGGTATCTTTTTGAACAATAGGTTCCGGTAAAACCAATGTTTCTCCCATCATGTGGTTAAATCTGCTGGCAACATCACGCGTAATTTCTAGATGTTGTAATTGGTCTTTCCCTACAGGAACAAAGTTAGCTTCATAAAGTAAAATGTCGGCAGCCATTAACATAGGATAGGTAAATAATCCGGCATTAATATCTTCTAAACGGCCGGCCTTATCTTTAAATGAATGAGCCAATGTTAGTCTTTGGAAGGGAAAGAAACAACTTAAATACCAGGATAATTCAGCAACCTCTGGTACATCTGACTGACGATAAAATACCGTAGTTTCCGGGTTTAATCCACAAGCTAACCAGGCAGCAGCTGTTCTGTAAGTATTATCTCTTAATGTTTCTTTGTTTTTTATTTGGGTTAACGAATGTAAATCCGCAATAAATAAAAAAGCTTCGTTTTTAGGGTCATTAGCCATTTCTATTGCAGGAAGTATCGCTCCTAATAAATTTCCTAAGTGTGGAGTTCCTGTGCTTTGTACTCCTGTTAATATTCTTGCCATGCAGCAAAAATAATTTTTTTGAATTTAATCTACACTTAAATAGATTAATAAATCATAACAATATCTTTAATACTTTTGTACACTTATGCGAAAAGTAAAAGAAATACTGGGAGGAATATGGAAACTACACGTAATTGTGTGCTTTATTGTATTTTTATTGCTCTTCTATCCGTTTTATAGTAACTACCTTAGAAAAGGAAAAGAACGAAAGTTTAAAAAAGCGTTTAGGTTATTATATTTCCACACCAAAATATTATTAATTCTGTCGGGAATAAGAGTTAAGCTTTATAACGGACATAACATAGATAAAAATCAAACCTATGTTATAGCACCTAATCATACTTCTTTTTTAGATATTGTAATCCTTTATCAAACATTTAAAAATTATTTTGTTTTTATGGGGAAGGAAGAATTGGCTAAAGTTCCAATTTTTAACATATTCTTTAAAAATATGAATATTACGGTAAATAGAAAAAGTAGAATTTCCGGTAAAAGAGCAATGGATAGGTGTGAAGAGGAGCTTAAAAAAGGAAATAGTGTGGTAGTTTTTCCTGAAGGAACAATTCCTAAAAATACGCCTCAATTGGGTAATTTTAAAAGTGGAGCTTTTAAGTTAGCTGTTGAAAATCAAATACCAATTATTCCTATTACTTTTTTAGATAATTACAAAAGATTAGAGATGAAAGGGCTCTTTTCAGGGAAAGCAGGCCCAGGAATAGCTAGGGCAATAATACACGAGCCAATTCCTACAGCTGGCTTAACTGAAAAAGATTTAATATCTTTACAAGATAAAGTTTATGCAATAATTAATAAAGAGTTAGAGAAACATGGCCGTAGATAAGTTAACTGTAAAAAAAATAGCCACTTTGGCTAAGTTGGAGTTTAATGAGGAACAAGCAGTTTCTATTCAACAAGACTTGAGTAGAATGTTAGATTTTGTAAACAAATTGAATGAAGTTGATACAGAAAATGTAGAGCCATTGGTGTATATGCTGAACGAACGTCCTACATTAAGGAAAGACGAGCCATTACAAGAAATATCGCAAGAGGAAGCTTTAAAGAACGCTCCTGATAAAGATACCGACTTCTTTAAAGTGCCTAAAGTTATTAAACGATAAACATTGTTTGAATTTATTCTGCCAATTGTATTTTTTTTAACCTTTTGCTATATCATTTATAAGCATTCATTTTTTCATTTTTCATTTCTTAAAAAAAAGTTGTTGCCTTTAGTTTTTACTGTTAAAGTAGCTGTGGCTTTAGTTTTTTTTCTGTTATATACTTTTTATTATCAAGACAGGTCAACTGCTGATATTTTTAAGTTTTTTGATGATAGTGTAGTTTTATTTCAACTTTTCCATGAAAGCCCTGCGGATTTTTTTAGATTGATATTTGGTGGAGAAATTTCTCTTATTCAAGAAGCTTATATCAATAGATTAAATTTTTGGGTAAATTCCAATCCGAACGAGCTTTATAATGATAGTAGGTTAATGATTAAACTGAATGCACTTTTGCATTTTGTGTCATTTGGTTATTATGGCGTTCACTTAGTGGTGTTTACTTTTTTATCGTTTGTAGGATTTACTTTTTTATACAAAGCTTTTGAACGATTTTTTGAGCATAAAAAGTTATTGCTTTTAGTGGTATTTTTTGTCCCATCAGTATTGTTTTGGTCAACAGGAGTAAGTAAGGAAAGCATTTTGTTTTTCGGATTAGGCTTGTTTCTATATGCTTATTTTAAGCTCATTCATGTTTTTCAATCGGTAAAATATATTTTTCTTTTACTGTTGTCAATACTAATCATGTTAAGCATCAAGCCGTATATATTTTTACTTATCATTCCTGCATTACTCATTTATTTTATTATTGAAAAATACCAATGGAAACGTGTTTTGTTAAGTTATGTTTTAGGTTATTTTTTCATTGTTTTAATTGGTATTTCTGTTGGAGAATTATTCCCAAAATATAAGCTTATCAATCAAATTGCCACTAAACAAAACAACTTTATTAATATGGCTCAAGGTGGAGTATATATGTATGATGATAAAGGGGAAATTCGAGTTCCATATGAAAATAAAGCATCAATTTTTTTTATTAATGATACACTTTGTAAACTTCCAAAAAATACGTTAATAGAATTTAGAGAGAAAGGTAGTAATAACTTTGTACCTATTATTTATAATGATGATACAACGGTTTTTAAAGTAACATTTAACCAGCCTGCATCTGGAAGTTTGATTCATACCAATAAACTAGATGGAGATATTGTTTCATTTACTTTGCACGTACCAAAAGCGTTGTATTATGCCATGTTTAAACCTTTTTTGTTTTCGTCAAGAAACCCTCTACTTTTAATAAGCGGAATTGAAAACTTTTTTATTTTATTAATGCTAATAGTGGCTATTTTGTTTCGCAAAAAGCAGTTTAATTCCAATTTAGTGGCTTTTGGGTTTACATCTACCTTATTAATTTTGGTGTTTGTAGGGATAACAACTCCGGTTATGGGAGCTATTGTAAGATACAAAATTCCGGCTTTAGTGTTATTAATGATTAGCGTTTTAGCTTTGGTGGACATTAACCGATTTAAGATAAATACTCACTATAGCTTATATAGCAAGTATTTATCTTAAGAATAGAATCAATTTATTTTTTATTGAAATTAAAATATTTTTTCACGCTTATTGAAATACTTAATCCTGGACCATATATTTCGTAAGATCTGAATCTAGACATATTATCTAAGTATATTCTATCTAAAATATTGTTTGCCGCTAAAGAAAATTCAAAGTCATTAAGAACGGCTCCTAGCCCTGTATTTAGCAATGTATATGAAGGTGTTTTTTGTTCAGTGTCAGCTACTTTGAACTGCTTTAAGGCAGTCATGGTGCCAATTCTAAAATACACTTTTTCAAACTTTTTTAGTTGGTCAAAACTAAATGTTAAAGTGTTGTAAATTTTATTAGTTGGCATCATTGGTAAATAAGAATTATCATTAGTTCTTATCGCTGTTAAAGTAGAAGTTCTAACTTCATAATCGAACCATTTAGCATTTGGATGAATATTTAATGTAGCTTCGCCTCCTTTAATTACAGCGTTATCTTGTAAAAACTGATAAACGGGAACAAATGGAGCTCTTGTAATTCCGCTTACAACATAAATGTCTGTTGGTGCTAAATAAATAAAGTTATTAATGTTATTTTGATATGCAGCAGCAGTTAATGAAAAATGCTTGCTCTTAAAAGTCAGGTTAATATCAACTTCAGTATTAAATTCTTTTTTAAAATTAGGATTTCCTTTTTCGTATGTTAATGATTCTAGTTTTACTCCATTTGCCATTAGTTCGTTGAGGTTTGGAGAACGGTAGCCAGAGGAATAACTTGCTCTTAAAATTAAGTGTTTTTTGAGCTTGTACGCTACGCTAAAAGAGCCACTTATATTATCGTAGCTACGAGAAATACCAGGCATATTTACAATAGAATCAATGCGAGTTACTGTATTTAACGAACGAGCATCATAACGACCTCCAACATTAAAACTAAAGTTTTTGAATTGATATTTTGTTAAGGCAAAAAAACCAACATCAGTGATGGTTGCATCTGGAACTAATTGTGTACTTGCAGCTGATGAATTTGAATTATTTTTATACATACCTTGGGAGCCAATTATAGTAGAGAAATTTTTGAATGTTGGTAAATACCATTTTAAATTATAAGTGCTTGATTGTAAAATCATATCTACATAATTGTAGCCTTTTTTCTTTCCACTTAACTCTTCATGTTCTGAACGATGGTTGTTTTGGTAACCTAAAATTAATTGGAGTTTAGATTTTCTGACTAAAATAGTTGTATTAGAATTTATTCTATTATCCATTACAAAATGAAAAGGAGCTTCAGTTTCTACCGGAAATTTTTCCTTTTCTAAACTGTCTGTGTTTACAATACTTCCATCAGGTTTTTTTACAATGTCTTTACCATCTAAAATTCCATAATAAGCAGTATTAAACAAATACGAAAGTTTGGTAGCTCCCCACTTTCTATTAATTCCTATGTATCCTTTACCTCCATACTCTGTTAAACGGGTATTTGGAACACGAAAATCATATCCGTTATAAAAATAATCGGAGAATACTTTTCCTAACACATTAATTCCCCAATTATATTTTTCTTTTGCTCCCTTTATGTTAAAATTAGTCATTCCACCAAAGTTGTTGGAGAAAAAAGTTGTTTTTAAATTTCCTTCTGTTTTTCCAATATTTGCTGCATGCTCATCAATAAAATGAACAATTCCTCCCATGGCTTCAGGTCCATAAATTAAACTTGAAGGGCCTTTAATAATTTCAATTCTATCTACACCTAATTCATTTACCCCTATTCCATGTTCATCATCCCATTGTTGTGTTTCAAAACGAACTCCATCAATAACAGTTAAAACCCTATTACTTGATAACCCTCTTATGATTGGGCGAGTAACTAAAGGACCTGTAGTTACAGCATCAACTCCTGGAATTTTGTTAATAATATCCATTACTGTAAATGCACCATATTTCTGCATATCATTTTTTTTAACTACATCAACTATTTGTGTGTTCTCATCTTGAGCATTGGTAAAGGCACTAGAAATAACTACTTCATTAATGTTTATTGTTGATTTTTGTAATTCAATAAGTAGTGTTGTTGTATCTTCTTCAGTTAAATTAACTTTTATAATTTTAGTATGATAACCTATATAAGAAAATTGAATGTTATAGACTCCTTTTCCTAAGCTGCTTATAATAAAATCACCATTATTATTACTTGATGTACCTTTATTCAATTCATTAATATAAATAGTTGCTCCATTAAGAGGAATATTATTTGTGTCAACTATTTTACCTTGTAGTTGACATGGTTGTGCGATAGACACTATTATACTGATTATGCCTATAATAAGTAAAAATATTTTTTTCATTTTTATTCTGTTTAATTCGTTTGTAAATTAATTATATAAGACACTTCTTCTCTTTTAATAAAAAAGAAGTATCATTAAATAGTAAAAAAATCAGAAGATTAAACAGATTTTGGTGGAGGAGAGGGTTGTTTTATAAGTGGTGAATCATATAAATTTGTGAAGTAGTGGTATGATTTTTTATTCATACGATAATAGGTTAGCGACTTGTTTTCGGTTTGATTTGAAATATAAATTAAATTAAACAGTTTTAATACTTTATTTATTGGGCTGTTTAATGAATTAGATTCTTGTTGCATCTTTTTTTTAATCATTTTGTCCAATTGAGCAAAAAGTATAGACTCTTCCTTGTCATTTACACAATATAGGCGTACAGAATCATTTAAACTTTTCATATGAACAATATCAAACATTTCTTTGTTTTTTCTAAATTCAATATCAGGTCTTACCCAATCTAATTTAATATACTCTACTTTGGATAGATTAAATATATGTAATTCTTCTTCCGGAATTCCTGCTTTTATTTGATGCTTTATGGATTTTCGAATGTGCGCTTGTTCAATTTTAAAGACAATAAAAATCCCTGTCATATTAAATATGAGTAAACTCAATAATAATATAGACAGGGATTTTTTTAGCATAATAATTTAATTCCACCCTCCCCCTAAAGCCTTGTATATGTTGACTTTTCCGTTAAGTTGCTTCATTTTTATTTCAATGAGCTCTATTTTTGCTTCTAGTGCTTCCCGTTGTGTAAGTAAAACTTCGGCATAATCTGCTCTTGCCGAATTGAACAAATTGTTTGCAATAGTAACAGATTGTATTAGTATTTCTACTTCTTTAGATTTAGTTTTATAACTATTTGAATAGTTATCAATTTTAGATAATTGATTAAGTACCTCTACATAGGCATTTAATATACTTTGCTCATAGTTATATACTGCCTGAATTTGCTGTGCATTTGCGGTGTTATAAGCTGCTTTAATAGCATTTCTGTTAATTAAAGGAGCTATTAAATCTCCAGTTAAATTATATAACATAGATTCAGGGTTTAATAAAAATGTAGGTTTAAAAGATTGAAATCCTGTCGCAGCTGTAATTCTAAAGGAAGGATAAAAATTTGCCTTAGCTGCTTTTACATCTAATTTTGAAGCTAAGAGATTTAATTCCGCCTGACGAATATCCGGGCGATTTTCTAATAACTGAGAAGGAATTCCTGAAAAAACAGAATCGACTGCTATGCTATTAAAACTTGTTGAATTTCTAGGAATGTTTCTTGAAAATTTTCCGGTTAAAAAAACAAGCTTATTTTCAGTTTCAATAATTTTTTGCTTAATCTCATATTGAAGATTTTGAGTGTTGAGTAGCTGAGCTTCAAATCTGTTTACTGCTAATTGTGTTACTTTAGCAGCATTTTTTTGTTGCTTTACAACATTAAATGCATTTGATTGAATTTCTATGTTCTTTTCAATTATACCAATTAAGTTATCTAAAGCCATTAATTCGTAATAGGAATTGGCTATTTCTGCAATTAGATTAGTTACCATAAAGTTTTTCCCTTCTATGGTTGCTAAATATTTGGTTACAGCAGATTTTTTTGCATTACGAAGTTTTTTCCATACATCTAATTCCCATGAAGCAGAAATACCAAACATATAATCTGTTAAAGGTTCAGGAAAAGCAGTATTATGCTTGATGTCTAAATTTTCATCAACAGCCCCGTGTCTGGTATATCTACCTTCCTTTTCAAGTCCTGCGCCACCATTTAAATTAATAAATGGTAAATACTCTCCTTTTCTTGCCTTTGCTTCATTTTTAGCAATTTCAATTTCTTGCAGTGTAATATTTAATTCTTGATTATTTTTAAGAGCTGTATCAATAAGTGCTATTAAATGTTGATCATTAAAATAATCTTTCCATTTTATTGTTGCACTATTTATTGAGTCTGTTGAGTTGGAGTAGCTTTCAGGTACTGATTTATTTTCTTCTCTAATTGGTTGCTTGGTTAAACTACAATTACTTAGAAAAAATATTACCACAACAGTTGACAGTACTCTATACCATAAATTTATTTTATTGTTTTCCATTTCTTTTTCTTTTAACGGCTTTTACAACTAAGCCTAATTTTTGTAACTTCTTAATCAAAGAGGTTTTTGAATTACTATTTACAAAATCCTCAGATAATGGATTAAGATCTTCACCTTTTATTAGGGATTTGCCTTCAGCTAGTTTTGCAAAAATATAGTACAATCCTGGAATGATGATAACTCCAAATATGGTTCCTATAAGCATACCACCTAATGCCGAACCTCCAATTGTATGATTTCCAATAGCCCCAGCACCTGTAGCTATCACCAAAGGAATAAGACCTGCAATAAATGCAAAGGAAGTCATCAAAATAGGCCTGAAACGAACTTTAGCACCCTCGATGGCTGCAGCTAATATGGTAGCTCCTTGCTGCTGTTTTAGCACAGCAAATTCTACAATTAATACGGCATTTTTACCTAATAGACCTACCAACATAATCAGACCTATTTGGGCATACACATCATTGGCAAGTCCCATTAATTTTAACATTAAAAATGAGCCAAATACACCAACGGGTAAAGAAAAAATAACTGCTAAAGGAAGAATAAAGCTTTCATATTGTGCAGCAAGCACCAAGTAAACAAAAATAAGTACTACAATAAATATGAATATTGCTTCATTGCCTCTTTGTGCTTCATCGTAAGAAAGTCCCTCCCAGGCGATATCGTATCCTCTAGGTAATGATTCTGCAGCTACTTCCTGTATAGCTTTGATAGCATCACCTGTGGTAAAGCCTTTAGCAGGCAACCCCCTAATAGCTGCTGAATTGTATAAATTGTATCGGGTAATTTCATTGGGTCCTTGCGTCTTTTTAAAAGACATAAAAGAAGAATAAGGTACCATTTCGCCTTCTTCATTTTTTACAAAAAGATTTTCAAGATCAGACGGATATCTTCTGTATTCAGGGCCTGATTGTACATAAACTTTAAAAAATCGACCAAAGCGAATAAACCCTTGCTCGTAAGTACTCCCAATAAGTATATTGAGATTTTCCATTGCTTTACCAATAGAAACTCCCTTCTGCATTGCTTTTTTGTTATCTATTTGCAACTCATATTGTGGATAATTAGCAGCATAAAAGGTAAATAAGCCCGTAAGTTCTTTCCTTTCCTTAAGCTTATCCATAAAAGCTTGATTTATTCTATCAAATTCTTGATAATCATCGGATGCAACTTTTTCTAACAAACGCATAGAAAATCCTCCAGATGAACCAAACCCCGGTACTGCAGGTGGTTCAAAAAGTTCTACAATAGCACCAAGATCTTCAGATTCTTCCTCTATTTCTTCCATGATTTCATGTACAGAATGTTCACGATCTGACCATGGCTTTAAGTTGATAAGGCATGTACCTGCATTTGATCCTCTTCCTTCTGTCATAATCTCATATCCCGCAAGAGAGGTAACTGATTCTATTCCTTCAATTTCCTCACATATTTCCATTAATTGGTGAGCAACATCGTTAGTCCTTTCAAGTGTGCTACCTGGTGGAGTTTGTATAATGGCATAAATGGTTCCCTGGTCTTCATTGGGCACAAAGCCGGCAGGAAGGATTTTGTTTACACCAAAAATTCCGACACAGAAAATCAATAAAATTCCAAACGTAAGCAGTCTTCTATTTACAATTCGTTCTAATACGTTTACATACCTACCTGTAAGTTTTTCAAATCCACGATTAAACCAGTCTAAAAACCATTGAATGGGTGATTTTCTTTTAGGTTTGCTATGATTGTTTTTAAGCAAAATAGCACATAAAACAGGTGTTAGTGTAAGGGCTACGACAGCAGAGATAATAATTGAACTTGCCATGGTAATAGAGAACTGCCGATAAAAAACACCCACCGGCCCGGACATAAATGCAATGGGAATAAAAACAGCTACCATTACACCACTTATGGCTATAATTGCTCCGCTAATTTCGCCTAGTACTTTTTTTACAGCGTTATGTGGACTAATATGTTTTTCCTCTTCCATTTTAGCATGAACTGCCTCTACCACTACAATGGCATCATCTACTACAATACCAATAGCAAGTACTAGTGCAAATAAGGTAATTAAGTTGATAGAAAATCCAAATGCCTGTAAAACGAAAAATGTTCCGATTAAAGAAACGGGAACAGCTAAAATAGGTATTAATGTGGAACGCCAATCACCTAAAAATAAGAAAACCACAAGTGCCACCAATATAAAAGCATCACGTAAGGTATGTAATACTTGCTCTATAGAAGCATCTAGAAATTGAGATACATCATAGCTCAATTGATAATCCATTCCAGGAGGAAAATCTTCTTTTAACTCTTTAAGTTTTTCTTTTACATTATCAATAACCTCACTTGCATTACTGCCCACATTTTGTTTTAGTACAAGGGAAGTAGCTGGTTTGCCATCAAGGCTGGTATAGATGTCAAAGAATTCTGTTCCTAATTCAACTTGAGCTATATCTTTTAAATGAATAAACTCACCCTCCTCATTGGCACGTATGATTATGTTTTCATATTGTGCGGGTTCGTTATACCTTCCTTGATATGTTAATACATATTCCAAAGATTGGGCACTTTTACCTGAACTTTGACCTAACCTTCCGGGGCGTGCAATAATACTTTGTTCTTGCATAGCTTCCATAACTTCCTCTGCTGAAATATTATAGGCTCTCATTCTGTCTGGTTTTAACCATATTCTCATAGCATATATTCTAGATCCAAGTATTTGTGCACGTGCAATACCATTTATACGTTGTATTTCAGGTATAATCTTGGTATAAGCGTAGTTGTATAAAAATTTTTCGTCCGCATTTTTATTATCGCTAAACAAATTCACATACATTAACATACTTGGTTGAATGGGAGTGATAATAACTCCTTCTCGTTGCACTAAATCAGGTAGTAGTGGCATCACCTGATCTACCCTTGTTTTTACTCTTATTACCGCTTGGTTGGGATCGGTACCTGGCTCAAAAATGATTCTTATAGTACCTTCTCCAGCACTGGTAGCATCTGAAGCAATGTACCGCATACCTTGGACACCGTTAATGGCAGTTTCTAATGGAATAAGGGTAGATTTGGTTAAAACATCCGCACTAGATCCAGGGTAGGCAATGAATATGTTTACTGTTGTAGGTGCAATTTGCGGAAATTGTGATATGGGTAATTGTTTAATTGCTAAAGCCCCCATAAAAATAATTACAATAGATATGACGATAGCAAATACCGGTCTTTTTAAAAATTTACTAAACATAATTTTTCTTTTTAAAGATTTATACTATTCGACATATAAGTCTAAATGACTGAATACAGTATCGGGGTTAACTATTTTAGTAGCTATTTTTTCTCCATTTTTCACTTTTCTTAAACCCTCTAAAAGAATTTTATCTTCAGGTTTTAATCCTTTTTTAACCACAAATAAGTGATTTAATTCAGCCTCAATCTCAATTTCTCGGGTTTGTATTTTACTATTATTATCCACGACAAAAACATTTCTTTTGTCCAAAATTTCGAATGTTGCCTTCTGAGGGATGAGAAGTGCATTTTTAAGATTGGTTGGCATAATAATATTACCCGTTTGTCCGTGTCTTAAAATTTTATTTGGGTTAGAAAATGTAGCCCTAAATGCAATGTTACCAGTTTCATTATTGAATTTGGCTTCAATAGTTTCTATAACTCCGTTTTCATCATAAATACGTCCATTAGCCAATTGAAGGGTAACTTTAGGTAACTTGTCTAGTGATGAATTGTAAGTATAGTTGAGGTATTCTGCTTCTGGAACATTGAAATATACCCACATTTTACTGTTATCAGACAAAGTTGTAAGTAACTCACCTTCTTCCAATAAACTTCCTAAACGTACATCTTCAAAACGGCCAATAATTCCATTAAAAGGAGCACGGATTTCAGTAAAACTAAATTCTGCTTCAGCAAGAGCTAAGTCAGCCTTGGCTTTGTCATAATGAGCTTTTGCTAAGGCTAATTCATTAGGAGAAACAATGTTACTGTCTGCAAGCATTTTGGTGTTTTGATATTCAATTTTAGCATACTCTAGCTCTGCTTCTGCCTTCTTTACTTCCGCCTCATATACTATGGATTGTAATTTAAATAACAACTGACCCTTCTGAACGCTTTGTCCTTCATCTACATATATTTGTTGAAGATAACCCTCGTCTAATGAACGTAGTTCTATGTGTTGGATAGAGTGAATTTGTCCAACATATTCTTTATTGATAATCGTGTCTTTTTTTATTGGATTAGTTACAATAAATGTAGCTTCTTCGTGCTTTTTATGCTCATCATGCTTACAGCTTATAGATATTAATAAACTTGTTAGACTGATGAGAATTAATAATCTCTTCATAATTAATTTTGAATTAAAAAATAATGATTGATAGAAAAATAGTAAATGATTTAAACCTAAAATCTTTTAAAGGATTAAATACAAATATTTATTAACCAAGTAGTTAGGTTAATTTAAAAAAAATAGATTAAATAAGAAAACTCTTCCAGGAATGGTAGAGAATTAATAGAGATACCGTAGTTCGGTTTTCTAAAGATTGCTTTAATTGAAATAAAGTATGGTCTTCAAAAGAATAGAAAAGTTTATCTTTACAAGAGTGTTTTTCAATTAAATGATCTACATCTTCATCAAAATTATCTTCGGTTTCATTTTCAGTAGGAACCTCTGATTCACTTGACTTTTTAAATGGTAAATGGTAGGGATTATAGTAGGAAACAGTGGCATTTTCGGTTAGATGAATAACAAAAATGTCATTATTTTCCTGTTTGCTGTTATTTGTATTGGCTGAATAAAGACTCCAAACATAGAATAAAGACAAAAAAACTACTAAACTGTAACTAAGAATAGATTTATAATTTATGCAGTTTTGATTTTTTTTCATTTTGTTAGTCAGTAACATTCTAAATTTAGAATAGATAGCAAATGTACAAACATAAATTTGACCGTATAAAAAAATAACACTTTTTTATAACTTAGTCTAAGTCTAATAGATTTAATAATAAGTATAAAAAAGTTAAAACCTAACTCCTAACATGCAAACATCATCAATTTGCTCTTGGTCTTTTTTCCAATTTTTAAAAAGTTGATGAATTTTATTTTTTTGCTTATCCATAGAGGTAGATTGAATTTCTATTAACCAATTTTTAAAACCTTTCCACTTTAGTTTTTTGCCTTTTTCTCCTCCAAATTGATCCGGTAATCCATCAGAACACAAATAAACAGTTTCTCCTTTTTCTAGTTTAAAAGTATGATTTTTAAATATGTGTTTGGTTTCATATAATGAATAACCTATAGATGCTTTAGTGCCTTTAATTTCTTGTAATTCGTTATTAATTATCCTAAAAAGAGAATGATTAGCTCCCGAAAAATTTAATGTGTTGTCTTCATTATCCCAACAACATAAACCCATATCAAAACCATCTCTAATATTTTTATCTGATTTTTTGAATAAGCGAATTAATAATTCATCTAATTGGGTTAAAATTTCTGATGGTTGAGAGATTTGTTTTTCTAATACTACTTTGTTCAATAAATTAAAGGCAATAAGACTAACAAAAGCTCCAGGAACTCCATGTCCGGTACAATCTATAACAGCAAAAAATGTTTTAGCACCTATTTTTTCTGTCCAATAAAAATCGCCCGAAACAATATCTTTTGGTTGATAAAACACAAAGCTGTTTTTAAGTAGGGATTTAACCTTATTTTCACTGGGAATAATGGCTAATTGAATTCTTTTTGCATAGTGAATACTATCTGTAATGGCTATGTTTTTAAATTCAATTTCATTTCTTTGTTGCTCAATTTTATTAAAAGCCTTAGTAAGTTGCGTGTTTTTTCTTTTTGTTTCTTCTGTTTCGGAAGTTATTGCTTTTAATTGAAAATTAAATTCAATTTTTTTAAGCTGTTGAGCATTATTATCCGCTAAAAGTTGTTCTTTATATTGGTTGTGAAGATTAAGAAATTCGTAAGCTTTGTTGAAGTTGTTTAGTTTTGCATAGGTAATAGAAAGTTCTTTGTAAATAGGAATTTCTTCTTCAATAGATTTTTTTTCTTGAGCAACTTTTAAAGCTGTATTTAATATTTCAATAGCTTCGGTAGTGTTATTTTGGATATTATGTATAGCCCCGATCATGGTGCTGGAGGCAATAATAATTTGCCAATAATTGCTTTCTTTACCTAGTTCCAACCCTTGATTTAAATAAATTAAAGCATTAGGGTAATCTTTTTTAAAAAAATTAACCTCTCCAATATTGTGATGTACAATGGCTTTAATTCGAGTAGAGATATCAGGAAAACTTAAACAAATATTAAAATAATGTAGAGCATTTTCATAATCACCCATAACGGTGTAAGTATCACCAATATTATTGTAGGTACTGAGCTGTCCGTTTTTATCGTTTACTTTTTTTCTAAGTTCTAAGCACCTTAAATTACATTCCAATCGTTTTTGATAATCTTTTAAAAAATTATAAACGCCACCTAAAATGTTTAAGCAATCTGCCTCGCCTTTATAATCATTAACTGACTGATAAAGTTCTTGAGCATGCAAAACAGCTTTTAGCGTTTCAATATAATTTGAAGCTTGAGAATAACAAAGAGCGATTTGTTTAGAACAATCTGCCAATGCTTTTGTATCGAAAATTTCTGTTGCAATTTTTTCTGCCTCACGAGCTTTATGAATAGCTTCAGGCAAATTGTCTTCCATCAATTCCGAAGAAGACTGTAATAATGAGTTTATATTTTCAAGTGTTGGATTCACTATATTATGACTATTGGCTTCAAAGGTAAGTTAAAATACCATATTTCTATAAAATACCTAAGCTTTGTTTAAACCAATAAAGTTTGTCTTTTTTCGTTAAATTCGTAGCAAAATTTTTAAACCATGAACATACGATTATTTATTGTTTTATTATTGTTAAACACTTCTGTTTTTGCACAGTTGCATACTTACAAATGGACTAATGGTAATAAAAAAGCCGAAGGAGTTGTTAAAGATGGTCTTGAGCAAGGAAAGTGGACTTTCTGGAGTAAAGAAGGTGTAATTCAGCAAGAAGTTACTTATAAAGATGGTGAATTTCATGGTGAATATATTAATTATAATGATGAAGGTAAAAAAGTAGAACAAGGAAATTTTGTTCATTCAATGAAAGAAGGAGAATGCAAAGTTTGGTACGAAAACGGTCAGCTCGAATTGGTGGGATATAACAAAATTGGTTACAGAGATAGTTTATGGACTTTTTATTATCCATCGGGAAATAAAAAAGAAGAAGGACATTTTAAAAGGGATGAAAGAGCTGGTGAATGGACCTCTTGGTACGACAATAAGCAAATAAAAAGTAAAATGTTGTTTGATAATGGTGTTGCTAAAATGATAAGTTTTTGGAGTAATGATGGGAAAGGTTTAGTTGTAAATGGTAATGGGCAATTTATAGAATATCATGAAAATAAGAATCCTCAAATTTCAGGAAAATATAAAGATAGTTTAAAAACTGGTTTATGGATAGAATATGCCAATAATGGAGCTAAAATTACAGAAGGGTCGTACAAAAATAATTTAAGAGATGGAAAGTGGACTAACTTCAGACCTGATGAATCTATTTTTTCGGAAGGAAACTTTAAAGATGGTGTTTTTGATGGAACTTGGAAATTCTGGTATGCTAATGGACAATTATTAAAACAAGTTAATTATGTTGCTGGAAAAGAAAATGGTACTTATAAGGAGTGGTTCGAAAATGGAAAATTAAGCGCAGAAGGGAATTATAAAAATGGTAAAAAAGATGGGAAATGGATGTATTTATTAGAAAATGGAAATACCGATTTTATTGGTCATTTTAAAGATGATTTAAGACATGGATTATGGACTTTTTATGACTCTAAAGCCAATAAAAGTTATGAAGGAAATTATGAAAATGACAAGAAAAATGGAGAATGGACGTATTGGTATCCAAATGGTATGGTATGGAAGCAAGGAAGCTATAAAGATAATTTAAAACATGGGTTGTGGAGTTTTTATACGGAAGAAAGCCAATTAGTAATGCAAGGTAAATTTGAAAATGGAAAAGAAGAGGGTTTGTGGCAATCTTGGTACGATTCGGGCGAACAAAAAGATAAAGGGTATTATACAAATGGTTTAATGAATGGCAAGTGGGAAGGTTGGTTTTTAAATGGAAATAAAGATTATGTTGGAGAATATAAAAACGGATTGAAAGACGGTATTTGGGAGCATTGGCACGAAAACGGAAAACAAGAGCTGCTTGAGACATATATGCTTGTTCCTAAAGATAAAAAGAAGTATTATAAAGACAGAAATAATAAGTTTATGGAAGTAAATGATCAATATATGCTTTCTGTTAAAGAAGGAGCTTATTTTGAGTGGTATGAAAACGGCAAACCAAAAACGGATGGGTTTTTTGTAAATAATGAACAAGATGGAAAATGGACTTATTATTACGAGAATGGCAATAAAATGTACGAGCAAACAATGATAGGAGGAAGACAAGAAGGTAAAGTAACCTCTTGGTACGAAATAGGAACCTTAGAAAGTGAAAAGAATTATAAAAACGGACAAGCAGAAGGAAAATGGGTGTTTTATGAAAAACAACAAGGAAAAGTAAAAAGAGTAATGTATTTTAAAGAAGGTAAGAAAGTGAAAGAAGAATAAATTTAAGCCCAACTGCAAGGACAGCTTTTACAGAACTTGCCTTTCTTCTTAAACTTTTCGCAACAAGCAGATTTCTTTTTCTTCTTTCTTAAATCAAAAATCTCTTGAGACTTTTGTTCAAAAATAGATTTAGAAGGAGTTGTTTTCATAAAGCAAAAGTACTATTTAGAATCATTATAAACAATACCTAAAAAAAGGTATAATTTTGAGGTGAGTTAAATTAATAAAATATACGAATGTATTAGCCTTTTGCGTTGGATATCCTCCCCTTTCGGGGGAGTTAGAGGGGGCTAATTAAATTAAAAAAAAGATGAAAATATACACAAAGACAGGCGATAGAGGAGAAACTTCACTTTTTGGAGGAGAAAGAGTTCCTAAATATCATTATAGAATTGAAGCTTACGGAACGGTTGATGAATTAAATTCAACTATTGGGTTAATAAGAGATCAAGCTATTGATGAGGCTACTTTTACTATTTTGTTAGAAGTGCAAGACAGGTTATTTACACTAGGTTCTAATTTAGCTACAGACCCAAGTAATAAAAAAGTAAAAACGCCTCAACTCAATAAATCAGATATTGAATTACTGGAAAAAGAAATTGATAAAATGAATGAAACCTTGCCCGAAATGCGTTCTTTCGTTTTGCCGGGTGGGCATCCAACGGTTTCTTATTGTCACATTGCCAGATGTGTTTGCAGGAGAGCTGAAAGGTTAGTTGTATTTTTATCGGAAAAAGAGCCAATAAATGAAGATATTATCATTTATCTTAACCGATTATCAGACTATTTATTTGTACTAAGTAGAAAATTCACACAAGATTTTAAGGCTAAAGAAATACCTTGGAAGCCTCGTTATTAAAGGTTTTTAAGTTATTTTTATAAGTCAATAAATAGGCTAAAAAATAGTTAATAAAATTTTTCTTGCTTATGTAAACAAAAAATCTACTTTTGCGTAACGGTTAAAAAGCGCATAAAAACCAAAATTAAACATAACTAAAACTTAGAAATTATGTATTGGACACTAGAATTAGCATCACATTTAGAAGATGCACCATGGCCTGCAGATAAAGATGAATTAATTGATTATGCTATCAGAACAGGTGCCCCTTTAGAAGTAATAGAAAATCTTCAAGAGTTAGAAGGAGATGAAGAAATTTATGATAGCATTGATGATGTATGGCCGGATTATCCTACCAAAGAAGATTTCTTTTTTAATGAGGATGAATATTGATTTGAAAAAATAGGACAAAACAAAAAAGGCTGCAATTTATTGCAGCCTTTTTGTTGGTGTTAATATTAAACTATTTATCATCTAGTTTGAAATTAATTGGCAAATGCATTTTAACATTTACATTTTTGCCTTCATGTTTCCCGGGAGTCCAATCAGGCATTTTATTAATTACTCTTAACGCTTCTTTATCTAAAAGCTCATTTGCCCCCTTCACTATTTTAGCTTGTGTAACTTTTCCTTTTTCATTTACTACAAAAGAAACAAAAACTTTTCCCTCAATTTTTTCTTCTTTAGCTTTTTCAGGATAAGTAACATTATCACCCATGTACTTCATTAAGGCATCCATTCCACCCTTAAACTCGGGCATTTGGTCAACTTTGTCATAAATTTTGTCAGCCTTTTTAACTGTTTTGGCATTACTTTCTTGTGCATTTAAAGTTGCTGTACCCATTAAAGCAATTACCATTATTGGTATTATCAATAAGTAATTTAATGCTTTAATGTTACTTGTTTTTTGTGTTTTCATCATAGCTATTCTTTTTTTGATTAATAATTGATTGTTAAAATTATTTACTAAGTCGCTGCAATTGGCACCCAATAATTGGGCTATTAATACATTGAAATAGTGTTTTTTATTTGATTGAGAGACAATATTGTCAGCAATAAATTCATGGTTATTCTTTACATTTTTTAAGGCTATCCAAACCAACGGGTTAAACCAAAATACTGTTTTATATAATTCATAAATTAAAATATCAAGCGAATGAAGTTCTTTAGCATGAATTTTTTCGTGAGCTAAAATCATATTTTTTGCTTCAGCATCAATACTTTTAGGAATATAAATAAAGTTGAAGAAGGAAAATGGTAAAATGTTTTTAGTTACATCTTTTTTTAATTTAAAGATTAGCCAAACCAATCTGGTTAATTTAAAAAAGTACAAAGCCATTAAACTAAAACTTATTGTCCAATATAAATTTTTCCAATTTATAACAGAATTGCTAGCAGTTTCTTGATTTGAGTTTATTGTAATTTCTGGCAATTGAGCCAAAAAAGTATTTTCTATAATAGTGGAATTAGAGATATTAAAAAAAGGCAATGCCAAAGAAATAGGAATGATAGCCAATAAATAAAATCGGTTTAACTGAAAAAAAGTTGTTTTACTAAACAATACATGATAGCATAAATACATCATACTAAAGATTAATGTACTTTTTAGTAAATATATAGATAACTCCATACTATTCATTTTTTATAGATTTAAGTAGTTCATCCATCTGTTTCAAATCAATTTTCTTTTCTTTTATAAAGAAAGACATCATTTTTTCTGCTGATCCGCCAAAATAGTTGCTCAGTAAGTTGTTAGTTTTAAACTTGGTATAGTCTTCTTTATTTACAATAGGATAGTATTGATGTGTTTTTCCAAATGCTTTGTAGCTTACAAATTTTTTTCGTTCTAATATTCTTACAATTGTTGAAACGGTGTTATATGCAGGTTTAGGTTCCGGAAGTTGTTCAATTATTTCTTTTACAAAACAATTTTTTAACTGCCAAATTACTTGCATAATTTCTTCTTCTGCTTTAGTTAATTCTATCATAAGGCAAATGTATAACTAAAAATTTAGTTATACAACTATTTTTTTAGTTTTTTAATGAGGGATTAAAAAAATAAGTACATTTATCCTATTAAAAACAGTAGTTAAGTGGAAAATAAAAAAACATCATCAAGTAGTCCTATAGGTTTTTTCGACTCCGGATTAGGAGGGTTGACTATACTGTCGGAGGTATATCAAATGCTGCCTAATGAACAGTTGATTTATTTGGCGGACAGTAAAAATGCTCCATACGGCAAAAAATCTAAAGAAGAAATTATTGCCCTAAGCATTAAAAACACAGAAAAACTGATTGATTTAGGATGCAAAATGATTGTTGTAGCTTGCAATACAGCTACAACTAATGCTATTAAATATTTAAGAGAAAATTACAATATCCCTTTTATAGGGATTGAACCGGCAATAAAACCTGCTGCTTTAAATTCTAAAACAGATAAAGTGGGAGTGTTAGCAACAAAAGGAACCTTAAGTAGTGAGCTGTTTACACTTACTGCTAAAAAGTTTGAAAACACGCAGTTTATAGAAGTAGAAGGTGCGGGCTTGGTTGAAATAGTAGAAAGTGGCGAACTTGAAAAAGCGATGCCTTTATTAGAGCAATATTTAGGTGAAATGTTGACAAAAGGTATTGATACTGTGGTGCTGGGTTGTACTCATTACCCAATGTTAATTCCTATTATTAAAAAAATTTTACCCCAACACATTGCTTTAATTGATTCAGGAGAAGCAGTTGCAAGACAAACCAAACACATTTTAGAAACAAAAAATATGTTGAGGTATGCAGCCAACAAAAAAGAGCATGTTATCTATTCTAATGGAAATAATATAGCTGTATTAACGGCTTTTTTAAAACAATTAAAAATTGAAAATTGCTTGGTAAAACAAGAAGATTTTTAATTTATTTTTCAATCAGTTTTTTGTAAATAGCTTCATATTGAGGAAGAATCTTTTCAATATCAAATTGTTTTGCCTGTTGGTAAGCATTTTGCTTAAATTGTTCTAAAACTGCATCATCAGAAAGAATTTTCAATGCATTTTTTGCCATATCATCAATATCTCCTACATTACTTAAATAACCGGAGAAACTATGCTTGTTTACTTCCGGAATACCACCGGTGTTAGATGAAATTACAGGAACTTTTGCTGCCATAGCTTCTAATGCAGCCAATCCAAAACTCTCCGATTCTGATGTAAGTAAAAATAAGTCTGAAGCAGATAAAATACGTTCTGTATCTTTTAATTTACCTAAAAAATGAACTTTATCGCATACTCCTTGGTTACGGCAAAACTCTTCTAATTGATACCTTTCTGGTCCATCGCCAACCAATAATAACTTTGCCGGAATTTTTTCATTTACCTTGATAAAAACCTTAAAAACATCCTGAACTCTTTTTACTTTACGGAAGTTAGATACATGTATTAATATTTTTTCGTTGTTAGGAGCAAAACTTTTTCTTATACTAGAAGTATCTCCTAAGTTTTCATAATCTGAAAAACAAATGAAGTTGGGAATAACTTTAATTTCTCTTTTAACATTAAAATGAGCTATAGTATCTTGTTTTAAACTTTCAGAGACAGCCGTTACAATATTAGATTCATTAATGGCAAAAGTAATTACAGGAGCGAATGATTTATCTTTTCCAACAAGGGTAATATCTGTTCCATGCAAGGTAGTAATAAAAGGTATGTTAATTCCTTCGGATTTTAAAATATGTTGAGCCATATAAGCTGCAGAAGCATGTGGAATAGCATAGTGGACATGAAGTACATCTAACTTTTCAAATTTGATAACATCTACTAATTTGCTTGTTAATACCAGTTCGTAAGGTTGATAATCGAATAAAGGGTAATTGGTAACTTTTACTTCGTGATAAAAAATATTTTCGGAGAAAAGATCTAATTTAAAAGGTTGTTGATAAGATATAAAATGAACTTTATTTCCTTTTGCAGCAAGCGCTTTTCCTAGCTCTGTGGCTACAACACCACTTCCTCCAAAGGTTGGATAACAAACTATTCCGATTTTCATACGTGTGTTTTATCTTTTTTAATTGAGGGATAAAATTAAGCCAATTGTATCAGGCAAAAAAGGTAAAATAAGTTAAATTAATCTTCTTTTGCGTAAATAAGTGTAGAACAATTGGACTCGTTAAAAATTTCGTTTGCCAATCTTCTTATGTCTTCAGCAGAAACTTTTCTATATGCTTCTATATCAGTATTTACTTTGTTTGCATCACCTAAAAGTTCATTAATAGCGAGGTTCATGGCTTTATTTAAAACACTGGTTTCAGAAAACGCTTGCATAGACTCCACTTTGTTTTTTACTTTTTCTAATTCCTTGGGAGTCACCGCTAGTTTTTTTATTTTTTCGAGTTCATTAATAATTCCATTTTCTGCATCATTAAAAGATACATTTTCAGAAATATGACCGCTAATAATAAGAAGTCCGTCATCAAAACTTCCTAAAACATACGCATTAATATTGCTAAAAAGTTTTTGTTCTTTGATAAGAGAAATATAAAGTTTAGATGAGTTTCCTAAAGATAGAATATCAGTAAGTAAATCGGTTGCATAAAAATCTGGATGTGTTTTGCTACACATTTTATAAGCTTTATAAATAGCATTTGCAGGTACTTTTCTTTTTACTTCTAATCTTCTTGCTTCTTTTTGCGAAGGTTCTTTAGGTAAGTTTCTATTGTTGTTATTTCCTGATGAAATACTTCCAAACCATTTTTCTGTAAGTTGTTTTATTTCATTCAACTCAATATTTCCCGCAACGGATAAAATAGCATTATTTGGAGTGTAATAAGTATTAAAAAAGTCTTTTACTTCTTGCATAGTAGCATTTTCAATGTGGCTAATTTCTTTTCCAATAGTGGCCCATTTGTAAGGATGAACTTGATAAGCTAGTGGCCTGAGCAAAAGCCAAACATCGCCATAAGGCTGATTTAAATAGTTTTGTTTAAATTCTTCAATTACTACCTGACGTTGAACTTCAAGGCTTTTTTCAGTAAAAGTTAAACTTAACATTCGGTCTGATTCTAACCAAAAAGCAGTTTCTAAATTTTCTTTAGGAAGGGTAATATAATAATTAGTAATATCATTGGAAGTGAAAGCATTGTTTTCTCCTCCCACTTTTTGTAAAGGTTCATCAAAGTTTGGAATGTTTACAGAACCGCCAAACATTAAGTGTTCAAATAAATGAGCAAAACCGGTATGGTTTTCATCTTCATCTCTTGCCCCCACATTGTACAATACATTAAAAGCTGTCTCTTATACACATCTGACGCTGCCGACG
>OJGU01000035.1_pt1 | contig 108806 bp, 96 predicted proteins | sample 1594741 | NCBI WGS metagenome assembly OJGU01 (sample SAMN05416841, study PRJEB24817) | seawater metagenome | isolation source: Sea water | place: Canada:Atlantic | collected 2013-07 | reverse complement strand
GCGTCAGATGTGTATAAGAGACAGAATAAATATTAATATATCTAATTAATAAGTCTTTATATCATTTTTAAAAATAGGAACAGTTTGGCAAATATTATACCACAAATTTTAAGAAAAATTAAGAAATAGATTCTACACCTCTAGATAGTAAGCTTTTACTATGGTTCTAAGGTTGTAAGCCGATGCCATTACTTCTCCGTAAGCTCCGGCAGAATGTATCGCTATTAAATCTCCTCTTTTGGTTTCGGGTAAATCTAAGGCTTTGGCAAAACAATCAGACGATTCGCAGATGGGACCAACTACATCATATCGCTCTGTTTGCTCACTTTGTGAAGTAATGTTAGATATTTTATGTGTTGCTTGGTATAAAGCCGGACGAATAAGCTCTGTCATACCGGCATCTACAATAGCAAAATTAGTTTTAATGCCTTTTTTTACATACAATACTTTGGTAATTAAATTTCCGCATTGAGCTACAACAGCTCTACCCAACTCAAAATGTAATTGTTGGTTCGGGCGAAGTTGCAATACATCATTAAAAAGTTTAAAGAAAGTTTTAAAATCAGGAATTTTATTGATTTCCGGATTTTCATAATCTATTCCTAAACCTCCACCAACATTTATATGCTCAACAATAATATGATGACTATAAAACCATTCTTGAATTTCGTTTACTCGTAAACACAGACCTTTAAAAACAGACAAATCAGTTATTTGTGAACCTATGTGAAAATGTAATCCTATTAATTTAATATTAGTGAGTTGTTCTAATGATTTCAACACATCTTCCAACTCCCATAAATTAATTCCAAATTTATTTTCTTCCAATCCGGTAGTAATATAATGATGCGTTTTAGCATTTACATTCGGATTAATTCTCAGTGCAATAGAAGCGATTTTGTTTTTCTTTTTTGCCAATTCATTAATCACTTCCATTTCCGGGATGGATTCACAATTCAAGCAAAAAATATTGTTGTCTAAAGCAATATTTATTTCTTCATCAGATTTTCCTACACCGGCAAAAACAATTCTATCTGATGAAAAATTACATTCTTTAGCTTTTAAAATTTCATTGCCGCTAACACAATCAGCTCCTAAACTATAAGCATTAATTTTTGCTAAAATGTTGTTGTTAGCATTGGCTTTTAAAGCATAATGTACATGATAGTTATATTTTTTGGCTTCAGAAGTAAGCAATTGCAGGGTTTCTTCCAGCAAGGGAAGTTGGTAGTAATAAAAAGGTGTTTTTAACTCCTCAAATCTTTTTATTTCTGATGGTGTAAAGTTCATTAGAAAAGAGTGTTGTGTAGTGATTGTAATGCTTCTTTTTTATCTGCAGTATTCACCAAAACCGAGACATTATGAAAGCTTCCTCCATAGGAAATCATTCTTAATGGGATGTTTTTTAGTGCTCCAAAAATTTGTAACGCATATCCTTTACTTTCGGCAATAAAATCTCCTACAATACAAATAATGCTTAGGTCTTTATCTACCTCTACTGTTCCAAATTTTTTTAAATCTTGTACAATTTCATTCAAGAATTTGGTGTCGTCAATGGTTACCGAAACAGCTACTTCTGAAGTAGTAATCATATCAATAGAAGTTTTGTAGGTCTCAAAAATTTCAAATACTTTTCTTAAAAAACCGTGAGCCAATAACATTCTTCCAGATTTAATTTTAATGGCAGTAATCCCATCTTTGGCAGCAATAGCTTTTATGCCTTGTTTTTGAGTTTCGTTACAAATAATAGTTCCGGGAGCTTCGGGCTGCATGGTGTTTTTTAGCCTTACAGGAATGTTAGCCAATTTTGCAGGCAATACACTTGATGGGTGTAAAATTTTTGCTCCGAAATAAGCTAGCTCAGCTGCCTCATCAAAAGAAAGTCCTGACAAAGGTTTAGTCTTTTCAACTACACGAGGGTCGTTGTTGTGAAAACCATCAATATCTGTCCATATTTGAATTTCTTCGGCATTGGTAGCTGCACCAATTAATGAAGCTGAATAATCGCTTCCACCTCTTTTTAAATTATCAATTTCTCCGTAAGTATTTCTGCAAATAAATCCTTGAGTGATAAATATATTAGTAGAAGGTTGTTCTGTAAGTTCTTTTTGGATATGTTCTTTTATGTAAGCAGTATTAGGTTCTCCTTCTTCATCAATTCGCATAAAGTTTAGTGCAGAAATTAAGCTAGATGAAATTTGTTGTTCCTCTAAATAATAGTGAAACAAGGCGGTTGAAAGCATTTCGCCCTGAGCCAATATGGCTTTTTCTTCAAAAAGTGTGAACATATCTTGCGTAAAAGTCCTCACATAAGAAAAATGAGATTTAATTAATTCTAAACCTTTTTCCTTGTAAGTGGATGAAGCATAAAGCTCTTTAACCACTTGCTCGTAGTTCTTTTCTAATACGTTAATTTGCTCGTTTGCTGCTTCAATATTTTTTTTATACAGATATCCGGCAATTTCTACCAAGCTATTGGTTGTTCCTGCCATAGCAGAAAGTACCACTATTTTTTTTTCGGGAGTATTAATAAGGTTCGCTACTTCTTTCATTCTGGTAGCTGAACCTACAGATGTTCCTCCAAATTTTAAGACTAACATATAAAGTACTTTAATTTGGTGGCAATATTACAAAATTTAATTTGTTGAATTTTTAAAAATTTGTTGAAAATTTAACTTTTTTAAAAAATAAAATACCTATTTATCTAATAATAACCTTCCTCTATTAATTCAAAATCGAGTTGTTTTTTAATTAAATCGGCACGTTTTACTTTAATTTTTACTTCATCACCCATTCGGTATTCTTTTCCGGTTTTTCTGCCTTTAGCACAATAATTATCTTTATCAAAGTAATAATAGTCGCTAGCAATATCTTGCATTCTCACCATTCCTTCACACATGTTTTCTATGATTTCTACATAAATTCCCCATTCACTCACTCCAGAAATAATACCCATAAATTCTTCTCCGATTTTATCTTGTAAGAATTCTACCTGTTTGTATTTAATAGATTTTCTTTCTGCTTCAGAAGCTAACATTTCCATATCAGAGGAGTGTTTACATTGCTCTTCCAGTTTAGCAGGGTTTACATCACCACCGCCATCTAAATAATGTTGTAACAAGCGGTGGGCCATTACATCAGGATATCTTCGTATAGGAGAAGTAAAATGCGAATAGTGTGAAAAATTTAATCCGTAATGTCCTACATTTTTGGTAGAATAAACTGCCTTTGCCATTGTTCTAATGGTAAGTTGCTCTATCATATTCTCCTCAGCTTTTCCTTTTACTTCTTCTAATAAATGGTTGATGGAGCTAGCAACTTCTTTCCCTTCTGTAGCCAAACTATAGCCAAACTTTTTTACAAATTCCGATAAAGTTTGCAGTTTTTCCTGATTAGGTTCATCGTGTATTCTGTAAACAAATGTTTTAGGTTTTTTATTTTTTCCGGAAGGTTTCCCAACAAACTCTGCTACTTTTTTATTGGCAAGTAACATAAATTCTTCAATTAACTTATTGGCGTCTTTACTTTCTTTAAAATATACACCTAATGGTTTTCCATCTTCATCAATATGAAACTTAACTTCTAATCTATCAAAAGCAATAGATCCGGTTTGGAAGCGTTTTTTACGTAATTTTTTTGCTAGTGTATCTAATATTAAAATTTCTTCAGCAAAATCTCCTTCACCTTTTTCAATGCGTTCTTGTGCTTCTTCATAAGCAAATCTTCTATCCGAAAAAATTACCGTTCTTCCAAACCATTCGTTTAATACGTTGGCATCATCATCCAATTCAAAAACAGCTGAAAAACAAAGTTTAGTTTCTTGTGGGCGAAGTGAACAAACACCATTGGAGAGCATTTCGGGCAACATAGGTACTACTCTGTCTACTAAATAAATAGAAGTAGCTCTTTTGTAAGCTTCTTTATCTAAAATACTATCAGGTTGAATGTAGTGTGAAACATCAGCAATGTGAACGCCAATTTCCCAGTTTCCGTTTTCCAATTTTTGAATAGATAAAGCATCATCAAAATCTTTGGCATCTGCCGGATCGATAGTAAAAGTAGTTACGGCTCTAAAATCTCTTCGTTTTTTAATTTCCTGAGCTGTAATTTCTACAGGTAATTTTTCAGCTTCTCGTTCTACATTTGGTGGAAATTCGTAAGGTAAACCATACTCTGCTAAAATAGCGTGCATTTCGGTATCGTTTTCACCAGGTCTTCCCAACACATCTATTATCATTCCATAAGGATTTTTTTTGTTTTCAGGCCATTCAGTAATTTTCGCTACCGCTTTATCGCCATCTTTTGCTCCTTTAAGGTTTTCGTTGGCAATAAAAATATCCATAGGCATTCTGGGGTCGTCAATGGCTAAAAAAGCAAAGTTTTTAGATTTTTGAACAACGCCAATAAACTGAGTTTTGGCTCTTTGAACAATTTCAACAATTTCTCCTTCTAACTTACTGCTGTTCTTTTTACTTGGATAAACATTTACCTTAACAATATCACCATTAAGGGCATTTTTAGTGTTTTTTGAATGAATATAAATATCGGTATCAGCATCTTCTATAACTACATAAGCAGAACCACTTTGAGTCATATCTACTTTACCTTCTACAAAACTGGATGATGCTTTTAGTTTAAATGAACCTCTTTGTGGTTTAAATAACCTACCTTGTTCTACCAATTCGTCTAAAATAATACTGATTAGTTTTTTGTTAGAAATATCTTTTATTCCTAAGGCTTTACTAATTCTTTTATAATTAAGTGCAGTAGTCGGATTTTGGTTAAAAATGGAAATAATTTGTTGTTCCAGCGTTTGTTTAAAGTTTCCTGACTTTTCTTTTTTGTTATGTTTTGGTGTCATATTACAAAGTAAATACTAAAAAAGTAATATTCCTCATTTTAAAACTCAAAATCATGTTTTAGGTGATTAATTGATAGAATGGTAATTCAAATTTAACTTTGTTTTAGTAAGTTGAAAATTTATTTACTCATTTTACTTTATAATAATTAAACTTTTTATTTACTTTCGTTTGTATGAAATGGAAATTAAATTTGATTCTACTTACCCTTATAAGTTCGTGTGTTGAAAACGAGCAAAAAATAAATACAGTTATGGATTTAGAGCAATTGCAAGAAGGAAGATGGTTGATGAATTTTCAATTAACACCTGAACAACAATTGCCCGTATTTTTTGATTTACAGAAAAAAAGTAACCAAATAGATGTGGTTTTTATTAATGGAGATGAAAAAGTTTCGGTAAAGAATTTTGTTTTTAAAGATAATAAATTTATTGCCGAAGATCCTGTTTTTAACTCGTGGTACGAAATAGAATTTATTGATAATAATCACATTAAAGGTAATTGGTTTAAGGATAAAGTGGATTATAAAGTTTCTTTTACGGCTGTTTTTGCAGATAAAAACCGTTTCCCAAAAACAAATAATCCCACCAAACAAGTTGATGTTAACGGAAAATGGAAAATTGATTTTAGTGCTGAAAATCCTGATCAACATTATCCGGCAATTGGTTTATTCGAGCAAAATGGAGATAAGGTTACAGGCACATTTATTACAGAAACAGGCGATTACCGATTTTTAGAAGGTAATGTTTATGGAAATGAATTACTATTGTCTTGTTTTGATGGTTCGCATGCATTTTTATTTAAAGCTACCTTAGAAAAAGATTCTTTAAAAGGACAGTTTTGGTCGGGGTTACATTGGGAAGAACCTTGGGTAGGCGTTAGAGATAATGATTACGAACTTACTCATCCCGATTCACTTACTTTTTTAAATGATGGTTATGATAAGGTTGAATTTTCTTTTGAAAATATTGAAGGAAAAACCATTAGCTTAAATGATGAAAGGTATAAAGGAAAAGTAGTTTTGGTTAACATTATGGGACCTTGGTGTCCGAATTGTAAGGATGAAACGGCTTTTTTAACCGAATTATATGAAAGAAAAAAAGAGGAAGGACTGGAAATTATAGCACTTTCGTTTGATAGAACGGAAGATAAAGAGGTCGCAAAGAGAAATATAGAAAAAATTAAAACTCATTTTAATACTCAATATGAGTTTCTTTTAGCAGGAAAGGCTAGTAAAATTGAAGCTGCTAAAGCGTTGCCTATGCTCAACCATATTATGTCTTATCCAACTACTATTTTTATTGACAAACAAGGCAAAGTAAGAAAAATACGCACCGGCTTTTATGGACCAAGTACCGGAAATTACCACATTAGGTACATTGAAGCTACCAATGATTTTATAGATAAGTTGTTGGAGGAGTAGAAAACTGAGTATTTAGGAGTAAGGATTAGTATTTAACATATTTCAGCTTCAAATAGTATTGCGAAGTGTTTTTTTAGTTTTTCTTTTACTTCTTCCATATCTACTGCTCTGCCTAACTCTTGATACATGGAGGTAACTTGTTTGTCATCAATTCCACAAGGAATAATATTCCCGAAATATGATAAATCGGGATGGACATTAAAAGCAAAACCATGCATGGTTACCCATCTGCTACAACGAACGCCCATAGCACAAATTTTTCTTGCTTTTCTTGGGTTGTCAGCATCTAACCAAACACCAGTGTAGCCTTCATACCTTCCTGCTTCAATGCCGTATTCTGCTAATGTTCTGATAATCATTTCTTCTAAAAAGCGTAAGTATTTGTGAATGTCTGTAAAAAACAGGTCTAAATCTAAAATGGGGTAGCCAACTATTTGTCCCGGACCATGATAGGTAATATCGCCACCACGATTTATTTTGTAATAGGTTGCTCCTTTTTGTTTTAGCATGGCTTCTGAAAGTAACAAATGTGCTTCATCACCACTTTTCCCAAGTGTATAAACGTGCGGATGTTCGCAAAAAAGCAAATGGTGTTGAGTTGGGATGTTAGTATTGTCTTTTCTATTTTGAATTTTAATATCTATGGTCTCTTTAAAAAGTTGCTCTTGAAAATCCCAAGCTTCTTTGTAATCTATTAATCCTAAATCGTTAAATAAAACTTTTTGCATGCTTAAAGGTGTTGAATTTTTATTGCTGAAGAGCAAAATCTAAATAATGATACAAATCTACCGGATGGTAATTAGGTAAATTTTCTCCTCTTTTGTTTCCTAGTCTAACAATAACTAAGCGTTTTTCTGGAACGGTAATAATATATTGACCCTGAATACCTCTAGCATAGAAAAACCTCATATTTTTATGTTCACCTATCCAAAGTTGAAAACCATAAAAATCAACCATTTTACCATTAGCATCTTTTAATCCCTGACGATAATTCATAGCTTGTTTTAGGTAATCTTCGCTAATTATGGTTTGTCCGTTCCATTTACCTTTGTTAATAATTAGCTGACCAATACGAGCAAAATCTCTAGCATTAGAATAGAAACAACAATAGGCTTTTTCTCTTCCATTTTCGTTATCTAAATTCCAAAGAGCTGCATTTTTTGCACCTAAAGGTTGCCAAATTTTTTCGCTCATGTATTCAGCAATAGTTTGTCCGGTAGCTTTTTCTAAAATAAATGAAAGAATAAGCGTGTTTCCGCCCAAATAACGCCAGGTTTTTCCGGGAGTTTCTGTTACTTCGTAATCTTTATTTAGTTCGTATAAATCTGTGCCATAATATGCTTTCGCCATATGTCCGAAGGGGCTTTTATAATCTTCATCAAAATTAATTCCTGAGCTCATGTTAAGCAGGTGTTTAATTCTAAGTTCAGGGTGGTTTTTATATTCCGGTAAGTAATCCGAAACAGGATCATTAATACTCTTAATTTTTCCTTCATCTATTGCAATTCCTATTAGTAGAGCAACAAATGTTTTGGCGACAGAAAAAGAATTGGTTAGTGAATTTTGGTCATATCCTTTCCAATATTTTTCATAAACCAATTCACTGTCTTTTACCACTAAAAATGCAACAGGATCGTATTTTTCTATTTCTTTGAGGAGGTTTTCATCTGTTTTTTTATTAAAATCTTTACTGATTAGCCAAGGGTTGTAAGTTCCTGCCTCTACTTTTCTATTTTCAAAAATATGGTGTTCATCAATGCTTGGTCCGGTTTTTCCAACTAAATAGGTAGTAGCGACAGCCTTAAATAAATGTTGATGTCCGGTAATAACCGCTAATAAAGAAGCAAGTGTAATGAGCACTATTAATCCACCTAAAATTCTTTTTAACCAACGCATAAGGTAATTTTTAGTGCAAAACTAAGGCAATTTCTTTGTTTAACCGTAAAGAAATTAAAAGTTCGACTTAATAATTTATAAAAAGGCGGTTAGAATAAATTAAAGCCTAATATTCCAAATAATTTCATTATCCCAATTTGGACGAATTTTTATGGCTTTTTGGTAATGAATTACAGTTTCGGGTTGCTGGGTTTTTAAATAATCTCCAGTGTCCCATTTTTTATTGTTGTTTTTATCTATAATTAAATGTAGGGCATAATCTCCAGGAGTTAAATAAGAGTAGTTTAAGGTTTTACTGTTGCTAATGTATTTTTCGTCAATAACTTTATTGTTTCGTAACAACTGTAAAATATAAGGGGTTTCAAAATTCACATCCATTTTCAATATAATATTGCCGTAATCCGATTCTTTTTTGGTTTTAAAACCAGTAATAATGCTATCATTTTTTAACCCTAAAATATCCTGAAAAGTTTCCGGAAGGATTTGTAAAACATAATCTGTATTTTCTTTAAAAGAATAACTTATTTCATAGTTTCGGGTATTGTTATGTTGGTTAATTTCAAATTTAACAGGAACAGAATCTTCTAATAAGGTAATGTTTTCTTGATTAAAAGTATTTATCGGACGAGGAGTAGATAGGAGGATATTTTTATTCAAATCGAAAATAGGAGTTATATTAGAATTTAGTGATAAGGTAGTATCTTTAAATTTTGATTGTTCAATAAAAGTTACAGCGGAAGTATCTAATATTTTTTTACCTTCTCTAACATAATAATCCACTTCTTTAAAATTACCTACACCTAATAACCAGTGTATTATAGTGTCGTTGGTATTATTTTTTTCTTCAATATACCATCTAATTTTTTCTTTTATATTGGTGCTTATTACTACATTCTCTGAAGGCTGATTAAGGTAAAAAATAACCTTGCCATATTCCTTATGCTCTACTTTTTTTACATACTGATTATCTTGTTTTTCTTCAAAAAGAAACAGTTGTTGTTTTGATAAGTTAGTATCTAAGTTGATGGTGTTTTCAAAAAAAGCAATTTGTTCGTTGGGCAAATCGTAAATATAATTGCTATTAATGTCTTCTAAAGCAAATACTTTGTATGTTCCTTTTGCAATGTTAGAAACGGAAAAATTGCCTTCTTTATCGGTAATAGCCACATATTTAGGTTTCTTTAAATAAGGAACAGAATCATCTAAATTTTGATAAAGCATTACATATACTTTTTCTTTTGGTTTTAGGTCTTGAGCAAAAAGTACATTACCGGAAAAAGACAATGAATCTAAATAATCGCCTGTGGAAAAAACATATTTGTAGTTCGGTATGGGGTTATTTTCGGTAATATCAATAATAGCATTTCCAAAATTGATGCTATAAGTAGTATTGGGAGTAAGTTCTTCTTTTAGTTGAATAACTAGTTTTTTACCTTTTACGTTGATTTCCGGCTGTTTTTCCATTACAGGAGAAACTATTAGCTGTTGCTGAAGGTTTTGAAGCCTGATAAATTCATTAAACTCAATGGTAATGGTTTTTGCAGCAAAGTTGATACTTTTATTTTCGGGAGTACTTTTTAGTTCTTTTGGAGGAGTTTCATCTTTATCACCACCGGTAAGTGGAACTACCTGAGCACAGCCATAAATTAATAAGGCAATAATAAGATATATGAACCCTTTTAACTTCATACAAAATCGGAAATTAAATTAGCTATTTTGTTGAGATAAATTTCATCTATTTGGTCGAAGTCTGCTAATTTTTCGCTGTCTACATCAATTACCATTATTACTTCCTTATTTTTATTGAAAATCGGTATCACAATTTCCGATTTAGATAAGGAACTACAAGCAATATGTCCGGGAAATTGGTCAACATCGGGAACTATAATAGTTTTGGCTTCTTGCCAAGCAGTGCCACAAACACCTTTGCCTTTTTTTATACGTGTACAAGCTATTGGCCCTTGAAAAGGACCTAATACTAATTCATCATTTTTTGCAACATACACGCCTACCCACCAAAAATTAAAGGTTTGTTTTAGAGCAGCCATCAGGTTAGCTAAATTAGCAATAGGGTCATTTTCTCCGCTAACTAAAGCAGAAAGTTGAGGAATAAGTTCTTGGTACTTTTCCTCTTTGCTAACTTGCTGATTGATGTGTAATTCTTCTGCCATAGAAAGCAAAAGTAGGAATAATTAGGTTTTGATGCTACGAATAATATATGAACTTACTTTAACTAATAACTATTCCCTTTAACGCTAACATTTAGTAATTTCGCAAAAAAATGGAATTATGGAAACAAAAACTTTAACCAGATTTTTTTATAGATTATTAAAAGACCAAACAGCTATTTCTGAAACCATGGCAATTTATGCTAATGCTATTATAAATTTTATATTACTTTTAATTTTAGGATATATAATTTATAAAGTTTTAAGAGGGTTTTCAGAAAAAATCGTTCATAATTTAGCTGCAAAATCAAAAACTAAGTTCGATGATTTTTTAGTGGAAAATAACACTTTTTTACACCTTGCTAATTTAATTACACTCTATATTATTTCGGCTTTTATTCCTGATATTTTAATTGACTTTCCGCATTTAGAAAAATATGCTGAAATGTTGGTTAGTGTGTTGGTTGTAGTGATGAGCATTTGGTTGATAAGAAGTGTTTTAACAACATTTAAAGACTTCCTTAAAACCATTACTGCATTTAAAGATAAACCTATTGAAAGTTATATCCAAGTGTTTATGATTATCACTTGGTTGTTTGGGTTTATTATTATTTTTTCCATTATTACCGGTAAACCTTTTTTACATTTTCTAACTGCTTTAGGAGCTTTATCAGCAGTGTTGTTGTTAATTTTTAAAGACACTATTTTAGGTTTTGTAGCCAGTATTCAGGTGAGTGTAAACGATACGGTAAGAATTGGAGATTGGATTTCTATGGAAAAATATGGAGCTGATGGAGATGTGTATGAAATTAATCTCTCTACTGTAAAAGTGAGGAATTTTGATAATACTATTACTACTATTCCTACTTATTATTTGATTTCTGATTCTTTTAAAAACTGGAGAGGAATGAGCATTTCTGGTGGAAGAAGAATTAAAAGAGCAGTTATTATTAAATCTACTAGTATAAAATTCTTAACGAATGAAGAAATAACCAAGTTTAAAGAAATTCAGTTAGTCACAAATTATATAGACCACCGACAGGCTGATATTAATAAACATAACGAACAGAATAATATTGATAAATCTGTATTAATTAATGGTAGAAATATGACCAATTTTGGTTTATTTAGAAAATACGTAGATGCTTATTTACATGAACATCCTGCAATTAATAAGGAAATGATGATAATGACACGCCAATTGGAACCAACTCCAACAGGAATTCCTTTAGAAGTTTATGCTTTTAGTAAAGATAAGGCTTGGGCAAATTATGAGCATATTATGGCAGATATCTTCGATCATATTTTGGCGGCAGTTCCTTATTTTCAATTAGAAGTTTTTGAATATCCTACAGGTAAGGATTTTTCATCACTCATCACCAATGAACCTTAATCTCTTCACTTAAGACTTTCCTCTAGGGTGAAAATCTAAAATAGATTGACGCAAATAATCACTATCAAGATGAGTATAAATTTCTGTTGTAGTAATAGATTCGTGTCCTAGCATTTCTTGTACAGCACGCAAATCAGCTCCACCGTCAACCAAGTGAGTGGCAAAAGAATGTCGGAAAGTATGTGGACTAACGGTTTTGTTGATTCCTGCTTGTTGAGTTAACTTTTTTATGATGGTAAAAATCATTACTCGGGTAAGTTGTTTCCCTCTTCGGTTTAAAAACAAAATGTCCTCACTGGCCTTGTCAATTTTTGGTAGATGATTTCTTACATGTTCTATGTAAATAGTAATGTGTTTGATAGCAGCTCCGCCAATAGGAGTAATTCGTTCTTTATCACCTTTACCAACAACACGAACAAACCCCTCATCTAATAATAAGTGAGAAATTTGTAATCCGATTAGCTCAGAAACTCGTAAGCCACAGCTGTAGAGTGTTTCTAAAATGGCTTTGTTTCTTAATCCTTCAGGTGTGCTGAGGTCAATTACTGCAATAATTTTATCAATTTCTTCAATGGTAAGCACTTCGGGGAGTTTCCTGCCAATTTTTGGGGTTTCTATCAATTCTACAGGAGAAACAGTAATAATTTCTTCCAGCAATAAATAATTGTAAAAGGCTTTAATTCCTGAAATTATTCTAGATTGACTTCTAGCATTTAAACCAATTTCACTTACCCATTTTAAAAAAGATTCGACATGTTTTTGTGTAACTTTTTCGGGAGCAAGATGAATTTCACTCATATCTAAATACTGAAAAAGCTTTTCAACATCAGCAATATAAGCCTCTACAGAGTTTTTTGCCAACGATTTTTCCAGCTGGAGGTATGCTTTAAATCCTTTTATAGTGGGACTCCAGTTCATGGTTGGTTAATTATTCCTCCACATAATTATTTGTGTTTTATTTTCGTAAACGGAAATATCTTTTTTAAAGATGAGATGAACCAAATCTATAAGAGGTAAAATGCCAAATCCTCCAAAAGTAACGGAGTAAATTATAGGGGTCCTTTGGTGTGTCCCCATATAAATTCGATGTCCACCCAAAATACCGGTAAAAATGGTAAAAAGAATGGCCTTCCCTCTTTTAAACTTTACTTCTCCATTATCCAGAACTTCCATTTCCAGTTCAGTAGTAGTAAATATTTCACCATCAAGTGTACTCAAAGAGTCTTTTTTAATGGTAGAAGAAAATAAACTACCTACAAGTAATAAAAAACAAATTATGGTTAAGAAATACTTCATTATTTTTTGGTGATTAAAGGTAAAATTTCTTTTAAAATAGTATTAACTGATTCTTCAACGGTTTTATTGGCAGTTTTTACAATAATAGCTGCATTTTCGGGAACTTCAAATGGAGCATTAATACCTGTAAAATCTTTAATTTCTCCTGCTCGAGCTTTTTTATAAAGTCCTTTTACATCACGTTGTTCGCAAATTTCTAGAGGTGTATCAATAAAAACTTCCACAAAATTTTCGGCTCCAATAATTTCTTTTGCTGCATTTCTTATGGCATTGGTAGGACTAACAAAACAGTTAATGGTAATCACACCACAATTCACAAATAACCTAGAAACTTCTGCAATTCTTCTTATGTTTTCTGTTCTATCGGCATCAGAAAACCCTAAGTTATTGTTGATGCCAGTTCTTATATTGTCACCATCCAAGATTTGAGTTAAGAATCCTTTCTGTGCTAATTCTTTTTCTAAAGCAATAGCAATGGTACTTTTTCCAGAACCGGAAAGTCCGGTCATCCAAATTACTTTAGCTGTTTGGTTGAGTAACTGTTCTTTTTCTTTTCTTCCGACTATTTGATCGAAAATTGGAAATATATTTTTTTGGTTATCCATGAAAAAATGATTGTGAAGAAGTACAAAAATAGCTTTTTATAAAACACCAATAAAACTTCGGGGCTTTTACTTATCTTTGGAGTTCAATTTTTTAACTATGAGTAATAAAAAAGTGATTTTAGATTATAATGCAACGCCTGTTATTGACCAGGTTGGGGTGTTAGATAGAATAGATAGAATAACTTCGAGAAGTTTAAAAAAAGATGCCAAAATGCATGGGTTGAAATTAGCATTGAGCATGATAGATTTAACAACACTTGAGGGGGCTGATACGACTAAAAAAGTTGTACAACTTTGTAATAAAGCCATGCATTTACATGATGCTATGCCCGGATTACCTACAGTTGCTGCAGTATGTGTTTATCCCAATTTTGTGGAAACAGCTAAGAAAACACTTAAAGGAACAAAAATAAAAGTAGCATCGGTAGCTACAGCTTTCCCTGCCGGACAATCTAGTAGAGAAGTGAAATTGTTAGATACAAAACTTGCTGTTGATGGTGGTGCGGATGAGGTAGATATGGTAATTAGTAGAGGAAAATTTCATGAAGGTGAATACAATTTTGTTTTTGATGAAATTGCTGCTATTAAAGAAGCTTGTGGAAAAGCACGTTTAAAAGTAATTTTAGAAACAGGTGAGTTGGGAACTTTTGATAAAGTAAGGAGAGCAAGTGATATAGCTATTTATGCCGGAGCAGATTTTATTAAAACATCAACAGGAAAAATTAGTCCCGCAGCAACATTGCCAGTTACATCAGTAATGTTGGAGGCAATTAAAGACTACTATTACAAAACAGGAATACAAGTAGGAATGAAGCCTGCAGGAGGTATTTCTAATGCTAAATTGGCATTACAGTATTTACTATTGGTAAAAGAAACATTGGGCGATGCTTGGTTAACTAATGAGTGGTTTAGGTTTGGTGCAAGCAGTTTGGCTAATGATGTATTAATGCAAATTGTTAAACAAACAACAGGAATATACCAATCTAAAGATTATTTTTCTAAGGACTAACTTTAGATTTTAACCTTAAAGCATATAAAGAATAAATTTATAGAAACAATAACATACCATGACTAAAATAAATTTGAATTCAACTTGGGAGTTTGCTCCTTCATTAGAGAGCACCGACCATATTAACTTGAAGAAACAATACGAGTTGTTTATTGGAGGGAAATGGGTAAAACCAAGTTCAGGAAAATATTTTGATACGGTAAATCCTGCTACGGAAGAAAAATTAGCTTCTATTGCAGAGGCTAATGATAAAGATGTAGATAAAGCAGTAAAAGCTGCTCGAAAAGCTTATAATGAAGTGTGGAGTAAAATGCCGGCAAGTGAAAGGGGAAAATATATTTATCGTATTGCCAGATTAATTCAAGAAAGAGCGAGAGAGTTTGCTGTAATAGAAACGCTGGATGGAGGTAAACCTATTAGAGAAGCCAGAGATATTGATGTGCCTTTAGCTGCTGCACATTTTTTCTATTATGCAGGTTGGGCAGATAAGTTAGACTATGCTTTTCCTAATAGAAATCCGATGCCTTTGGGTGTTGCAGGACAGATAGTACCTTGGAATTTTCCATTATTGATGGTAGCTTGGAAAATAGCTCCGGCTTTGGCTACAGGAAATACTGTGGTTTTAAAACCAGCTGAAACCACACCGCTTACAGCTTTAAAGTTAGCAGAAATTATTCAGGAAGCAGGTTTGCCTGATGGAGTAGTGAATATTATTACCGGAGCAGGCGCTACGGGAGCTGCTATTGTTAATCATGAGGATGTAGATAAAATTGCGTTTACAGGCTCTACCGGTGTGGGGAAAATTATTCAAAATGCTATTGCCGGAACAAACAAAAAAGCTACGTTGGAATTGGGAGGAAAAGCGGCTAACATTATTTTTGAAGATGCAGCTTTAGATCAAGCGGTAGAAGGGATTATTAATGGTATTTACTTTAATCAAGGACATGTTTGTTGTGCTGGTTCGCGTTTGTTTGTACAAGAATCTGTTTACGATGTGGTTATGCGTAAATTAAAAGACCGTATGGCTTCTTTGGTAGTTGGAAATCCGTTGGATAAAAATACGGATATTGGAGCGATTAACTCAAAAGAACAATTAAACACTATAAATAAGTATTTAAAAATAGGAAAAGCCGAAGGAGCAGAAATGTACCAAACGGATTGTTCGTTACCCAAAAAAGGGTATTGGTGTAAACCTACTTTATTTACAGGCGTTTCGCAATCAAACCGAATAGTTCAGGAAGAAATCTTTGGACCAGTGTTGGCTGTACAAACATTTAGAACGGTAGCAGAGGTAATAGAAAAAGCGAATAACACTCCTTATGGACTTTCTGCCGGAGTATGGACAGATAAAGGTTCCAAATTATTTAACATGACCTCACAATTAAAAGCAGGCGTAATTTGGGGGAATACTTTCAATAAATTTGATCCATCATCACCATTTGGTGGTTTTAAAGAAAGTGGCTTTGGCAGAGAGGGTGGTTTACACGGATTAAAAGCGTATTTGAAGGTTAAGGGTAGTTAGTTATTCAACAAATACTTCTAATACTTCACCTTTTATATCTTCGGCAGGAAAAGGGATATAGTTTTGATTGAATGGAGCTTCTGGCCACCAATTTTTTAGGTGCCATTCTTGGGTTACAACCAACAGCATTTGGTTGTTTGGAATAGAAGAATAATCAGAATTTACATAACCAATTGTTGTTAATTGATTTTTTTCAGGTCCAATTCTCCAAATAATTTCTTCGGGCTTCCATTCAATTTGAAACCAATAATAATCATTTTCAAATAACTCATCATTTAATGCTCCATATTTACCTGTTACAGCCTGATACCAAGTATCCCAACGGTGTAATTCAAAAGAGTTATTTTGATAAGGTACTTTAAAAACGCCATGACTTAACTTTTGGGCATCATCGCAAGCTAAATCCCAATTTGTAAAAGTTACCATTACTTTATTTGAATCTGACAATGGTTCATTAGGTTTTTTTGAAGCATCGCCACCATAAGAAGAAACAGGCCAATATCTAGCTGATTTAACGATTTCAATATCAATTTCTGAATAATTAGTTTCTCTTTGATAGTTAATGGCTCCATTTCCATCATAAGTTTTTGGTACAAATCCATTTTTAGTTGAACAAGGTCTTCTTTGATTCCATTCCCCATTTTGATAGATTAACCAAATAGCATTAGTTAAGCCATTCCATAATAAATCTTTGTTTAATAACTGCGGTAATTTTGCTTTAACACTATATTTTCCGTAAGTTAATCCATGACGAGTAATAATTCCTACATTTTCTTTTTTGTAATTAGTATCTTTTACTGCTGGATTTAATAAAGTAACTTTATTATTTGCACTATCAGGAATTACGGTTTTACAAGGGCAATGACTAACTTCAATTGGTGTTTTAATTTGTTTTTGTTCTTTTTTTAAAGAATTGTAATAATCATTTCTAGTATATTTATTTCCAGTAACATCAGCAGTTACAGGAATATTATTAAAAGTAAAATGAGGATTAAATGAGCTTATAAATTGTTCAAAATGGGCATTTTTTAACAACAATTGATTTTCGTTACATTTGGTTGAATAATGGGTAGTGTCATACTTAGGTTCAAAAAAAGATTCTTTATTAATAAAAACTCCATTTTTAAATGAAGGTTGGGCTTTTAATTTCAATGAATTTTTACTTAATATGGTTGAATATTCCGCACCAATGTCTTTACTAAAAAAAGAAAATGGATTAGTATAATTACTTTCCTTATTTTTTAATGAAATATTTTGAATGTAATTTGGAACAACTTTATTCAATTCATTTTCATCAGCAAAAACCACTAGCAAAAATTCGTAATTTCCAACTCTCACATTTCTCTTCCACCTATTATTTATATCTCCACCGAAGTTTCTATCTTGTTTTGCTGTATAAACAGCATCTTTATATATTTGTGTTTCTAATTCAATATTGTTTGCAAGTGCTTTTTCAGTAACCGCACTTAGCCAATCAGGATTGTTTTTGATGGCATTTATCTTATTTTTAATTTCTTTATCACTTACGGGACCAATTTTTTTAGAACCATAAAATTGTTGCTCATTTCTTGGATTACCTACAATTCTGAAGCTATCTTGAATCAAATACGAAGAGCCATTTGATGGTATTAGCTCTGTTTCTTTAAAAGTAATTGATGGGTCTTCCCAACTACCATAAAAATTTTCATGAGAAAAGGGGTGAGATTCATCAAACTTATATGAACTATTTTGGTAATATATTTTATAATAGAATTTTTTAGGCATTTTGGAGTTATTAGTAATTTCAAATTGAAAATGAAATTTTCCATCATTACTTTGATTAATAGAGGGAACAACAAAGCCATTTTCATAAGCATCGCTGAAATCAAGAGATAACGTTAAAGGTGATTTTTGAGAATCAAAATTAGAAATAGGGTTAAACCCTGAGATATTAAAAGAGTCCTCAAATATGCTACACGAAAAATTTAGAAATAATAAAGAGGCAATTAAAAGCTTACGCATTAGAATTAGGTTGAAAATTTTTATTTTCTTTGTTTTATGAAATACAAACATAATTATAAACTATATTTAAACGGATTATTCTTAATTGTTTTTTTAATTGCATCGATTAAGTTAATTAAAAAAACAGCTATTTATCCTTATGGAGATGGTTTAGAATATGTTTTAATGACAGAGTCTTTTAATAATCACTTTACACCTGAGCTTAAACATAGCGATATTGATAATTATATTCAATATTTAGAAAAAAACCAGATTGAAATTCATAAAAAAGATATTTTAACCTCTATAAAAGACCTCTATACTAAAGATGTTAAATTATTGGATGATAGGCATGGATTTTTTGTAGATAAAAATCAACAAGTCTATTCCTATCATTTCTGGGTTTATTCTCTTCTAAACACTCCTGTAAGGAAAATATTGGGGTGGTTTAACTTAAACATTTCGTACACATTTGTTATCACAAACTACCTGTTTTTACTTTTGACACTGTTATTAATATTTACAAGGGATTCGTTTAATTATAGAGATAGAATAGTACTTTCATTATTTATTATTTTTTCTCCAATATTTTGGTATTTAGGTTGGACACATCCGGAGGCTTTTGCAGGGTTAATGGTATTTTCTTCATTAGTATTGTTTTATGACCAAAAACATTATTGGGCTATATTTTTAATGGCGATAACTTCAACACATTTCCCACCGTTATTTATTCCAGTTCTAATCATGTTAATTTATAAATTGAGAAAAGATGGATTTACTTTTAAAAATCTGTTTTATGGAGGAATAACATCGTTTTGGGTGATTTTACCATCATTATTTTATTTATACCATTACTCTATTCCAAATTTAATTATAGCAAAGAATTTTATTAGTACGGATTATGTTTCATTGAATAGATTACATAGTTTTTTGTTTGATTGGAACCAAGGGATGATTTTAGGGCTGCCTTTAGTCTTATTTACGGCAATCTTTCTTTTTGTATATAGAATTATTAAACGAAAGTTTAAAGTTATTGATATGATATTTGCATCAGTATTTTTAATGGGTTATTTTTATTTACAAATGGGAAATTGGAGTCATGGAATGTCTGTAGTTAATAGATATGTTGTTTGGAATGCTTCAATTTTTCTTTTTTACACGATATATTTACTATTTAAGATTGAAAATACAAAAGTAAAATATTTATTGTTTACGATACTTTTTATCCCTCAAGTATTAAGTGTGTATTATTTTTCTGATATTAAACATACTCATTGGAAGTCTAGCGAACATAACAAAATAGCGTTATGGTTTTTTGATAATTACCCTCATTGGTATAATCCGGATCCTCATATATTTCAAGTAAGAACAAGTAAGGCTAATTTGTCTTATACCGATTCGGTTATTGTGTATAACAAACCCGATAGTACCATAAATAAAATGATGGTTTACAAAGGACAATCGATTTATCAATTAGAATACAGAGGAGTGAACAAACAAAAAATAGATTCCTTTTTAATAAATAAAAAGTATTATAATGATTGGATTTATATTAATAAAAAAGAGTTGGATGAGTTAGGTTATATACAAGAAAATGATACGCTTATTAGTTATATTGAAAATAAAAATAACCTAATAATAAGAGAAAAAATTAAAAATCATATTTTGTCTTCTCCTTCGTACATCGAATTAATTGAACAAAAAGCCAAAGATTGGGATTTGCCTTTTGAAGAAGTGTTAGAAATGGACATAGAATACCTCATAAAAGTAGAAAAAGAGAAAATATTTTTAAACAAAAAGGATGATGTCAATTAGCAAGCAAGAACTGATTAAAACACTTCAAAAGTACCAACCTAAAAAAATTGGATTTATAGATAAACTCAAAATAAGTTATCGACCAATGGTTTGTCCTTTTGATGATTTATTAGATATAATTCCTGAACATGAAAGTATTTTTGATATTGGTTGTGGATCAGGCATGTTTTTATCTTTGGTTGCTACTTATAAAAATCCTGAAAAAGTTTACGGGATTGAAATTGATGATAAATTGATTGAGAATGCCAAAAAAATATTTAAAAATATAAATGTTCCTTCTGAGTTTAAAAAATATAATGGTAATATTCTCCCCCAAGAAATTAATTCATTTAAATACATTACTTTAATTGATGTGCTACACCATATACCTAAGTATAATCAAATTATATTTCTTAAAAATATTTTCGATATGATGAATGAAGAGTCCATTCTTATTATTAAAGATATAGACAGAAAGAATCCATTACATTATTGGAATAAAATTCATGATATGGTATTTTCAGGAGAAATTGGAAGCGAACCAAATTCGGTAGAGCTGCAAAACGAATTGACTAATATGGGGTTTAAAGAAATTACAAAAAGTTACAGAACTATGCTGTTATATCCGCATTTTACATTAATTTGCCAAAAATAATTATGATGCAAACAGTAATTTCTCTTATAAGAATAAAACATTGGGTTAAAAATCTTTTTATTTTTTTACCTGCATTTTTTGGTGGAGTTTTATTTAAATACAACAATTTACAAGATTTACTAATTGGGTTTTTTATGTTTTCATTGGTTGCAAGCTCTATTTATATTATAAATGACATTAGAGACTTAGAACAAGATAAAAATCATCCTGAAAAATCTAAAAGAGCATTAGCAGCAGGCAAAATAACAGTAAGAAAAGCAATTTATGTTTTTGTTGCACTTTTATTCTTTGCATGTCTTTTATCTTTATCGCTTCCTATAGAAGCAATAGCTGTAATTTCCATTTACTTTTTATTAAATCTATTTTATTCTTTAGGAGGAAAGAATGTAGCCATTCTAGATATTACAATCGTTTCATTAGGCTTTGTATTAAGAGTAATTGTAGGTGGTGTAATAGTAGGTGTTCTAATCTCCAAATGGTTGTTTTTACTAACATTTTTACTTTCATTGTTTTTAGTAATTGCAAAAAGAAGAGATGATTATTTAATTGTTTCAAATAATGAAGCAGTTAGAAAAGTATCCAAAAAATACAACTTAGAGTTCATTAATTATTCCTTAATAATTGTATCTGCTTTAATAATGGTAAGTTATATTATGTACACTTTTTCTACGCCTTATACAGGTATAAAAGAGTATATTATTTTTTCATCATCGCTATTGGTAATTATGGGGATATTAAGATATTACCAAATAATTTTTGTGGAAAATAATTCAGGTTCACCTACCGATATCTTCTTTAAAGACAATTTTATAAGAATACTTATATCATTATGGGTTTTACTATATGCTTTTGTGATTTATATGAAGTGAAATGGGGGAAAAACCAACATTAGTTTTATGTGATTTTGATGGAACCATTACATCAAAGGATAGTTTTGGTGAATTTATAAAATTCTATCACGGAACTCTAACATATTGGTTTGGGTTGCTTTTACACTTTCCGATATTAGTTCTTTACATGTTAGGTTTTTACAACAATAGCAAAGCAAAAGAAAAGTTAATTACATTTTATTTTAAAGGAGTGGATGATAAACAGTTTAATGAAAAATCACAACAATTTGCTCAATATATTATTCCTAAAATATTATTAGAAGATGCTTTTACTAAACTTTTAGAATATAAAGCATTAGGCTATGAAATAGCTATTGTTTCTGCATCTTTTGCAAATTATTTAGAGCCTTGGTGTAATGAAAATGGATTTGCCCTAATAGCTACTCAATTAGAAGTTGTTGATGGAGATGTTTCTGGAAAGATTAAAGGCAATAACTGCCATGGAGAAGAAAAAGTAATTAGAATAAAAGAAAGATACCAACTTTCTAGCTATTACATCATTGCTTATGGCGATACTAAAGGGGATTTGCCCATGTTAAAACTTGCAAAAGAAGCTTATTATAAAGAATTTAAAAAATGAAAGAAAACTTTGTAAAAGTTTGGTTTGGAATAATATCAGGGTTGATAATATTGCCATTTTTGTTTGTTGCTTTTTTTAATTATCCATCGGCAGATGATTTTGTGTTTGCTTACAAAGTAAAATCTATGGGGTTTTTCCAAGCACAATATGATTGGTATGTTCACTGGACTGGTCGTTTTTTTTCTACATTTATACTCAGTCTGCACCCTTTGGTTTTTAATTCGAATTTATTGTATAAACTCTATGCAATAACTCTAATATTACTGACGCTTCATGCTATTTATAGGTTTGTTAAACTAATATTTAATAATAAACCTACTTATGTTGTTTTGTTTTTTACTTGCTTATTAACAGGAGTTTATCTTAATAATATGCCAATATTAGTTCAAGGTATTTATTGGATGCCCGGAGCTATAACTTATCAATTAGCTAATATTTTATTGTTACATTTTTTTGTGAATATTATTAACGATAATAAGAACATAAACAGATGGAAATATTATATACTTAACGCCATTTTTATTATAGCAATATGTGGGTCGAACGAAACTTCTATGGTGGTTGTTTTTGTTGGGCTAATTTTCTTTTTATTCTATAAGTTTATTATAAATAAAATAATTAGCAAGAAACTTATGTTTTTCATTTCAATTGTAATTGTTTGTAGTACAATTGTTTTAGTAGCTCCAGGGAATTTCATTAGAAACAACTCTTTTAATGAGGTTGATTTGATGTTATTGGTAAATATAATTTTACAAAGCTTTTATGAAGGAATACAGTTATTTATTTCGTGGTGGTTATCATGGGAAATATTTATACTATCGTTTTTATTTATAGTTATTAAGAATCAATCCATCATAAAAATCCCACAAATAAGAGAAACAAGGTGGTTAGTAGTTGTTTTTGTGATTATTTCTCTTTTTTTAATGATTGCAGCAAGTGTTTCGCTAAGTTTATGGTACGGAGGAGAACTATTGCCTAGAGCTTTAAATGTAAGTTATTGGATATTTTTGATAGGGTGGATTTTTTTGTTAAGTAACTTAAATGAATTTATATCAATCAACTTAAAAGCTAATATTAGTAGAAATGTAATAACAGCTACTTCGTTTATTATTTTATCTGTTTTTATTATCTCAAAAAATAATTATAATTTAACAATTTCAGACATTTTATCTTCAAAAGTATTTACCTATCGGAAGGAAATGAATAATCGACAAAGTATAATCGAAAAATCAAGTAAATCTCGAATTTCAACACCTTCTCTCTCAGCTTATCCAAATTCCGTATTTTATTTAGAACCATCTTATAATGGAGAGGATTATTTTAACAAAAAAATGGCAGTTTTTTATAAGAAACACACTATTAAACTCAATTTTATCCCATCAAAGCTAGACGCAACCTATAATGTAAATATGGATGATGAATATTCTTACTCATTACAAAACAATCATACCATAACTAACGAAGCTGCATTAAGCAAACCAAATAGCTGCCTCCTTTCTCCACAACAACAATATAGTGTTATATTTCAGGAAAAAATATACAAAATAAATACAGAAAACTTTAAAACAGCTTACATAAGTGCCAACATATACTCAAGTAGTGATACAGTTGATTTGGCAGTTGTCTTTATAGTAGAAAATCGAAAAAATGAACTAATAAAATGGCAGGGGAAAGACATTGTTTCAACTAAATACAAAGCAAATAAGTGGAATAAAGAAGAGGTGTTTTTTTATTTAGATGATAGAAAACTATTAAATAAATACAATATTATTAAAGCTTACATCTGGAATAGGGGACAAAACGAGGTTTATATAGATGATTTGGTAATTAGCTTTTTTTAGAGCTAATAGCATAAACTTTTTTTGTAATTTAGGGGAGTGAAACTGCTCAGAAATATATTGACTCTATTCTCTATTATCATTCTACTATTTACTTTAGGATGTAAGAAGGAATATATTGAAGAAATACAAAAAACCTCCATAGTGGTTGGGAATAATAATGATGCTAAAGTGACTCCAATTGGAGATACACTTATAGGGACTTTAATTACGCCAAAGATTTATAAAATTGACCTTAATAAAGATGGTACAGATGATATAGAGTTTGAGGCCATTATTTTACAAGGACCAAGTACTGTTCAAAAACCTCAATCTAAAGTAAAATCACTTCATTCCGATATACAAATCTTAGGTTATATAAATTCTGATACTATTTTTATACATCAAGATACATTAATCTCTGGAAACTCACCTGTAAATGTCTATTATAGAACATTTCACTCCTGTTATAGAAACTTTTCATTAGATAGTATTTATAATGTAAACAACGTATTTAAAATTATCCACCTATCGAATGGAGGTGTAATTGAAACTAAAGATCAATTTTTTTCAAATAGTAGTATTTTGGAAGCAACAGAAAGTACTACTGGACAGGTTGTTGGTCAAAATAATGACACAACTTTTTTTAGTGCTTTTATCAATAAAAATGACTGCTTTTCTTTTCCTTTAAACCAAGAAAAATACATTGGGATTAAATTTAGAAATACCAATAAATTAGGCTGGATAAAACTTAATCTTTTAGAGAAACATAAAGTGTATCTAATAGAAAGTGCTTTACAAAAATAAAACCAGCAGATTAATGTTGATTCTTTTTAGAAGTAACCTTTATCTTAAACAATTCCAATGGAATTTTTATTCCATCCTTCCAAGTAATTTTTGAGCCTTCTACTTCGCTCCAATTATTTATGGGATATTCATAAAGCAGTGAAGTTACCTCTTTTCCTAAAAATTGTTTTAGTCGTAAAATAATTTCAACATCAAATAACCAACGAGACACAAATGGGGTTGAACTAATGGTTGGAATAACATCATTACTAAAAACTTTGGCACCACATTGGGTATCGTAAAATGGAATTTTGATAGTCCAACCAATTAAGGTAGCAAAAAACCTCCCTACCAAATGTCTTATTGGTGAACGTTCAATAGTAGCTCCAACACGCTTTAATCGAGAACCAAATACTGCTTTTTTATTGTGTTGAGTAAGAATATCGGTTAAAACTACGAACTCCGTTAAAGGAGTTGATAAATCAGCATCTAAAAAACCTATTTGAGTAAATTTTTGGGTGTTGTAAGCTGCTATCATTCCTTTTCTAACGCTTTCGCCTTTTCCTAGGTTTTTATTGTTTTTTAGAATGTTAACTTGAGTTGGATTTTGGGCTTGAAGTTCGGTCAGCACTTTAAATGTGTTGTCTGTACTACCATCATCTACAAAAAATAGCTGATACGCTTTGTTAGCGGTTAAAAAAGACAAAAAAGCTTCTTTGTTTAGCCTTTTGCCTTCGTTGTAGCAGGGTATTATGACGGCTGTTGTTGACATATTGAAAAACAAGACAATCCGGGCAGTTTAATTCCCAAAGCTCTAAAAAAATTACCGATTAAAAAATCCAAATACAAGGTTTTTACAAAAATGGTGTCCGCCCAACCTTTCGATTGATAAGCTCCAATGCCTTTTTCAACATCAACAGTTTTTTTGCCTTGAAACAATTTTTGAAACACCCTCACTAACAACAGCGAAATAAAAAAATAACCTGTTTGTTGGCTTTTAAAACCTGCTTGTTGGAGGTGGTCATTTAATAAGGCAATGTTATATCTTCTGAAATGTTTTAAATAAACATCATGGTTGCTAAATAGTTGTTGATATGCCGGAACAGTAATAATAATTTTGGTGTTATTGTCAATTAACCCTGATTGGTTAAGTTCTTTTAAAAAAGTGATTTCATCCTCAATATGTTCAATTACATCTAACAATAAAACCACATCTACTTTATTTGAAATAGAGTTGTTAAGCTCTTGAGTAGAGGAATAAAGTGAAATAGGCAAGTTTTTTATAGGTTCGGAAATAGTAGCAATTATTTTAGACGTAAAAGCAATATCCACACAATGAAAAGTAGCTTTTGGATATTGGTAAGCTAATTGCTGAGCAACAAACACATCTCCACAACCTAAATCGAGAATAGTAGCATTTGGTTTTTTGGCAATAATAGGGGTTAAGAAATTTTTTACTACCTCAATTCGTGCTAATTCCCAAGGATGTCGGTTAACTTTTTCTCTTTCTAAGGAAGTTGCTTCACAAATATCCATTTATTGTTGTTGTTTGTATTTTTTACTATACTTTTCGTAAAGATTTTTTTGGCGGCTACTTAAGTCAATTTTTCTTCCTTGAATAAAAGCTAATTCTACATTGTTAGTTTTCATGTCTAAGGCATCTCCTGTAGAAATAAAAAGTGTAGCATCTTTACCAATTTCTAAACTGCCACAAGTTTGGTCTATACCTAAAATTTTAGCAGTGTTGAGGGTAATGCTTTGTAAAGCTTGCTCTTTGGTTAATCCGTAAGCAGCAGCAGTTCCTGCATAAAACGGTAGGTTTCTGGTATTCATGGCTTCCATATCTCCTGCATTTTCTAAACAAAATAAAATACCTGCATCAAACAATATTTTAGGCATTTTATAGGGTAAATAAACATCTTCTTCTTGTCTTTCCGGTAAAGAATGTACTCTTTTAAGAATTACAGAGATATTGTTTTCTTTTAACAATTCCGCTACCATCCATGCATCATAAGCACCTACTAATGTTACATTTTTAAGTTCATATTTCTTTACAAAAGTGATGGCTTCGGTAATTTCTTTAATGTAATCGGTATGAATATATATTCTTTTTGTGCCATTAAATAAGCCTCTAACACTTTCAAAACGAATATTTATTTCGTTATGATTATTTACTTTACAATAGGGTTTAGCATTTTCAAAAAAATCATAAAGCTCTTTTTTAGTGTTATCATATTCTTTGTTTTCTTTTCCTCCCCAACGATGATACATATTAGGCCAATTAATATGAATACCATCATCTTCTTTGTAAATGGCATCTTCCCAATTCCAAGCATCAAACTGAACGATAGAGGATGTCCCTGAAATTAATCCTCCTCTTGGTGTTATTTGCCCCATTAAAACTCCATTAAAGCGAACAGTTGTAGTAATATTTGATTCTGTATTATAAGCAATAATAGAACGGACATGAGGATTTAAAATTCCTGTTTCATCATTATCTTGTGTCGCCCTAACAGCATCAATTTCGGTTAAACCTAAAGTAGAATTGGGAGCAATAATTCCTGGATATACATGCTTCCCTTCAATGTTAATGATAGTATCGTAAGAAGAAGGGTCTATTTTTACCACTCTGGCATCAGCAACAAGCGTAATTTTTCCATTTTCAAAACCAATTACAGCATTTTCTATAATTTCTCCATTGCCTAGGTGAGCAATTCCGTTTTGTAATAAAACAGCTCCTTTTTGCTGAGGTGCCGGACTAGGAACTTGAGCTAATAAATTAAAAGCACAAAGTTGAAAGTATATTGTTAATAGGATGATGATTTTTGTTTTCATGTTTTTATTAGTTTGTCAGTTCACAGTTATACAGTTATCAGGAAACGGTTTATTGTTACTAAACCCTCTTTTTTTAATTATTCTCCAACAGTATCACAATGATAAAGCGTTGGTTTTTTACTTTTAGCAGGTTGCGTTTTTTTACCCTCTTTCTTTTCGGCAATCATTTTATTGATGATGGCTGCTTTTTCTTCTTTATTTTTTTTGGCTAACAATTTATCCCATTCACTATCAAAGTAGATTGCACCATCAATAATGGTTTTACTAACAGTAGCATAAACTGATAGCGGATGGTCGTTCCACAGCACTATACAGGCATCTTTACCAATTTTTATACTTCCCATTCTATCATCTAAGTGAAGCATTTTTGCAGGGTTTAAGGTTACAAATTTAAGGGCTTCTTCTTCAGAAACTCCACCATATTTAATTGCTTTAGCAGCTTCTTGGTTTAATCTTCTTCCCATTTCGGCATCATCAGAGTTGAAGGCAGTTAAAACGCCCTCATGATGCATAATTGCTCCGTTGTAAGGAATAGCATCATTTACTTCGTATTTGTAAGCCCACCAATCTGAGAAAGTAGATCCTGCTGCTCCATGGTTTTTCATTTTATCAGCTACCTTATAACCTTCTAAAATATGAGTAAAGGTGTTTACAGTAAAACCCATAGAATCTCCTACATGCATTAACATATTAATTTCGGACTGAACATATGAGTGGCATGAAATAAAACGTTCTTTATTAAGAATTTCGTTTAGTGTTTCTAATTCTAAATCTATTCTTGGAGCTTCGGATTTGTCTTTTTCTTTTGGATTAAGTTTAGCAAAAGCATCCCATTTTGCTTGATATTCTTTAGCTCTGGTAAAAGCATCATAATATACTTGCTCAACACCCATTCGTGTCTGGGGAAAACGAACAGTATTAAATGGTCCCCAATTAGATTGTTTTACATTTTCACCTAAAGCAAATTTGATAAATCCATCTTTGGTGTCTATTTTCATTTCTTCCGGAGAATGTCCCCACTTTAATTTAATGAGTGCCGATTGTCCACCAATAGGGTTGCAAGAACCATGGAGTAACTGTGCAGCAACAACTCCTCCAGCTAACTGACGGTAAATGTTGATGTCGTCTGAATTTACTACATCTGCAATACTTACTTCAGCAGTTACCGCTTGTGTACATTCGTTTACTCCTCTACTAATGGCGATATGAGAATGTTCATCAATAATTCCTGCTGTTAAATGTTTATTAGTTCCGTCTATCACTTCAACACCTTCTTCGGCAACCAAATCTTTCCCGATAGCTGCAATTTTACCATCTTGAATTAACACATCGGTATTTTTTAAAATCCCATCAGTTTCATTAGTCCAAACAGTTGTGTTTTTTATAAGCATTGTTTTGGCTGTTGGCAAAGAATCTTGTCCGTAAGCCATCAAAGGATATTTAATTATTGGAACAGTTAAACTATCATTGTTTTCTATATCTTTTTTGTCATCTTTTTTGTCATTTTCTTTTCTGATAGCCGACCATTTTACCCAATCTCCGTTAGGTAATTGTCCGTTTCCATCCCAAATTACATTGTTGTAGTTGATAACTCCCGATAATCTTAAATAAGCAGGTTCAGCAGCAGAATCAGCAACGTTGAAACTTAAGTTAATTAAATTCCCTTTAACAGTAATTGTTGTTTTTTGCTTTATTGTATCTTTTCCATTAACAATGTAAATGGTGCCTTGTGGTTTATCTTCAGAACCGTTTACTTTTAGTTCATATAATTTACCGTTAACATTAACATCATATTTTCCTCTAATATCAAAAGCATTATAGTCTTTAATAATATGTTGTTTGCCTTTTACCCAATTTTCGTGAATAATGGCTTTTTCTTCAAAAATATTTTCTGAAGTGATTATGAAATTCGCCAATTTGTTTTTTTCTAAACTTCCTACATTGTCATATTCGCTAATAAATTGAGCAGGATTAAAGGTAAGTGCTTTTAGTGCATTGTCTTCTGTTAGTCCGTATTTTACTGCTTGTCTTAGGTTGGGTAAAAAATCTTTTTTATCTTTTAATCCGTCTGAGGTAATTGTAAAATCGATGGCACTATCAGCTAATAGTTTTAAATTATAAGGAGCCAATTCCCAATGTTTTACAGATGAATAAGCTACTTTCAATGCTTCATAAGGATCTTCAACGTCAAATGGTTCAGGAAAATTGATAGGTACAATTATTTTTCCTTCAGTAGCTTTTATTTCTTTCAGACGTTGGTATTCATCTCCATTCCCAACGAAAATGTATTGCGTATTAAATTCATCGCCTATTTTATCAGCTCTAAGAATGTCTAATTTATCTTTCACTTCAAAAATTTGAGGTAATTCCCAATTATCTAAAATAGCTTTTAATGAAAGGTTGTTTTCTTTAAAATGATTGTTGTTATACATCCAATCTACATCATAATAGGTTTGACGAATTAAAGCGATAGCCCCCATTAATGAACCCGGATAATCTTGTGTGGACGAGCCCTTATCAAAAGAAAGATGTCCGGCAACTTTTTCATTAATGAGCATTAGTTGAGCTTTCTCATCACCAAGAGTAACCAAAGCAGAAACCCCTCTAATAATACCATCTTGTTGATGCGTTAAAACACTTCCAAAACCAATTTTTCTGTATTCTTCAGCTTGTTTTTGTACAGGAGTAAATAATTTACTTGCTTCTACTTCTGGTTTTATAGCTTGATTCCAATTGAATGCCCCTTGGTTATTGGTTTCCATTTGAGGGCTATAGTTTGGTTTGCTGTCTTTTTTTATTTCTGGCATTCCATAATTGCTGGATAAATCGATAAATGAAGGGTAGATAAATTTTCCTTTTAAATCATAAATCACTGTATTTTTAGGAAGTTTAACTTTTTTGCCTTCACCAATTTCAACAACTTTTCCATCATAAATTAATAAAGTACCATTTTCTATTATGGTTTTATAATCTTGATAAATAGTAGCATTAGTAAATGCATAATAATTATTGATGTTGTGGTGTGTTCCGTTTACAATAAAGGTTTCTTGAGCAAAAGCTATGCTTTGAAAAGCTACTAATAAAAGGGTTAAAATTTTTTTCATAGTGATGAGTAAGACAAGTTAAGATATAAAAAATTCAAAAATAATGGATTTTGGGATATAAAACTAAAAGAGGTTGAACCTAAATTGGAACAACCTCTTTTTATTTTGTTATAAGGTGTAAAATTAAACTACACCTTGGTCAATCATTGCATCAGCAACTTTTACAAAACCGGCAATATTAGCACCTTTAAAGTAATCCACGTAATCGCCTTCTTTTCCGTATTTCATACATTCTTTGTGAATACACTCCATAATGCTTTTTAAACGTTGGTCAACTTTTTTGGCAGACCAATAAGAGTGAGTAGCGTTTTGGTTCATTTCTAAGCCTGAAGTTGCTACACCTCCCGCATTTGAAGCTTTTCCCGGTGAGAATAAAATTTTGCTTTTTTGAATGATTTTAAATGCCTCAGGAGTAGTTGGCATATTAGCTACTTCAACAATACAAATCACTCCATTTTTAATAAGTGCTTCTGCTCCATCTGCTTTTAATTCATTTTGTGTAGCACAAGGCATTGCAATATCTACTTTTTGTTCCCATGGATGTTTGTTTGGGAAAAATTTAACGCCATATTTTTTAGCATAAGGTTCAATAACATCATTGTTACTGGCTCTTAATTCCAACATGTATTCTATTTTTTCACCGGAAACGCCATCTGGGTCATAAATATAGCCATCAGGACCAGAAAGAGTGACTACTTTGGCACCTAACTCAGCAGCTTTTTTGGTAACTCCCCAAGCAACATTACCAAAACCGGAAACAGCAATAGTTTTACCTTTTATATCCATTCCTTTAGAAGCTAACATAGATTGTAAGAAATATACTGCCCCAAAACCGGTAGCTTCAGGACGAAGTAATGAGCCTCCCCAGTTAAAGCTTTTTCCTGTTATAACTCCTGTAAATTCATTTTTTAATCTTTTATACTGACCAAACAGATAACCAATTTCCCTAGCTCCAACACCTATATCTCCGGCAGGCACATCTGTGTTTGGACCAATATGACGAAATAATTCTGACATAAATGATTGGCAAAAACGCATTACTTCATTATCTGATTTTCCTCTTGGGTCGAAATCAGAACCACCTTTACCACCTCCCATAGGAAGAGTAGTTAATGCATTTTTAAAAGTTTGTTCAAAACCTAAAAATTTAAGAATAGAAAGGTTTACTGATGGATGAAAACGTAACCCACCTTTATATGGACCTATAGCAGAGTTGTATTCTACTCTGTATCCGGTATTAATTTGTACTTCTCCTTTATCATCAATCCATGGAACTCTGAAAATGATAGTTCTTTCAGGCTCCACCATTCTGTCTAAGATTTTTGCCTTAACATATTTTGGGTGATTGGCAATGAAAGGAATAATTGTTTCTGCAATTTCCTCAACTGCCTGAATGAATTCTGTTTCATGGGCATATTTACTTCTAATGCGATCCATGAAAGCCTTAACTTCAGCCTCGTGTTTTGACATGTTTGACATGATAAAAAAGTTTTTAATTTATAATTATTTAATAAAAAATTAAAAGCAAATGTACCTAATTTTAATAGGTAGGACATTTATTTGATATAAATTTTAACAGAAATAAGTTTGATTTTATAATATTTTAAAGATTGAAAATATAAGATGTTTTAAATCAGCAAAATATATGACTTAAGAAAGTGGCTAATATTTTCTAAACCAGCTATTAATTTTCATTTGAATAACTCCTAAAATGGCTTCCTTAAAAATGCCTTTACTCATTTTAGAAGTACCTTCTAATCTGTCAGTAAAAATTATGGGAACTTCTACTATTTTAAAGCCTAGCTTATAAGTGGTAAATTTCATTTCTATTTGGAAGGCATAACCTTTAAATTTAATTTTATCTAACTTAATTCTTTCTAATACTCTTCTTTTATAACACTTAAAACCGGAAGTGGTATCTCTAATTTTCATACCTGTAATTAAACGTACATAAGCAGAAGCATAATATGACATCAGTACCCTTCCCATAGGCCAATTTACTACATTTACACCTGTTACATATCTTGAACCAATAGCTAAATCGGCACCTTCTTTTGTACAACTATTGTATAGTTTTATTAAGTCATTCGGATTATGAGAAAAATCGCAATCCATCTCAAAAATATATTCGTAGTTATTTTTTAATGCCCATTTAAACCCATGAATATAGGCTGTTCCTAAGCCTAGTTTGCCTTTTCGTTCTTCTAAATGTAGTTTGCCGGGAAATTCTTTTTGTAAGTCTTTTACAATTCCCGCTGTTCCATCAGGAGAATTATCGTCTACAATTAAAAGATGAAACTCTTTTTTTAAAGAAAAGACCTTTCTAACCATTTTTTCAAGGTTTTCTCTTTCGTTGTAGGTAGGGATGATAATTATGCTGTCCGACATTTAGTTAAATTTCAGTATTCAAAAATAATATTTATTAATTTAACATGATTTACTTTGTATTAATCGTTTAATATTTCTTGAATATTAGCTTTAATTTTTTCACAAAGTTCATCGGTAGGCAAGTCATTATCATCAATTCCGAAAGGATCTTCAATTTCTTCTGCTAAAATTTCCATACTCACCAAAACATAAAAAACTAAGGTGGTAATTAATACAGACCAGTATCCGAAAGAAGCTACAAATGCTAACGGCATGGTGGTTACATAAATAAAAACGAATTTTTTTAAGAACAAACTGTAAGAGTAGGGAATGGGAGTATTTTTTATTCTTTCGCAGGCTCCGTTTATATCGGCAAAGGCATTTAAATTAGTATCTAACGATAGGTATTCTATTTCGGATAACTCGTTTCTTGATTTGACTTCGTGTAGTTTATCATAAATAAGTTTGGCAATATAATTTACTTTATGCTCTTTATTTTCCAATACTTGTTTTTCGCTTTCTGTAAGAGAAAGTTCATCCATCTTAACACCTTCACGTAAATGTTCTTTCATGGCATAAGCGTAATTAGGAATCATGCGGGTAAAGAAATCTTTATCATGTTGGTTAAATACCGAAGAACTTGATATCTTTATTGCCAAATTTCTGGTGTTATTTACCAATTCACCCCATTTTTTTCTACCTTCCCACCAACGGTCGTAACCGGTATTGGTTCTAAATACTAACAGTAACGACAAAACAAAGCCTACTAATGAATAAACTGCCATTAATTCTCGATGCCATGATGCTTTAGCTATAAATTCAATTTCTAAGTAGGAAATAGCAGTGGTAAGTAAAGCCATTAAAATTAGCTCTTTCCATAAAATACGAATGGTATCGCTTTTTTGAAAAGATAAGATATGTACGAACCAATTTTTAGGGTTATACTTAATCATTTTTTAGTTGTATTGATTGATGTAAGCCAAACATAAATCTATGGTAGCTTCAATACCTTTTTTGTGTGTTCTTTCTGTTCCATGCGATGCAGCTACTCCCATTCCGATAAGGGCTACTCTAAAATCATTTCCGGCACGTAAGGCAGCAGAACCATCAGAACCATAATGCGGATAAACATCTATTTTATAAGGGATATTGTTTTTCTTGGCTATATCCACTAATTTTTTTCTAAAAGTATAATCATAAGGACCGGAAGAATCTTTAGCACAAATAGAACAACTTACTTCGTTGCCTTGGCAGTCGTCTCCTAAAACACCCATATCTAATACCAATAATTCTTTTATGTTTTCGGAGTAGCCTACTGTTCCTCCATGACCAACTTCTTCGTAGTTAGAGAAAAATAATTCTACCGGCACTTCTTTGTTTTGATTTTTTAGTCTTCTAGCCAATTCAAATAATACAAAACATCCTGCCTTGTTATCTAAAAATCTGGATTTTATAAAACCATTTTCTAGTTCTTGATATTTTACATCTACACAAATAATATCACCAACTTCAATGCCTAATTTTTCTACATCTTCTTTATCGTAAACCTCTTCATCAATTCTAATGTGCATGCTTTTAATAGAGCGTTCGGTTTTTTCTTTTTCATTATTAGCATGTACCGATGGGTTGTTTAATAAAATGGTTCCGGTATAAGTTTTTCCTTCGTGGGTAATGATTTTTACATACTCGCCTTCAGCACCGGTTAAAGATAAGCCACCTAACAAAGAAAAAGAAAGTGTTCCGTTAGATTTGATGCCCGAAACAATAGCTCCCAATGTATCAACATGAGCAGCAAGAGCCAACGTTGGATTTTTTCCCAAAGCACATTTTACTGCTCCCTTGTTGGTATATTCCGGTTGATAGCCATAGCTTTTTAGTAAATTAAAAATATATTGACAAGCATTTTCTGTATAGCCCGATGGTGAATCTATGGCTATTAGTTCTTTAAGTGTATTGTAGTTGTTCATTTAGATATTTTTTCTATTTTTATTAAACTAATCCGTTTTTTACCAAATATTCGCCAATTTGTACTGCATTGGTAGCTGCTCCTTTTCTTAAATTATCGGCTACTATCCATAAATTTATGGTGTTGGGCTGCGATTCATCTTTACGTATTCTTCCAACAAAAACCTCATCTTTATCAGCCGCATAAATAGGCATAGGATAAGTATTAGTATCTGTATTATCTTGTAATACTACTCCTGAAGTTTCGTGTAAAATTTTTCTGATTTCATTAACATCAACATTGGTCTTAAACTCAATGTTTACACTTTCTGAATGTCCTCCAACAACAGGTACACGAACAGCGGTAGCGGTAAGGCTAAAACTATCATCTTGCATAATTTTTTTTGGTTCTGTCATTAGTTTTATCTCTTCTTTGGTGTAGCCATTTTCGGTAAATACATCGCAATGTGGCAAACAATTTTTATCTATAGGATAAGGATAAGCCATTTCTCCTTTAATGCCTTGTTGTTCATTGTTAAGTTGCTCTACTGCTTTAACTCCTGTACCGGTAATAGATTGATAAGTAGAAATAATTACTCTTTTAATCCCATATTTTTGATGTAAGGGATTTAACACCATTACTAGCTGAATAGTAGAACAATTAGGATTAGCTATAATTTTATCGGTTTTGGTTAATACCTTAGCATTAATTTCCGGGACAACCAATTTATTGTTGGGGTTCATTCTCCAAGCAGAAGAATTGTCTATTACTGTTGTTCCTACTTCAGCAAATTTTGGAGCCCATTCTAAGGAAGTTGCTCCTCCGGCAGAAAATATAGCAATATCTGGTTTTGCAGCAACTGCAGCTTCTAAACTAATAATGGTATATTCCTTATTTTTATAGGCAATACTTTTTCCAACAGATTTTTCTGAAGCAACGGGAAGAAGCTCCGTAATAGGGAAATTACGCTCTGCCAATACTTTTAACATTATATTACCAACCATTCCGGTGGCACCAACTACTGCTACTTTCATTGTAAATAGGGTATAAGTTTTAAATTTTCAGACAAAAGTATCAATTAAATTTTCGAGGCACTATTTTGAAAGCTCAATTATTACTAAATTTTAAAAAAATTAACCATCTTTCATTTTGTTAGTGGTTAATTAACAAAAAATAAAAGAGATTTGGTTACTTTTGATGTCATGACACGATTTATTTTTCTCATATTGTTTGCTTTAGCATCAACTGTTAGCTATGCTCAATTTACTGATGATTTTTCTGATGGTGATTTTTCTATAAACCCAACTTGGTCGGGAGATACCAATAATTTTGATGTAAATGGAGCTTTTCAATTTCAGCTGAATGCGCCTGCTGTAAACGATATAATGTATGCTTCTACACCATCCCAATCTATTAACAATGCTGTTTGGGAGTTTTATGTGGAATTAGGTTTTAACCCTTCTTCCACCAACTTTGCTAAAGTGTATGTAGTGTCTGACCAAGCCGATTTAAAAAATCCACTTAATGGTTATTTTGTAAAAATTGGTGGAACACCTGATGAGGTAAGTTTATATCGTCAGGATGGAACAACAGAAACCATGATTATTGACGGAACAAATGGTAGGTTAAATACTTCATCTGTAACACTAAGTGTAAGAGTTACTCGCGATCAATTGGGCAATTGGCAATTGTTTTCGGATACCTTGGGCGGAACCAACTACTTTTTAGAAGGCAGTATTACCGACAACAACCACATTTCATCTGCTTATTTTGGTGTGTTGTGTAATTATACTTCTACGCGTTCTACTTTGTTTTTTTATGATGATTTTAATGTAACGGGAGGTGCTTTTATTGATAATGTTCCACCAACAATTGATTCAGTGGTGGTAGTCAATTCCACTAATTTAGATGTATACTTTAATGAACCGGTTGATATAGCTACTTCCCAAACGCTAACTAACTATAGTGTAGATAACGGAATAGGAAATCCTAATAATGCTATACGAGATGTGACGGATAGCTCCTTAGTGCATTTAACTTTTGCTACCGCTTTTACCAATGGGCAAAATTATATTTTGAGTGTTATTAATGTTGAAGATACGGCTTCCAACCCTATTAATATTTTAACGGAACCTTTTACTTATTTTGTGTTGGTAACACCTAATTTAGGAGATATTATTTTTAATGAAATCTTTGCCGACCCAACCCCACAAGTTGGGTTACCTGAAGAGGAATTTGTTGAACTTTATAATGCTTCTGCCAATACTTTTGATTTAGGTTCGTGGCAATTTATCAATTCTACTACATTAAAACAATTACCTAATTTTTTATTAACTCCTAATAGTTACGTTATTTTGTGTGATGTAAATGATACCGCTTTATATTCTCCTTATGGAGATGTAATTGGAATTTCTGCATTTACAGCGCTTTCAAATGGTGGTGATAGCCTTACATTAATGTATAATACTACCGATATTATTGATGTAGTAGCGTATACTGATGCATGGTATAGAGATAATGTAAAAAAAGATGGAGGTTATACATTAGAAAGAATTAATCCTGTACATCCATGTAGTAATGCTAATAATTGGATAGCTTCTAATCACCTTGATGGAGGAACTCCTGCAGCACAAAACTCGGTGTATAACCCAACTCCCGATATGCAAGCTCCTAATATTATTGGTGTTGATGTTTTATCTGCGACCACACTTCAATTAAGTTTTAACGAAGTGATGGATTCTATGAGTTTGGCTACAGCTACTTATGCTATTAATAATGGAGTAACCTTTACTAACACAGCTGTAAACAGTAATTTTGAAAGTGTAGTGCTGACTTTCACTCCTACGTTAGACTCTTCTTTAGTTTATCAGGTTACAGTTTCCGGAGCAACTGATTGTTCTGGAAATGCATTAAACCCCACTACTTTTAGTTTTGGTATTGGAAAAGCACCCCAAAAATATGAAATCATTATTACCGAACTTTTTCCTGATCCATCGCCAACGGTTGGGTTGCCTGAACAAGAGTTTATAGAATTGTTCAACCCAACTAATAAGGTGATAGATTTAACTAATTGTTGGATATCTGATTTAACTTCTATGAAACAACTTAATCCCGGAAAAATATTTCCCGGAGAGTATGTAATCGTTTGTAAAACAACCAACGAAAATCAGTTTGCTCCTTTCGGAAAAGTGATTACCATAAGCGAATTACCTTCATTAAATAATACGGATGATATCATGACCTTATATGCTCCTGATATTACTATTATTCATTCAGTACATTATTTCGATTCGTGGTATAAAGACGATAATAAAAAAGATGGTGGTTGGACCTTGGAAATGATAGATCCTGCTAACCCTTGTGGAGAATATGATAATTGGTCAGCTTCAAATCAATGGTTTGGAGGAACTCCCGGAGCTCAAAACTCCGTTTTCGCTGCTAATCCTGATAATACCTTACCTCGTTTGTTGGAAGCTAATGCTACTTCAGACTCTACGGTAATCCTTACTTTTAGTGAAATTATAGACAGAGACGGGTTATTAGCGGCTTCATACAGCATTAACAATGGTATAAACATTAGTAACATTGTAATTATTGACAATAAAAATGTACAGTTAGATTTGGCTAACAAACTTACTTTCCAAATAAAATATACGGTAACTGTTACGGGAGCTTACGATTGCGTAGGAAATGTAATAGGCAGCAACAATTTTGCAATTTTTGCCTTGCCCGAACAAGGGTTTAATGGCGATTTAGTAATCAATGAAGTGTTGTTTAACCCTTTTACCGGAGGTTCCGACTTTGTAGAGTTGTATAACAATTCTAACAAATTTATTGATTTACAAAATTGGTCATTAGCAAATACTGATAATAATGTTGTAGCTAACCTTAAACCTATTACCACTTCTCCAAAATTAATTTTACCGGGAGAATTTGTATTGCTTACTAAAGATGCGAACAACATTGCTACAGAGTATATCAATTCTAAAACCGAAACATTTATAGAAATGGCAAGTTTGCCTACATATAATAACAGCGAAGGAACGGTTGTGTTGGTAAATAACTTAAACCTTACGGTTGATAGTTTTTATTATGAAGAAGACATGCATTTCTCCTTATTGAATAGTGTTAAAGGTGTTTCGTTGGAAAGAATAGACTACAACCGATTAACCAATGATAGAACCAATTGGCATTCGGCAGCAGAAGAAGAGGGGTTTGCTACTCCGGGTTATGAAAATTCTCAATTCCAACTTGCTAATACCGATGGCGGAACCATCACCATTGATCCTAAAACGTTCTCTCCCAACAACGATGGAATAGATGATGTGTTAAATATTTCTTACGAGTTTTCTACTCCCGGTTTTGTAGCCAATGTAGTAATTTACGATGCCAAGGGACGGCAAGTACGTAACTTGATTAAAAGCCAATTACTCGGAACCAAAGGAACTTTTAGTTGGGATGGTATTAACGATTATAATGAAAAAGCTCGTATAGGTATTTATGTTATTTTTATAGAGGTTTTTGACTTAGAAGGAAACGTAAAATCTTTTAAAGAAACTGCTGTTCTGGCAGGTAGATTTGATTAGGATGAAGAGTTTATTTATAATATTCGTTTTATTTCTAACTCTTTTTGCTAAAAGTCAAGTTACTTTTGAATACAGTGATAAGGATTTTGTTGTTGGAACTATTCATATAATTCCTCCTTTAGATTATAGTACTTGCTTTAGGTTGGGAAATAATATTGAAGACACTATTCTTGATAGTATAGTTGTATTTATGAATTTACATCCAAATTTAGTTATTGAAATTGGTAGTCATACCGATTCAAGAGGAACCAGTGAATATAATTTAAAATTATCAGAAAAAAGAGCAGAAAGTATTGTGAAAAAACTAATTTCATTAGGAGTAGATTCATCAAGATTAACTTTTAAAGGTTATGGAGAAGAACAGCCAATAATTTCAGAGGAGGTTATTTCTAAAGCAGAAAGTTCGGATGAAAAAGAACAGATTTATGCTGTCAACAGAAGGAATGAATTAAAAATAATCAAAATTTTAGAGTAGAATTGGAATGAAAAAAAAATATCAAGCACACCCGTGGCATGGGATTTTTATTGGAGAACAAGCTCCTGAAATGGTAATGTCGTTTATAGAAATGACACCAAGCGATTCAGTAAAATATGAAGTAGATAAAGCTTCTGGGTTTTTAAAGGTGGATAGACCACAAAAATTTTCTAACATTGTTCCGGCTTTGTATGGGTTTGTTCCGCAAACGTATTGTGCCGAGCAGGTAGCTACTTTTTGCATGGAAAAAACAGGTAAAACCAACATTTTAGGAGATGGTGACCCGTTAGATATTTGTGTGTTAACAGAAAGAAACATTACGCATGGAAATATTATTGTTCCTGCTATTCCTATTGGCGGTTTCAGAATGATAGACAATAATGAAGCGGATGATAAAATTATAGCCATACTTAAAGGTGATGAAGTATATGCCAAGTGGAACGATATTTTAGAATGTCCGCCATCATTAATCAACCGATTAAAACATTACTTTTTAACCTATAAATCTATTCCCGGAGAGGAAAAAGCCAATGTGGAAATTAGCCATGTTTATGGAAAAGAGGAAGCGTTAGAAGTAATAAAAAGAAGCCAACAAGATTATCATAAACATTTTAGTAAAGATTAGTGGTAATATATAAATAATCCATTTCTTTTAGCAAAAACAAATTGTAACTTTGGCAAACTTTTAGTTTAAAAACCTGCTTATTAAAAGCAATTGTTTAATCAATGAGAAAGGCACTTTTATTACATATTATTTTTTTATTTAGCCTACAGGCTGCTGTTGCTCAGTTGGTGTTCGATAAATCCACACATAATTTCGGAGAAATTAATAAAGAAGATAAAAAGTACGTTGATTTTACAGTTACCAATGCCGGAAAAGTTGCAGCCGAAATCACCAAAATTGAAGAACCTTATGGTGTTGATGTAAAAGTAACCACTAAAACCATTCTGCCCGATAGCTCAGTAATTATCAGAATAAAATATACACCTAAAAGAAAAGGAGCGTATAAGGCTGATATCCCTGTTTGGACAAGTGTTCAGAACCACCCCATTACTTTTACTATTGAAGGTGTTGCCAAAACAGCTGATATAAATGAATCCCTAGAATGTCCTGATTTTGAAACCAAGAAACAACCTGAAGACATCCATACTGAAATGGTTATAAAAGTAATTGATAATGCTACTAAACAACCTATTCCTAATGCATTGGTAGAAATTATTTGGGATGGATTAATTTATAAAGAGCTAAGAACAAACAGAGTGGGAGAAACTAATCAAACTCTAAAAAATGACATGTATTATATTGTAGCAAGTGCTAAAGGTTATGGTTCTAGCGAACAAGCTGTTGAGGTACACCAAGATAGTTTAAGAGAAATAATTTTCTATTTGGGAGAACCTTCGGAAGAGCCTATAATTGTTGAACAAATTGATACCATTGTTGAGCCTGAAATTATTCTGGCACCTGAAGATACTATTTCAACAGCAGCAATGCCAGTTGGATTATATGCCGAAAACAATATTGTCTTTTTAATTGATGCTTCAGTTTCGATGAAGTTAGAAGGCAGAATGGATTTGCTTAAAGCTGCTATGATAGAATTGCTAAACGGATTACGTTCTATTGACAGATTGGCAATTGTAACTTACGCCTCTTCTGTTGATGTTGTTTTAGCTTCTCAATTTGTAAAAGACAAAGCCCAAATTACCCAAATTATACAAGATTTATCTGCTGGAGGGAGAACAGAAGGTGCTCAAGGTCTTGAAAAAGCCTATGAAATAGCATATCAAAACAAACTTACCGAAGGAAATAACCTTATTATTATAGCAACAGACGGTGTATTTAACCTAAGTAAAGAAGATAAAGCGAATGTTGAACAAAACACAAGCAATGGAATTAATGTTTCGGTTGTTGGTGTAAAAAATGAAAAATGGACTGAAAAATCAATGTTAACTATCGCTGAACTTGGTAATGGAAGTTACCTTAACATAAAATCTTATAAACAAGCAAAAGAAACATTACTTAACGAAATCAAGCAAAAATCGTTAAAAAAGTAAGTTTATAATTGAAAAAACTGCATCCTTGCGTCTTTGCGAGAAAAATATGAAAAAGAAAATTGCCATTTTAGGTTCTACCGGTTCTATAGGAACACAAGCCCTTGAAGTTATAGAAGAACATGCTGATAAATTTCAGGTAGAAGTACTTACCGCCAATGGCAATGCTGATTTATTGATAGAACAAGCGATAAAATTTAAACCTAATGTGGTAGTTATTGCTGATGAAGCTAAGTATAAAAAAGTAGAAGAAGCTCTTTGGGAACATGACATTAAGACTTACGCAGGTAATGATGCCTTGGCTCAGGTTGTAGAAATGGACGATATTGATGTAGTGTTGACAGCCTTGGTAGGTTATGCAGGGTTACTGCCCACCATTAATGCTATAAAAGCAAAAAAAACCATTGCCTTGGCTAATAAAGAAACCTTGGTAGTTGCCGGAGAGTTAATCAATAAATTAGCCATTGAAAACAAAGTAGCTATTTTGCCGGTAGACTCAGAACATTCAGCTATTTTTCAGTGTTTGGTAGGAGAGTTTCAAAATAAAATTGAGAAAATTTATTTAACTGCTTCGGGTGGACCGTTTAGAGGAAAAAAACGTGAAGAGCTTCAACATATTACCAAAGAACAAGCTTTAAAACATCCTAATTGGGATATGGGTGCAAAAATCACCATAGACTCGGCAACATTGATGAATAAAGGGTTAGAAGTAATTGAAGCCAAATGGTTATTTAACTTAAAACCCGAACAAATTGATGTTATTGTTCATCCACAATCTATTGTACATTCTTTAGTTCAATTTGAAGATGGCAGCATGAAAGCTCAACTTGGCTTGCCCGACATGAAACATCCCATACAATATGCACTGTCGTTTCCTCAACGGTTGAGTTCAAAATCACCAAGGTTTAATTTTATGGATTACCCTGAATTAACCTTTGAAAAGCCGGATACCGAAACATTTTTAAATTTGCAATTGGCATTTAATGCCTTGGAAAAAGGAGGCAACATGGCTTGTATTTTAAATGCTGCCAACGAAGTAGCTGTTGAAGCTTTCCTGAAAGACAAAATTAAGTTTTTAGACATTGCCGAAATCAATCAAAAGTGTATGGAACAAGTTACTTTTATTGCCCAACCAACTTATGATGATTATGTAGCAACCGATAAACAAACCAGAGCTTTTGCCGAAAGTTTGATATAGTTTATTCGTTAGTAAGTTGGTATTTTTTGTTAGCGACTAAATCATAATAATCAAAAGTAGCTACCTTGTCTTTTTTCATTACAATTTGAGAAATACTAACAGTTTGTAGTCCGTTGGCTCTTTCCATCACAATGTCATTAAAAGCATCTTTATCGTGTTTGCTTAAATGAAATTTTAATAAAAGGTTTTTATTAAGTCGTTCGTTTTTATCCAACAAAAGTTGAAACCATTTTTTTCTTTGTTCTCGAGTCGATTTATCATACAAAGCACTTGATGACCAAATATGTGGTTGAGTTGCATCTATTTTTGAAACATGTTTTTGGGTTTCGTCCCACCTTAATTCAGTTATTTCTATAGTATTTTTAGTGTCAAATAATAATAAAGTAAACGGTTCAACACCATTAAGATTTACATTTTTTATAAAATCTGCAACGTTTGAGTAGGAAAAGCTTTCCAGTAAAACTAACCCTCTGCTTCTGATATAACTTTCTTTTCTTTGGTGTCTTTCAAAAGCACCATTTAACAAACAAACTGTTTTAGTTTTGTTGTTAGTGGCAATCCATGTTCCTCCGGCAACTTCATCTTTCGGGAAAGTTATTTCCTGATTGTTAATGTTGTATTTTTTTGGAGCTAAGGTAGGACGATGCTTCACTTCATCTCTGTTTGAAGTTAAGATATATTCGTTGTTATTAGGATAAAAAGTTACGGTACACATTTTTTAAAAGGAGTTAATTTTTAACCTTTTTTTCGGGGATATTTTCTATAATTTCTTTGATGGTAGACCTATTTTTATAGTTGGGGTCAAAGTGTCTCCAAACAATTACTTTATTCGTATCTATAATAAAAGTGGCAGGAATTGGTAAACGCTCAGCATCATCAGTATGAGCTTCTTTTAATTTGGCACCAAGTACGGTATTGTAAATTACTTTGGTTTTTCCGCTAGGTTCAAAAGTTACATCAAAAGCATCAGATATTTTCTGATTTTCATCGTAAAGAATGGTAAACTGAGCGCCTGTTTTTTCTATCGTTTTATTAATGTATTCAGGTTTTTCAGGAGATATTACCACTACGTTAGCACCTTTTTTGTAAACTGCTTGCAGGCTGTCTTGTAGTTGACTCATATGTCTGTTACATACCGGACACCACTGTCCTCTTATAAAAATTAAAACGATAGGTTCTTTTTTTATCATTTCATTAAATACATATAGGGTACTATCAGCATCAATGGCTTGAAAATTTTGAACGGTATCTCCCACAGCTAACCCTTTTGGTTCTTGTTTGTCTTGAGATTTTACTATTACGGATGTGATGAGTATAGTTACTAATAACAGATAAAATTTTTTAGTTTTCATGGTTATTATTTTTTGTAATGGGTTAAAACAAAAGTTCCTCATTTATTAAATGGATTTGCTATGGCTAAAATTACGATAAGATAAATCAACTTTAGCATCCTTTGCGTAATACTTTTATGTCTTTGCGGTTAAACATCATTCCTGAAATTTTGTAGTGTAACGGAAAAATTATCGGGAATCTGCTCTAAGGTTGAGTGATTTATAAACTATTTTTGATACATTTGAAGAAAAATAAGTCTGACAATTTTTAAATTTTATCAGACCTATATACAAGTTACAACAATTAAAAAATGGCAGACATTAAAGACATAATTTCAACTAAGAAAGCCAAAGGAATTCTTATAACAGTTTCAATTTTCGCGATTACTTATATTCTCTTTTCATTAGGGGTTAGCATATATTCAATTTTTGAAACTCCCAATAAACTACTGACCATATTTGTTATTAGTGCAAAAGACTTTTTCCAAATACTTTTTTTCATCACAGTCGCAACTGTAGGTGTTCTATCCTATATCAGAGCTAAGGAAACTCTGTTCACTCCTATCAAGACAGAGACATTTAAGATGCAAATAAAATTCTTCGAAGAAGTGTTGCAGTTTTTCCAAAACAAACATGAAACAGAATTGACAGAGAAATTTGATCTTTATAAGATTTTGCATGTCAATTCACACCTAATGATGAATGACTATATCGATCAATTTTTCAAGAATGAAATTGAAATTGATGTTGAAGTTGTTAAAGAACAAATGAAAGATTTTGCGGGTGCTATTGTTACTCAAACATTTATGGAGCAAAATTTTGTTTCACCTGAGTATCACGAAAAAACCAAACCTGAAGAAAAAGAGAATATTACAAATCCCGCATTGATATTAAGTAAGTGGCGTAAATATGAGTACGGAAAAATTGAATTTACGCACAAGTATCATAATGAACTAGAGCAACTTCAAAACCTCACTGCCTCTCCCTTAATACCCTCAGAACTGAAGGACAAACTTCATGAATTTCAGAAGGCAGTTCAGAAAAATTTAAGCCTTGTAGGTAAGGTACTTACCGAAATATCTCAGGAGCTGCCAGACAAGTTCTCCAATAATGAGAGCATAAAAAAGTTTGAATCATCAGGTATTTGGAACAGATATAACAAGGAGAAAGAAGAACTGGAACCTAAAGCTTCTGATATAATAGACTTTATCAAAGACTATTTGAAAATAGAAGAATTGATAAAATAACTGTTGCCAACAAAACCTATACGCAATGCACTCAACTATCCTTAGTCTGAAGGAAGGCAATGAGTGATAGGGACTAAGGACTTATTTGGGACAGAAACGTGCTCCGAAACCGCCATAATTCATATGCAAAACTGCTATTTCTAATAACATTCTTTCAAAAGTTCTATATTTGAGAACTTTTTATTATTTTTGTCCGTACAATGAAAAGAATATTTGCAAAAAGCACTTTAAGAGTTTATTGGTTAAAGCATGCTGATTCGGAACAATATTTGAAAACTTGGTACGACACAGCAGCAAGTTCCAATTGGAAATCGCCAAACGATGTTAAAAAGACTTATGCTAATGCTAGTATTCTTAAAAGCGGACGAATTGTATTTAATATTAAAGGAAATTCGTACCGTTTAATTGTAAAATTCAATTTTGAGAAACAATGGGCATTTATTCGTTTTATTGGTACTCATGCTGAATATGATAAAATAAATGCAGACACAATTTAAATTATAAGCCATGAAAATTAAACCTATAAAAACCGAAGCTGATTACCAAGCTGCATTAAACAGACTTGATATAATTTTTGATGCAAAAATTGGCACTAAAGAAAGTGATGAAGCGGATATTCTTGGATTATTAATTGATGACTATGAAAATATTCATTATCCAATTGAAGCTCCAGACCCTATTGAAGCAATTAAAATACGAATGAAGGAGCTTCATTTGAAACAGGTGGACTTAGTTCCTGAAATAGGTGGAAAAAGTAGCGTTTCTGAAGTTCTAAACCGTAAACGTAAATTGACTATAGATATGGTTCGAAAGTTAACCGAGAGACTTAGTCTTTCTGCTAGTCTTTTAATAAAAGATTATCAGTTAACACAATAAAAATACGTTTGCCAATAAGCTGTATATTGTTGCGTTACACTCTTATCTACATAAAAAAATCCGCTGATAGTCAGCGGATTTTTTTGTTTTGTTAAACAATTTGGATGTTTATTTCATACTTCCAATCATGTCTTCAGGTTTTACCCATTCGTCATATTGTTCTGCTGTTACGTAACCTAAACGGATGGCTTCTTCTTTTAAAGTAGTTCCATTTTGGTGTGCTGTATTAGCAATTTCGGCAGCTTTGTAATAACCAATTTTGGTATTTAAAGCGGTAACCAACATTAATGAGTTATTTAATAATTTCTCAATTACTGGGTAGTTAGGTTCAATACCAACAGCACAGTTATCGTTAAACGATACACAAGCATCACCAATTAATTCAGCACTTTGCAATAAGTTGTAAGCCATCATGGGTTTAAACACGTTTAGTTCATAATGTCCTTGCGTTCCACCAACGGTAATGGCTACATCGTTACCCATTACTTGAGCACAAACCATTGTTAATGCTTCACATTGTGTTGGGTTCACTTTCCCCGGCATAATAGAAGACCCCGGCTCGTTAGCAGGAATAATTAACTCACCAATTCCCGAACGAGGACCTGAAGCCATCATTCTAATATCGTTAGCAATTTTATTTAATGCAACCGCTAGTTGTTTTAAAGCACCATGTGTTTCAACAAGAGCATCGTGTGCAGCCAATGCTTCAAATTTATTTTCGGCAGTAATAAAAGGTAAGCCAGAAAATTCCGCAATTTTTTTAGCTACCAACACATCATAACCGGCAGGAGTATTTAATCCTGTGCCAACAGCAGTACCACCTAAAGCTAATTCTGCTAAGTGAGCTAAGGTGTTTTTTAATGCTTTTAATCCGTGGTCTAATTGAGAAACATATCCCGAAAATTCTTGTCCGATAGTTAGCGGAGTAGCATCCATAAGGTGTGTTCTACCTATTTTTACTACATCTTTAAAAGCTTCCGATTTTTCTTTTAGAGTATTTCTTAGTTTTTCTACTCCCGGAATGGTTCTTTCTACCACCATTTTATAGCAAGCAATGTGCATTCCTGTTGGAAAAGTATCGTTTGATGATTGAGATTTATTCACATCATCATTAGGTTGAATGGCTTTTTCTCCTTCACCAATTTTTCCACCAGCTAATTCTTGAGCTCTATTCGCAACCACTTCATTCACATTCATATTACTTTGAGTACCAGAACCTGTTTGCCATATTACCAACGGAAATTGATCATCGTGCTTTCCAGCAAGAATTTCATCACACACTTGGCTGATTAAATCTCTTTTTTCTTGAGCTAAAACGCCTAACTCGCAATTAGCATGAGCAGCAGCCTTTTTTAGATAAGCAAAACCATAAATAATTTCTAAGGGCATAGAGGCAGCCGGTCCAATTTTAAAGTTATTTCTTGAACGTTCTGTTTGAGCTCCCCAGTATTTATCTGAAGGAACTTTTACTTCACCCATGGTGTCTTTTTCAATTCTGTATTCCATTTTTTAATTTTTTTAATGATTATTTTGAGATATTATTGGTTATTTTTTTACTTTTACACGCACAAATTAAATTAAACATCGAGTTATGCAAACATTAGGTTGGATTTTCTTTTTCTTTATTCTGTTATTAGCTATGTGGGTATTAATGTTTTTATTCACTGTTGTTGTTCCGGGTTCTTTAAAATTATTCTTTTTGAATAAGTTTGCTCCTAAGTTTGTTAGAGAGCTTGCCGGAATGGAAGACGATAAAGCGTAATTGTTTTTACAACAATTCTTTTACATTTTCTGGAGGTCGTCCTAAAACGGCTTTATTTCCTTTTACCACTATTGGTCTTTCTATTAGCTTAGGATACTTTATCATAGCATCTACCCATTGTTCGTTGGATAATTTTTTTCCTTTAAAATTTTCTTTGTAGTCTGTTTCCGTTTTGCGAACAATGTCTTCAGCATTAAGCTTTAGTTTTTTGAGTACATCCAACAATTCTGTTTTTGATGGAATGTCTTTCATGTATTCAATTATTTCAACATCTACACCTTTATCTTGAATAAGTTGTAAAGTTTCTCTGCTTTTACTGCATCTAGGATTGTGGTATATTTTCATGATTTTTAATTTATTAGCCCCCTCTAACTCCCCCAAAGGGAGAGGACTTCCAACACACAAAGCCAATAATCATTAACAAGTGTGTTTAAAGTTAGGTATGGCTTTTTTCATTTGTTTACTAATTTATTTCGACTCACCCCTAAGTTATCTTTCGATAACTTTTCCCCTCTCTTTAAAGAGAGGGGGCAGGGGGAGAGTTACTATTTTTTCAATTCAGTTTTAATGTTCCTCAGTTTTACGCTAGTTTAATTTTTTCCAAACATCATTAAGTAAGCTTTTAGAAAACCGTCTAATTCGCCAGATAAAACTTTATCGGGATCATTAACGGTAAAATTGGTTCTATGGTCTTTAACTCTTCTATCATCCAACACATAACTTCTTATTTGAGCTCCCCACTCAATTTTCATTTTACTATCTTCAATTTCAGAACGAGCTTCCAGTTTTTTTCGCATTTCAATCTCATAAAGTTGCGATTTCAATAACTGCATGGCTTTCTCCCTGTTTTTTAGTTGAGAACGCGTTTCCGAGTTGGTAATCATTATTCCTGATGGAAGATGTTTAAGAATCACTTTTGTTTCTACCTTGTTTACATTTTGTCCTCCGGCACCTCCCGAACGAGCAAAATCCCAGGTAATATCTGCGGGATTGATTACAATATCAATAGTATCATCAACTAAAGGGTAAACATAAACAGAAACAAAGGAAGTCATACGTTTGCCTTGAGCATTAAATGGACTTACCCGCACCAAACGGTGTACGCCATTCTCTCCTTTAAGATAACCAAAAGCATAATCGCCTTCAATTTCTATGGTAACAGTTTTTATGCCGGCAACATCTCCATCTTGATAATCGAGTGTAGTAAGTTTGTAGTTGTTTTTTTCTGCCCACATTTTATACATTCTTAGCAGAATGGAAGCCCAGTCGCAACTTTCGGTACCACCAGCACCAGCAGTAATTTGAAGCACAGCACTAAGCTTGTCTTCATCAGAGCTAAGCATGTTTTTAAACTCTACATCTTCAAATTTTTCTAGTGTAAGGTTGTATTGATGGTCGATTTCTTCTTCAGTAGCTTCGCCTTCCTTATGGAATTCATAAAGCACTTCTAAATCGCCCAACATGGTTTTTAACTCATTATAGGCATCTACCCAAACTTTTATATTACGAACTACCTTGAGTTGCTTTTCGGCTTCATCAGGGTTGTCCCAAAAGTTAGGGTCTTCAGTTTTTTGCTGTTCTTCTTCTAATTGTATTGTTTTCCCAGGTATGTCAAAGATACCCCCTTAACGCTTCCAGGCGATCGGCTAATTTTTTTAATTGCTCTTGTGTTATCATGCCCCAAAAGTACTACTATCCTAAAAAACTTTAGGGATTTTTTGAGGGATTTTTTTCTTCCATTCATCGTGTGTTAATTCCCAGATTTCTTGATGTGTAAATTCGGAACTAACAAAACTACCTTTCTGAATTTCAAGTAGTTTACAGCCTGTTTTTTCTTTTATTTTTCGTGATGCAATGTTGCCAACTGCATTTGCAAATATTAACTTCTTAAATTTTAGTTCTTTAAATGCGTAATCAATTATTGGGACAACTGCTTCGGTAATAATTCCCTTGTTCCAAAACTTTTTCCCTAACCAAAAACCTCTGTTTTCTGGTTTTCCTTCTCTCCATAAATCAATACATCCAATTAGCTCTTCAGGATTAGATTTTAAAAAAATTCCCCAAACCCATCTGTTTTTTCCTTGATTAGGAATGATGACATTGGTTAAAAAATCTTCAATTCCATTTTCTGGATAAGGCCATGGAACAGCTGATGAAAGAAACTTTATTACATCGTAATCAACAAAATGTTTTTTATATGCTGGGATATTTTCAAGGGTTATTTCTTTAAGAATTAACCTTGTTGTTTCAAATTTTGGAATGGCATTCATTCCGTAAAATTAATTAACAAAAAACTTTCCTGAAGTTTTAAACTTCAGGAAAGTGGATTAAAGTTAACTAGAAATTAAAATTTAAGCACCAAACCAGCTAAAAAGTTGGTTCCTGCTTGAGGGTAATAAAAATTTTCGGTAATTAAATCATTATAAATATAGCTGTAAGTATAGCCATTGCTACTATACATCGTGTCGAAAATATTGTTGACCATTAAATGGAAAGAAAGTTCTCTCATTTTGTTTGGCAATAAAATAAAGCTAATTCGAGCATCAACGGTTTGGTAAGCATCAATAGCTCTGTTGTTGTTTGAGGTGTTATCTAAAAACTGCTTGCCTACATATTTGGTTTGCACCATTAGGTTTACTTGTTTAATAGGATTGTAATGAATGCTTGCTGCAGCAATAACATTTGGAGAGAAAGCAATATCGGTATTGGTGTAATTGTTTTCAATAACATCAAAATCAGTAGTATAATCATACAATACTTCCGTAAAGTTTTCAATTTTATTCTGAGAGAAAGTAGCGTTTGCATTCAATGCTACTTTTTTACTAATTAAGAAGGTTCCTTCTAACTCAATACCTGCTCTATAACTTTTATCCACATTAGTTCTTCTGGAAGAGCCAACATCGTTTAATTCTCCTGTTAATACTAACTGATTGGTGTAATCCATGTAATAAAAGTTAGCTTTTAGCCATAGTTTTTTAAGTTTTAGTCCAACACCTGCTTCGTAATCTACCAACATTTCGTGTTTAGGTTGTTTGTCGGAAGGATTATCAATAAAATCGGTTCTTACAGGCTCTCTATTGGCAACACTTACCGAGGCATAAGCTCTCAACTTGTCATTAAACTGAAAATTTAAACCACCTTTTGGATTAAAGAAAACAAAGTTGGTGTCAACATTAATTTCTCTTAAATCGCTATCAATTCCTTTAGTAGAATAAGCTATAGTTCTAACCTGCAAATCTCCAAACAGGGTTAATTTTTCACCGATAAGGTAATCCGCTTTTAAGAAGGTGTTGAAATCCTCTTTTTGTGCATTGTTGTCGTAATATTTATCTCTAATGTTGGTATTTTTAGCATATTCCATCCAAATAATTTCTCCAAAATGGTCGCCATCATAACTGTTGTAACCACCACCTAAAACTAGAGAAAGTTTAGAGGAAGTATAATTCAAGCTATAAGTTGTACCGTAAAAATGGTTGTCGAGCCAACGTCTTCTGATTACGTCTGTTTCAGTTATAGTATCTGTTCCAGCAATAAAAGGATCTAAACCATAATCCGAAAAATCATCTTGATTTCTGAATTGCTCATAATAACCTCTTCCGTAAGTATAATGTAATGCCGCATTAGCACTTAGTTTAGATGAAAACTGATGAGAAAATAATAATTGAGCATGATCTTGTTGGTAGTTATCCGTTTCATTATCGTATTCATAATAGTTGTACGTTCTGCCTGAATTAAGTAAATTGTGGGTTTGAGCAGAATCCAATCCATTATTCATGGCATGGGTTTCCATATCTTCTTTATTGCCTGTAATTCGGCTTTCAGGAGTTCCCCACCACGATTGGTACGTTTGTTCTTTTCCAGCAAAATAGACTAATTTAACAGAAGTTTTATCTGCATAATAACCTGCCGATAAGTAATAACTTTTTAGGTCGGAAGTAGCTCTATCAATATATCCGTCAGATTTAATATAAGATGCTCTACCGTCAAAAGCCCAGTGTTTATTAATTAATCCCGTTCCGAATTTAGTGGTGTATTTTTGGGTGTTAAAAGAACCATAAGAAGTGGCTATTTCTCCGTAAGCTTTTTCTTTTAAGGTGGTAGTTTGTAAGTTAACTGTTGCTCCAAAAGCACCTGACCCATTAGTGGATGCTCCCACACCACGTTGAATTTGAATGTTTTCTGTACTTGAGGCAAAATCGGGCATGTTTACCCAAAAAGTTCCTTGAGATTCGGCATCATTTATAGGAATACCATTTACAGTTACGTTAATTCTTGTTCCGTCAGAACCTCTAATTCTAAAACCAGTATAACCAACCCCTGCACCGGCATCACTAGTAGAAACTAAGGAAGTGGTGTTTTGCAACAGAAAAGCAATGTCCTGACCTAAGTTATTTTTTTCTATATCGCTATAAGCAATGTTGGAGTGAGCAATGGGGGCATTTTCTTTTACCCTGGTAGCAGCAACAATAAGTTCATCTAGGTTTTGCTGACTTTCTTTTAAGGTAATTTTATACTCACGATTTTCTGTGAGGTTTTCAACGGTTAGTTTTTTGGTTTCATAACCAATGTAGCTAATTTCAATAACGTAGGTTGAAGTATCTAAGTTATTGAGTTTAAAATACCCATTATTGTCCGAAAAAGTACCTTTATAGGTATCGGTAATTTTAATGGTTGCTCCAACAACAGGATTTGCTGAGGAGTCTTTAATTGTTCCATAAATGGAAAATTGTGCGAAACTACTTGCAGCTGCAAGCATTGTAGTCGCCAAAAACATCATTTTTTTCATAAAAAAATAAATTTTGACGAAAGTTAAGGGGCTAAACAATCGTATTTGTTTAACTTAATTTGATTTTTATTATCCTACCTACGCCAGCATTATCCGGATCAGGTTTATTTTCTCAATTGCTCAAGAAAAATGGGTATAATCTCAGCCTGAAAAGTAAGGCACCCCAATGAGATGCGGCAAAGGTAGAATTAAAATTATAATTAGAAAGAGGATTTGATGTTTTTATTTTGGAGTTTAGTTATTCTCTACTAAATGAATTACTTCATTACACTTTTCTATTCTTTCATCTAAGTTACCAGATAAAATAGTGAAGGAAAATTGATGTTTTTTTAATAAAGATAAATAAAGTTGAAATAAAGCTGCTCTATCTTTTTCATTTGAAGCTTCTCTTAATGGGTCTGGTTCCCAAGGGACATCAATAGCACATAAAAAGTAATGTTTTTTAGGCTGATTAGAGATGGCATCATCTATCCAATCAATAGTGGTATTGTATTTAACTTTAAGCCAAATGGAATAGGTAATAAGGTCGGTATCTAAAAAAAGCATGGTAGCATCTTGCTTTATCGCTTCCTGCTCCATTTTTAGTTGTGTTTTTGCCATTTCAATAACATCTTCTAAGGTATAATCTCTGTTTAGGTTTTCTAAAAAAGTACGAGCATACTCTTCCACTAAAGAGACATTAGCAATTTTTGAAAAATGATTGGCTAGTGTAGTTTTCCCTGTAGATTCTGGCCCTGTAAATACAAAAATCATCTATTTTGCTTAGTTTTTTTTAAAAACAATAATTTCAGCAATATTAAAAACTTATAGGTTGGCTTTATGGTAAGAGCCATAAAATTTATTCACAACAAAAAATAAGGGTAAAAAAATTATATAATTTATTTGGTTTTAATTGAAAAATTAGTAGTATTTTTAAAGTACCAAATGACACTAGGTTTTTCAGGGGTCATAATAATCATTATCAAGAAAAATCTAATAGTCAACACTAAGGAAATGAAAATATTAATAAGATCAATTTTTCAGTAAGAAAATAAAATAAATAAAAACAATGCAAACTATTGAAGCTCCGTTAACGGACTATTTGAAGAAATTTTTTGGATTTAATGGATTTAAAGGAGAACAAGAAGATATTATCCAAAATCTTATAGACGGAAATGACTCTTTTGTTATTATGCCTACAGGTGGTGGTAAATCACTTTGTTATCAGTTGCCGGCATTAATGTCAGAAGGTACTGCTATTATAGTTTCGCCCCTAATTGCCCTAATGAAAAACCAAGTTGATGCCATAAGAGGTTTTTCTGATAAAGATGGGATAGCTCATTTTTACAACTCTACCCTTAATAAAACTGAGGCTAAACAAGTAAAAAAGGATGTACAAGATGGTATAACAAAATTGCTTTATGTTGCTCCTGAATCGCTTACTAAAGAAGAAAATATAGAGTTTTTAAAAAGTTTTAAAATTTCATTTTTTGCTATTGATGAGGCACATTGTATTTCTGAGTGGGGACATGATTTTAGACCGGAATATCGAAGGTTAAGAACCATTATTGAAGCTATAGACAGAGTACCAATTATTGCACTTACGGCTACTGCTACTCCAAAAGTTCAGGAAGATATTCAGAAAAACCTTGGAATGACAGAAGCAAGAGTATTTAAAGCATCTTTTAATAGAGATAATTTATACTATGAAATTCGTCCGAAAAAAGATGTTAAGAAAGAAATTATACGTTTTGTACGTCAACATCAAGGAAAATCGGGAATTATATATTGTTTGAGCAGGAAAAAAGTGGAAGAAATTGCCGAGTTACTTCAAGTAAATGGTATTAAAGCATTACCTTACCACGCTGGTTTAGATTCTCATTCAAGAGTAAGGCATCAGGATATGTTTTTGATGGAAGAAGCCGATGTAATTGTGGCAACTATTGCTTTTGGAATGGGAATTGACAAACCGGATGTGCGTTATGTAATTCACCATGATATTCCTAAAAGTTTAGAAAGTTATTATCAAGAAACAGGTAGAGCCGGAAGAGATGGAGGCGAAGGTATTTGTGTTGCTTATTACAGTTACAAAGACATTGAAAAACTAGAAAAATTTCTTCATGGTAAGCCTGTTGCTGAAATGGAAATTGGTATGCAGTTAATTTTCGAAATGGTTTCTTATGCTGAGACAGCCGTATGTAGAAGAAAACAATTGCTGAACTATTTTGGAGAAAAATACGATGAAAGCGATTGTCAAGACCAAGGAATGTGTGACAATTGTTCTAACCCGAAAGAAAAATTTGAAGGAAAAGATGATGTGAAGATTTTACTAGAAGCAGTTTTAGGCTTAAATGAAAACTTTAAATCTAAATATATTGCTCATTTTGTTGCAGGAAATGCTACATCAGAAATAAAATCTTTTAACCATAACAATCATCAATTATTTGGTACAGGAAAAGATACTGATAAGGATGATAAATATTGGGAAGCAGTTGTTCGTCAGTGTACTATAGAAGGACTTTTAACAAAAGAAATTGAAAATTATGGAATACTAAGAGTAAGTGAACAAGGTAAAGCATTTATTAAAAATCCTACTTCTATTACTTTAATAAAACCAAATGATTATAGCGATGTTGATGATGGAGATGTAATTGTTCCTCAAAAAAGTAGTGGAGCTGCCGATGAAGCTTTATTTAATATTCTTAAAGATGTTAGAAAATCATTAGCAAAAGAGCTTAAATTACCACCTTATGTAATTTTTCAAGATCCTTCCTTAGAAGATATGGCAACCCGATATCCGGTTACCATTGAAGAGTTAACCAATATAACTGGTGTTGGACAAGGAAAAGCTGAAAAATATGGTGAAGAATTTTTAGAAGTAATATCTCAATATGTTGAAGATAATGATATTGATAGACCAATGGATTTGGTGGTGAAATCTGTAGTGAACAAATCTGGTTTAAAAGTATATGTTATTCAAAGTATAGATAGAAAAATTGCTTTAGATGATATTGCAGATGCTAAAGGCATTGAATTAGGAGATGTAATTACTGAAATTGAGCATATAGTTCAATCAGGAACAAAAGTAAATCTTGATTATTATATTAATGAAGAAATTGACGAAGCCGACCAAGAGGAAGTATTTGATTACTTTATGGAAGCAGAATCTGATAGTATAGAAGATGCTTTGTATGAATTTGATAATGCATTTACTGAAGAAGAAATGCGTTTACTTAGAATCAAATTTATGTCGGAAGTAGCGAATTAACTTTATAGCGATTATAGCCGCATAGATGATATCCAAAATTGAATTAAAACAACTGTTTACCAATATTCGATTTTGGATATTTCTTTTTTTTATAGTTAGGCTTGTAGGAATTACTAATCCTCCATTAGAAACAGGGCATAACTGGCGACAAGTAATTACTAATATGGTTGCCAGAAATATGGTAGAAAAAAATGCTCAATTTTTTTACCCTGAAATTGATATGGCAGGGGATTTATCCGGAATTAGTGGTTCAGAATTTCCATTCTTTAATTGGTTAATTTATTTGTTTTCACTGTTATTCGATTATTCGCATTGGTTGGGAAGACTCATAAATTTAGTAGTATCTAGCATAGGGATTTTCTATTTCTATAAATTAATAAAGTCTTATTTCTCAAAGGAAATTGCTTTTAATGCTGCAATCATTTTATTGGCTTCGTTATGGTTTTCTTTTTCAAGGAAAATTATGCCCGACACTTTTAGTGTTTCGTTGGTATTTATAGGAATGTATTACGGAGGCAGCTTTTTAAAGTCGAATAACAAATTACAACTGCTACTATTTTTTATCTTTACCACATTAGGAGTACTTTGTAAGCTTCCTGTTATTTATCTTTTTGGGTTATACGCATTGATATTTTTCTCAAAAACTATTGATAACCAGAAAAAAATAGCAATAGGAATTAGTTTAGTACTGACAACTGTTTTAGCTTATATCTGGTATTTCGTTTGGGTAGAATACTTGTTTCAAACCTATCATTATCAGTTGTTTTTTCCTAAGTCATTTCAACAAGGGTTAATGGAAATAAAAGCATTTATTCCGGAAACTTTTGAGCAGTTTTATTTCAGTGCATTGAGGTCTTACCTTGCTTTATTGTTTGTTGTTGTTGGATTGTTTTTCTTTTTTAAAAAAGAAAAATTATTATTGAAATCCACTTTTTTAATAGTAGTAATGGTGTTTGTTGTTTTTATTATTAAAACAGGAAATGTTTTTCCAACGCATAATTATTACGTATTGCCTTTTGTGCCTGTAATGGCATTTTTGGCGGCTTATGGATTAAATAAAGTATCACTAACGCTAAGTTATGTGTTATTAGCAGTTATTGTGTTTGAAGGCGTTTTAAATCAGCAACATGATTTTTTTATAAAAGACAGTGAAAAATATAAATTAAAATTAGAGCAAATTGCAGCCACATCAATTGAAAAAGATGCATTAATCATTATTAATGGAGGAGAATCTCCACAAGAATTATATTTTACCAACCGAAGAGGGTGGACAGTAGAACATTCAAAGCTTTTAGTTCCAACTTTTATAGATTCATTGGCAAATAGAGGAGCTGCTTATTTAATTCTAGACAAGAAAAAAGAACCAAAAGTAACAACCGAATATCCAACAGTTTATACAGACGATTTTTTTGAAATTGTACAGCTAAAAGAGTAGTTATTCGTTTTTTTGGTAAACCCTAACATAATCTATTTCAAAATAGTTGGGAAAAATTGCTTCTTCAAGGTTCATTTCTTTCATTTCGCTTACAGCATTACTAATGATAATTTGCATAGGAAAATTCATGGTTTTAACCCCTCTTTTTGCTGTTCTAAATTTTTTATTGTTGTAGTACCAAGTGATTTTTTTTGGTGTCCATTCTACGGCATAAATTTGAAAATCTGCTGAAGCATCATCATCAATTTTATAGTTTTTGGTTTGACGTTTATTTTTTCCTCCTTTGGTTTTCCAATGTTGCGAAGTACTCCAATTATTGGGGTGACTTGTATAAAATTCAAAAATATCTATTTCTGGAGGCCATTGTTCGGTGCTTACCAACCAAAATGCCGGCCAAAAACCTGTGCCTGTTGGGTTTTTGCTTCTAATTTCAAAATAACCATATTGTTGCTTAAAAGAAAAATGGCAATCTATTAGTCCGGAAGTATATGGAATACCGCTTTTTTCTTCTTTTTTTTCAGCTTTAATCAATAAGGATGAATCAGAAAATTCAAATTGATTTTCCCCATAATAAACAATGTCGTTTTCGTAGTTTCTTCCTCCCCAATAAAAAGAAGTCTGCCATTTGGTTTTGTCCAACACCGTATCATTAAATTCATCATTAAAAGTAAGTGTCCAACCTTTTTTTTCTATTGGGTTTTGGGCAAGTAAGGTAGTTGTATATAATAGTAGGAGAATAAGGTTAGAAAGGTGTTTCATTTATTGTTGGGTTAAATAGTACTACAATGTTAATTAAAATTTTACTTTGCTTGCAACACTATATGTTGTAATTTCGTCTCTTTTAAAGGAAATTATTAAAAAATTTAACAAACTCATTGATGAAAAAAATATTAACTATAGCATTGGCAATTTTTATTAGTAGCACTTTATTTTCTCAAATTACTATTTTAGAAAATGATACTACTATTTGTTCGGGAAGTTTAACTTTTAACGCTACCGTTTTAAACTCATCTAACCCTACTTCTGTAAGTTTAAGTGATGATGAGCATTCAGGAGTTGTTCCTATAGGTTTTACATTTAATTATTACGGAAATAATTATACACAATGTGTAATTTCATCCAACAATTACATTACTTTTAATTTAGCTAATGCCAATAATTTTTCACCATGGTCAATTAATTTTAATGTTCCTGATGCTTCTACAACAGAAATTCAAAATGCAATATTAGGTCCTTGGCAGGATATTAATCCGGGAGCTGGTGGAAATGTTCGATATGCTACAGTTGGAACAGCCCCTAACAGAATTTTTGTCGTAGAGTATTGCAACATCCCCATGTTTAGTTGTACTAATTTACAGTTCTCAAGTCAAATTCAGTTATACGAAAATGGAAGTAGAGTACAAACCCATATTATAAGCAAACCATTGTGTACAACATGGAACACAGGTCAGGCTATACATGCTACTCATAATAATGGAGGAACACAAGCAACAGTAGTAACAGGTAGAAATGCTAATTCACAATGGACGGTAAATAATGAGGGTAGAGAGTTTTTATGGAATGGAACTACTTATACAGAAAATGTTATCCCATTTTCTCCGGTAATTTTAGGAAACCCTAATAATATTCAGTGGACAGAAGTAGGTAGTTCAACTGTTTTAGCAACCGGACCAACTGTTACGGTTACACCAACTTCAACGACTGCATATGTAGCTTCTGTAACCGGAGGTTGTGCAGGAATACCTTTTACAGATACTGTTTATGTTACTGTTGGAGCAGGTAATTTTAATTTTGGAGGTTCTGTTGTTACTAACCCACCTTGTACGGCAAATACAGGTTCTATTACTGTTAATATAAATGGAGGATCTGGAACTTATGGTTATTCTTGGAATACAACTCCACCTCAAACTACTCAAACAATTTCAAATTTAGCTCCTGGGAGTTATATGGTGACAGTAACCGATAGTGTTTCCGGATGTACTAAAGATACTACTTTTGTTTTAACTAATGGTAGTAGTTTACAAGTAGCAATAGATAGTTCTGTTAATGTTAGTTGTAACGGAGGAAATAGTGGAGTTGCTTATGCAAGTGCTTCAGGTGGATTGGGTTCGGTAACTTATTCTTGGAATACTAACCCAATACAAACAAATCCAACAGCTACTGGACTTTCTGCTGGAACATATAACGTAACTGTAACTGATAGTGTAGGATGTATTTCTGTTGCAACTGTTGTAATTACGGAGCCTAATGCGTTATTAGTAAACCCTACCATGACAGGTATGCCCTCTTGTAATGGAGGTAGTGATGGAACAGCAATAGCTAATGCAAATGGAGGTGTATCTCCCTATACTTATAGTTGGAATACTACCCCTATTCAAACAACACAAAGTGCTTCAGGGTTGTCAGCAGGTCAGTATAGTGTAACGGTAACAGATGCAAATGGATGTATTGCAACAGGAAATGTGTTAATCACTCAACCAGCACCTATTTCAAATAATATTCAGATAACTAATATTACTTGCCATAATGGGAACGATGGAGCCATTACATTAACCTCGTCTGGAGGAACTGCACCATATTCTTATTCTTGGTCAACTTCGGCCAATACTTCCAATACCGAAACAGGATTAAGTTCAGGAACAGTTTATGTTACAACTTCCGATAATCAAGGTTGTTCAGTAACTGACACTATACAAATTACTAATCCAGACTCAATGAGTTTAGTACTTACACATACATCTGCCAGTTGTAATACTGCTGATGGAACTGCAACAGCAAATGTTACGGGAGGAAATGCTCCTTATAGTTATTTTTGGCCGGTAAGTAATCAAACTACACAAACGGCCGACAGCCTTCCTGGAGGAATGGTTTCTGTTGTAGTTATGGATGCTAATGGATGTACTGTTTCAGGAAGTATAAATATTGATACAGTAAATATTCATACAGCTGTTGCAGGTGCTGACCCTACAACCGGAATTGCTCCTTTAAATGTTAATTTTTCAAATAATAGTCAAAATACAACTACTTATTTCTGGGATTTTGGAGATGGAAATACAAGCACCGATTTTGCTCCAACACACACTTATTTAGAAAATGGAACTTATGTCGTAGTGCTTACCTCTATTAATTCGGGAGGCTGTATGGCTTATGATACATTGATTATTGATGTAATAAATGAATTGATAATTCCAAACGTATTTACTCCTAATGGTGATGGAGTAAATGATAATTTAGTATTTAAAAACTTACATGCTTTTCCTGATAACCGTTTGGTTGTTCTTAATAGATGGGGAAAAACGGTTTTTGAAAAAACAGGCTATCAGAATGATTGGAATGGTGGAGACCAAAATGATGGAACTTATTTTTTCATTTTAGAATTGAATGATAAAGAAAATACCGTTCATAAAGGGACAATTACTATTTTGAGAGATTAAAACTTAATCAATTCTTCATAAACTTCTTTTACAGGCAACCCCATAACATTGAAATAAGAACCTACAATTTTTTCAATACCAATGTAGCCTATCCATTCTTGGATGCCATAACTACCCGCTTTATCATAAGGTTGGTAATTATCAATGTAATAGGTGATTTCTTCTATGGTAAGGGGTTTAAAGTACACCTCTGTAGAGACAGCAAAAGAGTGTTGTTTAGTTATTGACGTTAACGTTATAGCAGTAATTACTTCATGTTTTTTGCCGGATAATTCTCCAAGCATTGTTATAGCATGTTGTTTGTTTGTTGGCTTGCCCAGAATTTTTTTACCTAAACAAACAATGGTATCTGAAGTAAGTAAAATTTCGTTAGTTTGTAAGTCATTTATAAAAGCTTTTGCCTTTAACTCGCTTAAAAATAGGGCTACTTCTTTACCTTTTAGTTCTGACGGATAAACCTCATCAACCTCTTTTAGTCGTATTTCAAAATCAACACCAATATCTTTAAGTAATTGTTGTCTTCTTGGAGATTTAGAAGCTAAAATAATATGAAGTGTACTGAGTTTTGTATGCATTAAAAAGAAGTGATAACGTAGTTAAAAACAGCAAGGTAAATAATACCAAACAACATAATTAGTTTCATGATTTTGCTAATGAATGTATAATCTTCTTTTTTAGTAGCTTTTTTAATTTTGACAAACAAATAACCTAAAGGAAATTGTACCAATACCAAGAAATAAAATAGAGAAAAAGTATCGCCCATTAAAATTTGTCTGTATTGTAAATAAGCCAAGAAGACCATCATTATAATGATAATAAATTGACATACTTTTTTGGCTGTGTTAATACCATATATAATAGGTAAGGTTCGGCTATAAAATTTTCTGTCGCCTTCATAGTCTTCAATATCTTTAATTATTTCTCTAATCATGGTGCTAAGGAAGGCAAATAAAGTAAATCCTAACACCCATTTCATAATAATAGAAAAGTTTTGATGAATTAAGTTTTTGATATCATTTACATCTAACATGTTTTCGTAAAAGGGTAATAATTTAGCTATGGTAATATCAATATGTTGATATTGTAATAACATTTCATATAAACCTGCTACGAAAGGAACTAAGGCTGCTAAACAAGCAACAACAATGTTTCCGGTAAGTAATTGTTTTTTAAAAGAAACGGAATAATACCACAATGCTCCAACTGCCAACACCTGAATAGCTGCTAATTTTATCATTCCCATAGTATAGGCAACATAAATAGCTATCATAATTGCCAAGAAATTAATAACAATGTGAGCTCCCATTCCTACTCTTCTTCTAATATGCTTTCCTATTATCACTTCTTTAGGGTTATTTACCCTGTCAATTTTCACATCAAAATAATCATTAATAATATAGCCTGCTGCTGCAATAAGCACAGTAGATAAGCTTAATAGAAAAAAATTGAGTTCCGATAACAGAAAGTTAACTGCTCCGGTATCTGTCATGTTGGTTATGATAGCATAAATAAGCCCATATCGAATAGCATATTGTGTTAATACAATAATTAATAAGTTAGGTAAACGAATAAGTTTTATAAATGCTAAAAATGAGCTCATTGCTTCGTTGTTCAATTGTATGTAAAAGTATAAAAACTTCTGTAGAGTTTTACACTACAAAATAAATGATTAAAAATTGACTTTAAACAAGTTCAAATAGTTAATTTACGTTTATGTATTTTTACAAAAGCAAATACAGCTAATGTAGTTTATGGACATTCATCAAATCTTACTAAAATATTGGGGATATTCAGCATTTCGACCTTTACAGGAAGAAATAATTAATGCTGTATTAAAAGGTGGAGACACATTGGCTTTATTGCCAACAGGAGGTGGAAAGTCTATTTGCTTTCAGGTGCCCGGATTAGCTAAAGAAGGTATTTGTGTAGTAATTTCTCCACTTATTGCTTTAATGAAAGATCAGGTGGAGAACTTGCAAAAAAGAGACATAAAAGCCGTAGCTATTTATTCGGGGATGACTAAAAGAGAAATAGATACAGCTTTAGACAATTGTGTGTATGGTAAGGTAAAGTTTTTATATGTATCTCCCGAAAGGTTAGAAACTGATATTTTTAAAGCTCGCTTGGAAAAAATGAATGTCAATTTATTTGCCATTGATGAATCGCATTGTATTTCTCAGTGGGGTTATGATTTTCGTCCGTCTTATTTAAATATTATAAAACTTAGAGAATTAAAACCTGATGTACCCTTTTTGGCACTTACCGCAACAGCAACACCCGAGGTAGTGGTAGACATCCAAAAACAATTGGGTTTTAAGAAAGAAAATGTATTACAAAAAAGTTTTGAGCGTAAAAACTTATCTTACGTAGTGCTTAATGAAGAAGACAAACTGAATAGGCTACTAAAAATTTTAAATAAAGTGAAAGGGACTTCTGTGGTGTATGTAAGAAGTAGAAAAAAGACCAAAGAAATTGCTCAGTTTTTAATTCAAAATGGCGTCTCCACAGATTTTTATCATGCCGGATTAATTAATGATGAAAGAAGCAGAAAACAACACGATTGGATAAACAATAAAATTAGAGTAATCGTTTCTACCAACGCTTTCGGAATGGGAATAGACAAGCCTGATGTTAGAACAGTAGTGCATTTGGATTTGCCCGACTCTTTAGAAGCTTACTTTCAGGAAGCAGGTAGAGCAGGTAGAGACGAAAAGAAAGCTTTTGCTATTTTGTTGGTTGAACAGGCCGACAGAATGGATTTAGAACAACGAATCATCAATAGTTTTCCGCCCATAGAAACCATAAAACAAGTATATCAAGCATTAGCAAATTATTATCAAATACCTATTGGAGCAGCTTTGTCGGAGAGTTATAATTTCGATATTGTAGCTTTTAGCAAACAATATAATTTACAAGTAACTACCGTTTTTAATTGCTTAAAATTTCTAGAAAAAGAAGGGTATATCATCTTATCAGAAGCTTATTACCAGCCTTCACGAATAAAAATTGAAGTAAACAAAACAGTTTTGTACGATTTTCAGGTAAAAAATTCTAAGTACGATTTTTTCATTAAAACCTTGCTACGTTCCTATTCAGGCCTGTTCGAAAACTATACTAAAATTGATGAAAATGATTTAGCCAAAAGGCTTTCTGCCGATAGGAAAACCATAATTAAAGCCTTAGATTTTCTCCATAATTCTCAAATTATAGATTATATTAAGCAAACACAATTGCCCCAAATAACTTATACCACCCCAAGGTTAGATATAAAAGAGGTAACTATTTCCGCAGCCAATTATCATGAAAGAAAAAAAGTTGCCATTAAAAAGATGGAAAGTGTAATTTATTATTCATCTGTTACGCATAAATGCCGAAGTGAAATGTTGTTAGCCTATTTTGGCGAAAAAGACACTTATAGGTGTGGTGTTTGTGATATTTGTTTAGAAAGAAATAAATTAGAATTAAGTGATATGGAATTTTCTACCGTATCTAACCAAATAAAAGATTTTTTGCATGAGCAGCCGCTAACATTAACAGAGTTGGTAAATAAAATTCAAGGTGTTCGTGAAGATAAAATTGTAAAAGTATTACAGTGGTTAATAGATAATAGTAAAATAAAGACCAACTCAGAAAACTTGCTTGAATGGAGAAAATAAATTGGAAAATAGCTACTTTTTACGAATTGAGTAATGATGAATTATTTGATGTTTTTGCTTTACGCACCGCTATATTTGTGGTGGAGCAAGATTGTCCTTATCAGGAAGTAGATGAAACCGACAAAATTGCTTTCCATGTGTTGGGAATAATAAATAAGGAGTTAGTAGCTGTTGCTAGAATTGTTCCTCCGAGCCAATCCAACAATGAAGTTAAAATTGGTAGAGTAGCAGTAAAAAAAGCTTTTAGAAGACAAAAAATTGCCGATAAAATGATGGAACATTGTTTTGATTTTATTGAGCAACAATGGGAAAAACTACCTATTGCTATTTCGGCACAACAATACCTTATTGATTTTTATGCTAACCACAATTTTAAGGTGGAAGGAGAGGGATATTTAGAAGATGGTATTCCACATGTGAGGATGGTGAGGGGATAGGTTTGAGGTTAAAGGTTTGAAAGTTTGAGGTTGAAGTTTAACTACGTTGAACTCGTAAACTCGTTTGAGGTTTTCTTAAACGTTATCCAAAATAGAAATCACCAAATTAAAAAAATAAGAAAACGTAAAAGAAAATAAGTTGTTTTTATGAAACAAACCCTAACTTTGCAGTCTTGTAAAACGAAATGAACATTAATAGACCAAAAGTTATTGAAAATATTTTTTAAATTTTTGGTCAGGTTTAAAAAAATGTCGTAAATTCGCAGCCCCATTTTAGGGGACATATTGTATTATTCTAATAATCAAAATAAAGATACGTGGAAACATTAAGTTACAAAACAGTTTCAGCAAACAGTGCTACAGTTAACAAAAACTGGGTATTAGTTGATGCTCAAAATGAAACACTAGGGAGATTAGCATCTAAAGTTGCTAATTTAATAAGAGGAAAACATAAGCCAAATTTTACTCCTCATGTTGATTGCGGTGATAATGTAATTGTTATCAATGCAGAAAAAGTAAGATTGACAGGAAATAAATGGGATGATAAAAAGTATATTACTTTCTCTGGATATCCTGGTGGGCAAAAATCAAGTACAGCAACAGAAATGATGGCTAAAAAGCCAATATTTATGGTTGAGGCTGCAGTAAAAGGAATGTTGCCTAAAAATAAATTAGGTAGAGCAATTTTCAAAAACCTTTACGTTTATGAAGGCGCTGAACATAACCAAGAAGCTCAAAAACCTAAAGAATTAAAATTATCAGAACTTAAATAAAATCCATGGAAGTAATTAACGCAACAGGAAGAAGAAAAACTGCAGTAGCTAGAGTTTACCTTTCAAAAGGAAAAGGAAACATTATTGTAAACAAAAAAGACTATAAAGAGTTTTTCCCTACAACAGTTTTACAAGGAAAAGTACAACAAGCATTTGTAGCAACTGATTTAAAAGACAATTACGATGTTAAAGTAAATGTTTTTGGTGGTGGTATCACTGGTCAGGCAGAAGCTGTTAGACATGCAATTGCAAGAGCATTAGTAAAAGTTAGTGAAGAAAACAAACCTTTATTAAAAAAGGAAAGTTTACTTACTAGAGATCCTAGAATGGTTGAACGTAAAAAACCAGGACAACCTAAAGCTCGTAAGCAATTCCAGTTCAGTAAACGTTAGAATTAAACTAATAAATAAGTTCGGTTTTTCCGAACAAGTAATCAATTATTGTTTAGTATCTAAACTGTTGAGACTTCGAAAGAAATTGTCGAGCTACTCAAGAGTTGAAGTATTAAAGAATGTAAACAATTAAAAAAAATGTCAAAAGTAGATTTTAAAGAATTACTAGATGCAGGTGTACACTTTGGTCACCTAAAAAGAAAGTGGAATCCTAAAATGGCTCCTTACATCTTCATGGAGAAGAACGGAATCCATATTATTGATCTTCACAAAACAGCAGCAAAATTAGACCAAGCTTGTGCTGCTTTAGAACAAATTGCCAAATCAGGTAAAAAAATCATGTTTGTTGCTACTAAAAAACAAGCAAAAGATATTGTTACTGAAAAAATTAAACCTACCAACATGCCATACATCACTGAAAGATGGCCAGGTGGTATGTTAACCAACTTCGTTACTATTAGAAAAGCTGTAAGAAAAATGTCTTCAATCGATAAAATGAAAGAAGATGGAACAATGGATACGCTTTCTAAAAGAGAACGTCTTCAAATTCAACGTCAAAGAGAAAAATTAGAAAGAGACTTAGGAAGTATCGCTGATTTAACTCGTTTGCCTTCTGCAATTTTTGTTATCGATATCAAAAAAGAACACATTGCAATTGCTGAAGCAAAAAAATTAAATATACCAACTTTCGCTTTAGTAGATACTAACTCAGATCCAACTTTAGTTGATTTTGCTATTCCGGGTAATGATGATGCATCAAGTTCTATAGATAAAATTATGACTATTGTTGCAGAGGCTGTAACGAAAGGATTATCTGAAAGAAAAAAAGATAAAGAAAAAACTAAAGTTGAAAAAGAAGTAAAACAAGATAAAGAAGCTCCTGTTAAAACAGAAGAATAATTTACTTCTTTACCCAAAAACTAATATAATTTTAACTTTTTAAAATCAAATAAAAATGGCAAATATAACTGCTGCAGACGTAAACAATTTAAGAAAGCAAACAGGTTCAGGAATGATGGACTGCAAAAAAGCATTAGTGGAAGCTAATGGCGATTTTGAAGCTGCTATAGATATTTTAAGAAAAAAAGGACAAAAAGTTGCTGCTAACAGAGGAGATAGAGATGCAAAAGAAGGGTTAGTGATTGCTAAATCTACTAATGGTGGTAAAAAAGCTGTTTTAGTAGTAGTAAACTGCGAAACTGATTTCGTTGCTCAAAATGATGATTTCAATAAATTCGCTACAACTATTTTAGATGCTGCTATTGCAAACAGTCCTGCTTCTTTAGAAGAATTGAAAAATTTAAAATTTGGTAGTGATTCACTTACTATCCAAGAAAAAATTATTGAGCAAACAGGTGTTATTGGCGAAAAAATTGAAGTTTCTGCTTATGAAACTATCGAAGCTGAAACAACTATCGCTTACAACCACCCAGGAAATAAATTAGCTTCTATTGTTGGTTTCAATAAATCAGGAGATAAAATTGAAGAGGTTGGAAAACAAATTGCAATGCAAATTGCTGCAATGAATCCATTAGCTGTTGATGAAAATGGTGTTGATAAAGCTATTATTGATCATGAATTAGCACTAGGTAAAGAAATGGCTTTAGCTGAAGGTAAACCGGAAGCTATGGTTGATAAAATTGCAGAAGGTAAAGTGAAAAAATTCTTAAAAGAGAACACTTTATTAAACCAAGAGTCTATTACAGACAACAAAAAGAACATTGCACAAATACTAAAAGAAACTGAAAACGATTTATCCGTTACAGGTTTCAAGCGTATAATGTTAGGTTAACATTTTAAAAAAAGAGAAAATTTATTTTCTCTTTTTTTTTGTCTAAAAAATAATTTATAAAATTTAAACTCATCAACTATATGTCTTATAAAAGAATACTGCTAAAATTAAGTGGAGAATCCTTAATGGGAGATAAACAATTTGGAATTGATAATAATAGAATTGCAACTTATGCAAAAGAAATTAAAGAAGTGGTAGAAAGTGGTGTTGAGGTTGCTATTGTAATAGGTGGAGGAAATATTTTTAGAGGCATTCAGGCAGTAGAAGGAGGAATGGAAAGAACCCAAGGAGATTATATGGGAATGTTGGCAACAGTAATTAATAGTATGGCATTACAAGCAGCCTTAGAAGCTATTGATGTGGAAACTCGTTTGCAAACTGCCATTGAAATGAAAGAAATTGCCGAGCCATTTATAAAAAGAAAAGCAGTAAGACATTTAGAAAAAGGTAGAGTAGTAATTTTTGGTGCCGGTACAGGAAATCCATTTTTTACTACAGATACTGCAGCGAGTTTAAGAGCTATAGAAATTGAAGCAGATGTTATTCTTAAAGGAACCCGAGTAGATGGAATTTATACTGCCGACCCCGAAAAAGACGCTGATGCAACAAAATATGCTACCATTACTTTTGAAGAAGTTTATCAAAAAGGACTTACTGTAATGGATATGACTGCTTTTACCTTGTGTAACGAAAACAAACTTCCTATCATTGTTTTTGACATGAATACTCCCGGAAATCTTAAAAAAGTAATTGAAAAGAATTCAAAAATTGGTACTTTAGTGCAGTTTTAATTTAATTTTTAAATACTATAAAAGATGAACGAAGATTTAGATTTTATTCTTGATACTGCAAAAGAAGCTATGCAGAACGCAATTAGTCATTTAGATGCTCAGTTAGTGAAAATTAGAGCCGGAAAAGCTACACCTTTAATGCTGTCTAGTGTTTATGTAGATTACTATGGAGCTTCAACTCCTTTATCTCAAGTGGCTAATGCTACTGCCGTAGATGGAAGAACATTAACAGTTCAACCATGGGAAAAAGCCATGTTGGAAGAAATTCAAAAAGCCATTATTAATGCTAATTTGGGGTTGAACCCACAAAATAATGGTGAAATGATTATTATTAATGTTCCAACTCCTACCGAAGAAAGAAGAAGAGATCTTTCTAAACAAGCTAAAGCTGAAGGAGAACATGCTAAAATTGGTATTCGTAATGCTAGAAAAGATGCAAACGATGAAATCAAGAAGCTTAAAAATGATGGGTTAAGTGAAGATTTGAGTAAAGCTTACGAAGCAGATGTTCAAGAACTTACGGATAGCTATATCGCTAAAGTGGATGCACTCATTGTAGCTAAGGAAAAAGATATCATGACAGTTTAAAGCAGTGTTGAATTTTAAATATTAAGGGTTAAATCAACTTATTTATTATTCAACATTCACAATTCACAATTAAACATTTCAAGAAATGTACGGAAAATTACAACAAGAATTACAGGCCGAATTGAAAAACATTGAGGAGGCAGGATTATATAAAAAAGAAAGAGTTATTACTACTCCAATGGGAGCGGAGGTAAAAGTAAATTCGGGAGAAGATGTAATCATCATGTGTGCTAATAATTATCTTGGTTTGTCCTCTCATCCAAAAGTAATTGAAGGTGCTAAAAAAGCATTAGATACGCACGGTTATGGCATGTCTTCGGTACGTTTTATCTGTGGAACACAAGATATACACAAAACGTTAGAGCATAAAATTTCTAACTTTTTAGGCATGGAAGATACCATCTTATATGCAGCAGCTTTCGATGCCAATGGAGGAGTTTTTGAGCCGCTTTTTGGAGAAAATGATGCTATTATTTCAGATGAATTAAACCATGCTTCTATTATTGATGGAGTGCGTTTATGTAAAGCAGCTCGTTATCGTTATAAAAATAGCGATATGAATGATTTGGAAGAGCAATTAAAAAAAGCTCAAGCTCAACACAATCGTATTATTGTTACTGATGGTGTATTTTCTATGGATGGCTATGTGGCTAAGTTAGATGAAATATGCGATTTAGCAGAAAAATATGATGCCCTGGTAATGGTAGATGATTCTCATGCGACAGGATTTATAGGAAAAAAAGGAAAGGGAACTCATGAACTTAAAAATGTAATGGCTAGAGTGGATATCATTACTTCTACATTAGGAAAAGCGTTAGGTGGAGCCATGGGTGGTTTTACTTCAGGTAAAAAAGAAATTGTTGACATGCTTCGTCAGCGATCAAGACCATATTTGTTTTCTAACTCTTTATCTCCTGCTATTGTAGGAGCAGCAATAGAAGTATTTAATTTATTAGAAACTTCTACCGAATTAAGAGATAAATTAGAACAAAATATAGCTTATTTTAAGGCAGGTGTAAAGAAAATTGGCTTAGAAATTCGTGATGGCGATTCAGCTATTGTCCCTGTAATGCTTTATGATGCTAAATTAGCTCAGGAGTTTGCCAATAAATTGTTAGATGAAGGTATTTATGCTATTGGATTTTTCTATCCGGTAGTTCCAAAAGATTTAGCAAGAATAAGAGTTCAGTTATCAGCAGCCCATACTAAAGCACATTTAGATAAAGCCATAGCAGCTTTTGAAAAAGTGGGTAAAGAACTGGGAGTGATTAAATAAACAAAAAAACCTGATGATATCATCAGGTTTTTTTGTGCTTAATTTTTAAGAGGAACAAGAACTAGCAGTAGAGGAACAACTTTGTTCAACACAAGGTAATTTACCATAGTTTTTAATTCCACTAAAACCACCTTCAACATTAATCAGGTTTTTAAAACCTTTTTGTCGTAATATAGATAAGGCGATAATTGAGCGATAACCACCGGCACAATGTACATAATAAGGCGTATCTTTTGATAGTTGGGTATAGTTATGGTTGATATCATCTAAACAAAGATGAATAAGATTGTTGTGAACTAATTTTCCGGCATTTACTTCACCAATTCTTCTAACATCTACAACAGCATCGTTAGCTTGTAGCTTTTCAGAAAATGCTTCAGGAGAAATAGTTTCAATAGCTTCAACAGCATAACCTGCATTTTTCCATGTATCTAAACCACCTTCTAAATAACCCAAACAATGGTCATAGCCAACTCTAGATAACCTGGTTACTGCTTCTTCCTCTCTACCTTTTGGAGCTACAATAATAATAGGTTGTTTTAAGTCTTCTATTAAAGTTCCTACCCATGGTGCAAAACCACCATCCAAACCAATAAAAATGGCATTTGGAATATGAGCAGCAGCAAATTCTTCTGGTGAACGAACATCTAAAATCAATGCTTTTTGATCTTGCATTAAAAATTCAACTTCTTTAGCGTTTAAAGCAGTTAAGCCATGCTCAAGAATTTCTTCATAATGTTTATTTATTCCTTGATTCATTGCCACATTTTTAGGGAAATATTGTGGAGGAGAAGATAAGCCTGTGGTTACTTCGGTAATAAATTCTTCTTTGGTCATGTTGGCTCTTAAGGCATAATTTTCAATTTTTTGATTGCCTAAGGTGTCGAAAGTTTCTGAACTCATATTTTTTCCGCAAGCAGAACCTGCTCCATGTGCCGGATAAACAATAATCTCATCAGGAAGAGGCATAATTTTGTTTCTTAATGAATCAAATAAATGTCCTGCTAAATCTTTTTCTGTAAGGTCAGATTTTACAGCTAAATCAGGTCTTCCAACATCACCAATAAACAAGGTGTCTCCTGTAAAAATAGCTTTTTCTTTACCTTCTTCATCTAATAATAAATAGGTGGAAGATTCCATAGTATGGCCGGGAGTGTGTAGCAATTTTAAATTGATATTTCCTATAGGAAAAAGCTCTCCGTCCTTACCTGAATGAAAGTCAAAAGATGGGTGAGCATTTGGTCCAAATACAATGGTCGCACCTGTAGCTTTAGCTAAATCAACATGTCCTGAAACAAAATCGGCATGAAAATGCGTTAGAAATACATATTTTATTTTAGCATTTCTTTTTTTAGCCATTTCTACGTAAGGAGTTGGTTCTCTAAGAGGGTCAATAATGGCAGCTTCGCCATTAGATTCAATGTAATAAGCAGCTTCTGCTAAACATCCGGTATAAAGTTGTTCTACGTACATCATATATAGTTTTAAAAATTAGTAAAAAATAATTCATTTATCATAATAATGGCTCCTGCAAATAATACAAACCATCCGAAACTCACTTTCAAATGTTTGCCATCTACTTTTTTGGAAATTAAGTTACCTATAAGCATTCCTGATACTGAAAATATAGAAAATAAAAGTAACAATTTCCAATCAATTACAAAGTGAGAAACACTTCCTAAAAATCCAAATGCAGAATTTAATGCAACAATTAATAAAGAAGTTCCAACTGCCATTTTCATTGATAAGTTGCCTATTTTAAGTAAAGCAGGAACAATAATAAAACCACCGCCAATTCCCACTATTCCAGATAAACTTCCAATTACCATTCCTCCTAAAAAGTTCATGGTTTTATTTTTTTTGCTCAAAGGTAATTCACTTTCTGCTTTTTTTCTATCAATCATAAAGTAGGAAGCAATCATCATGGTTACGGCTAAAAGAGACATCACTATTAATCTTTTAGTAATTACAAACCCATTAAATGAAAAGATAGCTTCCGGAATGGCAGGCATTAAAAATTTTCTGGTAAGAAAAATGGCAATAACAGTTGGTATTCCAAAATAGATAGCAGTTTTATAACTTACAAACCCTTGCTTATTTTTTAAAAATACACCCACTATACTAACCACACCTACTAAAAATAGCGAGTAAGCAGTTGCTATTTCAGGGTCGGTAATATAAAATAAATACACTAAAATGGGTAATGCTAAGAAACCACCTGAACCTACAAGACCTAAAGTAATTCCGACAAAAATAGCAGCTATATAACCTATAATTTCCATTTATTCTTGACATTTATTTACACATACTACTATTTCTGCTAATCGCTGATGTTTAAGAAAATAAAAACAATGTTTTCCTTCTCTATCTACACTCAACACCCCTTTGTTTTTTAAGATACTTAAGTGATGGGAAGCTACAGCTTGTTCTATGTTCAATGCTTCATGTATTGCAGTTACAGACATTCTTTTGTCGTTTTCTAAAAGCTGTACTATTGCCAACCTAATTGGGTGAGCAATGGCTTTTAGCATTTCGGATGCTTGGATTAATTTTGTAAGTTCGTTAGTCATATCAATATATATAGATATTTATATACAAAATTACTAACAATATTTAATATATTGTGTTTTTTTAGAAATTTTAATGATTATTCAAATAATTTTTTTAGCTCAGTAGCCTCTGAAGGTTTCATTTTACCGGCAAGGATAAGGCTAAGTTGCCTTCTTCTTAAAGCACCTTCATAACGTTCTTTTTCTTCTTCTGTTTCAGGAATAAGTTCAGGAACACTAATAGGATTTCCTAGTTGATCAACTGCAACAAAAGTATAAATGGCATTGTTACAGTGTTTTTTCTTACCTGTTCGGTGGTCTTCCACAAAAACATCAATATATACTTCCATAGAGGAGTTAAATGTTCTGGAAACTTTGGCTTCTAGAGTAACAATATCACCTAATTTAATAGGGTGAGCAAAAGAAACATTATTTACTGATGCAGTTACTACTACTCTGTTGCTGCAACGATGAGCTGCTATTGCAGAACAAATATCCATTAAATGTAATAACCTTCCTCCCATTAAATTCCCCAACGTGTTGGTATCATTCGGCAACACAATTTCGGTCATCATGGTGTAAGTTTCAATTGCTTTTTTTGTTTTCATGGTAACTATTTTGATACAAAATTACACACAAAAAAATGATTGCGTGTGATTATTGTCATAGGGAAACAAAAACCGCAATAGAAAAAAAATTCTATTGCGGTTTAACTTATACTGCGTAAAAAAGTTTGTTTTAATCTTTTAAATTAAGAATACGTTTAACTTCTTCATAATTTTTTGAAGTGATACCAGGGTTAGCAATAAGTAAAGAACTTTTTACTAAAACTGCTTTAAAGGATAATGTGCTGCTTGAAGTCCAAGGACTTCCTGATGTGCCATCTGCTTTTAATGTATTAATAAAAACAAAACCAGAACTTTTAGAGAATTCAGGAATTATATTCATATTACCTGCTATCATTGGTAAAGGAGCCCAATAATATGTTGAGCTTAAAGTTTCATAATGTACATAAAATAAAATTACATCATTTGCATCGAAACCTGTTATTCCTGAATAGGATTTAAAAGTATCACCAGTATTGAAAGTTAATGTAAAATTAAAAGTTCGAGCATCTGGTCCAGATGGTCCAGCAGGACCTGTTTGTCCCATTGGTCCTTGAGCACCTTCTTTACCTTCTTTTGTACAGCTGAATGTTGTTGAAATACTTGCCATTAATACAAGTATTAAAGTTTTTTTAAAAGTTTTCATATCTATTAAATTTTAAAGTTGGTGGTAAAGATATAAATTAAATTCATAAAAAGACCAATTGGTCTTTAATTTTTTCTACTAATTGTGTGACCTTTCCATTTATAAAAGGATTTAGTCATTTCATGAAACAAGCGGTAGATATAGAACTTTTAAATAAAGTTGCTCAGAGGGTTAAAGACCTTAGAGAGCAAAGAAATATTACGCAAGAAGTTTTTTATAATGACACTGGAATAAACATTGGGAGAATAGAACGCTCTAAAAGAAACTTCTCTATTTCTACCATGAAAAGAATTTGTGAATACCTTGATATTTCCCTTGAAGAGTTTTTTTCGGAAGGGTTTTGAGTCTATAGAGTTCTACATCATTAATAAGTGTTGATAATTATTAATAGTTAAATTTCATAATAAATATAGCTTTTGTGAATGATTAAGAAAATTAATAATTTCCAATTTTATTTGCATCCCATATAGTTTGCTCTTTTGTTCCTTTGTATTTGAATGTTTTATCGGTAAGTCCAATTATAATGTATTCATCAACTGTTTTTCCAAAATCGAAAATAAATTTAAGTCTGTTTTCAGTTAATTCCCAATTTCCAAATAATGTTTTTCCATTATCGAATATGAGTAATATAGTGCCATTATTATAAATAGTGAATGTTGAATTTTGGTCTTTCCATTTACCAATTAAATGATCTTTATTAATGTCTTGTTGGGGAACAACTATATTTTCAAAACTTATATTTAATTCTTTTGAACATAAGTCACCGAGATTTCCAAGCATATTTTTAAGCTCATACTCTGCAAACGCACTTAATTGGTCAGGAGTATATTTAGCTGTTATTTTTGACATTAAACAACCAGTAAAATTGTCTATTTCAGATTGCTTTAACTGACCTTTTAATGAATTAGAAAAAAGTTGATTTAATCCATTATATGCCTCTTGTTTCTTTGATGCAGTCCAATCGTTAATAGTTGCTTCCTCTTTTACGATAGCAACAACTTCTATAGAAACCGTTACCGATTCATAAGAAGAGGGGTTTCTTAGCCCTAAATAATATGAACCTTCCAATAAATTAGTAATTTTTTTAACGCTTTGGGTTGCACTGATTTCACTCAGATCTGAAAATCTTTTTACTAAATCGTCATTTTTTGAAAGAAATGCAGATTTAGAATCAGGAGTTATAAGTAAAACATCAACTTTACCATTACCAGGAGGTACTTTTAACTCTTTTGCAACAGTTGAACCTAAAGGGCCTGTTGAAGCATAAGCTGCAACTTGAATAGCTAAATTAAGTGTAGAACTACCACTCGAACCAGCAATTGTTGAAAAACTATAATACCACTCAACTGTATTTTTTGGTAATTCGATATGTTCAGTAACTCGAGAGATGCCACCAATTAGTGAATTTCCACCAGAATTCAATACTTTTGTGGTTTTAATTAATTTTACAGTTTTATATGTTTGAGAAAATAATGTAAAAGAGACTAAAATTAATGATAATGTAAATATTTTTCTCATAATATTTTATTTATAAATTAACGCTAATGGGGGTATATGTAATACCTTTTGGTTGCTCATATTTTTTCAAAAATATAAAAAATGGCTTACAAATCAAGAAAAAACTTTTAAACGCAAATTATAGGAAGGCGAAATTTAAAATAAATTCCTTTACACAGAAAGTATTAACCTCTCTAAAAACTTACTGTCAGAGCTAAAGTTTGTAGTTTTCTAAAGTATTTCTTCTCATAGAAACAGGTAGGATATGAAAATCGTATATTTTCGTATCGTACCGTATAAAAACTCACTAATAACTCGTTGAAAACAATATTGAAAAGTTGTTAAGTCATTTAGTATGAATGTTTTTTTTTAGTTTAAAATTTAGTGGATAATTATTAGGTTGTGATTAATCAATACTGCTGATAATCAGTATGTTTGTTGTGTAATATTAAAAAAATAGAAAATGAAAGAAAAAGAAGAACAAGTACAAAAAGGTAGAATTCGCTTAACAGTTCGTGTAAAAGATATTAATTTATGTGATATTTCGGGATTAGCCTTATATATCTACATTGATGATGAGTTTTATGGCGACATAGATATAGAAAGAGATTTAAGCGTGTATGATCCCCAACCTAATGTTTTTAATCATGAAATCGATGTTGTTAATGACTGTAAGATAAAGTTAATTGCTAAAGCAACTAATTTCACTTCTAAAGATTTGTATTTAGGAGTAGTTAATATTTAATAGCCTAAAAACTAACCGTCAACGCTAGGGCTTGCAATTCTCTAAGGTACTCTCGTTTATCAAATTTAGGAGCGTAAACATAACCATCAATAGTAATTACTCTGTTTCTGTGTTCATCCACCATAGAATAGCTTACAAATGGACCGCCCATAAAATCACCCTGAACATGCCATAAACCTCGTAATTCTTTGGCATAATTTCCTTTAAGGTTAATTTCTCTTTCTTTGGGGATGTATTCTTCATACGTAGTCATGTAAGAACCTTCGGCACCTCCCGGAATGTATTTTTTGGTAATGGCATTTCTTTTTGCAGTAAGCTGATGTACATTAAAGATACTGTCATTATCGTAAGGATACGTATAAATAATAAACCCCTGACTAATAGGATGCTCCCCCATAGAATACTCTTTTCTGAGCCATATAAAGTTGGTGTCTTCTTTTGCTATGTAAAACAAATCATCTATGTGCATAGAGAGTTTTAATTTCTCTTCTAATTCCTTGGCAAGCTTACTGTTTTTATTGACTTTGTATTTTTTCTGAAGTCGTTGGGTTTCTTTTTCATTAAAGTAATCCAACAGGTTTTGGGAGTTTTTCTCAATTATTTCAGCAGCATTTTTATCGTTTTTTGCTACTATGGTGGCAACCAACTGCCCTTCCGACCAAACATTTTCTTTTATAGAAATAGCCGGTTTTTCTTGAGCATTTATTTCTACCATTATAATGTTTCTGTTGGTTTGTAAAATTCTGGCAAAAGACCTGTGGGGTACATGAATAATGTCAAAAATAGCTTCTTGTTGAGGTAAGCCGACTTGTGTTTGCATAAACGTTTGTCTGATAGCTTCTCCAGATTGATTACTCCAATAGCCTGTATCTATTACCACTAAAAGTTCGCCTGATTTTCCTGACATACTAGGCAAGATGCGCTCGTTGGTTTCATCACAAGCATAAAATAAGGTTGAAAAAGAAACTAAGAAAAATAATAAGAATTTGTTGTTCATCATGGTTTTTAGCTTTTTATCCTACTTTTCTGATTCTAATTTTAGTACCTAGTTTTAGATTGCTGTGGTCTATATCTTTATTTAATTCTTGAATTTGTTCTAAAGTAACATCATCGTATCGGTTGGCAATATCCCACAAATTATCTCCTTCTTTTACAGTGTAATATTCATATTTGCCATCATAACTGTGTAGTTTTTCTTGTTGAATTTTTTGTTTGCTTTTATTTTGGGCAGCATAACTTGCTTTAGGATAAAGCTTAAGTTTTTGCCCAACATTTAACCTGTCACTGTATAAGTTGTTCCACTCTTTTATCTGGCTAACTCTGCAATGATATTTAGAAGCAATTTTACCTAAAAAATCACCGCTTCTAACCGTATAAATTATTTCGTTGCCTCCTTTGTTTTCAGTAATATCAGTAGTATTATTTTGTGCAGCAGCAATACTATCTTTAATATCTTGTTGCGTTTTTAGTGCATAGATGGTTTTTTCATTCATTAAAAAAGTACCAATTTTATCGGCAGGTAAACAAAGTGTATTGGCTCCTTTTGTGTTAGGTATAAAGTTTTGTTTGTACGAAGGGTTTAAGTAAGCAATGTACTCAACAGGCAGCTCTAAAAATGTAGAAAGCTGCTCAAAAGAAAGGTGTTGTTTTACATTAACAGTGTCTACTTTCATACAAGATATGTCTGGTTCTATTGGGAAAATATTGTGTTCAGCAGCATAGCTCATTACATAATTTACAGCAATAAAAGCAGGAACATAACCTTGCGTTTCTCTTGGTAAGAAAGGACGAATTTCCCAATAAGTTCTTTTACCTCCCGATCTTCTTATAGCTTTGTTTACATTTCCCGGTCCGGAATTATAAGCGGCTAATACTAAATCCCAATCGTGATACATATCGTGCAGGTGTTTTAAATATCGGCAAGCAGCATCGGTAGATTTATATACATCGCTTCTTTCATCATAATAAGAGGTTACGTTTAAATCGAACATTTTTCCGGTAGCGTACATAAATTGCCATAAACCTGTTGCTCCTACTCGAGATTTTGCTTTTGGGTTAAGAGCAGACTCAACAACAGGAAGGTATTTTAACTCTAATGGTAAGTTATATTTATCTAAATGTTCTTCAAAAATTGGGAAATAGACAGGAGCTAGCCCCAACATTCTACCCGTAGTTTTTTTTCTTCGCTTAGCGTATAAATTTACATAAGCTTTTACAATATCATTGTAAACTAATGAGAAGGGTGAGTTTGCATTAAGCTTTTTAAATCTTGTTACATAGATAATGCTATCAAAAACAGGAACAGAGTCCGGGTTATAGTTTTTAATCTTATGTACATTGTCGTTAAATCCTAAGCTTTCAAAATATCCCGACATCATCATACTGTCAATTTTTAGTAATACAGGGTCGTCAGGCAAGATTTCAAAAGTGTTTTCTTCTTCTTTATTTTTATTTGTTTTATCTTGAGCTATAGCCGAAGAAATAAATAATAAAAGAGTGAATATGTATAAAAAGTATTTCATGTGTTTTTAATAATATAGATATTTTTTGTTCCCAACAAGCTCGTGTTGGTAATGAACGAAAAAAATTAATTTTTGTTTTGTAGCAGTTGGTGCGAAAAAGCTAATAATGCTGTTTCGTTAAAACTTTTAGCTGTAAGTTGGAAGCCATAAGGTAACCCATTTGAATGGTTATTTAAGGGTAATGATATTGATGGTAAGCCGGTTAAGTTGGCATGAACAGTATAAATATCTTCTAAATACATTTTTATAGGGTCGTCAATTTGTTTGCCTAAATCGAATGGGGTATGTGGTGAAGTCGGTGAAAGAATAAAATCATAATCAGATAAAATCTCTTCGGTTTTGTTTTTTAATATTCTTCTTACTTTTTGGGCTTTGGTGTAATAAGCATCATAAAAACCTGAACTTAACACATACGTCCCTAGCATTATCCTTCTTTTAACTTCATCACCAAAACCTTCTGAGCGAGATTTTAAGTAAGTAGATTCTAAGTCAACAGCATTAGGGCTTCTGTATCCAAAATGAACACCATCATATCGTGCTAAGTTGGATGAAGCTTCGGCAGTAGTTAAAACATAATAAGTAGGAACTAAATAATCCAAGTAAGGAAAATCTGTAGCTTCAACAGTATGTCCGGTTGCTCTTAGCTCTTCAACAAAAGCCATAAATTTGGCTTTAATTTCGGTGTCTAAACCATCGTTTTCTATGCAGCTGTTGAAATAAGTTATTTTATATGCTTTTTTATCATTAAGATGATTGGAGTATTGAGGTACCTCTTGTGCAGAGCAAGTACTATCCATTTTGTCGGCTCCTGATATTACTTCCATTACCAAAGCTGCATCTGCAACATTGTTGGTAAAAGGACCAATTTGATCGAAAGAGGAAGCATACGCTATTAATCCATTTCTAGAAACTCTCCCGTAAGTAGGTTTTAATCCTACAATATCGCAAAAAGAAGCGGGTTGACGAATAGAACCTCCTGTATCAGAACCTAAGGCTACTAAACATAAGTTGGCTTTTACCGCAACAGCAGAACCTCCTGATGAACCTCCGGGAACTTTTGAATTATCTATAGGATTAAGCACATTGCCAAAAGCAGAATTTTCGTTAGAGCTACCCATGGCAAACTCATCACAATTCGTTCGTCCAATAATAATGGCATCTTCAGCTAATAATCTTTCTACAACAGTAGCACTAAAAAGTGATTCAAAGTTGCCTAATATTTTTGACGAAGCAGAAACTTTATGGTCTTTGTAGCAAATATTATCTTTAATGGCGATAACCATTCCTGCTAATTTTCCGGCTTTGTTTTGAGTTATTTTTGCATCAATTTCTTGAGCTTTTTGCATAGCTTCATCAGCAAAAACCTCTAAAAAAGCATTAAGGTGTTTGTTTTCTTCAATACGATGAAGATAAGCATTAACAATTTCCTGACAAGTAGTTTGTTGAGTTTTTAAATCTTGTTGAATAGCCTCAAAAGAGGAATAAATTTTCTCCATAGCAGTCTTTTTCGGACTCCACCTCTTAAATAGTATATTGAGGAAGATTTTTAGTTATCAGAAGAATTTATTTCTTTTTTATCTTTTTTGTCCTGAGAATCTTTTTCACCCTCTTTCATTCCGTCTTTAAATTCTTTAATACCGGAACCTACACCTCTCATCAATTGAGGAATTTTTTTTGCACCAAATAAAAGAACTACCACTATGGCAATAATTATTATTTCTTGTGTGCCTAAAAATGCTAATACTGAATTCATTATTTATATTTTTAACCTTGTTTAGAGGTGTTTTTAATAGCGTCCAAAGGTACGAAAGATTTTGATACATCATTCTGTAAGAGATATTATTTTAACGAATAAAATCTTTATGGAAGTAGATTACAAGAAAACATAAAATAATAGCATAAAAAAACACTTTTTTATATCATAATACTATCGTATATTCGCAACCCGAAAAAACTTAAAAAATTAATATGGCAGTAATAGGAAAAATCAGAGAAAAGTCATCACTACTTTTAATCATTATTGGAGTAGCTATGATGGCATTTATTTTAGGAGATATGCTTCAGTCAGGGCAATCTTTTTTTAGCTCTAGCAATACAAATGTTGGAGAGATAGGTGATGTTGAAATTTCAGCTAGAGATTTTGATAGAAAATTAAATGAGTTTATCGCTCAATATGAAATGAATAATGGTCCGGCAGATGCTCAAGTTAGAGAATCTATTAAAGAACAAGTGTGGAATGATATTATTCGTGAAGAATTGTTGGTAAAACAATATCAAATTCTTGGTTTAGATGTTAGTCCAAGAGAATTGGATGATATGATTACAGGGCCAAATCCTCATCCTCAAATTAAACAATCGTTTACCAATCCGGAAACTAATGTTTTTGATCCTAATCAGGTAATTAACTTTTTAAAAGGGCTAGACAACATGCCTGCCGATAGAAAAAATCAGTGGTTAATGTTTGAAGATGGATTAATTCAGGAAAGAATGTCTTCAAAGTACAATACACTTATTACTAAAGGGATGTTTGCTACAACGGTAATGATTAAAAATGCTTACAAAGAAGAAAATGAAAAGAGAGCAATTAAGTATGTAGTAAAAAGGTTTAATGCAATTCCTGATAGTTCGGTAACGGTTACGGATGCTGAAATAAAAGCTTATTACGAAGAACATAAGCATGAGTTTAAACAAGAATCATCTCGTTCTTTAGAGTTTGTAAAGTTTGTTGTAGAGCCTTCTGAAGAAGATAGAGAAGCTGTAATGGCTCAGCTTAAAGATATTGCAAAAGATTTTAAAACTGCCGAAAGTGACTCTGCTTTTGTTGTATTTAATTCAGACTTGCCTTTAAGCGAAAGATATTTCAATCAAAACGATTTTCCTTATAACATAGATTCTTCTTTCTTTTTTGCTGAAGTAGGAGAAATGTTTGGTCCATACGAAGAAAACAACACTTTTGCGGTTGTTAAAATTTCTGATATTAAGATGATGCCTGATTCGGTAAAAGCCAGACATATTTTGGTAAATGCAACTCAACCGGGAGATTCTACAGGGTACAAAAAATTAGATTCATTAAAAACGGTAATTAAAAATGGGGGTGACTTTGCTACTCTTGCTCAAGAACATTCTGATGATGTTGGTTCTGCTGTAGAAGGTGGTGATTTAGGTTGGTTTACTGAGGGAACAATGGTTAAACCATTTAATGATGCTTGTTTTAACGGAAATAAAGGAGATTTGGTAATTGTTCAATCTCAATTTGGGTTTCATTTAATTGAAATTTTAGATCAAGGCGAAAAAGTTAAAAAAGTTCAGTTAGCTAAAGTAGCATTAAACATTGCTCCAAGTAGTGAAACTTACGATAAAATATTTGCTGAAGTAAGCACATTTTATTCAGAAAATAATACCTCAGAAGCCTTTGAAGCAACATTGTCTAAAGAAGATGCTAAGTATAAAAAGTTAGAAGCAAATGACATTAAAGTCGGTGACAAGACTATTGCAGGTGTTGGTAGTGCGAGAGAATTAGTAAGATGGGCGTATAAAAGTGATAAAGGAGCCATTAGTGAGCCTATGCAATTTGATAACACTTTTGTTGTTGCACATTTAGCTGAGGTTAAAGAAGACGGTGTAGCTCCATTGGAGCAAATTGCTGAAGAAATGGAAATAGCTGCAAAACAGAAGAAGAAAGGTGAGCAAATAAGCAAAGAAATGGAAGGGGAGACGGATATGCAAAAATTAGCTGAAAAAATAGGTGTGCCTTTGAGCACAAATTCAGCCATAAACTTTGCTTCTTATTCAGTTCCTGGGATTGGTCAAGAACCAAGAGTAATTGGTGTAACGGCAGCACTTAATAAAGGCGAAATTTCTAAAAAACCGGTAATTGGCGGTACAGGCGTATTTATGATATTGGTTGAAGAAGTTACTCCAGCCCCTGAAACAGCTGATTATACCAATATTAAGCAACAACTAAACAGTAGATATGCCTCAGTAGCTTCGGGTTCGTTAGAAGCTCTAAAAGATAAATACGGAGTAGTTGATTTAAGATACAAATTCTATTAAAAAATATATACCTATCTATATTTAAAGAGCCAAACAATTTTGTTTGGCTCTTTTTGTTTTTAGTTAAGTAATTTCCATTGTCTATAATCAGTTTAAGAAGGGTTTTAGTTTGTCGAAAAGTTACTTTTCAATGAACAATACAAGTCGCTTAAAAGTATTGCATGGGCTTTTCTTTTCTTATTTTATAATGTCTTGTGTTTTATCTTTATTATTAATCTCAGTTGTTTGGAGTAAAGAAGCTGCTGGATTTCCCTTAGCAAATATTTTTCAATGAGAATTTATATCTAATACATTTTAAATTTTTGTCTTCTCATTCTTCCCGTTAAAAAACAGAAAGTAAAGATCAAAAAAAAACCGTCTTTAAAAAGACGGTTTTTTATCTATTTTATAAAAGGTTAATTAATATAACCATTTTTCCATCATTTCAGAATAAACACCCTCAGTTATTACATGGTATAATAAATACAATGCAAATAATACAAAAGGAACAATAATGGTATTTTTTAATGCTTTTACTTCGTGTTTTAAGTGCATATAATAAGCAACAATATAATATGCTTTAGCAATAGTTAAAACAATGAAAGTCATTTTAACTGCTCCCCAAGAAATACCTATGTTTTTCCATATTAAACCTAGAGTAACCTCTACAGTAGTGATAGCTAAAAGCACCCAAAACATATTCCATATTACTCTTCTAGCTTTTTTACCCTCTTCTTCAGAGTGATGAACAGCATATTTATATGGTTCTGGTGTATGATGATCGTGTGAATGTTCCATATCTATTAAGTTTTAAATGTGTTTGATGTAATTATATTAAGTAGAAGAATGTGAATACGAATACCCATACTAAATCTACAAAGTGCCAGTATAAACCTACTTTTTCTACCATTTCATAATGACCTCTTTTTTGGTAGGTACCCATTATTACATTAACAAATACAATAAAGTTTATAACAACACCACTAAATACGTGAGTACCATGGAAACCAGTAATGAAGAAGAAGAAATCTCCGAATAATGGATGACCATACTCATTGTGTGTTAAGTTAGCACCGTGAATTTCTTTTCCATTAGTTACAAATTCATTCATTTGAGCTCCGGTAACTGTAATATAATCTGCACCATCTTTCCATGGTAATAATAACATTTGTCTTGATTCGTCTGTCCAACGAGCAATAATTCCTTTGGTAGATTCAATAGTTCCATCAGGAAGTGTAAAATAACCTTTACCCAACTCAACAGCTCCTAATTCTGTACCGTGAATAAAGTGATACCATTCCCATGCTTGAGAACCTAAGAATATTGCACCACCAATTAGGGTTAATCCTAACCATAGTGTAACTCCTTTTTTATCCATTCTATGACCAGCTTCTACAGCTAATACCATGGTTACGGAACTCATGATAAGGATGAATGTCATCAATGCAACGTAAAGCAGTGGATGGTTTCCATGCATAAAAGGAAAATGTGTAAATACATTTTCGGCAGATGGCCATATACTTGAATAATAGTGACGGTAAAATCCATAAGCGGATAAGAAACCTGTAAAGGTTAATGCATCCGAAATAAGGAAAAACCACATCATTAATTTTCCATAACTTGCACCATAAGGAGAAACATTATTTCCTCCCCAAGCAGCTTTACTATCCATTACTGTTGAATTTGACATATTTGTTATTATTTATGCTATAAATATTAAAAATAAATAAAGATATACCCACAAGGCAGTTAGAAAGTGCCAATACGTAGAACTTAATTGAACACCTAATAAATTTTCTGCGTTATATTTTTCTTTTATTGATTTAAAATTAACTACTAAAAGACTAATTAAACCTCCCAATAAATGAAGTAAGTGTAAAGCTGTTAACGCATAAAAATACGAACCTGCTGCACTGCTTTCACTTCCTGCCCAAACAACACCGTTTTTATATAAATCTGTCCATGCTAAATATTGTGTTACTGTAAAAAGTAATCCTAATAGTAATGTTGCTAAAATAAATAGTTTAGCTTTAGCTAATTGATTGCTCTTTAAACTTCGTTCTCCCAAATAAAATGTAAGACTACTTAATAAAATGAAAATTGTGCTTATTGCAAAAGCAGAAGGAATTTGTATGGTTTCCCAAACAGCTGTTCCTTTACTAACAATTACAGCACTAGTAAGTCCGGCAAAGAACATCACAATACTCATTAAGCCAATCCACAACAAAGGCTTAGCAGTCTTTTGCTTAATTTCTTTTTTGTAATCGTTATTTTCCAATGTTATACTAGTCATTTAACCGTTAATTAAGTATAAATTAATGTCCTCCATCTTTTTCATTTGGTCCTAATGGCACCACTTGAGAAATAAAATCTTCTCCGGAAACATATTCACCATTTTCATCAACTTTACTGTAATCGTAAGCCCATCTATGTACTTCAGGAATTTCACCCGGCCAGTTTCCGTGAATATGTTCAACAGGAGCAGTCCATTCTAAGCTATTTGCTCTCCATGGGTTTTGAGAAGATCTAGGACCTCTTAAAGCACTATAGAAGAAGTTGAATACAAATAATAATTGTGCAAAAGCAGCAACTATGGCAAACCAAGTTACTAATTCATTAATATCAATCATATTATCAAATAGAGGGAATTCAGAATTAGTGTAATATCTTCTTGGCACACCGGCAAGACCTAAGAAGTGCATTGGGAAGAAAACACCGTAAGCACACACAATGGTTATCCAAAAATGAAAAAATCCAATAGTGTTGTTCATCATTCTACCAAACATCTTAGGGAACCAATGGTAAACTCCGGCAAACATCCCAAATATTGCAGATAGTCCCATAACAATATGGAAGTGGCCTACTACAAAGTAAGTGTCATGTATATTAATATCTAAAGCAGAATCTCCTAAAATTAAACCGGTAACTCCACCAGAAATAAATGTTGATACTAGTCCAATACTAAAGAGCATTGCAGGAGAAAAAATAATATTTCCTTTCCATAAAGTAGTTATGTAATTAAATACTTTAACTGCTGAAGGAATTGCGATAAGTAACGTTGTGAATGTAAATACTGCTCCTAAGAATGGATTCATACCTGTAACAAACATGTGGTGGCCCCAAACAATTACAGATAAGAACGCAATTGCTAAAATTGAAGTTACCATTGCTCTATATCCAAAAATTGGTTTTCTAGACATGGTAGAAACTATTTCTGAAGTAATACCTAATGCTGGAAGCAGTACAATATATACCTCAGGGTGACCTAAGAACCAGAATAAGTGCTCAAATAAAATTGGGCTACCACCTGAGTGTTCTAATACCTGACCACCAATGTAAATATCTGATAAGTAAAAACTTGTTCCAAAACTTCTGTCAAAAATTAATAATAACGCTGCTGAAAGAAGAACAGGGAATGAAAGAACACCTAAAATAGCTGTAACTAAGAAAGCCCAAATGGTAAGTGGCAATCTTGTCATGGTCATACCTTTTGTTCTTAAATTTAAGATAGTAACAATATAATTCAAACTACCTAATAACGAACTTGCGATAAATATAGCCATAGCAACTAACCAAAGTGTCATTCCTAAACCTGAACCCGGTATTGCTTGAGGCAATGCACTTAAAGGAGGGTAAATCGTCCAGCCTGCTGATGCAGAGCCACCTTCTACACCAAGTGAAATTAACATAATAATAGTTGATACAAAGAAAAACCAATAAGACAACATGTTAAGAAAACCTGAAGCCATATCTCTTGCTCCAATTTGTAATGGAATAAGTAAGTTACTGAAAGTTCCACTTAAACCTGCTGTTAAAAGAAAGAATACCATTATAGTTCCATGCATGGTAACTAAAGCTAAGTATTTATCAGGTGCCATAACTCCGTTTTCAGCCCAACTTCCTAAGAAAAAATCTATGGCCCAAAAACTTTCTCCGGGAAAACCCAATTGCAATCTAAACAAAGTTGACATTACCATTCCTATGAATCCCATAAGAAATCCGGTAATTAAAAACTGTTTAGAAATCATCTTATGATCTTGACTAAAGATGTATTTAAATAAAAAATCTTGTTCTTCGTGATGATGATGTGTTGCACTCATATAATTTATGTATTATTATAATGTCTTAAAATTAAATCTTTACTTTTTACTTATTATAGAATTTTAATTTTCGGCAAACTGTTTTTGTTCAGCTAACCATTTTTCATAATCTTCTTTGCTCTCAACTATTATATCCATTTGCATATTGTAGTGAGCAGCACCACAAATTTTATTACATAATAAAATGTAGTTAAAATCTTCGTTGTTAGTAATTTTTTTCATATCCTCAGTAGTTATAGTAGGAACAAAGTTAAATTGAGTTTTAACTCCTGGAACACAGTTCATTTGAGCTCTAAAGTGAGGCATGTAAGCACTATGAATCACATCAATTGATCTAAACACAAATTGTACAGGAACTCCAACAGGAAGATGAATTTCTCCTCTAACAATTTTGTCATCTTTTGAGTTGTCATCTTTAATATCAATGCCCATTGCATTTACACCTTCAATAAATTCAACTCCTGCACGACCCAATTTTCCATCAGCCCCGGCATATCTTGCATTCCAAGAAAATTGTTGAGCTTGTACTTCAATAAGTACATGTTCTTTTTCACTATCAACAGGAGTCATAATTTCATTCCAACTGCTTAGTCCAAATAAAATTAAAACGGTTAATGCAATAGAAGGAATAATTGTCCATATTAACTCTAATTTATTAGAGTGAGAAAAGAAAACGGCTTTTCTATTAGAGTTGTAAGCGTATTTATAAGCAAACCAAAATAAAAAAATATGGGTAATTACAAATACAGGAATAATAAAAGCATACGTAATGTTTAATAACCTGTCAGTTACAACCCCGTGTTCAGAAGCAGATACAGGAAGCATTAAATCACCCCATTTCCAAACTTGCCAAGCAAAAAATGCAAAATAAGCAACTAAAAAAACAAGCATTAACAATGCTTGAGTCTTGTTTTGTTTTTTAGTAACTTCATAAATTACTTTACCTTTGTTTATTGCCCAAAGTTCTGCTATTTTAAGTGTTTGAACAGCAGATATTACAATTAATAAAACTGCAACTATTGCTACTAAAGCTACCATACGTTTTTGTTAGATTGATGTAAAAAATTAATTTCTTTTAATTTTAGATGAGTAATATCATATATAGGTTATGATTATACGCATAAAAAATTATCGCCAAAAATACAATAGATATTTATTATTCAAAACAAATTTCAAAAAATAATACAATAAATTTCTTCTTGAACATTTGTTTAGACTGATTCTAATTAATTTACAAAATTTTATAGGTTTAGAAAAATAGACTAAAAAATAATTGTGTATTTATGGAATAAAGTAATATATTTGCAAACTGTTTATTTTAACTGTTTGATAAATAACACCTAAGAAATGCGACAAGTACTACTGATTAGTATTTTACTACTATTGATACCCTCTTTTTTTCAGGCCCAAACTTGGAAAAGACAACGAACTGAATATGTTTTTGCTTTAGGGGCAACAAATTTTTTAGGAGATTTAGGTGGAGCAGATCAAATTGGAACTAATGGATTAAGAGATTTTGAACCAAGTGCAACTCGTTTTGGGGTTGGGCTAGGATATAGATATCAATTGGGAAGAGATTGGTATGTAAAAGGTAGTGGATATTATTTGAGGTTTAGTGGAGATGATGCTCTTACTAAAGAACCTTCAAGAGCTGCACGTCAATTAAATTTTAGATCTCATGTTGTAGAGCTTTCGGCTCAGTTAGAATATATGCTTATTAAGCAAAAATCTGGTCATTTGTACAAGTTAAGAGGAGTAAGAGGTAAAAGTTGGTTTAGATTCGAGGTTTATCTTTTTGGTGGTGTTGGTGGCATCTGGTTCGATCCTCAAGGGCAAGACCAAAGAGGAGATTGGCATAGGTTAAAACCATTACATACAGAAGGACAAGGATTGGAGGGGGGACCTAAACAATATAATGGATTTTCATTGGTTATTCCTTATGGAATTGGAATTAAACGTAACTTAGGTGGCTCTGCAAGAATGCGTAACTTTAGCCAATGGAGCATTAGTTTAGAATTAAGTATGAGAAAAACGTTTACAGATTATATTGATGATGTTAGTACTTATTATTATGGTACAGACCAAATAAGAGAGGCTTATGGAGATAAAGCTGCTTATTTTGCAGACCCATCAGGTAGGGTTACGGACCATACACTCTATGGAGATCTTCAACAAAGGGGAGATAAAAGCGACAATGATTCTTATATGATGGGTATGATTACTGTAAACTATAAAATAAGTAAGCGTAGAAGAAACCTTCCTAAATTCTAATTTTATACTATTTTCTGTAGATACGATAAGTATATAATATTTCATTGCTTATCTCGTTAGTTGAGCTGTTATGAAATTTGTAAAATTTTATTTATTTGTAGTCATCATAATTTTTTCATCGAAATTATTTTCCCAACACTCTGAACTAGGCTTAGGTGGTGGAATAGCATATTATGCTGGAGAACTTAATCCTGCTCCTAATATAATGAATAAATTACGCCCAACTTTTGGTGTTTTTTATAGAAAAAATTTAAGTTATAGATATTCGTTACGTTTTGGTGGTCATTATGCTAAGCTTGCTGCTGAAGATAAAGTTAAAACAAACGAGAACATTAATTTTTTTGAAACTAGAAATTATTCCTTCACGAGCACCTTGTTAGATGCTTATGGGGTAATTGAGTTTAATTTTTTCCCTTATCAGTTAAATAATGACATAACAGCTAAGGTTACACCATTTGTTTTTATTGGTGTAGCCGGATTTTATACCAATCCGGAAGTAGAAAATAATATGACTAACACATCTTATGGTACTTCAACAACAGCATTGGCAATACCATTTGGATTAGGTATAAAATCTAATTTTATTCAAAATTTGGGTCTGAATATAGAATGGACCTACAGAAAAACCTATTCAGATTTAGTGGATGGACTTGAAAGTCTTCATTTTAATGGCTATCAACTAAGTAATTCTCAAAATAATGATTGGTATGCTTTTGTGACAATTTCATTAAGTTATAAATTTTTAAGAAAAACAGACAAATGTTCCTTTCCTATTAATTAGTGATTGTTATATTTGCGTCTTGCTATTTTTAAGCATCCAATGGAAAATATTAATTTAGATAAAAATAACATCCCTCAACATATTGCAATTATAATGGATGGTAATGGTAGGTGGGCAAAGAACCACCGAAAGCCAAGAGTTTTTGGGCATAAAAAAGGTGTGGTTTCGGTAAAAAGTGTAGTTGAAGGTGCTGCTGAAATAGGAGTAAAACATTTAACATTATATGCTTTTTCTACCGAGAACTGGAAAAGACCTAAATTTGAAGTTACAGCTCTTATGCAACTTTTAGTAAATACCATTACTAATGAAATTAATGAATTGCATAAAAATAATATCAGACTTTCTGCTATTGGAAACCTTAATAATTTACCTACAGAATGTTATAACGAACTTATGCGAGCTGTAGAAAAAACTAAAGATAATAAAGGATTAAATTTAATTTTAGCATTAAGTTACAGTGCCAAATGGGAAATATCTGAAGCAGTTAAAAAAATTGCAGAAGATGTAGTTAATAAAAATATTGAAATTGATAATATAAATGAAGAGTTACTTACAAAATATTTAACTACTTGTAATGTACCCGATCCGGAATTGCTTATTAGAACTAGTGGAGAATGTAGAATAAGTAATTTTTTATTATGGCAAATTGCTTATTCAGAACTTTACTTTACCAATATTCTTTGGCCCGACTTTAGAAAAGAAAATTTATTTCAAGCCATTATGGATTACCAAAATAGAGAAAGAAGGTTTGGTCTTACCAGTGAACAATTAAATAATTAAACAAATACTCACCTACATTTTACTATGGTAAATAACATATTAATAAAACTTAATAAAGCTTCTATAAAAATTATTTTAGCTACGCTCTTGTTATTACCACTAGCTTTAAGTGCTCAATTTTCTTTCTCAAGTGAGTTAGATAAATTAAATTATGCTTCACCAAAAACCTACGAAATTGGTGGAATAACAGTTTCGGGAGCAGAATCTTTTAGTGGACAAGCCATTATTTCTTTATCGGGGTTTGTTGTAGGACAAGAAATTAAAGTGCCTGGAGATGCGGTTACTGGTGCAATTAAGAAACTTTGGGATCAAAATCTTTTTAGCGAGATTGAAGTGAAAGCTGTTAAAATTGAAGGCACTAAAATATTTTTAAATATTAACGTGAAAGAACTTCCCAGACTGTATAAGTTTAAATTTAAAGGTATTAAAAAAGGTAAACAAAAAGCATTAAGAGAAGAGATTTTACTTACAACAGGTATGGTGGTAAATGAAAATTTATTAATGAATACCAAAAACAAAATAAAATCTTATTTTGTTGCTAAAGGGTTTTTAAATACAGATGTTAAAATCACTCAAGAGGCTGATACTGCAAGGTTAAACAATGTAGTTTTAACTATAGAAATTGATAGAAATAAAAGAACCAAAATAAAAGACATTACCTTTTCCGGTAATGAAAATATGAAGTCGGGAAAGTTAAGAAGAAGCCTTAAAAATGTAAAAAGAAAACGATTTTATAATATTTTCACATTGTCAAAATTTGTTCCTAGTAAATACGAAGAAAGTAAACCTAATATTGTTCAAAAATATAATGAAAAAGGATATAGAGACGCTCGTATAGTTAGCGATTCTGTTTATAAAGTAAATGATAAATTAGTTGCGATTCATATTGAAGTAGAAGAGGGTAACAAATATTATTTTAGGGAAATTAAATGGGTAGGTAACAGTATCCATTCATCAAAAGAATTAGATAAAATTTTAGATATTCAAAAAGGAGAAGTTTATAACAAAAAAACGTTAGAAGCTAAGTTATATATGAACCAAAGTGGTAGAGACGTAAGTTCTTTATATATGGATAACGGCTATTTGTTTTTTCAAGTTAACCCGGTAGAAGTAAGAGTGGAAAATGATTCGATAGATTTAGAATTGAGAATTTATGAAGGAAAACAAGCTACGATTAATAAAATAACAGTTGTAGGTAATGAAAAAACTAAAGACCACGTAATTAGAAGAGAAATTAGAACTTCTCCCGGTCAATTGTTCAGTAGAGCAGATATTATCAGAACACAAAGAGAATTAGCACAATTAGGATACTTTAATCCCGAAACGTTAGATGTGAAACCGAAACCAAATCAGGAAGACGGTACGGTAGATATTGAATATGTTGTAGAAGAAAAACCATCCGATCAAATTGAGTTGTCAGGAGGTTGGGGAGCAGGAAGGGTTATTGGAACGTTAGGAGTTTCTTTTAACAACTTTTCTGCTAAAAACTTTTTTAAAGGAAGTGCTTGGAGACCTTTACCATCAGGAGATGGACAAAAACTAAGCTTAAGAGCTCAATCCAGTGGAACTGGCTATCAAAGCTACAGTTTATCGTTTATGGAACCATGGCTTGGAGGAAGAAAACCAAATTCATTAAGCGTTAGTTTAAATCATTCTAACTTTGGTTTTGGAAGTGGAGACTCTCGTTCTTTCATGAAAATGTACGGTATTTCCGTAGGTTTAGGAAGAAGATTAAAAGTGCCTGACGATTATTTTACTCTATATAATGAAGCAGCTTATCAATATTATGTACTTCAGAATTATGGTTCTATTTTTATTTTTTCTGATGGATTTGCAAATAATTTAAACTTCAGACATGTTTTATCTAGAAACTCTATTGACCAACCGATTTATCCTCGTTCTGGTTCCAGTGTTACCTTATCGTTAAAACATACCTTGCCTTATTCTTATTTCAGACCAGATGACACTGATTATTCATCTATGTCTATCCAAGAAAAAAACAAATATGTTGAGTTTCATCAGTGGACTTTCCAAACTTCCTGGTTTTCTAGATTGGCAGGAGAGAAACGCTCTTTAGTATTACATACTAAGTTTGGGTTTGGTTATTTAGGAGCATTTAATAAAAGTTTAGGAACATCACCATTTAACAGGTATTATTTAGGTGGAGATGGATTGACAGGCTTTAATTTGGATGGTAGAGAAATTATAGCATTAAGGGGTTATGGTAATGGAACGTTGTCGCCAACAACTGGAGCAACAACAGTAGTTAAATATACAGCAGAACTACGTTATCCATTCTCGTTGAACCCAAGCGCTACAATTTATGGCTTAGTTTTTGGAGAAGCAGGTAACTCATGGGCAACCTTTGGTAAATCGAACCCATTTGAAGTGAATAAATCTGCTGGAGTTGGTATTAGAATTTTTATGCCAATGTTTGGATTGTTAGGTCTTGATTGGGGATATAGATTTGATGATATTCCCGGAAGAACAGATCCGAATAGCAGAACAGAAATTCATTTTAGTATTGGAGGAAGCCTTAATGGTTGGTAAACTTTTATGTTAAACAATTAAAAAATTGAATTATGAAAACAGTATTAAAATCATTAGTAGCAATAGTATTATTAAGCAGTGCTTTCACACTTTCTGCTCAAAAAATAGGTTATGTAGATTCGGAATATGTTTTACAAAATATCCCTGAATATAAAGAAGCGCAAGAGGAATTAGATAAATTGTCTATAGAGTGGCAAAAACAATTAGAAAGAAGATATGCCGAAATAGATAAGCTGTATAAAAATTATCAGGCAGAGCAAATTTTGCTTACAGATGAAATGAAAACAAAGAGAGAAGAGGAAATTATTAAGAAAGAAAAAGAAGCCAAAGAATATCAAAAACAAAAATTTGGTGTTGATGGAGAACTTTTTAAGAAAAGACAGGAACTAGTTAAACCAATTCAAGATAAAATTTACAATGCTATAAATGATGTAGCAAGTATGGGCGGATACGATATCATCTTTGATAAATCAAGTGGTTTAACCATGTTATATACTAATCCTAAATTGAATAAAAGTGATGCGGTTTTAAAAAAATTAGGATATGACCCGGGTAAATAAGTCATTTTTAAATAATTTAATATAGTTTTGCATCCGTAAATAATTTTAATAATTAAAACCAAACAATAAACACAACTTTATGAAAACAATAAAAGCAATATTATTAGCAGCAGTAATTACAATGTCTTTTTCTGTATTTGCTCAAAAATCAGTTAAGATAGGTCATATTAATTCTAACGAATTATTAGCAGCTATGCCTGAAAGAGAAACTATTCAAAAAGATATAGAAGACTATGCAGCTCAATTAACAACTACTATGGATGCAATGAGAAAAGAGTATGAATCTAAAGTAGCAGATTTTCAAAGCAAGCAAGATGTAATGACGGATATTATTAGAGATAATAAAATTAAAGAAATTACTGATTTAGAAAAAAGGATTACTGAATTTCAAAAAACTGCTCAAGCAGATTTGCAAAAGAAAGAAGAGAAATTGTTACAACCAATAATTGACAAAGCTAAACAAGCTATTGATGATGTTGCTAAAGAAAACAATTATACTTACGTGTTAGATTCTAGTATGGGAGTAGTATTGTACTCTATTGAGTCTGATGATATTTTACCTTTAGTAAAAAAGAAATTAGGAATTAACTAAATATTAAAAAAAAACCTCCAAGCAATCTTGGAGGTTTTTTTATACTTTTAAAGTCTTAGTGTTTATCATTATCATTAAGACTTTTTTTGTTTGTAAACAGGAACAGCCGAGCAAGCTTCTCCAAACATAATACTTTTTGCCTGCTCTTGCAGTTTAAGTGTAAATTCAATAAATACATTATTAGGAATAGGTAATTTGCCACAACCTTTTAAAATGAGGTTTTTATCTGCATAAGTAGAAAAATCAAAGGCATTAAAAACATCAGTAAAAATAGCCGTTTCCAAAACAGAAAAATCACCTACAACGACTTTTTTGCTAATAGGAGCAAGTTTAGAAGCGATAAGCATATATGCCCATAATGGAACTATAGCATCTTCTTTAAAAAAAATAGCAACATACTTGTCTTTATAAACTTCCCAATTGGTTTGGCTAACTAGCTCTCTAAATGGCTTTTCTCTTAAAATAAGACCATTTTCCAAAAAATCGGTCATGTCAATTTTTACTCTTTCTCCTTTTGGATAGAGGTCTTCTATGTTTAATTGAATTAAACCGCTTTTTTCTACTCTGTTTAAAATTTCATTTTCCATACAGAACAAAATTACCGAAACAATTTTAAACTACAGTTTTTTCAAAGTTTTGGAAAATAGCCCAAAAAGGTGTTTTGTTTTTGTTAAATTTGTATCCATTTTTAAGATTAACCTAAAATAATTTAACATGACAACTACCGCAATAGCAGATAAATTTGGAATTAAAGATGCCCTTAATAAGTTGGGTGTAAAAGAAATTAACAACGGAACTTCAACGGGTTCTCATTCGTTCGGAAATGGTGAAGCAATAGCTTCTTATTCTCCAACAGATGGTCAATTAATTGGAAAAGTTACAACCACCACTAAAGAAGATTATGAAAAAGTGATGGAAGATGCAACTAGTGCGTTCAAAACTTTTAGAGCAATGCCTGCACCGCAGCGAGGAGAAATTGTTCGTCAGTTTGGAAATAAATTAAGAGAGTTGAAAGAACCTCTTGGCAAATTGGTTTCTTATGAAATGGGGAAATCCTTACAAGAAGGTTACGGAGAAGTACAAGAAATGATTGATATCTGCGATTTTGCAGTTGGATTATCAAGACAACTATATGGATTAACTATTGCTTCAGAAAGACCCGAACATGTAATGAGGGAACAATACCATCCATTAGGCGTGGTGGGAATTATTTCTGCTTTTAACTTTCCGGTAGCTGTTTGGAGTTGGAATACTGCTTTGGCATGGATTTGTGGAGATGTTTGTGTGTGGAAAGCTTCTGAAAAAGCTCCTTTATGCTCAATAGCATGCCAAAATATTATTGCCGAAATATTAAAAGAAAATAATTTACCTGAAGGAATTTCATGTATTATTAATGGAGATTATAAAGTAGGTGAATTGATGACCACTGATAAAAGAGTTGCGTTAGTTTCTGCAACAGGATCAACCAGAATGGGAAGAATTGTTGGAAAAACAGTTGCTGAACGGTTTGGAAAATCTTTATTAGAATTAGGTGGTAATAATGCCATTATAATTACTCCATCTGCAGATTTAAAAGTGGTTGTTCCGGGAGCAGTTTTTGGAGCCGTAGGAACTTGTGGACAAAGATGTACTTCAACAAGAAGATTAATAATTCACGAATCGGTTTATGACAAAGTAAGAGACGCTATTGTTGGAGCTTACAAGCAAATAAAAATTGGAAACCCGTTAGATGAAAACAATCACGTAGGACCACTTATTGATAAAGCTGCTGTAGAGATGTATTTGGCTGCTATTGAAAAAGCTAAAGCTGAAGGTGGAAATGTATTGGTTGACGGTGGTGTATTAGAGGGCGAAGGTTATGAAAGTGGTTGCTATGTAAAACCAGCTATTATTAAAGCTGAAAATCATTTTGAAATTGTTCAGGCAGAAACATTTGCTCCTATTTTATATTTAATGAAATACAGTGGAGATGTTGAAAATGCAATAGAAATACAAAACGATGTTGCTCAAGGATTATCCTCAGCTATTATGACTGAAAGCATGAAAGAAGCTCAGAAATTTCTTTCTTATGCAGGTTCAGACTGTGGAATTGCTAATGTAAATATTGGTACTTCAGGAGCAGAAATTGGCGGTGCCTTTGGTGGTGAAAAAGAAACCGGTGGCGGACGTGAATCAGGTTCCGATGCTTGGAAAATTTACATGAGAAGACAAACCAACACTATTAACTATTCAGATAGTTTGCCATTGGCACAAGGAATAAAGTTTGATTTGTAAAATCAATGATAAAAAACTAGAAAGCTCCAATTTATGTTGGAGCTTTTTTTATCTCAAATAATTAATCAACATCAAAACAAAGAAAATAATAAAAATAGTTTCCGCTATCCATTTCTTTTTTATTTCGATGAGTAAATTGCTTATTATTATGGATAAAGGAATACTTAGTAATGCAAAAAAATCGGCATTTATTGTTGCATTTTTTAAGAAAATGAAATGCTGTAAAACAATACCAAGAATCAGTAATAGAATTACACTTCTGTACTTTCTAACCCTTACAACACTTTTTTGTGTAGCAATAACAAAATGCCACAGAGCATAAAGAAAAACAAGCCCCATTACAATAAAAAATAGTAGTTGATTTAGACTCCAACTTTCATTTATGGGTGCTGAAATTTCAGTAGCAGTTTCGATAAAAAATATTTTATCTATAGAGAATTCATTAAAAATAAAATAATACGCCAACAGATAAACAAAAGGCACAAAAATTCCCATTAAAGAAACGACATACTCTTTCCAGTAAGGAGGCTTATAATACCTCATAATAAACCAAACTAACAACATTAAAAAGCCTATGGGTAAATATAAAATAGCTGCTAATCCCATAAAAAAACCTAGGTTAAAGGTTTTTAGCGTTTCTTTTCTTGTGTTATAAAGTTCATTAGATTGGTGTAGTATAAATAAAATAAACACCATAATTATTTGAGTTGGACTAAAAATGAGTGCAGCAGGAAATAATGTTTGTAATACAACATAAATAATAAAAGGAACATGAGTATTGTTGTTTACTAATTTGTATTGATTAACAATATAGTTTAAATAATAACCAATACCAATTGTAAAAATACACCACAAGATGTATCTTAGCCAAGTAGTTTTATTTATGCTATTAAAAAACTCGCTAAACCGAAATAAATTTACATCGACAGCAGTGGGTTCAGTGAAAAAAATGGGTAAGCCTAAAGCAATTGTTACTAGAACAACAATCACATTTACAAATGGTTGATTCGATTTGAATATTTTTAACACGAATAATTTTATTTACTGTATATATTTTGTTCTTTTATTAAAGATAAATTTATACATTTGTGCATCAAATTTAATATTATGACTGATTTTATTTACTGGTTAGGCGATTTCTTTTACACAATCTTTAAACCATTAATTTGGTTAGGAGAAACTCCATACTTTAATTTAAACGTAGCTTTTATTATTTTAGGCTTTGTAGGATTGTTCGTTTGGTTAAAAATGCAAGCAAAATTTAATAAAGAAGCTGAAGAAAAAGGTACTTTAAAATAATTTCCTCTCATTGTAATATCCTACTATTACTCAATAGTAGGGTAATTATTTTTTTCTAGTTTGTATTCTCTTCTTTTACAACTAAAGTAAGTACATCATCTTTGTTAGGTTAGCATTCCTCATTTTATTGAGCTAATAGCTTAAAGTTTTGCTGTGTTTTAGTAGAAGTAATTTTTAAAATAAATATTCCTTTTATATTTTCATTTATTGCTAACTGAAATTGATTTTGATTGTTGAATTGAGCAGTTTGAATTAATTTTCCTAGTAAATCATAAATTTCTATAGTTAATTTTTCCTCTACATTTTCAGAAGAGAAATGAAAATATTGATTCGCATAATAGCCTTTCCATGATTGGACAGCCATTTCTTTTACTCCTACAGTATAACCAATTTCTGTTTTCATTATTACAGGTAAATGATCTGACATATAATGTAATGCTTCAAGAACATTTTGAGGTACTGATGTGTTGCTTGGAGCTGCTAAAATAGATTGATTATAATGGTTGCCATCATTGCCTAAGGCATAATAGGAATTTGGTATATATTTAAAGTAATTGTGTCCACTTCTTACATCATCACTCACAAACATCCAATCAAATCTGTCGTCCATACCACCATTAGAACCACCATCAGGTAAGGTTGCAGTTCTTGGACTTTGTGTATGCACGTTAGCAAAAAAAGAATTGGCATGCCACAATCCAGGTGTATTTATTGGGTCGTATAAGTTTACACTTCCACCGTTCAATATAGTGTTGAAAGCTGCTTCATAATCACCATAAATATTCATGTCACCAGCAAAAATTATATTTTCTAATGTTGTAGCTTTATTATCTAAGTAATTTTTAAAAACTACTGCTTCTTGGTTTCGTTGCTGTTCGTTGCTCCATCCCTGACTAGCTTTTAAGTGTGCCATGTAGCAATGAATAAAAATAGTATCATCACCAGGTCCTAATCCCGGAGATTTATAAAATAATACATATTCACTAATGTTTCTTAATGAAGTAGGAATTTCGTACTGGCTGTAAAGTTCTAGTTTGTTAGAGTTATAAAAAAGCATATTGTCAGTATCCGGACCATCAAAATAAGTTGCACTTTGATAGTGAGAAATACCATCAACATTTAGGGCATCATTTAAAATAAGATTTATACCACTAAAAGAAGTAAGTTCTGTAATTAAAAAAATATCAGGTTGCACATGTTTTATTATAGGCTTAAGGGTGTCTGCTTTTGAAGCGTTTGACGCAGGATAATTTAGGATGTTATATGCCATTACTGTTAACGTATCTTGTGCAGTAATGAATAAAGAGCTAAATAGAAAAAATAAGGCAATAAAATATTTCATTAAAAAAGTTTGAGTAAGCGGTTAAATAGTGTAGAGATTACATCTCTTTAATTAAATACAAATATACAGGAAAGTGGTCACTAAACCCGCCAATATATTCTCCAAAAGAATAAGTTCTGTAAGGATATCCTTTAAATCTGCCTGTGTCTGATTTGAGGTAATTTTTGTTATAAACTACTGATTTATAATATTTCAATGAAGAGTAATCATCACCTAAAAGTGGCTCGGAAATGATAATTTGATCGAAAAGATTCCAAGCATCTTGGTAACCTAAGGTTCCAATTCCTTTCTTAAAGAAGTCTTCAAAAGGATTATAAAGTTTACCATTATTGGCTTCTTCTTTCGTGCCAACTGCTTTTAAATAACCTCTAACACTAACATCTACAGGGTCATCATTTAAATCACCCATATAAAACACTTTTGTATTAGGGTCAACTTGTTGTAATGAATCTATAATGGCTCTTGCTAATTGTGCAGCAGCAATTCTTTTTGGCTTACTTCTTTTTTCTCCTCCTCTACGTGATGGCCAGTGGGCAACAATTACATGAATTTTTTCACCATGTAACTCTCCTGAAACTAATAATTGACTACGTGTAAAAAAATTACTATCGGTTGGGATGCTTAGTGTATAACTTTTTGCACTTACATTTTTAAAATAGTTGGGGTTGTATAATAATCCAACATCAATTCCTCTTTTGTCGGGAGAATCGTAATGAACAATTTGGTAATTTCTGTTCTTAATGGCATCTTGTTTTATCAAATCTTCTAAAACAGATTTATTTTCAACTTCAGCAACCCCTAAAATAGCAGCTCCATCAGGAGTAACTTCTGTACCAAGTTCAGAAATAACCCGAGCCATGTTGCCTAGTTTTTCATAATATTTAGAAGTGTTCCAACGATTTTTTCCTTGTGGAGTAAATTCATCTTGCAAAATTAAAGTGGTATCGGGGTCAACAATTGTATCGAATAAATTTTCAAGATTATAAAAACCTATACAAGTTACAGCATAGTTTTTTTTATCGGTATTGTTTTGAGAAAAAGCTACTATCTGTAGGCTTATAATTAACCAAAGAGAAAGAATGATTTTTTTAGTCATAAAAATTGTTTTTTGCAAAATAAAGCATAATTCAACAATTATACCTTTTAGCTACTTTTTGATGACAATAAATTTAGGTTAATAAATCATTAAGTTACCAACAAATTGTTTCTCACTAATTAAATATTACTATTTTTGCCTCGCATTAATAAAAAGTGATCATCCTAGGGAGCAACCAAGTAAGACTTCTAACCGCTTTTTAAATTATTGATATATCATTATATATACATGAGTTTTTTTAGATATTCTATTGTTACGGCTAGCACCGTTTTTTTTCTGTTTTCAAACAACTTGTTAGGACAAATAGATACAACTAAAGTTGTAAATAATTCGAAAGATACAACTGATGCAGAAATTAGCAGGGTGGTACCAACTTTTACAACAACTTTAGATGCGTTGGAAGATGAAAATGCCGAAAACCAAGATGTTTCGGGTTTATTACAATCTTCACGAGACATTTTTAACTCTACTGCCGGATTTAATTTTGGTGTAGCTCGTTATAGAATTAGAGGTTATGATTCAGAAAATTTTGTGGTAACTATGAATGGTGTTACCTTAAACAACCCCGAAACAGGTAGAGCTATTTGGGCATTGTGGGGTGGATTAAACGACATTACCCGTTATCAAGAAACTAAAAATGGTATTTCTTCATCACCACTTACTTTTGGAGGTATTGGAGGATCTTCTAACATTAATGCTCGTCCAACTGCGGTAAGAAAAGGGACTAACATTTCTTATGCCCTTGCTAACAGAACTTACAGTCACAGAATTATGGCTACGCATTCAACTGGAATGATGGACAATGGAATGGCAGTAGCAGTTTCAGCTTCTGGCAGATATTCTGATGAGGGATATGTTGACGGTACTTTTTATAGTGGAGCAAGTTATTTTGTATCGATAGAAAAAAAATTAAACAATAAACATAGTTTAGGTTTTGTTGGTTTTGCAGCACCAACTGTTCAAGGTAGAAATAGCATTACTACTCAAGAAACTTACGATTTAACAGGTAATAATTTTTATAACTCTTATTGGGGGTATCAAGATGGAGAAAAAAGAAATTCTCGTGTAAGAAATACACACCAACCTCGATTAATATTAAACCATTATTTTGATATTAATGATAAGACCCAATTAATGTCTTCTGTTTATTACACTTTTGGTAGAAGTGGAAATACTAGATTAAATTGGCATGATGCTGCCGACCCTAGACCTGAATATTGGAAAAATCTACCAAGTGCTTATAGTGATCCGGGTGATGAATTATTATTTGCTCAACAAACTGCTTTATGGCAAGCACAAGACCCTACAACTACCCAATTAGATTGGGATCACTTTTATTTTGCTAACAGCAAAAATCTTTACACCTTAGATAATGTTGATGGAACAGGAACATCTTTAACAGGAAATAGATCTAAATATATTGTTGAAGAACAAAGACAAGATGTTTATGATTATGGATTTAATTCAACATTAACTCATAAATTAGCTGATAATTTAACGTTGTCGGGAGGAATTAAAGGTAGTATTTATAAAAGTAAAAACTTTAAAGTAATAGATGATTTATTAGGAGGAGATTTTTGGGTGGATGTGGATCAGTTTGCAGAAAGAGATTTTGCTGACCCAGATGCTGCTCAAACAGATTTAAATAATCCTAACAGAGCGGTTAGAGAGGGAGATAAGTTTGGGTACGATTACGATATTAACATTAATACCACTAATTTTTATGCTCAATTAGACGGAACTTCGGCTAAAATAGATTGGTTTTTTGGAGCTTCAACTACTTACACTTCTTTTTGGAGAACAGGAAATGTAAGAAATGGACTTTTTCCGGAAGATTCTTATGGTGATTCTGAAAAACAAAACTTTTTTAATTTTGGAACAAAAGCTGGATTAGTATACAAACTTACAGGAAGACATATGTTCAGTATTAATGGAGCTTATTTAACAAGAGCACCATTGGCAAGAAATTCATTCTTATCACCCAGAACCAGAGATGAAGTAGTAAGCGGACTTAAAAATGAACAAGTATTTTCCGGAGATTTTAACTACATTGTTCGTTATCCTAAAGTAAAAACAAGAGCAACAGTTTTTTATACAAGTATTCAAGATAAATTATGGTCAAGAAACTTTTATCACGATGAGTTAAACACTTTTGTAAACTATGTAATGACAGGTGTTGATCAACTTTTCGTTGGTGTTGAATTTGGTGGAGAAGTAAAAGTAACACCTACGATTACCGCTACAGGAACATTTGCTATGGGAGATTTTACTTATAACTCTAGACCAACAGCAACAGTTACTCAAGATAACTCAACAAAATTATTGGAAGAAAACAAAACTATTTATTTGAAAAACTATAAAATTGGAGAATCACCTCAAACAGTATCTTCAATTGGATTAAGATATCGTTCTCCAAAATATTGGTTTGTAGGAGCAGATTTTAACTATTTTGCAGATATTTATTTACAAGTAAACCCTGATAGACGTTCTGAATCTGCTGTTGACAATTTTGTAGATACAGACCCACAAGTGTCACAAATTTTAGATCAAACTAAATTAGATAATAACTATACATTAAACTTTTTTGCAGGAAAATCGTGGAAATTTGGCAATTACTTTCTTCGCGTAAACTTAAATGTTACTAATGTATTGGATAATAAAGACTTTCAAACAGGCGGATTTGAACAATTAAGATATACTACAACCAATATAGATAAATTTCCTCCAATGATTGGATACATGATGGGAAGAACCTATTTTGCAATGGTATCATTCTCATTTTAAAAATATTAATTAATTTTATACTAACAATAATATACTATGACAATTACTAAAAAAATAACAGGATTACTATTATTAGCTGGAATTTCGCTTTTCTCAGTTAGCTGTAAAAAAGATTTTGATACACCACCTATCAAAACCATTCCTGAAGGAAATAAAATTACTATTGCCGACTTAAAAGCAATGTATCAAGGTACTCCATTAAAAATAACCGATGAACTTTCGATGTTTGCAGTGGTAACTATGGATGAACAAAGTGGAAATATTTACAAGGAAGCCTATATTCAAGACGAAACAGGTGCTATTAATTTAAGATTGTTATCTTCCGGTGGTTTATATCAAGGAGATTCGGTTAGAGTATTTTTAAAAGGAACAATACTTTCTACTTATAACCAAATGATGCAGTTAGATTCTGTAGATGTAGATAATAACATTATAAAACAAGCTACTAAAAGAGATAGACAACCGGATGTATTTACTAGCATTGCTCAGATTACTACCGGGCAACAAGCTAAACTAATAAAATTGGAAAATGTTCAATTTGTTTCAAATGAGTTAGGAAATACGTATGCTGATGGTGTTAATTTAACTTCTCAAAGTAGAACGTTAGAAGACTCTTTAGGTAATACTATTATTGTTAGAACAAGTGGTTATGCTAATTTTGCAAATGATACTCTTCCCAATGGAAGTGGCTCATTAATAGTAATTGTTAGTCAGTTTAACAGTACGTTACAATTATTAATAAGAAATCCAAATGAAGTTGTTTTTAATAATCCAAGATTTGGAGCGGGAAATCCAGGAAATACGTTAACTAAAAACTTCCAAGACCAAAGTATAACTTCTGGAGGATGGACTACTCAATTGGTTATTGGAACATACAATTGGACAACAAGTGATGCCGGATCAACAGGTAATTTCTATGGAATGATGTCTAACTGGACAGGTAGTGGAAATGTAGCTTCTGAAGCATGGTTAATTTCACCTGCTATTGATTTAAGTGCCTCTACCAATGCTACTTTTGACTTTAGAAATGCTTCTAACTTTTCAGGTCCAAATATGGAAGTATTGGTTTCAACTAATTATGATGGAGTTAGTGCACCATCAACTGCAACATGGACGCAATTAGGAGCTAATCTTTCTACAGGTGGTTTTGCGTGGGTAAATGGAGGTCCGTTAAGTTTAAATTCTTACTTAACCAATGGTGTATATTTAGCTTTTAAATATACAGGAACGGCATCAAGTGGTAAAACTTGGGAAGTAGATGATATTATAGTAACATGGTAACTTTTTAAATAGATAAATTTTATTAACCCCTTAAAATTAATAGTTATGAAAAAAATCTTTACAATTTTAACAGCTGTTTGTATCGGAACAGTTAGTTTCGGACAAACCGTTTTTCAAAGTGACCTAAGCTCTTGGGCTAATGGAGACCCAACAGACTGGATGGGAAACACAACAAGCATAACTTCAGCTAATGTAGTTGAAAAGACAGGCTTAGCTACTTATGGAACCAGTATGGCTTCTTTAATTAATGCTACAACAACGCATAAAAGGTTTACTACTCAACCTGTAACTGTTGTTCCAGGAGAATCATACCTCGTAGAAATGTGGGTAGTAGCTCAAAACTCAGGAGAGTTAAGAACAAATTACTATGATGTAACTAATAGCGCTTATGGAACATACAATCCTTATATTGATGTTGCTGCTGCTTCAGCTGGTAACTTGGTGATGATTTCTCAAATAGTAACAGTTCCTGCTAGTTGTACAAGTGCTGAATTTATTCTATCACTTAGAAATACGGATGCTACAACTGCTCCAGCACCTTTTGAGATAGGAATTTTAGTTGATTCAGTTGCTATTACTGCAACAACTCCTCCAACTCCAACCATTAAAAAAATCTATGATATTCAGTTTACAACTAATGTAAATGGAGATTCTCCTGAAGTGGGTAATGTGGTTACTACTAAGGGTGTAATTACAGGAATTGTTAAAAATGGACCAGATAGACATGCTTTCTTTATTCAAGATAGTGCTGCTGCTTGGAATGGAATATATGTGTACGAAAGAAATGATTCTACTTTAGTGATTGGAGATAGTGTTGAAGTTACCGGTACTGTTGCCGAATACAATGGTTTAACAGAACTTTCTTTTGTATCAAATATCACTGTTTTAAACTCTGGAAATACCTTACCAACTCCTGTTGTAACTACTACAGGAAATGCCAATATGGAACAATGGGAAGGTGTTGTAATTCAGACTTTAAATGCCGAATGTACTAGTAATACTGTAGGTTTTGGAATGTGGGAAATTAATGACGGTTCGGGAACACTTTTAGCTGATGATGATATTTATTTTTACCATTTAACTGCTGTCGTTGGTTCTCACTATGATGTAACCGGTATAGGACATTATTCTTTCGGAGATTATAAAATCTTACCTAGAGATGCTAATGACATTAGTTTAGTAGTTGGTATAGATGAATTAAACGCAAGTAATGTTGCTGTTTATCCAAATCCTGCTAACAATCAAATTACTTTTCAATTAGAAAATAATGGTTTTGAAGTAATTGTAGCGGATATTACTGGTAAAATGGTTGCTACTGCGAATACAGTTGCTGATAAACTTACCTTGTCTTTAGAAAACTTAAACAACGGAATTTATTTTTATACTATTAAAAATAAAGATGTTGTTATTGCTACTAACAAATTTGTAGTGGTTAAATAACCAACTCAATTTACAATTAACGAATTGCGATAGTTCAATAAAAATCTTTTATTAAATATCGCAATTCGTTAATCATTAAAGCGGTGGCCCCCCAAACAATTTGTTTATTTACCACAAAACAAGGTACTTTTAGCTGTGCTCCACCAGAAAGTTTTACCATTTGTTGCTGAAAGGTGTTGGGATGAATAAGGGTTTGGACTTCAACTTCTACTACATCATAAACTTCACTAATTTGTAAGGTAAAAGTGGGAGAATAATCTATAAAACCTATAACGGGTGCAACCAAGAAATTGCTTACAGGAATAAATACATCGGTAAGTTTGCCAATAACTTCTACATGTTCTTTAACAATGCCTATTTCTTCATTAGCTTCACGCAAAGCTGTTTCAATTAAATTTGCATCATGCTCTTCTTTTTTACCACCCGGAAAAGCAATTTGCCCGCTATGATTACTATTGTTTATAGCTCTTTTAATCAAGACGGTATGTAGGATATTATTTTTTTCGTAAAATAAAATTAAAACACCGCTTTGGCGTGCTTGTTTTTTTGTTAATTCATCAACATCAGCTTTTCGGTATGGAGCTGCTTCTAAATGTGTTTTTATTCCCGGTAGTGGATATTTAAACTGTTCGCTGATATATGTTTTAAAAAGCTCTATCATTCTTTCATCAATGTAGATTTCAATAAATATTGAATTTCATTTTTTGTGCTTAATTTAATAAGTTTCTTATCATTTGTCAACTCAATTTTATCATATAAAAATGGTAATATTTCTGTGTTTTCAATTGATATAAGTCCTTTTTTATCATTTTTTTCAGCGATAAACAGTTGAGGTAAAAATCGTTCTATTAACTCATATTCTGCAGGAATTACATAGCTGCCTTTAGTGTTGATTATACCAAATTTATTTTCAAAGTTAACGATGGCAATTTCATCAACAAATTCTCCTGCAATGATAAAGCTGTATGGAATTTTAAGTTTGGTATTAAAATCACAATACCCCCATTTGCCGTGTCTTTTTATGGCAATTAAGTCCTTTGATATTGCCCCAATATCTTCAAACAAAGCGGGAACAACTTTTTTTCCTGTGGTATCTATTAAGCCTATTTTTCCTTCCGTCATTTGTCTGGCGTAGCCTTTATCATTAAACAACCCCCAGTTTAAAACACCATCTTGATATGGAATAGTCGGTTCAATAATTATCGTTCCATTAGTATTTACATAGCCATAAAGATTATCTTTTACTACAATCGCTAAATCATTTTCGGGTTCAGTAATTTGAGTATAAATAGGAGGTAAAACGCTGTCTCCTTTACTATTAATAACACCATAAAATTGTGCTGATTTAACACGAATAAACTCATTTTCCAGATTATCTATCCAATCGTAAATAGGTTTTACTACATAGTATAAATTAGTATCAATAACGCCATATTTGTTATCTTTAAAGACGTAAGCAATACCCTTGTTAAAATATCCTACAGACTCGTACTCTAAACCAATTACAAGATTACCGTTTGTATTTATAAACCCGTATTTTTCGTTTAGTGCAACAGCAATAAATTTGTTTTTGGTGCTTCCAATTTCATCATACATTAATGGAACTATTTCCTCTCCCAAGCGATTAATTATTCCATATTTATCGTTTATTCCAACAACAGCCAATCCGTTTGCAAAATCTTCAGCCTCATCATATTTAAAAGGAATAATCAGCTGATTGGTTTTATCTACAAAACCTATTTTTCCGTTTAAACCTACTAATGCAAGTTCTTCTTTAAAGTCGTTCACAAAGTCGTAAGTTGGTGGAATTACTTCTTGCAAATGCTCATTTATAAACCCCCATTTATTGTTTTTCATAAAAGGATAGAAAGCAGTTTTTGCCAACTGAAAATCTTTTACCAATTCATTTTTAAAAGGATATTCGGGATATGTTCTTAAAAAAGTTTTAATATTATCAGTAGTCTGTCTCTTATACACATCTCCGAGCCCACGAGACCTCTCTACA
>OJGU01000034.1_pt1 | contig 112052 bp, 98 predicted proteins | sample 1594741 | NCBI WGS metagenome assembly OJGU01 (sample SAMN05416841, study PRJEB24817) | seawater metagenome | isolation source: Sea water | place: Canada:Atlantic | collected 2013-07 | reverse complement strand
TCTACACTAGATCGCTCGTCGGCAGCGTCAGATGTGTATAAGAGACAGATTCTATTTTTTGGTAGTTATGGTATTGGCTTAAATGACAATAATTTTATTTACTTCCAATTTTAATTAGTTATGAGTAAAAAATATAAAAATCACAATAAAAAAACAAACATTAACAAGGTAGAAAAAGAAAATAAGAAAAATTTGTTTTCTGATAAACCGATTCTACTGATAGGAATAAAATCATTATTTATGATTTTGCTTTTTTTCTTTGCTATATTATACATTGATACGAAAGGTTATTTTAACCCAAACGAAAAAAACAATCACACAAAAAAAAAATGGGATTCCTTTTACGAATTCACTAAAAAAAATAATGTAGATATACTATTAATGGGAAACTCTCACTTGTATTCAGGAATTAACCCTAAAAACCTTAGTATTACTTTGGGTGTTAATTCTTTTATCCTTGCTTCTCCCGGAACCAATATTGCTGATTCCTATTATGGTCTAAAAGAAGCATTAAAAAGAACTGATGCAAAGCTTGTTGTTATTGAAACATACGGAATTAATGACTTTAATCCATATGAACTAAAAGATGGTAATTTATCCGATCAATTAAAAAGTTTTTATGCAAGAAAAGATATTCTATCAAAACTAACTTCTATGCCTTTTTTGTTTAAATCTGATAATTACTTTTACGCATGGTCGAATACACTAAGAAACCACGGTTTTATATTTAATGACACCACACAACTTGCATTAAATAAAAAACTAATAAAGAACAAATCTAAAGAGAAAAAAAAGCTTTATTTAGGACGATTTGTTCGATTTCAAAAAGGACTAGAAAATCAAACATTAGCTAAATATGATTCATTAGGATCTCCTGTAAAAGGTGCTGATTACAGTTATAGTTCTTATGCAGAAAAATATGTAAAAAAAATTGTAGATTTATGTGAAAAAGAAAAAATTGAGTTGGTTTTTCTTACACTTCCTATGTATGAGAAACACGTTTCCGAATATTATAAATGGGAAAAAAAACTTGCTGAAATTCTTAAACAATATCCTAACAAATGGATTAATATGCAAAAAGTACCAGGATATAATGGATTTGGTCCGTATGCTTTTGAAAATACATATAAATCCAATCAACACATGACTTATAATGGTTCATTGCTTGCAACTTACAAATTAGCAAATTATATTAGAGATAGTTTAAATATAGAACTCCCATTAAGACATACCGATAATAAATGGCATAAATTATTTTATGGTGAAGAAGGCTATTTTGAAAATTTTAATCCGTACGAAAATGATATTAATAACAGAATTATTTGCACTAATAAAAAGCTACAAAATATTACAATTAAAAATTGTCTTTTATTAGACATAAACAATACTAAAGCTAACAAAATTATTGTTAAAATAGATAAAAAAATGTTTAGGGGTATAAATTATGAAAATGTTAAACTTAGACTCCTACTAAAATTTGACTATAATGGAGTAAAACAGACTGCTTCCATAGATTTAAATTATGACATGTTTCATCAACTTGAAAAAGAAGTAATTTTTACTTCATTAATAAAGCCTTTGCGTATTGAAAATGTTATAGACGGAGCGATTATCGGAGTATAAATATTATTATTATTATTTTCTAACAGATGTTGTATAAAACATGAATACATTTTTTAAAGATATTTTTGAATATCACCATTACTTCAATCAAGAACTGGCAAAGCAAATGATTGAAAATGAAAGCAGTTTATTAGAAAGAACAATCCCTCTTTTTTCTCATACCATAAATGCACAACAAATTTGGAATGCACGAATTACAAACAAAGAAAAATTAGGTGTACATCAAATTCATTCGCTTCCAGAATGTATAAAAATTGATACCGATAACTTTAAAGAAACATTAAAAATTTTAGATGAATATAAATTGGATAAAGTAATCTCTTATTCTAACTCAAGAGGTAAAGAATTTAATAACTCTATCCAACAAATACTATTTCATGTAGCAAATCATTTCAGCCATCATAAAGGACAAATTATTTCCGACTTAAGACAAAACAGTATTACTCCATTAATAACTGATTATATATTTTACAAACGATAATTATTTAACAGTCAGAAATATATTACACCAAAAACTTCCTACTCCCCCTCATATTCTTTAATATATTTAAGTTATTTTTGATACATTTGGAGAAGTTAATAAGCAAAATATTAAAATGAAGATACAAGATTTAGAACATAGCGATATTCGTTATATTTCCGAATTACTTCCATTTGGTTGGGAAGGCGTTATTCCAATCATTGATTGGTACACCAACTCAAATTTTTGTTTTCCTATTAAAGTACGTATCAATAAAAAAATTGTTGGCATCGGAGCAACAATAATCCATAATAAAACTGCTTGGTTAGCTCATATTATTGTTCATTCTGACTATAGAAATCAAGGTATAGGGAAAGTAATCACCCAAACTTTAGTTGATATTGCACATTCAAAAGGATGTGAAACAGTTTATTTATTAGCAACCGAACTTGGGGAGCCGGTGTACAAAAAAATTGGATTTGAAATAGAAACTGAATATATCATTTTTTCGTGTGAATTAACCAACAAAACATTTAATTGTCCTGAAAATATTATTGCAATTAATCGTGACTTCAAAAAACAAATCTTAGACATAGACAGACTAGTTTCAGGCGAAAACAGAATTTTACTTATCGAACAACACCTCTCAAAAGGATTTTTATATTTACAAGAAAATGAGGTGCAAGGTGTTTACTTTCCTAGCTTAGGAAACGGCTTAATAATAGCAACAACATACATAGCTGGACAGGAACTAATGAAGTTACGCTTAAAGTCAAAAGATTTTGCTGCATTTCCTATCGACAATTTATTTGGGACAGAATTTATGAAACAAAACAAATTTAAAGAAAACCGAACAGAAAAACGAATGAGATTAGGCAATAAAAGAGATTGGCAACCCCAAAACATTTATAATAGCATTGGTGGTAATTTAGGATGACAAATACCATACAAAAAAACAAACTACTTAAAACTGAAAATAAATAAAAGACTGTAAATCAGCTGACATTGACTGATAAATGCCAAAAATAGTTATACTGCTAACAATAATTTTTACCCATAAAGGTAATTTAATAAATGCTTCTTGATACCAATTTTTAATTTTGGTAGGTAACACATGAATAATGTAGCCTATAAGCATCACTATAAACACCATAGCGTAAGAGGAAGTAATTGATGGAATTAATTCTGCACTAAAATTATTACCTATTTGTCTCAAAATTTGCCAAGTAGACTCCATGCTTTCCCCTCTAAACCAAATTCTGGTAAAGGTGATGAAATTAAAAGTAATAAATACCTTTACCGCCAATGCCAAAAAGTTGTTGTATTTTTCATAAGGACTAATTTTTCGCCAAAGCTTATACACCATTAAGCCTAATCCATTTAATCCGCCCCAAATTACAAATTGCCAACTTGCTCCATGCCACAAACCTCCAAGCAACATAGTTATCAGCAAATTAATATTAGTGGTAAGCCATGCTCTAAAAGATTTTATCCAAATAGCCAACACTGAAATTAAAATAGCAGCCCACAAAAAGGAATAAAGTACTATCATTTTTCCTGAAAGTAAAATAACAAAAGCACTTATGACTCCAATAGCTATCCATGTTCCTAAAGAGCCTCCTCTATTTCCTCCTAAGGGAATATATAAATAATCTTTCAACCATGAGGATAAACTCATGTGCCAACGTTTCCAAAATTCACCTACATTTTTAGCTTTGTAGGGTGAGTTAAAGTTGGTTGGCAATGTAAAACCCATTAACAATGCTACACCAATGGCGATATCGGTATAACCGGAAAAATCGGCATATACTTGTAAGGAATAACCGTACAAGGCCATCAGGTTTTCATAGCCGGTAAACATTAATGGATTATGAAAAACCCTATCGATAAAATTTACGGCTATGTAATCGCCTATCACTATTTTTTTTGTCAACCCTTTTAAAATCCAAAATAAAGCTAACCCAAATTGATGTTGTGTTAGTTTGTACGGTTGGTACAATTGAGGAATAAACTCCGAAGCTCTAACAATTGGCCCGGCAACCAACTGCGGAAAGAAAGAGACATAAAAACCAAAATCTAAAATACTATTTACAGGCTTAATTTTTTCTTTGTACACATCCACCGAATAACTTATGGTTTGGAAAGTGAAAAAAGAAATCCCTACGGGCAATAAAATTTGATTAACAGAATAAGCCGTTCCTACGGTTTCGTTAGCAAATTGAGCAAAATGGTTAAACACTTGATAATTGGTCTGAAAAATATCGTTATACGCATCGGTAAAGAAATACGCATACTTAAAATAACACAACACAAAAAGGTTAATAACCACACTTAACCCCACAAAAATTTGCTTAGTTACTTTTTTAGGAGAAGCATAAATTATTTTTCCTATAAAATAATCTGATAAAGTAGAGAAAAGTAATATACTGATAAATAACCCACTTGTTTTGTAATAAAAAAATAAGCTGGCAAAAAATAAAAAAGCATTTCTTAATCCTCTTTTTTTATGGATGAGGGAATATATTAAAAGCACTACAGCAAAAAATCCCCAAAAGAAAAAAGCGGTAAATATCATTGGTTCACCTTCATTATACACAAACAAACTTTTAAGATTGCTCATGCTAAAAAATTGGATCAACCATTCTGATATGTTAAATTGTTGACTCAAGTATTACGTTTTCTATTTCTAAAAGACTATTGAGTTTTTTATCTGCAATAATAAATCGATGGTCATCTCTACTTTCTTCATCAGGAATGGCAACTACTTTCATTAATGCTGATTTAGCTGCCAAAACACCATTAAAAGAATCTTCAATAACCAAACAATTTATCGGATGAATGTCTAATTCTTGGGCTGTTTTAATAAAAATTTCAGGATGCGGTTTTCCAAAAGGTAGATTTTCTGCTGAATTTATCACCTCAAAATAAGAAGCAACTTTAAGTTTATTTAATACCGTAATAATCAATTTCATAGCGGAAGATGATGCTAAAGCCAACTTATACCCTTTAGACTGAAAATATTCTAAAGATTCTACAACACCTTCCATAGCTTTCCCATTTTCTACAATTAAAGAGGTGACTGTTTTTAACAATTCTTTTTCCACTTCTTTAAGCGACACTCCTTCCCATGGGGTTTTGTTATACCAATAATCCACTACTTCATACAAACGCATACCCATAGTTTCTCTACACATTTCTTCAGTAAAATTTAAACCTACTTTATTAAAAGTAAGTATTTCCGCTTCTCTCCATAATGGTTCTGAGTTAATCAAAACCCCATCCATATCGTAAATTACCGCCTTAATAGTTGATTGCATTTTGTTGTTTTATAGTATTCTTAAATGGTAGCTAAAAAAGCTTTACAATTATTTTCAATTCTAGTTTGGATATCAGAAATATCAGCACGCTGAAATTTGTCACCTGTAATTTGCTCATAAAGCTCTATATATCGTTCCGAAACTTCATTTACAAATTCATCAGTCATTGTTGGCACTTGCTGTCCGTCTTTACCTTGGAAGCCATTAGCAATAAGCCATTCTCTTACAAACTCCTTAGAAAGTTGTTTTTGTTTTTCGTTATTATCCTGTCTTTGCTGATAACCTTCTTTATAAAAATACCTAGAAGAATCTGGCGTATGAATTTCATCAATTAAATAGATAACATCGCCAATTTTTCCAAACTCATATTTGGTATCAACCAAAATCAATCCCATTTTCTCAGCCATTTCTGTTCCTCGTTGAAAAATTTTGCGGGTATAATCTTCTAATTGTATATAATCTTCTTTAGAAACAATACCTTGCTTAATAATTTCTTCACGAGAAATATCTTCATCATGTCCTTCATACGCTTTTGTAGATGGTGTTATAATGGGTTGTGGAAATTTATCATTTTCTTTCATTCCATCTGGCATCTCAACTCCACATAAAATTCTTTTACCTGCTTTATACTCACGCCATGCATGTCCGGACAAATAACCTCTTATAACCATTTCTACTCTAAAAGGCTCGCAAATTCTGCCTATAGTAACATTAGGATCGGGAGTTGCCACTACCCAGTTAGGTAAAATATCTGCTGTAGCTTTTAAAAATTTAGCGGCTATTTGATTCAACACCTGTCCTTTAAAAGGAATAGCTTTAGGAAGTACCACATCAAACGCTGAAATTCTATCGGATACTACCATTACCAATAACTCATCATTAATATTATATACATCTCTAACTTTTCCTTTATAAAAACTTTTTTGACCTTTAAAATTAAAGTGAGTTTCTTTTACAGCGTTGCTTTGCATGAGTTTTAATCTATTAAATTTAAAAGTGCAAATATATAATCATATTACCATAGAGCTAAACAAATACTTTAAAAGTTATTCCAACTTATTGCTAAATTGTTAATATCTATTTGTGTTATAGTTTGTGAATGTGTGAGTTTTTAGCTGTAGAACACTAAAAATTATTTCGTTGTTAAATTTTCACATTAATCAAAAAAAAATTAAATATTTAATAATCAAAAACATAATAGAAATTACAAAAAATTAACTGTACAAACACCTGAACAACCTAAAGTTAATCCTATCTTTGTTAGGATAAGATATGGAAAAGGTACAAAAATTTAAGAAAAAATCCCGTTTACAACTACTACATCAGTATTATGTTTATACTGGTTTTTATAGTTTTTTGAAAACTATTCTAAAAAAATCTTTTTGGCCAATTGTAATCTTCATTGTAGCTATTTTAGGCATCCATTTTTTTGTAATGAACATCAACGATATTTTAGAGTTGATGATTTCTTCTTTTCCAACAGCAGGAATTTTAAGTGTTTTCTTAATTAGCGAATCTATATTGGGTTTAATACCACCAGAAATTTTTATTGCCTGGGCAGCAAAAACAACCTCTCCTTGGTTTTATTTAGGAGTTTTATCTCTTGCCTCCTACTTAGGTGGAGTAATCTCTTATTTCTCAGGTAGAACCTTTGCTTATTTTCCTTCCGTATATGAATTTTTAGAGGTGAAAATGGCAAAACATGTTAGTAACATGAGAAAGTGGGGCGGCTTATTAATTATTGCCGGTGCCTTATTACCCGTGCCTTTTGCCATTACCAGTGTTGCTGCCGGAATTATTAAATACCCTTTACCAAGCTACCTTGCTTATGGTCTTTTAAGATTTGTACGTTTTGCTATCTATGGCTGGATGATTTTCGGAGCCATCAACTAATTACTATTTACTAGTTATAAATTTTGTTAAAAGCCATTGGTTTCTTTATAAATCTTCTATATTTGTTCAATCATTTAATTTAATAAATTCATTATTCCATGGAAATTAGTATCCCAGCATTTATTGTTCTATCATTTATATACTTTATTGCAGCTCATGTTGGGTTGTATAAAATTTTCGAAAAAATTGGCATTGAAGGCTGGAAAGCTTTAGTTCCCTTCTACTCTACTTATATTGCTTGTAAAACCATTAAGAAATCTTGGTTATGGATTATTACTTACTATATTCCTTTTTTAGGTTTTGTAGTTTGGATGGGAATTATTGTCGAACTGATGAAATTATTAGGAAAAACTTCTTTTAAAGAACATTTTTTAGGAGTTGTTTTTGCTCCAATTTATTTACCTTATATTGGATTTAAAGAAGATGTTAAATTTATTGGCTATGAAGAAGCTGCTAAATATAAAAAATCTACTTCTAGAGAATGGACTGATGCAATAGTATTTGCTGTTGTTGCTGCCACACTTATAAGAGGTATTTATTTAGAAGCATTTACCATTCCAACTTCATCTATGGAGCAAAAACTATTACGTGGAGATTTTCTTTTTGTAAATAAATTAGCTTACGGAGCAAGAATCCCTATGACTCCTATAGCAGTTCCTTTTACACACCATAGTTTCCCTGAATGGATTCCTTTGGTTGGCGGTAAAAAATCTTTTAGCGAATTAATTAGCTTTCCTTACACTAAATTACCAGAAATGGGAGCTATTGAACGTAACGATTGTGTAGTGTTTAATTTCCCTGCCGGAGATACGGTTGCTTTAGAAGCTCAAGATAGAGTTTATGACCAGTTGGTAAGAGATATGGGAAGAACGCAAGTTTGGAATAAATATACCATTGCTTATCGACCAATTGACAAAAGAGAGAACTATATTAAACGTTGCGTTGGATTACCTGATGATAAAATTGAAATTATTGACGGAGTGCTAAAAATTAATGGAGAAACTGCTTATCAAGATCCTGGTGTGCAACACAGATATATTGTTCATACTAAAGATTATGAGTTGTCTAAAAAAGTATTACTTGATAAAAAAATCAATTATGAATTTCCTGTTCAGGAATATATGAACCCGGAAACAGGAGCTATAAATGTGGTAGATTTTTGGAGAAGTAAAGATAAAACTATTTACAATTTAACCATGACAGAAGAAGCAAGAAAAAAACTACAACAGTTTCCTAATGTAGTAAACATTGAACAAATTATAGATAAAAAAGATTCAACCACTTATGCAGACTTATCTATTTTCCCTAACTCAGCTCTATACAACTGGACAGTAGATAATTTTGGTCCGCTTACTATTCCTAAAAAAGGTGTAACTGTAGAGTTAAACGAAAAGACATTACCCATTTACAAAGTACTTATAACACGTTACGAATTAAATGATTTACAAGTTAAAGACGATAAAATCTTTATTAATGGTGAGGAAACTACTTCCTACACTTTTAAAATGAATTATTACTGGATGATGGGAGACAACCGAAACAACTCATTAGATTCAAGATATTGGGGTTTTGTACCCGAAGATCATATTGTTGGTAAAGCTGTTTTTGTATGGATGTCTTACAGTCCACACCCAGAAGAAGGAGGCTTTTTTAGCAGAATTAGATGGGATAGACTTTTTACCAAAGTACATTAATTAGCTTCTGCTAGTAATGTAGCAAGGCTGAACTGTAAAGTTCAAATTCGAGGCTTTCGAAGTTTTGAAAATTAGGAGTTTACTTGGATAAATACTGATTTTTAAAATGAGAATAACGAAGAAGTTGGTCTTTACAGACAGACTCTAAATACTTTAAATAATACAAGTGAAATTACTCAAAGAATGGATTAAAGCTATAATTATTGCTTTTATTACAGTTATTGTAATTAGGGTATTTGTTTTTGAAGTATTTACTATACCCACTTCTTCCATGGAGAAAACCTTACTGCCGGGAGATTTAATTTTGGTAAATAAACTAAGTTATGGAGCTAAAATTCCTTACACCAACTTTAAACTTCCTGCTCTTAGCACTATCAACAGAAATGATGTAATCGTTTTTTTCTATCCGTTAGAAAACAAAGAACTTATTGACGATAAATCGTATTATATTAAAAGATGTGTCGGCTTGCCGGGAGACACTTTAGAACTCATTAATAAAACTTTGTTTATTAATAACGAAGAACAACAACTTCCCTATTCTGCACAGTTTAATTATCAGGTGCTAAGTAAAGAACTACATCAAGATACATTAGTAAAATACAGCATTACAGAGGGAGGAAAAGTAGAACATACCGATTTATGGCAACTTACCATGACAGATAGTATTAAAAATATTATTGCACAAATCCCTCAAACCTTATCCATAAAAAACCTAAATATTCCTGCTAATGCTTATGCAGATTACATTTTTCCTTATCACCCATTTTACCCATGGAACATTGACAACTTTGGTAAAGTGATTATTCCAAAAAAAGATGTTACCATTAAGTTAGACAGCAACTCCATACATTTATACCAACAAATTATTGAAGCTTATGAAAAAAATGAATTAAGTATATTGGAGAACACCTTTATTATTAATGGCGACACCACTGACAAATATACTTTTAAAATGGACTACTATTTTGTAATGGGCGACAACAGACACAACAGCTCAGATTCTAGATTTTGGGGATTCTTACCGGAAAACCATATTGTTGGAAAAGCAAAAACCATCCTATTTTCTATAGAAAAAAATGAAACAACTAATAAAATACGTTGGGAAAGGTTTTTTGAAAGTATAAAATAATTTTACTCCACCTTATTCTTAAGAATTAACCAAATACCTTTTAAATCAATTACTTTGAGTAATAAACCAGCAATTACCCCAACCGTAGCAGCTATTAACAGATGAGTGATTAAACTAAGCTGCAGCTGTTTGAACCCGAAAAAAGATGCAAAAATGATTAAAGCAAATAAGCTTATTCTAACTAAAAAGCTAACATTCAACTTAAAGTTGAAGATCTTTTTAGAGACAATTACCTGAGCTATAATAATAACTGCTTGCGTTGCTAAACTTGCTATTGCTGCTCCTACGGCATGGTACTGAGGAATTAACCAAAAATTTAATGCTACATTAATTACCAAGCCTACAACTGCAATTTTATTAAGCAATTTTAAACTTCCATTAGCAGTAAGCAATGTTCCGAAAATATAAGATGTAGCTATAAAAACATAACAAAACATTAGCACTATCAACACATTAGATGAAAACTGAGTATCAAAATCGTAAAGTAAATCCATTACTTCTCTAGCATGATAAAACATAAACCCGGCAATGGTTACCGACAAAACAAACAATAAACTAAAAGATAGTTTTACCAATGGAGCTACCGTTTTATTGTCTTTAATTAAAAAAGCAAACATAGGCAACAACAATCCGGCAAACAACACCCCAAATTGATTGAAAGCATCCATAAATCGGTAAGCTTGAGCATAAATAGCTACTTGTCGCTCTCCATCAGGCAACATAATATCTAGCATAACAGCATCTATTCTATAGTAAAAAACCATAGTAAGCACCAGTAATGCATAAGGAAAAGTTTGTATTAAAATTTGCTTTAAGAAAGAACCATCTATGGTGAAAATAAAATGAGTGGTTTTGGTTATTACAATTGAAAACACAATAATCGCTGTAATAGCATAGGCTAATGTTTGAGCATAAATAAAGTGCATAATGGTAAAAGGAAAGTCAAAAACATTTCCCCATAATAAAATAGCACAAAAAACTATCATTAACGTTTTATCGAGTACCGAAAGAAAACTATCTGTTTTATACAGTTGAAGTGCTGTTATATTAGACCTTAAATATTGAATAAAGGAAACCAAAAACTGATTGATTGCTAAAAATAACAACACAAAAAAACGTTTGCTATCATACCCCATTACCCATCCAACACCAAAAGTGATAACAAGGTAAACTACAAACAGCATCATTTTAAATACGGTTATCCCAGAAAAATACTTGGTAAGTAAAGTATTATTTTGGGTAATGTGTTTATTGTTGAAATTGGTAATTCCTAAATCTAAAATAATATTAAACAAAAGCGAAAAATTGAACAAAACAAAGTACATCCCATAATCTTCGGGCAAAGTATTCTGAACAGTTCGGTCAATACCAAATATCCAAAAAGGCTTAATCAGTAGGTTAAGCAGCAATAGTAAAGCTAAATTGGTAATAAATTTTTTCTGCACTATTCAATTGATTTGCGACAAAAATAACTTATCTGCGTCAATATTATTATTTTCGCTGATTATATATTAAACAATCTACTTTTGAAAATTGCCGTAAATACCCGATTAGTCATTACAAACAAAATGGACGGCATAGGTTTGTTTACTTGGCAAACCTTTTCACTTTTAGCACAGCAACACCCCGAAATAGATTTTTATTTTATTTTCGACAGAAGGCCTGATGAAGAATTTATTACCGCAAAAAATATTCATCCCATTATTATTCGTCCAATTACCAAACACATTTATGTTTTTCCTTATTGGTACCAAATTGCATTAAAAAATGTATTAAAAAAGCTTAAACCTGATATTTTTATTGCTACTGATGGAATGTTTCCGCTCAATAGCAACATAAAAACCTTAGCTATTATTCACGATTTAAACTTTGAGCATCACCCTGAACTATTACCAAAAAATGTATTAAACTATTATAAAAAGTACTTTCCAAAGTTTGCTCAACAAGCCAATCAAATAGCTACCGTTTCTGAATTTTCTAAAAATGATATTGTTCAGACATACAAGATAGAAGCTTCAAAAATTAGTGTGGTTTTTAATGGTGCAAGTGAAAAATTCAAGCCAATAAGTGAAATTGAAAAACAAGTAATTAAAGATAAGTTTGCTGAAGGAGTAGATTACTTTTTATTTGTCGGAACAATTCATCCAAGAAAAAATGTTCCTATGTTACTCAAGGCTTTTAACCAATATAAATCGGAAAGCGGTTCTTCACTAAAATTACTAATTGCCGGAAAAAAAATGTGGAGCAACTCTGAAACTACTCAGCTTTTAAATGAACTAAAACATAAAACAGATATTATTTTTACAGGTAGAATTAATGACAAAGAACTTGCTGAACTTACTGCTTCGGCAAAAGCCATAACTTATATTCCTATTTTTGAAGGCTTTGGAATTCCGTTGTTAGAAGGAATGCAATGCGGTGTGCCTGTAATTACATCTAACATAACTTCAATGCCCGAAGTTGTTGGAGATGCAGGTATTTTAGTAAATCCGTTTAACCAAAACGAAATTGCACAAGCAATGCAAAAAATTACTGCTGACAAAAATTTTCATGAGGCGTTAAGCTCAAAAAGCATCCTTCAAGCTACAAAATTTAGTTGGGAGAAAACTGCTCAATTAGTAATGGAAAGCATAAACAAGACAATTAGATAAGCGGAAATCAAAAATTTCACTACTTTTATTTTGCAAATAACACAATGAATAACAACATCAAATATCATTTTCTAAAATCTGCTCTAACAACAGAAAATACATTAATGAGCAATGATGATTTTTTGCATTGGATAGAAGAAAAAAAGAAAACAACCCATCATAAAATTACATTTATACCATTTTCTAATATGGAAAATTGGGGATTCAATTCCACTACGGGCAATTTAGAACATTTTTCAGGCAATTTTTTTTCTATTGAAGGTATCAACATAAAAACTAATTGGGGAAAAGTATCAGAGTGGTCACAGCCAATTATCAACCAACCTGAAATAGGTTTTTTAGGAATTATTACCAAAAAGTTTAATAATACCTTATACTTTTTAATGCAAGCCAAAATAGAACCCGGAAACATTAATGTGGTACAACTTTCACCAACTTTGCAAGCGACAAAAAGCAATTACACGCAAGTTCACCAAGGAAATGCACCGTTTTATTTAGATTATTTTTTATCTGAACGGAAAGATGTAACTGTATTATTAGATCAGCTTCAATCGGAACAAGGTGCTCGTTTTCTAAAAAAGAGAAATAGAAATATGATTGTGGAGATTAATAGTGAAATTGAACTCAAAGACAATTTTTGTTGGTTAACACTAGGACAAATAAAAGAATTACTAAAGTACGACAACATCATTAATATGGATACCAGAACAGTTATTTCAGGTATTCCTTTTGGAAATTTAAGCACTTTTGAAAGCTTTAAGAAAGAAGAAAATACGGATTTAAAATTAAATAATTTTCTTATATCGGAGTTGGATAATTCAAAAGCAATACATTCTATAGAACATATTATTTCTTGGATTACCCGATTAAAATCTTTTGCTGAGTTGGAAGTAGAAAGAATCCCCCTAAACAGTATAAGTGATTGGAAAAAAGACAATTTTTCTATTCATCATAAAGACCATAAATATTTTTCTGTAGTGGCTGTAAAAGCAGAAATTGGCAATAGAGAAGTGAAAAGTTGGACGCAACCACTAGTAAAATCTGCTCAAGAAGGAATTATTGCTTTTTTAATTAAAAAGATAAATGGTATTTATCACTTTTTAGTGCAAGCAAAATTAGAGTCCGGCAATTTTGATATTGTTGAACTAGCTCCTACAGTACAATGTTTAACAGGTAATTACCGTAAGGGAGAAAATGAATATGAGGTAGAATTTTTAGATATTGTTTTAAATCCTGAAAAACACCATGCGAAAGTGTTATATAACACTTTTCAATCAGAAGAAGGCGGAAGATTTTATCAAGAACAAAATAAAAATATGCTAATTGAGGTAGCTAATGATTTTGAGGTTGAAGTACCTGAAAAATTTTGTTGGATGACATTAAATCAGCTAAAAGATTTTATAAAATTTAATAACTATTTAAATATCCAGTCGAGAAGTTTATTATCGACCATAAGGTTTAAATGAACTAATTATGCAAAAACTAACAATAGGTGTTTTAGGTTGTGCCAACATTGCAAAAAAAAGTGTTATTCCCGCAATTTTATCTATTCCTGATTTTGAATTAGTAGCTGTTGCTAGTAGAACAGCAGAAAAAGCTCAAGAATTTGCCCATTTATTTGGATGTGAAGCTGTAGAAGGATATCAAAAACTAATTGACAGAAAAGATATTGATGTTATTTACATGCCTTTACCTACAGGGCTGCATGAAGAATGGGTTTTACAAGCCCTAGAAGCTGGTAAACACATTTTAGTTGAAAAATCATTAGCAATGAACTATTCTTCTGCTGAAAAGATGGTTCAAAAAGCAACAGGAAAAGGCTTACTAATTATGGAGAACTTTATGTTTCTCTATCATAATCAACACCAAATTGTAAAACAACTTATTACAGAAGATAAAATAGGAAAAATACGATGTTTTAGAAGTTCATTTGGATTTCCACCATTACCATCTGATAACTTTAGGTACAATAAAAAATTAGGAGGCGGTGCATTATTAGATGCCGCTGCCTATACCGTTAGAGCCAGCCAATTATTTTTGGGCAACGATTTGGAAGTTAAAGCTGCTTCTCTTAGTTATAATGAAAATGGAGTAGATATTTTTGGTGGAGCTTTCCTGAAAAACAAAAATGGATTATTTAGTGAAGTGGCTTTTGGATTTGATAACTTTTATCAATGTAATTATGAAATTTGGGGTAGTAAAGGAAAAATTACTGCTCACAGAGCTTTTACTCCCGCTCCAGATTTCAAACCTCTTATAATAGTAGAACAGCAAGGAGAAAAATTTGATATTGAAGTTCCTGCTGAAAACCATTTTATAAATATCTTACATGAGTTTGTGAAAAATATTAGAAAGCAAAATTATAAGCCAAAATATGATGAGATATTAAATCAAGCCAAATTAATTCAAGAAATAAGAGACATAGCAAACTAAGTATATGAGCAAACAAAGAGACTTTGATAATTTTGATGAATTTGCAGAGGGTTATAGAGAAACACACAATAAAGCTATTGCTTTAAGTGGCGCAAATAGTGATTTCTTTAGTGAATATAAAATTCTAGAATTACTAAATTTTGAAGATAATTCAAAACCATTAAAAATTCTTGATTTTGGCTGTGGCGATGGTAATAGTTCTATCTATTTGCGAAAATATTTTCCTAACGCAACTATTGTTGGTATTGATGTTTCTGAAGAAAGTATTAAACAAGCAGAAAAAAAAGAGCTCCTAAATACTACATTTTCTGCATTTAACGGAGTAAAAATTCCGTTTAACAATGAGGAATTTGATTTAGTATTTACATCTATGGTTTTTCACCACATTGAACACCAGTTGCATGCAAATATTTTATTAGAAATTAAACGTATTTTAAAACAAGGTGGCAGGTTCTATAACTTTGAGCACAACCCAAACAACCCACTTACAAGAAAAGTGGTAAATGAATGTGAATTCGATAGAGATGCTGTTTTATTAAAACCTGGCTATCACAAAAAACTAATCACAAATAGTGGACTATCTTTAAAAGAAATAAAATATACCATTTTTTTTCCGCGACATAAATTATTTAAGGTTTTTCATTTTACAGAAAATTTACTATCTTGGTTGCCAATTGGAGCTCAATATTTCATAAGAGCAGAAAAAATATAGCGATTTTAAAACGAAACAACAAATATTAAGCAAAATCACAAAAGCCATTTGAACTCAACAATAGAAATATCCATAATTAGCCCTGTTTATAAGGCAGAAAACCTAATAGACAAACTGGTTGAACGTATTATCGAATCTGTTTCTAAACTCACTGATAATTTCGAAGTTATTTTAGTAGAAGATAACGGTCCTGATAATTCTTGGAAAAAAATCAAAGAAAACTGTACTAAATATCCTTTCGTAAAAGGGATTAAATTGAGTAAAAATTGTGGTCAACAACATGCTCTGCAAGCCGGTTTAGATGCAAGTAAAGGTAAATATGTTATTACCATGGATTGTGATTTACAAGACCAACCCGAAGAAATTTATAAATTACTCAACAAAGCAAAAGAAGGCTACGAAATTGTTGCTGCCAGCCGAGAAAACCGAAAAGATGATTTTGTAAAAAAAATAGCTTCTAAATGGTTTTATGCAGTATTGAGCTATCTAACAGAAACCAATCAGGATAATACCGTTGCTAATTTTGTTTGTTATAACAGAAAAGCTGTTGAAGCCATGAAATTAATTGGCGATAGCAACCGATACTACCCTATGTTACAGCAATTAGTTGGATTTAACTATGCAAAAGTGTCTATTCAACATGCTGAACGAGAAGATGGAAAATCCTCTTACTCTATGAAAAAACGATTGAAATTAGCCATAAACACCATTCTTACTTTTTCCGACAAACCGCTAAGACTTACCGTTAAAATGGGCGTCTTATTATCTTTTTTATCCGTTATAGCGGCTATAACCTTAGTAATTATGTATTTATTAGGAGATTACAGAACTGATGGTTGGGCAAGCTTAGCTTTGTTATTAAGTTTTTTTTCTGGGGCTATTATTTCTGTATTAGGAATGGTCGGTTTATATGTAGGTAAAATTTTTGAAAGTGTTAAAAACAGACCCACTTATATCGTAAACGAAATCATTAATTGAAAAGATTAACTTTAATATTGTTTTTATTTTTTGTTGGAAATTTTCAATTTCTTAATGCACAAGAATTTGCTGATAAAAAATTCTACTTAATTGATTCTTTAAAACTAGAAACACTTTCTAAAAACGATAGAGAGTTAATAGACACTACTTTAAAAAAATTACACCTACTCAATAAAAATGAAGATACTTCCAAAGTAAAACTTTTATCTCACATTGTTGAAGAATGTTGGAACGATGAAGTTTGGCCAAAATATAATGAATACCTCTATCTCTATATAAAAACTAATTTAAAATCTAATAAAGTTACTAAAAAAGAAAAAAACTTTTATTACGATAAGCTAGCTTCTTCTATAAACAACAAAGGTTATTTCTATAGCAGCAAAGGGGATTTTGAACTTGCTATAAATTACTACTTAGAAAGTGTTAAAATTCAAAAAAAACTAAACAACCTAACTTCCGTTGGAAAAACATACAATAATATTGGTAGAGCTTATGTTCAAAGAGGAGAAGTATCAAAAGCACTCGATTATTATTATTTAGCTTTAAAAATTTTTGAACCTAATAACGATATAGAAAATATAGGCTTAATAACTAATAATATAGGTTTAATTTATGCCGAACAAGAAGACTATAAAATGGCTCTTAAATATTTTAAGAGGAACTTAAAAACCATGAAGAAGTTAAATAACCCTAGTGGAATATCTCTTGCTTATAACAATATTGGTTATGTATATAGTAAATTACCCGACTACGAAACAGCTTTAGAAAACTATAAAAAATGCTTAGAGATAAGAGAAACGATGGGCAACAAAAAGTTAATTGCATATAGTTTAAATAATATTGGTTTTATTTATAGCAACTTAGAAAAAACAAAAGATTGCTTTTCTTATTTTGAAAAAAGTTTAGCCATCTTAGAAAAAATTAAAGATAACAACGGATTAGTTTTCGCTTATACCAATTTAGCAAATATATATTTAAAAAAAAATAACCTTAAAAAAGCTGAATATTACGCTAATAAAAGTATACAAATAGCAAAAGAATCAGAATCTCCATTAAACATTAGAAACTCAGCAGAAATTCTTTATAAATTAAATACTAGGAAAGGAAATTATAAAGATGGCCTAAAATACCACGAACTATTTGTATTAATGCAAGATAGTATTAAAAACGAAAAAAATAGAAAAGACTTAGTAAAACAAAACCTACAATATGAGTACGACAAAAAACTCCTTGCCGACAGCATCAAAAATGTTGAAAAAGAAAAAATTATACAAGCAGAAATTGCTGCTAAAGATGAAAAAATAAAACGACAGACTACTGAAAGATATGGACTTAGTGGTGGCGTTTTAGTTTTATTATTATTCGGAAGTGTAATTTTTAAAAAATATAAAGAAAGTCAAAAACAAAAAAAAATAATAAATACCCAAAAAGAAATAGTTGAAGCAAAAACTAAAGAAATAACCGATAGTATCAACTATGCTAAAAATATCCAAAATTCAATTTTACCAACAGAAGAAGAATTTGAATCTACCTTAAAAAATAGTTTTATTTATTACCAGCCAAAAGATATCGTTGCCGGAGATTTTTATTGGATGGAGAAGCTCCCATCTGGTTCTTTCGAAGGAAGTGAAATTATCTATTTCGCTGCTGCCGACTGTACCGGACACGGAGTTCCTGGTGCTATGGTTAGTGTAGTTTGTAATGGAGCATTAAATAGAGCTATTGGGGAATACAACCTAAAACAACCGGCTGAAATCCTAAATAAAGTAAGAGAACTTGTTATTAAAACTTTCGACAGAAGCGGTGATGATTCTAAACTTAGAGACGGAATGGATATCGCTTTATGCAGTTTAAAGTTTGATGATTCAACCTTAAAGAAAACTGAATCAGTAGCTAAACTACAATATGCAGGAGCAAATAATCCTCTTTGGATTGTTCGCCCTATTAACAACCTCAAACCTCAAACTTTAAACTTTGAACTTATTGAAGTTAAAGCCGACAAGCAACCCATTGGTAAACATTTCAGACAAAATGATTTTACCAACCATACTGTTAGTTTACAAAAAGGAGATACCATTTACATCTTTACTGACGGATATGCTGACCAGTTTGGTGGACCAAAGGGTAAAAAAATGATGTACAAACCTTTTAAAGAACTGCTACTTTCCATACAGGAAAAAAGCATGCAAGAGCAAAGAATAATTTTAGAACAACATTTTCAAAATTGGAAAGGAGACTTAGAACAAATTGACGATGTTTGTATTATTGGAGTGCGGATATAGATAAATCAGGTGATACAAAAATGAATAAATTAATTTTATACCTCATAATACTTTTTAATTGTCAATTTACACTTGCTTCAAAGTTGAGTGATAAATTAATTATTGCTAATGAAGTTTACTATTCAAACCCTGATTCTTCTTATATAATTTGTAAAGAATTAGAAAAAATAGAATCAAAAACTAATACCGAATTAGCTGAAATTTATATATGTCAATCTCGATATTTAATTCTAAAAACAAAATTTGATGAAGCCTCTATTATTTTAACAAAAACAATAAAACTTTTAGAAAAAAAAAATAATTTATCATTATTGGCAAAATGTTATTCTCTAAAAAGCATTTTATTAAATCGAGTTTCCAATTTTGAACAAGCACTCTTTCATCAAAAAAAAGCTATTTCACTTTATACTAAAGCAAAAGATACTACAGGAATAATAAGCTCCTTAACAAATATAAGTTTAGATTACTTAGATAGAAATGAGAATGATTCTGCTTTGTATTACTTATCCAAGCTGAAGAGGTTTGATGATAAAATGAAAGAAAAAAGTAAATATTTCTTTCATCAAAACTTTGGTAAATACTATTTTAATGTTAGAAATTATGATGAAGCAATAAAAGAATACAATAAAGCCCTATCAATAGCCAATAAACACGAAATGATAGACAGCAAAACAACTTGCTTAACCTTAATAGCCATTACTCACTTAAATCTCAAACAATATACTAAAGCAGAATCAACATTACTTGAAAGCATAGCTATTGCTAATAATAATAATTTATTACACGAAGCTAACGAAGCTTATATTGTATTAATTGAACTTTATGAGAAACAAGAACGTTTTAAAAAAGCGTTGGAAATTAAAAAGCTAAACGATAAAATTGAAAAAGAAATATTCACCATTGAAAAAATAAACAAAATCAATGAAATTGAAACTAGACTTAGACTATCAGAAAAAGAACAAATAATTACACAACAAGAATTAAAAATAAAAAAAGAACAACTTAATACGCTTGAAGCAAAATCAAAAATATCACAACTTATCTACTTCATTTTGTTATGCATTATAATTATTTTTTTTATAATAATTATATTTATACGGGCTAAAAAATTAACCAGTAAAATTAAAGCACAAAAACTATTGCTTGAGGTGAAAAGTAAAGAAGTTACCGATAGTATTAAGTATGCTAAACGAATACAGTCGGCAATTTTACCTTCCTCTAAAACCATAAAAGAATACCTTCCTAATTCATTTATATTCTACAAACCAAAAGATATAGTTGCGGGAGATTTCTATTGGTTAGAAAGTAAAAATGATACAGTATTATTCGCTGTAGCAGATTGTACCGGACACGGAGTTCCCGGAGCAATGGTAAGTGTAATATGTAATAATGGACTAAACAGAAGTGTAAGAGAATACGGGCTAATTAACCCAAGTGATATCCTAAATAAAACTCGTGAAATTGTAATTTCAGAATTTGAAAAAAGTGATGAAGACGTTAGAGATGGAATGGATATAGCTTTATGCAGTATAAAGTATAAAGTTGAAAGTAAAAAGTCACAAACAACTGCAATTTTGCAATATGCAGGTGCTAATAATCCACTTTGGATTGTTAGAGACCATGAACTGATAGATATTAGACCTGACAAACAACCTATAGGGAAACATTTTAAAAACTCATCTTTTACACCTCACTCAATAGAACTAAAAAAAGGAGATACTATTTACATTTTTTCTGATGGATATGCCGATCAGTTTGGTGGACCAAAAGGTAAAAAATTTATGTATAAACCTTTTAAAAATTTGCTTTTATCCATTCAAGATAAAGATATGGACGACCAAAAAGAAATATTAGAACAGCGTTTTAACGAATGGAAAGGAAACTTAGAACAAGTTGACGATGTTTGTGTAATTGGAATACGTATCTAATGTTTTTTTGACAATAATTTCTTTAACCTCTACTATCTATTCTACTCTACTTCCTATAATGATTACATCATCTATTTGCTCCAAACTGCCTTTCCATTCAGTAAATGTTTTTTGAAGTATTTCTTTTTGTTCCTCCATGGTCCGAGTATTGATAGCTAGCAGAAGTTCCTTAAACTGTTTGTAACGGAATTTCTTTCCATGAGTGCCTCCAAATTGGTCGGCATATCCATCGGAAAACAAATATACTGTATCACCCTCATTCAAATTAAAAGAATGATTGGTAAATTGTTTTACTTCATCTGTATAATTACCAATTGGAAACCTATCTGCCTTAACTTCATAAAGCTTTAAACCTGTTTCACTTTCTATATTTACCTCAACACCTTCTATATTATGTTGAGAAACTATATATAAAGGATTATAAGCTCCTGCAAATTCTAACACTTTGGTTTGTGTATTAAAAACACAAAGCGAAATATCCATTCCATCTTTAATATTAGTTTGCTCAGCACTTTGTCGTAAAGTTTCCGAAACACCTTTATTCAAATAATTCAAAATTTCGGCTGGAGATGTTACATGATATTCACCAACAATTTTATCCAATAAATTGTGTCCTACAATACTCATGAAAGCCCCTGGAACTCCATGTCCGGTACAATCTGCTGCTGCAAAGAGAACAATATCTCCACCTTCTGGAGAGTTGGGGAGAATTTGCATCCAATAAAAATCGCCACTTACTATGTCTTTAGGATTAAACAACACAAAAGTATTTTTTAGAGATTGAGAAAACTCTTCCTCAGAAGGTAAAATAGCATCCTGAATTCTCTTAGCATAATTGATACTATCAATTATATCCTTATTTTTCATTTCAACCTCTTTACTTTTTTGAACCACTTCAGCAGTACGTTCTTTTACTTTTTCTTCTAACACATGTTTTTCCTTAACCAGTGCTTTTTCTCTAAATTTTATTACCACAACAATAGTAACAACAAGAAATACAACACATAAACCAATAAACCACCATTGTTGCCAAAATGGAGGTGTAATTACAAAACTATAAGTTGTTGGTGTAGTGTTCCAAACTCCGTTATTATTAGAGGCAATTACTTTAAAAGTATATTTTCCGGGAGGTAATGGTGAATAAGTTACAAATGTTTGTTTGGTTATTGGTCGCCAATCTTCATCTAACCCTTCTAACATATATTTATAATTTACCGCTTCCGGATTAGTCATACAAATACTATTATAATAAAAAGCAACAGCCTTTTCTCTATAACTCAGCTCCATTCCATCTGCTAAAGCTCTTTCTTCTAAGTTTACCATAAGTTTATTAATGAAGGTAATTGGTTCTAACAAATTTTGTTGCTCATACTTTTTGTTTAAATGTATTAACCCCTCAATGGTTCCAAACCATAAATCACCGGCATTATCTTTATATGTTGCGTTTAATTTAGATTCAATACCCTTATACCCCATTTTATTGGTATAGCTATAAAATTGTTGCTGTTTTTTATCGTATTTGTTCAATCCTTTATTGGTCCCTATCCACATATTGTCTTCATTATCTATATTGATAAACGAAATGTAATTAGACAGCATTCCATCTGCCACAGTAATTTCTTGTATAATTTTTTTACCATTAAAAACCAAAATACCTTTTCCGTCTGTCCCTATCCAAAGATTTCCTTCATTATCTTCTATCATACAAACAGCGGTAAACTGCTTTTCTAATTTAATCTTTTGAATTTCAGTTCCATCAATTTTACTCAATCCTTTATCTTTTGCTCCCACCCATAGCACATTATTTTTATCAGTATATAAACAAGAAATATCATTTCCTCCTAAACCGTGAGATTGAGAAAGTCTGTCTACCAACTGATTTTCAACTTCATAATAAACTAAGCCATCTGTTGTACCAACCCACAGGTTGTTTGATTTATCTACTTCTAAAGCAGTAATAAATGGTTGACTCATAAAAGCATTGATGCGGTAATTACTTTGAAATCGTTTACTTTTAGGGTTATACTCTAACATTCCGCCCCCCCAAGTTCCTATCCACAAATTGTCTTTGTTATCTTTTTTGATAAAACGAATATCAGTATAAAACAATCCATTATTCTCATTGAATTGCTGTTTTAATGTTAGTTTATCGTTTGTTTTACTAAAAACGCTAATTCCAGCTCCTGTTCCTATCCAAAAATCACCGTTTTCATCTTGCTGAATAGCTTTTGTTTGTTCATTTAATAACCCTTCATTCTTACCATAACTTACTAGCTGAAAACCTTTAAAAATAAGTAAACCTGTTTCTTTACTTCCAATTAATAAATTTCCTTCTCTATCCACTGCAAAACTTCTAATATTATTGTCGAACAGACCTTTATCTTTATTAATAGTTACAATTTGTTCATCATTTATCATTGATATTCCTCCTCCCCAAGTACCTATCCAGCAGTTGCCTTTTAAATCTTCAGTAATGGTAGTTATCCAATTGGAAGCAATACCATCTCGCATAAAGTCATAAATCTTAAATTCGTGAGCAGCTGTATATCGATACAATCCACCATTGTATGTTCCTAACCATAAATCACCATTACTTGCCTCATACATGCAGGTAATTTGAAAATAATTAGACATTCCTTCTATCCGAAAATTGCTGAATTCGTTTTTTTGTGATTGATATTGCTTTATCCCCACATCAGTAACAAAACAGGAATTCCCATTTTTTAAACTCAATACTTGATAAATAATATCACTTAAACCATCCTGACCTTTGTATTGTTTAATTTTTAACGAATCTTTATTAATTTCATAAGGATTAAGCACCTGAATAGCTCCTTCTTTATAAGTCCCTATCCACAAACTACCATTTTTAGTAAAAGAAAATGAGGTTATATCTGCCTGAAAGTTAAAAATAATGCTTGCTTTTCCCTGTTGAATTAAGGAGACTCCTCCTCCTTCATGACCAACCCATAAATTCCCTAAAGTGTCTAATATCAATGATTTCACTCCACCTTCAGCTAACCCATCTTCAGTAGAAAAATTGATAAACTCCTTACCATCAAAAGCAGAAAGTCCACTTGCTGTACCCAACCAAAGTTTACCTTTTTTATCTTGAGTTATGGCATAAACTCCCGACTGAGCCAAACCTTCTTTTACACTGTAATTGTCAAAATGATAATGTTGGGCAACAATAAAATTGGTAAGCAATATAAATAAACTGCTTACTAAGAATCGAAATATCCTTTTTTGACAACTAGTTATAAACTTCAATTTATGAAATTATTAGCATAAAACACAAACCAAAAGTACAATAAAGAATAAGATTATCAAGAGATTAGAACAAAGTTTTAATAAACATATTATTAACTAATCCTTAAAAATACAACCAATAAAAGTTAGTAGTACCATTACTATTGAACTCTACTGTAGGTAATGGAAATTTCAAAAATCCAAAAGTTCCTAAAACCGTATTAGCGAACTTACTTTTAGTTTTTATACGAGTTAAATCAATATCTAATGAAAGGTAATATTGGCGTTGACGTTCAATCTCCGGAAAAGCATTGTTATTAAACGCTCCTAACATTCCATCAGCTCCATAACCGACAGCAACATTGAGCCATTTAGGAAACTTACTTTCTTCACTTAAAAATGAGGCAATATTAGCACTCATCCAATAGGTTTGTCCGTTGTAGTCCTTTAGCATATTTTGAGCTAAATTCTCTCCTAACAAATTCGGACGTTTTTCCCAATAATCACTTTGATGAAAAGAATATTTAAGTAATACTCGTTGTTCTTGCCAAGCCAATTGCTGAGCTATAAAAAATCCAGATCCGACAGTATTTATAGCTACATCTCCCCAAGAAAATCCCCAATCGGATGAAAAACCGTCAAAAACTTCCACGGAAGTAAGAAGAAATAACCCCAACGTTCCGCCATACCATACCGATTTTTTCTCGCTCACGCCACTCCATTTTAAAGCTTCATAACCGGCAAACCCAACATAATAAGCCGTAACTCCATGACCGATTTTATCCATTTGGAGCCACTCGTCATTGTCATTAAAAAAATGAAACGAAGAACTAGGAACATCTTTATACCAAAGCGTATAAAGCCCTGTCATTGTAGCAGTATAGCCAACTGTTTCTGCTACAATAAGCGTTTTTAACCTTTTATTATTAACAGTATCCCGTTGAGCAAACAATCGGTTGCTTACTGAAAATACTATCGCTAATATGAAAAATTGGTATTTAGTAATGATTCCTGATTATTAGTTATTCAACCACTTTAAAAGCAGTCCTCCTGTTTTCCGCCCTACCTTCTTCTGTATCATTATCAGCAATTGGAGAAGTATCTCCGTAGCCTTTAGTTAACAATCGATTAGCATCAATTCCATTGCTTACCAAATAATCTTTTACTGCTTTTGCTCTATTGTCTGATAAAATTTGATTGTCTTTTTTATTTCCAACATTATCGGTATGCCCTCCTAATTCAATTTTTAAGTTCGGGTTTTCATTTAAAAAAGTTACTAATTTATTTAACTCTGCTTTAGATGTTGGTTTTAAATCGAATTTAGCTGTTTCAAAAAATACATTTTTCAACACCACTTCTTTACCCGCCTGAATTCTACTTAAAGGAACATCTTTTTTAAATGGATCGTAAGAAGTTCCATGCGTTAATTTAAAATTCTCTGAATAAAACAAATAACCTTTTTTAGAAACATTCAGTGCGTATTCTTTATTAGGAGGCAAAGAAACCAAGTATTTTCCTGTTGCTCCATCCGAAAATGAGGTTACAACAACATTACCAGTTTCTATATCTATTAACTCAAATTTTGCAGCTAATTTATCATTATTACTTTCATCATAAACAATACCTGATAAATAAGTAACTTCCTCTGCTCTGGCATGTTCTGGCAATTCAAATTGATATAAATCTAAGCTCCCCAAACCACCTTCTCTATCAGAAGCAAAATAAGCTGTCTTTCCATCAGCACTAACTAACAAACTGTTTTCATCATTATGCGTGTTAATGGGATAACCTAAATTTACAGGAGTAGTCCAATCGCCATTTTCATCTTTAGTAGATTTATAAATATCTAATCCCCCCATACCCGGATGTCCATTAGAAGAAAAATATAAGGTTTTACCATCAGGATGAATAAACACCGACTCTTCTGTTGATGCTGTATTAATAATATTACTTAATGGTGCTGGTTTAGACCATGAACCATCTGCTTGAATTTCTGTCATATAAATATCTTGTTGTCGGTCTTGGCCTCTTCCGAAGCCTCTTATAAAATAAAGCGTTTTTCCATCAGACGAAAAAGAAGGTTGGGTTTCCCAATTTCTGGAATTTACCGGTTCTCCTAAGTTTCTTGGAAAGCTCCAATCGTTTCCTGATTTAAATGAATAAAATAAATCGCAACTTCCAAAGCCATTTTTACCTTTTCCGTAGCCTTCATAAGGGTCGGCACAAATCGTGAAAATTAAAAAATTTCCATTAGCCGATAAAGTTGGAGCACCTTCGTTGTTATAACTATTTACACCTTTTACATTAATACTTGTTTTCCAATTATGACCATCAAAATAACTTACAAAAAAATCTTCATTAAAACCTGTTGGCGTACTTGGGTCGTTTAACCTTCTAGTGTAGAGCAAGGTTTTTCCATCTGCCGAAAGAGCAGGAAAATACTCAGGAAGTTCCGAATTTACACCTTTTCCCATGTTTTTGGGTTCAAAAGGCACGGGATTTCTTAATGCTTCAATAGCAAACTCACAATCTCTTAACCCATCGTTAGCCAGGTTTTTCATCATAAGTGGAGCATCTGTAAACTTAAAATAGTTAATAAAATGTTTTTTAGCTTCTTCATATTTTCCAACTTTTAAAAGTAAGGCTCCTAAAGAAGCATGGGCTTCAGGAAATAAATCATGCTTAGCTTCAATAGATTTAGTATAATAAATGATAGCTTGCTCGTAGTTAGCTTTTTCGGTATAAACATAAGCCAATAACAAAGCAGCTTCTGCAAAATTCGGATCTTTTTCTAAAGCTTGTAAAAATTTTATTTCCGCTAAGTCATTATTACGAGAATCATATAAACCCTTACCTTCGTTGAATAATTTAACTGCTTTTTTATTATCGGAACTGAGGGTTGGTTGTGCTACCGTACAGTTAATTAAAAAAAGTACGTTTACTATCGATAAAATTATTTTTGTGATGATGTTCATTTTGTTGTTTGTTTTATTATCTCGCTAAGACGCAGAGACGCTAAATTATTTTCTAAGTTTCTAATTTCTATCACGCTATCCTACTCCAATTCGTTTTTTCTTTTACTAAAGCTGCTAAAGTAGTTCGCAAACGTACGTTTTTTTCCAATTGTAAATTAATATCTTCTTTCAACACATCTACAGCAACATTTCTAGCTGCTTTTAAAATAACATTATCTTTAGCTAAATCTGCAATTTTCAAATTTAGTAAACCACTTTGTTGGGTTCCTTGTATATCGCCCGGACCTCTTAACCTTAAATCTACCTCTGCAATTTCGAAGCCATCATTAGTTCCTACCATAGTTTGCATTCTTAAACGAGCATCACTACTCAATTTATTGCCCGTCATTAATATACAATACGATTGCTCTGCTCCTCTTCCAACCCTTCCTCTAAGTTGGTGTAATTGCGACAACCCAAAACGTTCGGCACTTTCTATTACCATTACCGAAGCATTAGGCACATTTACGCCTACTTCAATAACAGTTGTAGCTACCATTATTTGCGTTTCTCCTTTAACAAAACGTTGCATTTCAAAATCTTTATCCTCAGGCTTCATTTGTCCGTGAACAATAGAAAGTTGATACTTGGGTTTTGGAAATTGTCTCGATAAACTTTCATAACCATCCATCAAATCTTTATAATCCATTTTTTGCGATTCCTGAATAAGCGGATAAACCACATAAATCTGTCTGCCTTTTTCAATCTCTTTTTCCATAAAACCAAAAAGTTTTAAGCGAGAAGAATCATACTGATGAATGGTTTTAATTTCTTTTCTACCCGGAGGAAGTTCGTCAATTACAGAAACATCCAAGTCGCCATAAAGTGTCATGGCTAAGGTTCTAGGGATTGGGGTGGCTGTCATCACTAACACATGAGGAGCTGCTACGTTATTTTTCTTCCACAATTTGGCTCTTTGTTCCACGCCAAAGCGGTGTTGCTCATCTATAATAGCCAATCCTAATTGTTTGAATAGAACTTTATCCTCTAAAATAGCATGTGTGCCTATTAATATATGTAACGAACCGTTTTCTAGTTTCTCGTGAATTTCTTTACGTTCGGCAGTTTTTACAGAACCTGTAAGCAAGGCTATTTCTATAGGTAAGCCTTCAATTAATTCTTTTACTCCTGCAAAATGTTGTTGAGCCAATATTTCTGTGGGTGCTAACAAACAAGCTTGAAAACCATTGTCTAAAGCCAACAACATCGTCATTAAAGCTACTATGGTTTTTCCGCTTCCTACATCTCCTTGCAATAAGCGGTTCATATGATGTCCGGAACCTAAATCTTTTCTTATTTCTTTAATTACTTTCTTTTGAGCATTGGTCAGTTCAAAAGTTAATTTTTCATTGTAAAAAGTATTGAATAGTTCCCCCACTTCATTAAAGACAAAGCCTTTCATTTGAATCGTGTTTACAGCTTTTTGTCGCAATAAACGTAATTGAAGAAAAAACAATTCTTCGAATTTTAAACGATAAATGGCTTTTTTCAATAATACTTCATCCTTTGGGGTATGAACATTAATTAATGCTTCCTCTCTTGATATAAATTTTAAGTTTTGAAGCAACTCATTGGATAAGGTTTCCGGAATATTTTTGTTAACCTGAGCAACTAAGTTTTTTTGCAGTTTAAAAATTCCTTTGGAATTCAATCCTTTAGCAGAAAGTACTTCGGTAGTAGAATAAACCGCTTCCATAGCAATTTCGTTGGTAGGTAACGCTTGAGTAACTTCATCCATTTCAGGATGGGTGATGTTATACCTGCCTTTAAATAAGGTTGGTTTGCCGTAAACAATGTATTGCTGACCAATTTGAACGGAATTTTGCAACCACTTAATTCCTTTAAACCAAACCAACTCAATCTCTCCGGTTTCATCCTTAAAAATGGCAGTCATTCTTTTGGTACGCCTTTCTCCAACAATATTTTTAGTAATAATCTTCCCTTTAAGTTGGATATAAGCTTGGTCAGATGAAATTTCCGAAATAGTATATATTTTAGATTTATCTACATACCTGAAAGGAAAATATTCTAACAAGTGTTTGTAGGTGTATATACCTAATTCTTTTTTAAGCAGCTCACCCCTTTGTGGTCCCACTCCTTTTAAATATTCTATTTTGGTATCTAAAAACACTTATAAAACTGTATCAAACAAAAATACTATTTTAATTCATCTGACGTTTTAAAAAATTACTTTAAAAGCTATATTTCTTGGCATGATATTCGTTATTTATACAATAATTAAAAATTAATTCAAACCATCTAAAATTATAAGATTATGAAAAATTTAAAAATGATGCTAGCCGCAACACTAATAGTTACAGGAGCTACAATGGTAAACGCACAAGATGCTAAAAAGAAAGACTGCGACCATGACCACAAAGCACATTCTAGTCATTATGAAAAAGGTGAACATGTAGAAAAAATGAAAGCCGAGCTAGAGCTAACTGATGAGCAAGTAGCAAAAATTAAAGAAATTCATGCTAAAAGAGCAGAAGAAAAAAAAGCATTAAAAGATAAAATGCACGAATTGCATAAAGCTGAAAAAGAAGAAATAAAAGAAGTTTTAACTGAAGAGCAAGTAGAAAAAATGAAAGCAATTCATCACAAAAAAATGGAGCATAAACAAAAAAGAACTAAAGCTCCAACGGCTCAACCAATAAAAAAAGAAGCCTTAGAAAAAGAATAAATTAACTTTAAAGATTATCGAGAAAGCTACCACAAAAAATGGTAGCTTTTTTTGTTTATTAGGCGTACTTTTGCACCTCAAAAAAAATTAAGCTTTATGATAACTGTTCAGAATGTTTCATTACAATACGGAAAAAGAGTGCTATTTGATGATGTAAATATTAAATTTACCGAAGGAAATTGCTATGGTGTTATTGGTGCTAATGGAGCCGGAAAATCAACTTTCTTAAAAATTTTATCAGGAGAAATTTCACCTAATTCGGGTTCAATCTCTTTAGACAAAGGAAAAAGAATGGCTGTTTTAAGTCAGGATCACTCTAAATATAATAATGAAACTGCTTTAAATACGGTTTTGATGGGACATGAAAAGCTATGGAAAGTAATGCAGGAAAAAGATGCTATTTATGCTAAACCTGATTTTTCTGATGCTGACGGAATTAAAGCTTCCGAATTAGAAGCTGAATTTGCCGAAATGGATGGCTGGAATGCTGAGGCTGATGCTGCTTCAATGTTAAGTGATTTAGGAATTAGTGAAGATAAACACTATTTAACCTTAGAAGAGCTTAACGGAAATGAAAAAGTTAGAATATTACTAGCTCAAGCTCTTTTTGGCAATCCTGATGTATTGATTTTAGATGAGCCTACCAATGATTTAGATATTCTTACCATTAATTGGTTAGAAGATTTCTTACTGGAATTTAAAAATACAGTAATTGTGGTATCTCACGATAGACATTTTTTAGATACGGTTTGTACTCAAATTGTAGATATTGATTTCAGTAAGATTAATTTATTCAGCGGAAATTATACTTTTTGGTATCAGGCTAGTCAGTTAGCATTACGTCAAAAACAATCTGCCAACAAAAAAGCGGAAGAAAAGAAAAAAGAATTACAAGACTTTATTGCTCGTTTTAGTGCCAATGCATCTAAATCTAAACAAGCAACCGGTAGAAAAAAAATGTTGGAGAAAATTAATTTTGAAGACATTAAACCTTCAACCAGAAGATACCCTGCTATTATCTTTAATCAACAAAGAGATGCCGGAGATCAAATTCTACACATTGAACATTTAAGTAAAAACGGTTTGTTTAAAGATTTAAACCTAAATGTAAGAAAAGGAGATAAAATTGCTTTTGTTAGCAAAAACTCTATGGCTACAACAGCTTTATTTGAGATTTTAGAAAATAACCAAAAAGCCGATGAAGGTAAATTTACTTTCGGGCAAACCATTACAACAGCCTATTTACCTAATGAAAATGCTCATTTTTTTGATGGTAGTGATAATTTAATTGATTGGTTACGTCAGTTCTCTGAGGAAAAAGACGAAGTTTACATTAGAGGTTTTTTAGGTAAAATGTTATTCTCGGGTGAAGAAGTTTTTAAAAAATCTGATGTGCTTTCGGGTGGAGAAAAAGTAAGATGTATGCTTTCTAGAATGATGTTGGCAGAAGGAAATGTACTATTAATGGACGAGCCTACTAACCATTTAGATTTGGAATCTATTACTGCATTAAATAACTCTTTAATAGATTTTAAAGGAACTATCTTGTTCACTTCTCATGATCACGAGTTTGTTCAAACAATCGCTAATAGAATTGTAGAATTAACACCAAACGGTTGTATTGATAAAGAAATGACTTTTGATGAATATTTAGAAAGCGAGAAAGTAAAACAGCAAAAAGATCAGTTGTATGCGTGATAAGAGGTTTGAAAACCGTTAATAGTTATTTATTAATAGTAAACCTTCAAACAATTTAACCAGCTAATCAATACTGCTCTTTCTCGTTAGGAAAATCTTGAGATTTAACATCTTTAATATACGCTTCTACAGAACCTTTTATTTCTTCGTATAAGTTGTTATAACGTCTTAAAAACCTAGGACTAAATTCATGCGTTATTCCCAGCATGTCGTGTAACACCAAAACTTGCCCATCTACTCCATTACCGGCTCCTATACCAATAATTGGAATTTTAACTTCTTGAGCTACTTTAGTAGCCAAATGAGCTGGAATTTTCTCTAAAACTATAGCAAAACAACCTGCTTCTTCAAGTAATGTAGCATCTTCAATTAATTTATTAGCTTCCTCTTCTTCCTTTGCTCTAACAATGTAAGTCCCGAATTTATAAATGGATTGAGGAGTTAACCCTAAATGTCCCATTACAGGTATTCCTGCAGAAAGAATTCTTTCAATAGATTCTAAAATTTCTTTGCCACCTTCCATTTTTACCGCATGAGCTCCCGATTCTTTCATAATTTTAATAGCAGAAGAAAGTGCCTCTTTAGAGTTTCCTTGATAAGAACCAAAGGGCATATCTACCACCACCAATGCTCTTTTTACAGCTCTAATTACAGAAGAAGCATGATAAATCATTTGATCTAAAGTAATTGGAAGCGTAGTTTCATGTCCAGCCATTACATTAGAAGCAGAATCTCCCACCAAAATAACGTCAATGCCTGCAGTATCAATAATTTTTGCTAATGAAAAATCATAGCCTGTAAGCATACTTATTTTTTCATTATTATGCTTCATCTCTTGGAGAATGTGCGTAGTAACTCTTTTTACATCATTAGAATGGATAGACATGTTGTAATATTTAAAAATTAAATAACAAAACTACAAATATTGTTTCATATGTTTATTTAATTGTTTTTATAGGTCATATGTAACTCCCTACTATTAATAATTCTCTTATGAGATAAAATTTATCTTATGGTCGTTTCGTTTAATGGAAAAATCCTACATTTGTTGTTTAAATTTTAAAAACTATGAAGCACACTATTTATATTTATATCATATTCGTCTTATCAACTTTTCTTTTTTCTTGTGAAACTAAAGTTGACCTTAATGCCGAATACAAAGATATTACTGTTGTTTACGGATTAATTAATCCTAATGATAGTCTTCATTATATAAAAATAAACAAAGTATTTTTACCGGATGATGGTGTAAACGCTAATACGCTTGCCGCCAACCAAGCAAACTTTAATTATTCGGCAGACGAACTAACTGCTACTGTTGAAGAAATACATGCTACAAATGGCAATATATTAACAACTTATAATCTAATTAGAACTGAAAACGAAATCCCTAAAGATGATGGTGTTTTTGATAACTCCATTAATGTTCTATATAAGTTTGTTGAACCTGCTATTAACAGAGAAAGTATTTATAAACTTAAAATCTATAATTCTAAATTAGATAAAGAAATTACTTCTGAAACGCTTATTGTTGGAACTACAAGCGTTACCAGCCCTACAAACCAACAAAAAATAGCTTTTTGGATTGGAGCTCCTAATAATGGAGGTTTTTCCGATAGAACTATAACAATAAGTACCGGAAAAAATGCAGGTAGAATTCAAGCTAAATTAATTTTCAATTATACCAATCATTTTATTGCTTCTAGTGGTTTACCTGCTCAACCTCAAAAAGTAGTAATGAATTTAGGGGAGAATAAAACTCAAGATCCAGTTTCCGGAAATGAAATTATTGAATGGACAATGGAAGGTGCTACTTTTTTTGATAATATTTCAGCATCTGTTCCCACAACATTACCCAATTTATCTCACAGAGAACTAGGTAATGTTGATTTAGAGTTTGTAATTGCAGGCACAGAGCTAAATGTTTATATGGAAGTTTCAGAGCCATCTAATACAGTAAATCAAAACAAACCTAGTTATACCAATATTGAAAACGGATTAGGAATTTTTTCTTCAAGAGAAACTTATAAATGGTTTACAACCATAGACCCTAATACCGGTAACTTGAACCTTACATCTCCAACTATAGAAAAACTTTATTCAATGGGGCTTAGTTTTTGTTTTGGAAACAGCACTACGTCAAATTATATGTGTCCTCAATAATAATATAAAATACTTTATAAAAAGCTACTCTGAGAGTAGCTTTTTTTATTGAACAAACGCAAGCTTTTCTATTGCTACTCTTCCCTATTTTAAGTACCTTTGTATAGGCTTTATATTGTTAATTGATGTCAACAAAAAAAGAAATATTATCTCTTGATGAAGTTAAATTACTAGTCGATACTTTTTACGAAAAAGTTCGTAAAGATGACTTGTTAAAAAATATTTTTAATAATGTAATTCAAGATAAATGGCCTATACACTTAGAAAAAATGTATAGATTTTGGCAAACTGTATTGTTAGAAGAACATACTTATAGCGGTAGTCCATTTGCACCACATGCAAATTTACCTGTTAATAAAACTCATTTTAAAAGATGGCTACTATTATTTAATGCAACCATTGATGAATTATTTACAGGAGAAAAAGCGGATGAAGCCAAATGGAGAGCAAATAAAATGGCTGAAATATTTCAACTTAAAATTGATTTTTATAATAAAAATTCTGCAAAACCTTTAAACTAAATAACCATGATACCAAAAAGCTATGACACAGTTACCGAAGCAGTAAACGACCTTCAAAAAAGAGGCTATACAACAAATTTTTCACTACTTACCGAGGTGGAATGTATAGAATGTAAAAGCACTTCTCTAAGATTGTCTCCTGATGAGTTTGAAATAGATGAAGTATATAGGTTTGAGGGAATAACAGACCCAGGAGACGAAATGATAGTGATTGCCATTTCTTCCAAGCAACATGATGTAAAAGGCTTAGTTGTTAATGGTTTTGGAGTGTATGCTAGTTCAAAAATTTCTAAAATAACCGAACGTTTGTAATAAATGGAGAAACCAAAACCTTTAAAAAGACACAAAAGTATAGTTCCGTTAAGCAAAGATCATCATCAGGCATTATTGCTTTGTTGGAAAATTAGAACCGGTTTTAAGAAAAACATAACTCCTCAACGCATAAAATCTTATAGCAACTGGTTTTGGGCAAATCATATTCAACCACATTTTAACATTGAAGAGAAATATGTTTTTCCGGTATTAGGAAATGAACATGATTTAATAAAAAAAGCACTTGAAGAACACCGCAGCTTAAAAAAATTATTTGAGTCTGAAACTGACATCAACAAAAACCTTAGTTTAATCGAAGAAGAACTTGAAAACCACGTACGTTTTGAAGAGCGGGTTTTATTTGGAGAGATACAAAAAGTTGCTACTGATGAAGAATTAAAAAACATCGAAATCCATCATAAAAATTATTTTGATGATGATTGGGAAGATGAATTTTGGAAATAATCTTTTGTTAATAAAAATCAACCCCACCACTTGTTAAAACACAAAAGTTTCTTATACTTTGTAAGTTAAAAAAAAGAAGAAATGATGCACCTTAAAGTTGGAGATAAAGCTCCTGAATTAAATGTAAAAGATCAGGATGGAATAGTACATTCTTTAGCTGATTATAAAGGAAAAAAAATTGTGCTTTACTTCTATCCTAAAGATGCTACACCTGGATGTACCGCTCAAGCTTGCAACCTAAGAGATAACCATAACCTTTTAAAAAAAGCAGGTTATCACATTATTGGTGTAAGTGCCGACAACGAAAATTCTCATATTAAATTTATTGAAAAACAAAACCTTAACTTCCCCTTATTGGCCGATACAGATAAAGAACTCATTAAACGATATGGCGTTTGGGGAGAAAAAAAGTTTATGGGGAAAACTTACGATGGTATTCATAGAACTACCTTTGTAATTGATGAAAATGGGATAATAGAAAACATTATTACTAAAGTAAAAACCAAAGATCACGCAGCTCAAGTGCTGTCAGCATAATATTAAAACTAACTACTAAAACAAACAACAATGGCAGAAGTAAACGCAGAAAAATTAAAAGCCCTACAATTAACCATGGACAGACTTGAAAAGTCTTACGGAAAAGGTATTGTAATGAAAATGGGAGATTCTCCTGTTCAAAATGTAGAAGTAATTCCAACCGGTTCTTTAACTTTAGATATAGCACTTGGTATAAAAGGATATCCTAAAGGTAGAGTTGTTGAAATATATGGTCCTGAATCATCAGGTAAAACAACATTAACCATACATGCCATTGCCGAGTGTCAGAAACAAGGTGGCATTGCTGCTTTTATTGATGCTGAGCATGCTTTCGACCCTACTTATGCTGCCGCTTTAGGTGTTGATATAGATAGTTTAATTATTTCACAACCTGACAATGGTGAACAAGCATTAGAAATTGCTGATAACCTTATCCGTTCAGGAGCTGTAGATTTACTTATTGTAGATTCTGTTGCCGCTCTTACTCCAAAAGCAGAAATTGAAGGAGAAATGGGAGATTCTCAAATGGGACTTCAGGCAAGGTTAATGTCTAAAGCATTAAGAAAACTTACCTCTTCTATACAAAAAGCTAACTGTTGCACCATCTTCATCAACCAACTAAGAGATAAGATTGGAGTTATGTTTGGTAATCCTGAAACTACCTCAGGTGGTAATGCACTTAAATTTTATGCTTCTATAAGAATTGATATTAGAAGAGCTACTCAAATTAAAGATGGCGAAGAAATTACAGGAAACAGAACTAGAGTAAAAATTGTGAAAAACAAAGTTGCTCCACCTTTCAAAAAAGCTGAATTCGATATTATGTACGGAGAAGGAATTTCTAAAGTAGGTGAAATTATAGATTTAGCTGTTGATAATGAAGTAATAAAAAAAGCAGGAAGTTGGTTCAGCTACGGAGATACTAAATTGGGTCAAGGTAGAGATGCTGTAAAACAATTGTTACTAGACAATCCTGAATTAATGACTGAATTAGAACAAAAAATCATTGCTATTATTGAGGGAAAATAAATTCACTATGATTTATAGAACACTTATTTTTATTATTCCTACGCTAGTGGTGCTATTTTTTACTTCTTGCGAAAATGGCAATTCCGTTGATAACAATAGTGGAACCACTATTGCGACAGACACTACCTTAACGGAAGAAGAACGTGCTTTTAAAGAAATTAATGAGCAACTAAAAACCGATGTAAATAATACTGGGCTGTACATAAAAAGAGCCAGATTACATCAAAAATATGGTGACTATAATGCTGCAGTTAATGATTTAAACAGAGCTATAAAAATAGATTCTTTAATTCCTGAATTTTATTTATTAAAAGCTGAGTTGCTTAAAAGTCAAGACAAATACAAAGAAGCTAAAGAAGCATTAGACAAATGTATGTATGTTGACAATGACAACGTACAAGCAAGAATTGAATTAGGATGGTTGGCACTTTATACATTTAACCATAAGCAAGCATTAGATTATGCTGATGCAGCACTAAAAAGAGATATGTACAATGCCGAAGCATACTATTTAAAAGGAATGATATTTTTAGATAAAAAAGATACTGCTCTTGCAAAATCAAGCTTTAAAACAGCTATAGAACAAGAAAACGATTATTATGATGCTTACGTTCAATTAGGCGTACTTTATTTCAATGATAAATCTAACATAAGTGAAGGCTACTTTAAAAATGCGTTACGTATTGATCCAAATAGTTTAGAGGCACTTTATAATATTGGACTTTATTATCAAGAAAGAGGTGAGTATGAAAAAGCCATGGAACATTACCAAAAATCCATAGATATTCAACCTTATAGAGAACCTTATTTTAACATGGGATATATTCATCACGAATATTTGCAAGAATATGAAAAAGCTATAGAATACTATACAAAAGCGATTAATGTAGAACCTAAGTATTTAGATGCTTACTTTAACAGAGGACTTTGTTATGAACTAATGAAAGACCGAAAGAAAGCTAAAGCAGATTTCCAAAAAGTGCTTGAATTTAACCCTACACACACTAATGCTGCTAAAGCATTAGAAAGAGTTTATTAATAATCTAAACTTATAAACCCATAAACCTCTAAACTCATTATTTAAATGAATTATCTATCTGTTGAAAACCTCTCAAAATCTTTTGGAGAGCGTGTGTTGTTCGAAAATATTTCGTTTGGAATTGATAAAGGACAAAAAGTAGCTTTTATAGCTAAAAATGGTACCGGGAAATCCACTTTATTAAAGATTTTAGCAGGCGAAGCAGGTTATGATTCAGGCAATGTTGTTTTTAGAAATGACATAAAAACAGGTATTTTACAACAATCTCCTAACTATGATGATAAATTAACTATTTCTCAGACTATTTTTAAAACCTCTTCGGAGCAAATTGATGCCATTTTAGAATACGAAAAAGCCATTGCCAATCCTAACGATAACGAAAGAATGCAAAAAGCTTTTGAGCAAATGGATGCGTTAGATGCTTGGGACTACGAAGTGCGTATCAAACAAATATTAGGTCAGCTACAAATTCATGATTTAGACCAAAAAATTGGAGAACTTTCGGGGGGACAACAAAAAAGAATCGCTTTGGCTCAAGTACTTATTGAAGAACCTGATTTTATTATTTTAGATGAACCTACCAACCACCTAGATTTAGATATGATAGAATGGTTGGAAAACTACCTAATTAAAGATAACATCACCATTTTAATGGTTACTCATGATAGGTATTTTTTAGAGCGAGTTTGTAATGAAATTATTGAATTAGACGAAAAAACCTTGTATAGATACAAAGGTAATTACAGCTATTTTTTAGAGAAGAAAGAAGAGAGAGAAAGCATCTTTTCAGCCAATGTTGACAAAGCTAAAAATCTTTATAGAAAAGAGCTTGAATGGATGCGAAGAATGCCTAAAGCTAGAGGAACAAAAGCTAAGTCGAGAGAAGATGCTTTTTATGACACCGAAAAAATTGCCAAACAAAAGAAAGATACTTCAAAAGTAGAAATGGAAGTAAACATGACTCGTCTTGGCGGGAAAATTTTAGAACTCTACCATGTAAAAAAATCATTTGGCGACCTCAAAATTCTAGAAGACTTTAACTATGTGTTTAAGAAACAAGAAAAAATAGGCATTGTAGGTAAAAATGGTGTCGGTAAAACAACTTTTCTAAATATTTTATTGGGGTTAGAAAAAATTGATGGTGGAAAAGTAGTTTCCGGTGAAACAGTTGTATATGGCTACTACACGCAAAAAGGAATGCAGTTTAAGGAAGAAAAAAAGGTGATAGAAGTTATTAAAGACATTGCTGAAGTAATTCCGCTTACCAAAGGTAGAAGCCTTACCGCTGCTCAATTGCTAGAAAAATTTCTTTTCCATAAAAGTATGCATTACAACCAAATTGCAAAATTAAGTGGAGGAGAAAAACGAAGACTTTATCTATTAACCATTTTAATTAAGAACCCCAATTTTTTAATTTTAGATGAGCCTACCAACGATTTAGATGTAATGACCTTAAGTGTCTTGGAAGATTTTTTAGAAGACTTTCAGGGTTGTTTAATAATTGTTACGCACGATAGGTACTTTATGGACAAACTAGTTGACCACCTCTTTATTTTTGAAGGTGATGGAAAGGTTAATGATTACTTAGGGAAGTATTCTGATTACCGAGAAGAACTAAAACAAAAACAATTGGCAGATAAAAAGGCGGAATCTGCTAAAGCCAACAAAACTCCTGAAAAACAAAGCGAAAAAATAGCTACTCCTAAAACCAAACTTAGCTACAAAGAAAAAATTGAGTTAGAACAACTTGATAAAGATATTGAGGCTTTAGAAAATAAAAAAGCTGAACTCATGAAAGTGTTAGAAGCAAACCAAGCCAACCATGAAGAAATAATTAAAATAACTACCCAACTTGGCGAAATTAGTACTCAGCTAGATGAGAAAGGTGAAAGATGGCTTTATTTATCTGAATTTGAGTTTTAAAACTATTATGTAACTTTTTTACTCCACTTCTACCTGAGTGTAATAATGATTTATTTTACTGCTTAGTTTTCTAAAATAATCTTCTTCGAGCCATTTTAAATAGTTTTCAGTGCTTTTACAAATATTGTAAGAATACAATCTAATCCTATAAGCAATATCATCTTTTAAGAATTTAGACAAATAACGAGCATCCATAATATCTTCACTATTATCTATACACATTCTTAAATGCTGCTCTATTGATTTATCTAACACTATTTTTGGTTTCTGACCTTTTTTTAGTGTCTCCTGATAAGCTGCATCAACATCAAAATCAATGTTTTCAGAATTCTTAAACATTGCCCTCACATCTTCCGGCATTTTATATTTAAATTTCTTTTCTATATCTTCATCAGAAAAAATATTGCTTAAAAAGAAATCCGGATTTCTAAATATTTCATGCCAATCAATTGCACTATCCCACGGACCAAAACGTGCTGCATTGTTTCCTAAATCTATAACAGTAAAATCTTTTTTGTTTGGTAAAACCCTAGATCCCCTACCTATCATTTGATGATAAAGCGTAAGCGAACGAGTTGCTCTATTTAAAATAATAGTCTCCACTGTTGGCTCATCAAACCCTGTTGTTAAAATTCCTACAGAGGTCAATATAGCATCGGGAGTCTCTTTAAACCATTGTAAAATGTCTCTTCTTTCTTCTCCTGTATTAGTGTTGTCTAAATGCCTAATGTTTAAACCTGCTTTTTTAAATGTATCAAAAACATTTAAAGAAGTGTTTATTCCGTTATTGAAAATCAATGTTTTTTTTCCTGAAGATCTTTCATAATAAGCTCTTAACAGCTTTTCCAACATTGGAAAATCTCCATAAAGTAATTCTGACGATTTAACCGTGTAATCACCATTTGCTCCAATTTTTAATACCCCTAAACCAACATCATAGCAATAAGTTGTTGCCTTAGCTAAAAAACCTTTTTCAATCAATGAGGGAATAGAATCACCAACAATCAATTCCTTGTAATTTTGAAACATGGGTAGATTAATATTAGAGCTTAATGGTGTAGCGGTAACACCTAACACAGTACAATCTGTAAAGTGTTTAAACATTTTACGAAAAGAATTATAATGAGCCTCATCAACTATAACCAACCCGATATTATCAATTTCTATGGCTTCATCTCTAAATCTGTTATTTAGCGTTTCTACCATAGCTACAAAGCAATCAAAGTCATGTTCGTCAGGAAGTGATTTAACATTACTATCGATAATTTTACATCTTACATTAAACTCTTCCAACATTTTAGAAGTTTGATTACAAAGCTCAATACGATGCGTAAGTACCACTACTTTTTTACCTGTAGATTCTATAAATCTTTTAGCAATTTCTGTGAAGATTACAGTTTTTCCACCTCCGGTCGGAAGTTGGTAAAGTAAATTATGATTAGAAGGGTTTTTAGCTAAACTTGCAAATATTTTTTCTATCGCATCATGTTGATAGTCATATAGTTTCTTACCTGTAGTTCGTTCTAGTTGATCCGTTTCAATAAAAGCCATAAATATTCAATGCCATTAACAGTGGGTTGCAAAGTTACGAAAATGATTTGATTCTATTTTAACTTACTTTTTACATGGTTGTAAATACTACAAGCCATCAAGTAAATTCGTTAAGTTTGGATCTGTAATAGCAGATAGACTAACTTCTAAAGTAGTGTTAGCACTTATTGTCATGGTATTGTAATAATGGAAAAGATTTCCACCTCCATCAACAGCAATCATTACTATTTTAACACTTGTACCGGTTGGAATTAATCCTGAAGTCATGTTATAAACTTGCATTACAGATTTAGTTGTAGGAAAGTAAATAAAAATACCAACATTCTCTAAATAATCTGTACTCGATGTAAATGAAATTGTATTTCCTGAGCCATTATTAGCCAACTTACCGCAATTTAACCAACCTAACCTTGCAATTAATGCTTCATAACCATAAGGGATAATATTGAATGTAGGACTAACAGAAGTAGTTACTCCCAAACTAGCAGGATTATCTGTCCAATCGAAAAAACTTCCTGTATCGAACCCATAAAAAGCATTCATATTATTCTTTGGAGCTCCATTTGGCATTTGTACTCCATAAGCACAATTCGGACGAAGTACTAAATCTTGATTATTTTTAGTTGCTCTAACTCTTATTTCTCCATCTGTTTCTAAAATATTTCCCGCAGCAACTGTTGGCATTTGCCAATACATCATATCTTTTGGCGTGTAAAGCTCAACTAATTTAACAGAAAATGGATAATGAACAGAATCTCCATTTGGAAACATTAAACAATCTTTACCTGCGAGCAATTTTGTACCTTGATTTCCAACAATAGTATCATTAGAAGGTCCATTTATAACAAACTCCTGTTCTTGCTGCTTTTTCATATCTAAATAGCTGTTAACAGGTTCGTATTCATTTTTAGACTTTTCAATTCTATCTTTTTTACAAGCGTTAAGAGAAATAATAAAAATTCCTACTATCGATAATAATCCAATTTTTGTTTTCATATAAGTTATTTTTAATGATATGCAGGACATAAGGTTGTTCCTCCTTTTCTTCTACCTCCGTATTTACCACCATTCCCTGATGATGAATTACATCCAAAAATATATAAAAGTCCTAGTCTTAAATGTGTCTCTTGAAATTTAAAATTATACCTGTACTCTAAGAACGGACGAAGGCATCTGTTGGTTGTAATTCCTGCTCCAACTTCTGCGTTCCAGTTAGAAGCCTGAGCCCCATCCATTGTAGATTCTTCATGATTTGCCCATAAATTATAAGCTCCATGTGCCAGTAAATAAAAATTAAAGGTGTTTCCTCTAATAATTTTTTGTTCTAAACCCATCCCAAAATAATATTCATTAATTTTATTGAACCCCGGATAATAAGCCACCTGAGGGACAATACTTAAACTACTATTAGGAAAGAAATTTACCCTAGCCCCAAAACCAAAACTTTCTGTTTGGAAATTGTACATAGCATCTGCACCAACGCCAATATTTTGGGCTTTTGTAGTAGCAGATAAGAAAGCTATTAAAAATATGAAAATTAGTTGTTTAATCATCGAGCCAAATTATAACATTTTTTTATGAATTGAAATTTTTTTTATCAACAGCCGTTAATCAATTACTATTCCATAAATGCTTATTTTCTGTTAAGTTGTTTACTTATTTTTGTATCATTATTACTATGAATAAAGAAACAATTACATTTATTAAAGATAACAAACACAAAAATGTGAATGATATTGCTTTGTTGCTAAGTAAAAAAGAAAATCTTGATGCCAATTTTATTATCAACCAAATAAATGGTTTACAAAAAGCCAAAAACAAACTTCCTACTTTTTATAATACACCTGAAATTATTTTTCCATCCATAAAATCTATGGAACAATGTTCATCAGAAAAAACCGCTTTGCTAAAAACAAAAATGATTAACGGTAATAGCTTGATAGATTTAACCGGTGGCTTTGGTGTTGACACTTATTTTTTCTCTAATTTCTTTAAATCAATAGATTATGTAGAACCAAATAAAGAATTACTAGAGGTTGTTCAACATAATTTTAATTTATTAAATACTAAAATTAAATTCCACAATACAACAAGTGAAGCTTTCTTGAGATCAAACAAAACACATTTTGATGTTGCTTATATAGACCCTGATAGACGTGATGAAAGTAAACGTATTTTTAATTTAAGCGACTGTTTTCCTAACGTTATTGAGCTGCTGCCAACAATCTTATCTACTGCAGATAAACTATTGATAAAAACCTCTCCATTTTTAGATATCAAACAAACATTAGAAGCATTAAAAACAGTAAGCAAATGTTTTATTGTTGCGGTAAAAAACGATTGTAAAGAAGTCCTCTATTTGGTAGAAAAAGAAAAAAATAAGCCTACTGAAATTATAACCTATAATTTAGATAAAAACGAAGACATTTTTAAATTTACTTACGAAGAAGAACAAGACACTACTTCCCATTTTAGTCAACCTAAAAAATATTTATACGAACCAAATGCTGCAATAATGAAAGCTGGAGCTTTTAAAATAATCGGAAAGCGTTTTGGATTAGACAAACTTGCTCAGCACACCCACCTATATACTAGTGACGAATTAATTAATGATTTTCCTGGAAGAATTTTTGAAATTAACAATATTGCAGATTATCAGAAAAAAGATATAAAAAATTTAGGTATAACAAAAGCAAATGTTAGTGTTCGCAACTTTCCTGATGAGGTTGCTGTAATTAAGAAAAAACTTAACCTTAAAGATGGCGGAAACTGCTATTTATTTGCTGCTACCAATCTAAATAATAAGCCTGTTTTAATCCTTACAAAAAAAATGAACTAACTAACATGTTGGGAGTAAGCTTAAAGTTAATTAACTTTACACTCTAAAAACTACTTAAAAAGTGATGAACAGATTATTCCTTATATTACTTTTACTCATTTCTTTTCTTGGTTGCAAGAAAGACAATAATGCGAACATACCTTATGTTCCTGTAAATATTTACATGCAAACTACCGACCCTCAATTTATAGAACTTAATGCTGTAAATAGCTGGATTTATTTAACAGGAGGTTCTAGAGGAATTATTGTCTATAAAGTTTCTAATGACCAATTTAGAGCGTTTGATAGGCATTGTACTTTCCAACCGGAAAACAGTTGTGCATTGGTTAGTGTAGAAACCAATAATATTTCTGCTATAGACGATTGTTGTGGGTCTCAATTTTTAATTACAGATGGTTCTGTTCTAAGAAGTCCTGCTGTAATGCCTTTAAAAGAATACAACACTTCTTTTGATGGTGCTACCTTAAGAATTTACAATTAAATCATTATTTCAAGGCAACTAAAACTGTTCTAAACAGTCTATAAATCAACTGTTTTAATTACATTTGTACATTGCAACATAATTTTGGTGCTATTTTGAAAAACTATTTACTCATAATCAGTCTTCTATTAGGTTTTTCGGCTCTTGCCCAACGACCATATATTGAGTTTAAAGAAAACAAAGGTCAGTGGCACAAAAATGTACTCTACAAAGCAAAACTACCTGCCGGGGAATTATTTTTAGAACAAAATAGCTTGACTTATCAATTTTTTAAAGAAACTGATTTACTAAAAATAGACGAATTACATCATAACTTTATTAAAAATCCTACCTCAGCAGATTCTATTATTAATTTACATGCTTTTAAAGTTCATTTTAAAAACGCTCTAAATGCTACGCTGCAACCTAAATCAATAAGACCTGACTACGAAAATTACTTTATTGGAAATGATAATTCCAAATGGGCTTCTAATGTAAAGAAATACGAAGAAGTTACTTATCACCAAATTTACAATAACATTGATTTGGCATTTTATTTAAAAGATGGTATTTTTAAATATGATTTTATTGTTCAACCAAATGGCAACCCACAAGACATAGAACTAACTTATGATGGTGTTGATGAAATTTTTATTAAAAACGACAACTTACACATCAAAACATCAGTAAATGAAATAGTTGAACAAAAACCTTATGCGTATCAAAACATTAATGGTAAAGAAAAAGAAGTGAAATGTTTATTTCAATTAAAAAACAACACCTTAAGTTTTTATTTTCCAAAAGGTTACAATACGAATTATCCATTAATCATAGACCCGGCTCTTATTTTCGCTTCTTATTCAGGAGCTACTGTTGATAATTGGGGATACACTTCAACGTTTAATGACTTAGGAAATTTATACGGTGGAGGAATTAGTTTTGGTGTTGGCTATCCAGTCACCACTGGGGCAATACAAACTACTTTTGGTGGAGGAGCTCTAGACATCTCTATTAGTAAGTTTTCACCAAATGGTTCTTCATTAGAATATTCTACTTATTTTGGGGGGGGCAATTCAGACTATCCTCATAGTATGATAGTGAATAGCAATGATGAATTACTGGTTTTTGGAACAACTGCTTCTAATAATTTCCCCACAACACCAGGAGCTTATTCAACAACACTTTCGGGAGCTTATGATGCTTATGTGATTAAATTTAGTGCTAATGGACAAACATTATTAGCTTCAACTTATATTGGAGGAACGGGAAATGATGGTTTAAACAATCTACAACCACTTAAATACAATTATGCTGATGAACACCGAGGAGAAATTATTGTTGATACCAACGATAACATTTTTGTAGCTACAGTAACTTCTTCTTCAGATTTCCCTGTAACAGCAGGAACAATACAATCTGCTAATGCAGGTGGAAATGATGGTTGTGTGTTTAAACTTTCTCCTAACCTGAATACGTTACTTTTTAGCACTTATATTGGAGGCACAGGAACAGATGCTGCTTATTCCCTTCAATTTGCAAGTAATGGTGATATTTTAGTCACTGGAGGAACTACCAGTAATGACTTCCCTACTACATTAGGAACATTAAATCCTGCAAGCTTAGGCAATACTGACGGTTGGTTAATGAAAATAAATAATAATGCAACATCAATTCTTGCTTGCACTTATATTGGTACAGCAAACGATTATAACCAATGTTATTTTGTACAATTAGATACTGCTGACAATGTCTATGTAGTTGGACAAACAAGAAATGGTTATCCTATTTTCCCCGCTACAGTTTATAACAACCCTAGTAGTGGTCAGTTTTTACATAAACTTACTAACGACTTATCTACAACTGTATTTTCAACAACTTTTGGTACAGGTTCTGGATTTATTGACATTGCTCTTTCAGCATTTTTAGTAAATGAATGTAATTACATTCTGCTTTCCGGATGGGGAGGTGCTGTAAACTCAAACGCTTTAGCTACAAATAGTACCACCAACAATTTACCCATAACCGTTAACGCATTACAACCAACAACAGACGGTAGTGACTATTATTTAGCCATGTTTTCAGAAGATGCTGATAGCTTAATGTATGCCACTTTTTTTGGTGGTAATGCTAGTTTCGACCATGTTGATGGTGGAACTAGTAGGTTTGATAAAAAAGGTATTGTTTACCAAGCCGTATGTGCCTCCTGTTTTGGTTCCACATCAGATTTTCCAACTACTCCGGGAGCTTGGTCAAATACCGATAATAGTACAAATTGTAATTTAGGTGTTTTTAAATTAGATTTATCAAGTTTAACTGCCGATGCAGAAGTGTTTACTACACCCTATTATTGTGTTGGAGATACTGTTCAATTTCAAAACTTAAGTAATGGTGGTGTAACCTATTTTTGGGATTTTGATGACGGATATACCTCTAGCGATTTTCAACCAACTCATGTATTCGACTCCGCAGGAACCTATCATGTGATGTTAATAGCCCTCGACTCTGTTTCGTGTATTTTAGTAGACACCGATTATGTAGATGTCTTTATCGCTGCTCCCCCTACAGCTATTACTAATCCAATAAATGGCATTTGTAAAGGAGATTCTATTCAACTTAATGCGAGTGGCGGTGCTAGTTATGTATGGTCTCCAAATTATAATATTTCTAATGATAGTATTGACAACCCTTTAGTTTGGCCAGACACTACCACCCTTTATACTGTGATAGTTCATGATAGTTGTGGAATAGATACCGCTGAAATATTAGTAACTGTTTTTCAAAAGAATATTAATATAAACCCCGACACCATGGTCTGCTTGGGACAAAGTGCTCAACTTACAGCTTATGGTGGCGCAAGTTATTTGTGGCAACCTGCAACTAGTCTTAATAACAATGCCATTTCCAATCCTGTTGCTACTCCAAACAATACCACTACTTACACTGTTGAAATAACTGATAGTAATAATTGTACTTGGGATACTACCACTACTGTATTAATTGATACTGTTTTACCTAATGCCGTTACTATGGATGATGATACTATATGCCAAGGAGATACCATTACTATTTATGGTTCCGGTGGTCAAACTTATTCATGGACACCAAGCTCAACAATAGCCACACCAACTGATTCAGCTACTTTAGTTTATCCAACACAAACAACAACTTATATTTTAGAAGCAGCTAACGGTTGTGGAAATAATTTTGATTCACTAACTATTTACATCATAGAAGTGCATGCTGATATTGTGAACGACACATCTGTTTGTATTGGAAACAGAGCTAACTTGTGGGCAAATGGAGGAGAAAGCTATTATTGGTCGCCAACAATGGGACTTAACAACAACACAAGCCCTACCATCTCTCCTGAAATTTATGTACCCATAACTTATTATGTAGATATAACTGATAGTAATGACTGCGTTACTACTCTTTCTGTTTTTGTGGACACCTTAAGCAATCCAAAAGTAGATTTAGGAGAAGATATTGAAGCTACTTGGGGAGAAACAGTTCAACTTAATTCCAATTCCAATGGAGTTCAATACACATGGACACCAAAAGAAGGACTAACTTGCTCCGATTGTCCTAATCCAATAGTAAATGCTCAAGCATCTTCTACTTACTACTTAACGGTTTTAGGAGCTAATGGATGTTATAGTTATGATACAATAAGTGTATTTTTTGATGGAGCTATTTATGTTCCCAACTCCTTTACTCCTGATGGAGATGGAATTAACGACATTTTCTATGCTTATGGTGTAGACATTAAAGAATTTGAATTGTATATTTTCGACCGTTGGGGAGAAAAGCTTTTTTACTCAGATGACATGGAAAGTGGCTGGAACGGGACTTATAAAGGTTCTTTAGTAAAAAACGACACTTATGTTTGGAAAGTAATTTTTAAAGATGTACTCGATAAACGAGGCGAGCTAATTGGTACGGTTACTTTGATAAGATAACTTCAACTAATATGGATCTACATCTATTGAAATTCTAATAACTTTATATTGGCTAAAAGCTTCAAAATGATGTTTTACCTCTAAAATTAGATCTCTAGCTTTACTTACCGAAATTTTTCTTTCAATTTTAATGAGCACTTTCTTTTGATAATAATTTTTAACCCTTGATACTGCCGGATATTCAGGTCCTAACACACGGGTACCAAACTTCTTTTTAAGTGCATTAGTAAACTCATCCGCTCCTATATTTAATTTATTTTGGTCTTTATGTTTTAATGTAAAACTAATTAACCTGCAATATGGCGGATAGTTAAACTTTTTACGCTGAATCATTTCATCATTATACATTTCTAGATAATTACTCTCCATTACCTGTCTAATAATAGGATGATATGGTTCATAAGTTTGTATAATCACTTTCCCCCTCTTGGTTCTTCCTGCTCTTCCACTTACCTGACTCATCATTTGATAAGCCTTTTCAAACGCTCTAAAATCAGGAAATTTAAGCATGTTATCTGCATTTAATATTCCAACCAAAGAAACGTTGTTAAAATCTAACCCTTTGGTAACCATCTGAGTTCCTACCAACACATCTATTTGATGTTCCTCAAAATCGTTGATAATTTTTTGATATGCATTTTTGCTTTTAGTACTATCAGCATCCATTCTTGTAATTCTAATTTTTGGGAAGAATAATGCCAACTCCTCCTCTATTTGCTCTGTTCCAAAACCTTTAAGCGAAATTCTACTACTTCCGCAAGCAAGGCACTTTGAAGGCATATTTTTAGAAACCCCACAATAATGACACTTTAGCTGATGCGTATACTTATAATACGTTAAAGAAACATCACAATTGTTACATTCAGGTACATTTCCGCAATCTTCGCAAATCATAAAAGGTGCATACCCTCTTCTGTTTTGAAACAAAATAACTTGCTCCTTATTTTTAAAAGCCTCCTCCATACTTTCTATTAGTAGCGGAGAAAAGTGAGATTTCATTTGTTTTTTTCTGGTAGCTTCTTTTATGTCTGCACAAAGTATTTCTGGTAACAACACCTTTCCATGACGGTAATTTAATTCAACCAATCCATATTTATTTTCTTTGGCATTCCAATAGGTTTCGATAGCAGGAGTTGCCGAACCTAACAATACTTTTGCTTTGTGTAATTTCGCCAACACTATGGAAGCATCTCGAGCATTATATCTAGGAGAAGGATCAAACTGTTTAAAAGTATTCTCATGTTCCTCATCAATCACTATTAAGCCTAAATTACTATACGGAAGAAACATTGCTGAGCGAGCTCCCATAATTATCTGAAACCTCTTATTTTCTTTATTAGCAACTAAATTAAAATTTAACACCTCATTCCAAACTTCTACACGTTCATTTTCATTAAATTTAGAATGATAAACTCCAATTGTATCTCCAAAAACTTTTTGCAAACGCACAATTAATTGAGTTGTTAAAGCAATTTCGGGTAACAGATACAGTACTTGTTTACCTTCTTCTAAAACTTCTTTTATAAGTTGAATATAAATCTCTGTTTTTCCGGAGCCGGTTACACCATGTAGCAAAACAGTGTCGTGTTGTTTAAAGGATGTTTTTATTTCGTTGTAAGCTTTAATCTGATGCTCATTAAGCGATTTAACATCTTGTACTTCTTTTCCATAATCATCTAATCTATTTACAATTACATCGTAAATCTCAAAAATATTTTTCTCTACCAACTGATTGATTACACTACTACTTACATTAGCTTTTTTTTGAAGATTTAATTTTGGAACTTCGTAAGTAATTTGCTGATATCGATTAGAAAGCTGAACAAAACTCATTAATGCTGCCAGTTGTTTTTTTGCCCTAGATAAATCATCAAATATCGCAGGTAAATTTTCCTCTTTATTAGCAAAAGCTGTAAGTCTAACAAACTGTACCACTTTAGGCTTATATTTTTCATTAATTTCTTCAACAACTATAATGATGTTTTTTTCTATCAGCGATTTTATAATTTGATGAATATTTTTTACTGCTAAAATTTCAGAAACATCGCTAAGTGTCAGTACTTCCCTAACCGTTAAAGCCTCATAAACTTGGTATTCATCATCACTTAAATCGTTGTCATTAAACTCAGTATTTCTATTAATTACAAATTTTGTTTCGCTAGATAGCTTTAAAGCTCCAGGAATAGCCGCATTAAATATATCACCTGGGTAAGCAAGATAATAATCGGCTATCCAATCCCAATGTTTTAACTGTTTTTCATTTACAATGGAATGGTTATCTAATATAGCATATAAATATTTTGCTTGATAATCTTTTGGAGGGGTATGGTGTTTTTGCTTAACTAAAGCAGTGTATAATTTGCCTCCTCTACCAAAAGGCACAATAACTCTTTGACCTATAATGATGTCATCATTCAATTCATTTGGAACCCTATACGTAAAAAAATTAGGTACAGGCAAAGGCAATATTACATCAATAAAGAGGGTATCTAACATAATAATAAGAAAGTTGTAAAAATAAGAAAACAACTACTGCAATAATAAACATGCTGTAGTTGTTTTCTAACTATTATTAGTTTACTACCTCAAAAGAGTTACTGTTCTTTTTTCTAAAACTATTGATTCGCTAGCGTAAGTTCCTTTTATAATAATAAAGTAAGTCCCTTCTGGCACTTTGTTTCCACTTTTATTTTTACCATTCCACTCAAATAATGGGTCATTACTTTCATAAATTTTAATTCCCCATCTATTATAAATTTCTACCGTAATATTATCATTACATCTATTATAAATACCATCAATTTTATACACTTCATTTAAACCATCACCATTAGGAGTAAAAACATTAGGAATAACCCTCAGTGTATCTTCGGGAGGCACTACACTTACGAAAAAACTTACACTATCTTCAGCTCTACCCGCACAACCTAATGAAAAAGAATTTACTTTAAAATCAAAAGTTTTTCCAATCAATTCACAGTCGGTTGGTTGCCAACAAAAACCTGTTGCTACAGTGCCTAAATTCCAATAAGCATTTTCAGTTGTATCATATTGATTAGCAGGAATGATTACCGAGTTAGTTCCATAATCATAAAAATATTCATACATATTTGGATTTGTTGAAACAGGAGTTAAGTTAGGAGTATAAGCTCCTAAACCATATATATTAGAACTTACATCAATAAAAACAGTATCTCCAACATCTGGATCTTGAAATACTAAGCTTTCGCAAAATGAAGATTCAAAAGGAATTTTTAGTGTGTCTCCATTGGATAAATTATTTAAGAAATTTGGAGGAGCATCCGTTGTACAATTTAGACTCTCATATTGAGCATCTCTTCTAGTTTCACCAATTTTAACTCCGTTTCTAAACTCCTCTACCTTAACAGCAAAAACAAATGTACCAATTACAGTAGGACTTGCTGTCATAACTCCAGTTAAAGGATTAATTGACATCGGAGGTGTTCCCCCTACAATATTTGCCAAACTATATCCTGTCGACCAAGTTACTGGATTATATGGACCCGCCCCTGCCGGAACATCATTTAATGGTTCTGATAAAGAATAATACAAAGAATCACCATCAACATCAGTAACCGAAAAATTAAAATTCTTTGATAAATTGACACATAAATAAGCATCCATTGGATAAGGTCCCATATCCGGATTTGAATTATTTAATGTAGATGTATTACCTGGATCAGGAATTTCACAATAAAATGTCATTCCAGCACTTGAAGGACTGGTAATATTAGTTATTGAGGCATTTCTACAACACACTTGAGCGGATAAATAATATCCATTTGGGTTATCAACTATAGTAACATTTTGGGTAAATATCCCTTCATCAACACAAAGTCCTGTTGGAGTAAAACAGGCATCTCCAAAAGGTAAATTTGCATTAATAACAGGATTAGTTATTGTAATAGTATTAACTAAAACATTAGTAACTTTATCATAAATCCTGACATCAAATGATGTATTCATACTAGCAGAACCCGGGCTACAGGAGCGAAAAACCCTTAATTGAATTTGAAAATCATTTTTTGTAGGTCCTATCCATTTTACAGTTAAATCTCCACCAACTATATGACTAGCCTTTAAAGAAAATGTAACCACCATAAACAACATTATTAAACTTAATCCTTTTTTCATTGTAATTTATATTTCATTTTTTTAATAGATAAATCTAAAGAACCAAGATGAATAATTCACTTATTTGGTTGCATACTTCTAAAATTAATTTAAAATAGAATTCTTATGATATATTTAGATGTTATAAAAAATGCTACTAGTTATAATATTTAATGGAATATAGCTATTTTTGTCGCTTATTAAATTTTAACTATGAATTTCAAGCAACTTACATTATCTGTTTTTTTGATATTAACTATTGTTTTATCTATCAATGCTCAGAACGGAACTATTAGAGGATTTATTTATAACGAAAAAACCGGAGAATCTGAAATTGGCGCTACAGCCTATTTAAAAGGTACTACCATGGGTGCAGCATCAGATGTTAATGGATTTTACTCTATTACTAAAATTCCGGCAGGTAATTACACCTTAATGGTAACCTCTTTAGGTTTTGATACTGTTAAAATTGCTATTTCTATAAAAAAAGATGAAATTATTAATCAAAAAGTATATTTGAAGGAAGGTTCAGTAATGCTGAATACTTTTGAGCTTTCAGCTGAAAAACAAGAAGCCAGAACCGAAGTAAAAATGTCTGTTTCTAAGGTAACACCAAAAGAAATAAAATCTATCCCCTCAATTGGTGGTGAACCTGATATTGCTCAATATTTACAAGTTTTACCCGGTGTAACTTTTACCGGAGACCAAGGTGGACAACTTTATATTCGTGGTGGTTCTCCAATTCAAAACAAAGTTTTATTAGACGGAATGATTATTTACAACCCTTTCCACTCTATTGGTTTATTCTCTGTTTTTGATACTGATATTCTTAAAAGTGCTGATATTTATACTGGTGGTTTTAATGCTGAATACGGTGGTAGAATTTCTTCGATAATGGATATAACTACCAAAGATGGAGATAAAAACAGATTAAGAGGAAAAGTTTCTGCAAGCACCTTTAGCTCAAAACTAACTCTTGAAGGACCTGTATTTAAAAGTAAAAAAGATAACGGAGGCGCAACAACTTTTGTTTTATCTGCAAAACATTCTTATCTAAACGAATCATCTGAATTATACAAACCATATTTTGAATCTCTAAGTTCTGAAAACGCAAGAGGAATAGATACTGCCGGATTACCTTATAACTTTACTGACATATATGGTAAAATAACTTTTGGAGCTAATAACGGTAGTAAGTTTAGCTTATTTGGTTTTAATTTTCAAGATGGTGTTGATTTTCCTGGAGTTTCTAACTTAAAATGGAACTCTAGCGGTGGAGGTGGTAACTTTGTTTTTATCCCTGCTTCTTCAAGAACACTTATTGAAGGTGTTGTTGCTATTTCTAATTATGAAATTGTACTGACAGAAGCCGATGAAAACCCAAGAAGAAGTGAAATTAATGGGTTTAATATAGGAATGGATTTTACTAGTTTTTCTGGTGATAACCAATTTAAATATGGTTTTGAAGTACTTGGATTTGGAACAGATTTTCAATTTACTAATTCTGTTGGAAGATTAATTCAGCAAAAAGAAAGCACCACAGAACTTGCTGGTTTTTTAACTTATAGAATTAATAAAGGTAAATCTGTTATTGAACCAGGTTTAAGAGTTCAACATTATGCTTCTTTAGGAAATACTTCAATAGAGCCAAGATTTGGTTACAAATACAACTTATCTAACAACATCAGATTAAAATTAGCAGCAGGAATGTATTCTCAGAACCTTATTAGTGCTAACTCCGATAGAGATATTGTAAACTTATTTTATGGTTTCTTATCCGGTCCTGATAACTTACCCGAAAATTTCACCAATAAAGACGGAGAGACAAAAGAAATTGGACATAAATTACAAAAAGCAAATCACTTAATTACAGGTTTTGAATTAGATGTCGCCAAAAATGTTACTTTAAATGTTGAAGGATATAAAAAATGGTTTACGCAGTTAACCAATACCAACAGAAACCAAGTGTTTAATGAAAACGATCCTTCTGCAGCTGATAAAGCAGACATCTTTAAAAAAGAATTTATTATTGAAACAGGTGAGGCTTATGGTATTGATTTCAGTTTAAATTATAAAACTGCCAGAGTTAACTTAAATGCTATTTATTCGCTTAGTAAAGTAGATAGATGGGACGGTATAACCGAATACAACCCTGTTTTTGATAGAAGACATAATGTAAACTTAGTTGGTATTTACACATTCGGTAAAGGTTTAAACTGGGAATTTAGTGCTCGTTGGAATTTAGGTTCTGGTTTCCCATTTACTCAAACACAAGGTTATTACGAAGGAATGGGGTTCTCTTCAGCAGACCAAGATTATACAAGTTCTAATGGAGATTTAACACTTCAATTAGCCGATCTTAACCAAGGTAGATTACCTTACTACCACAGATTAGATATGAGCTTAAAAAGAAAATTTGTAATAAGCAAAAACTCTATTTTAGAAGCTAATGTAGGTGTTACCAATGTTTATAACAGAAACAATATCTTTTATGTAAATAGAGTAACAGCAGAAGAAGTTTACCAGTTACCATTACTACCTAGTTTTGGTTTAAGCTTAACTTTTTAAAGTAAAAACGAAAACAAATCAATTCTTTTTCAATAAAGAATTGCATGAATAAAAAAAAATGGTAAATTTGCGACCGTTTTAATTAAAAAATCATAGAAAATGTATGCAATTGTAGAAATAGCAGGGCAACAATTTAAAGTTGAAAAAGACCAACAAGTTTTTGTGCATCGTTTAGAAGGAAAAGAAGGAAGTAAAGTTACTTTCGATAATGTTCTTTTAATCGATAACAACGGAAAAATAAATGTTGGCGCCCCAGCTATAGCAGGTGCTAGTGTAGCTGCTAAAGTGCTTGAGCACTTAAAAGGAGACAAAGTAATTGTCTTCAAAAAGAAAAGAAGAAAAGGATATAAAGTTAAAAACGGACATCGTCAGTATTTAACTAAAATCCAAATTGAGGCTATCTCTGAAAGCGGTGCTGCTAAAAAAACAGTTGCTGCCAAAGAAGAAAAAACTGAGAAAGTTGAAAAGGTAGTTGCTAAAAAAGAGGTTGTAAAAGAAGCAAAGCCAAAGGCTGCTCCTAAAGCAACAGCTAAAAAAGCTGCTCCTAAAAAAGAGACAAAAAAAGAAGATAAAAAATAATTAGTAACTGTTTTTTAAAGAGTTAATCTTTAAAATAAAACCTAAGAACCATGGCACATAAAAAAGGAGCTGGTAGCTCGAAAAACGGTAGAGAATCACACAGTAAACGTTTAGGAGTTAAAATTTTTGGTGGACAAGCTGCTATCGCAGGTAACATTATTGTTCGTCAAAGAGGTACAAAACATAACCCTGGTGAGAATGTAGGTGTTGGTAAAGACCATACTTTATTTGCTCTTACTGATGGAATCGTTTCTTTCAGAAAAAAGAAAGATAATAAATCTTATGTATCTGTTGAGCCTCTTAATGCTTAACTAAAAGATAAAACCTTATTTAACTCCTGTATTTATTTTCAGAATAGATATGGGAGTTTTTTTTTATATTAATTCATAATCAATAGCATTTCAAATGTTACAAACTAATTTCATTAAAGAAAATAAAGCATTGGTAATCGAAAGATTAACCAAAAGAAATCTTGATGCTGCTCCTATTGTCGAAAACATCATAAAATTAGATCATGATAGAAAAAAAACGCAACAAGAATTAGATAACCTATTAGCTGAGAGCAACCGTTTGGCAAAACAAATTGGCGATCTATTTAAAGAAGGTAAAGCAGCAGAAGCTAACACGCTTAAACTACAAACTGCTGAGCTAAAAGAAAAATCAACCACTTTAAAAGAACAACAAAATAGTATTAACGTAGAGCTTACTCAACTGCTCTACCAACTTCCAAACATACCCAACCAACTTGTTCCTAATGGAAAAACTGATGCAGATAATGAATTGATTTTTGAAAACAAGAAACAAGTTTCCTTAGCCGAAAACAGTAAACTTCCACATTGGGAACTGGCTAAAAATTATGATTTAATAGATTTTGAATTAGGCGTAAAAATTACCGGAGCAGGCTTTCCTGTTTACAAAGGTAAAGGTGCCAAATTACAACGAGCATTAATTAACTTTTTTCTTAATGAAGCTGAAAAAAATGGCTATCAAGAAATTATTCCTCCTTTAATGGTAAACGAGGCTTCAGGTTATGGAACAGGACAACTGCCCGATAAAGAAGGCCAGATGTATTATGTTACTGAAGATGATTTATACCTTATTCCTACTGCCGAAGTACCAATAACCAACATCTACAGGGATGTAATCCTTAAAGAAGAAGATTTTCCTATAAAAAATGTAGGTTATACGCCTTGTTTTAGAAGAGAAGCAGGTTCTTATGGCAAAGATGTTAGAGGATTAAATCGTTTGCACCAGTTTGACAAAGTTGAAATCGTACAAATTCAACATCCTGAAAAATCTTACGAAACATTAGAAGCTATGGTGGAGCAAATTAAACAATTGCTAAATCAATTAGATTTACCTTACAGAATTGTTAGACTTTGTGGTGGCGATTTAGGGTTTACTTCAGCTATGACTTATGATTTTGAAGTGTATTCTGCTGCCCAAGAAAAGTGGTTAGAAGTAAGTTCTGTATCTAACTTTGAAGCTTTTCAGGCAAACAGATTAAAATGCAGATACAAAGGCAAAGATGGCAAAACCAACTTAGTACATACGCTAAACGGAAGTGCATTAGCTTTACCAAGAATTATGGCTGCTATTTTAGAGAACAATCAAACAGAAAATGGAATAAACGTTCCTGAAGTGTTGGTACCTTTTACCGGATTTAACCTTATAAACTAATTTGTCATGTTTAAAAATATTACTTTAATAACACTTATTACTATTTCTTCTATAAGTTTATTTTCTTGTGGAGAAGATTATACTAACGAAATTGGACATGTAGATGGTTTAATTAAAATTCTAGACTCTTCTGAAGAAGTGTTGCATGATGTGGATACCGCCACTTTATTTGAAATGACCATTTTTGTAAAAGAATCTATTGCGAAAATTAAATCTAAAAACGATACGCTAACCAAAGAGGCAGCCTTAGAAGCCGACCAATTTGTGGGCAGACTAAAATCACTTTATGGTTTATCAAAAAATTATAACAAATATCAACAAGAAATAGATTTAATAAGAACGCAATTAAACAATTTAAAACAAGATTTAAACAACGGTATTATCTCAAAAGAACAATTCCCCGCCTATTATGAAATTGAACAAGGAGGTGTAATTTCTATTAATGATAAAATTAACCATGCTACCAACGGAATGAGTAATCGCCTTGATAAGATGAAAGAAAATAAAGCTGCTTTTGAAAAATTAATTGACGACCCAAAATCATACATAAGTTACTATAAATAAAGAAAGTTATTTGATAGATAAATATCTGATTTATTAGTAATTTTAGGCATTATCTATCGTTAAAAGCACTATGAAAACTTTTCAATTAAAATATGTACTTTCTTTAACGTTAGCCTTTTTTATTTGCTTAACACCCACTTTTTCTCAAACTACTACAGATGAAAAGTTAGCCTTACAGTTTTTTAATAACGAAGAGTATGATAAAGCTGTAGTATATTTTGAAAAACTTTATAACAAAACCAACGAAACTGCTTATTATGAAAGACTTTTACAGTGTTACCTTTATATGGAAGAATATAAAGATGCTGAAAAGTTAGTGAAAAAACACCAAAAAAAACATCCCTATCAATTGGCTTACATGGTAGATTTAGGAATTGTTTATGAAGTTGAAGGTGATGAAGCTAAGGCCAACAAAACATTTAACGATGCTATAAAATCGCTTACCGCAAACAATCAACAAATAATTGATCTTGCTAATAGTTTTATTAAAAACAAGGAATACTACTTTGCTATAGAAACCTACCTTAAAGGCAGAAAGCTACTAAAAGGAACTTATGAATTCAACTTTGAATTGGCTCAGGTGTATAACCAACAAGGAAAGACCGAACTGATGTTTAAAGAGTACATCAACATTTTGAACATTCAACCTGCTTATATACAAAGTGTTCAAAATGCCATACAAACCAATATAGGAGAGGATGAAGATGGAAGTAAAAAAGATATTTTAAAAACGCTTTTAATTAAAGAAACCCAAAAAAGTTACGATCAAATTGTGTTTTCCGAAATGTTGATTTGGCTCTATATTCAAGAACTCAACTTTAAAGGAGCTTTTATTCAAACCAAAGCTCTTGATAAAAGATTTAGAGAAGAAGGTAAACGCATTTTTTCTTTAGCTGATTTATGTCTTTCTAATAAAGATTACGAAACGGCTATTGAGTGTTACCAATACATCATAGATTTAGGAAAAAACAACCGACTGTATAATTACAGCAGAATTCAACTGCTACAAGTTTATTACACTAAAATTACTACCACCGCTTCTTATACTAATGAAGAAGTTATCGCCTTAGAAGCCAAGTATGAGTCCGCTTTAAAAGAATTAGGAAACTCTAATGAGTCCTACCTTATGATCAAAAACTTAGCTCACTTAAAAGCTTTCTATCTTAATAAACCAGAAGAAGCTCAAGAATTGTTAAACAGTTTTATCAATACACCTCGCCTAACTTCTCAAGAACAAGCTGAACTCAAAGTAGAATTAGCTGATATAAACCTATTTTTAGGAGATATTTGGGAAGCTTCTCTTTTGTATTCTCAAGTTGAAAAAAGCTTTAAACATAGTCAGTTGGGAGAAACTGCTAAATTTAAAAATGCTAAAATTTCTTTTTATACCGGAGATTTCGATTGGGCAAAAGCTCAACTAGATGTCCTCAAAGCATCAACATCAAAACTAATTGCGAATGATGCCATGAAATTATCAATCACCATTACCGATAACATTGGAATAGATACTACCAAAGCTCCTCTCCTACTTTTTGCTAAGGCAGATTTGTTATTTTATCAAAACCAACACAACCAAGCATTAGAAATGTTAGATTCTCTAAAAACAACTTTCCCTATACATGTAATTGGTGATGATGTGCTTTATAAACAACACGAAATCTATTTTAGTAAAAAAAATCTGCCAAAAGCTATTGAAAAATTGGAGCAAATTATAAAAGAATATGCTTACGATTTATTAGTTGATGATGCACTTTATAAATTAGCAACCATTTACGATTATGAGCTAAATGACAAAGCTAAAGCCCATGAATATTACAAAAAAATAATTTTTGAACACCAAGGAAGTATCTATGTGGTTGATTCCCGAAAAAGATTTAGAGAATTACAACAAACACCTTCTAGCATGGATTTAGAACAAAAATTAATGGAAGCTGAAACCAACTAAGTAAAATGAGTTTAATAAATTGGCTGGAAAATAACCTTTTGGCTTGTCCGTACAAAAAATATTTCGATATAGATTGTATGGGATGCGGAATGCAACGTGCCTTTATCGCGTTGCTTAAGGGAGATTTTGTAGAAAGTTTTCTGTTTTACCCTCCTCTATTTTCTATGATTATTATGTTGTTGCTTTTACCACTACATCTAATTTTTAAATTTAAACATGGTGCTGCATGGTTAAAATACCTGTTTATTTTTAACATTGCCGTTGTCATTATTAACTTTATCGTTAAAATTATACTTTCATGAAAATTTTAACCGCAGAACAAACTAAAGCAGCTGACGATTTTACCATTAAAAACGAACCCATTTCTTCGTTAAACTTAATGGAAAGAGCCGGCACCAACTGCACTTCGTGGATAATTAATAATTATACTACTGATATTCCTGTTATTATTTTTTGTGGAATTGGCAATAATGGTGGTGATGGATTAGTAATTGCTCGTTTGCTAAAGAAAAAAGGATTTGATGTTTCGATTTATATAGTTGAATTTTCTAAAAAATATTCTCCGGATTTCTCCAAAAACCTAAAAAGATTAGAAAAAGAAAAAGCTAACATCCATTTTTTAACTGAAAACAACTTTTCTTTTCAACTTCCTGAAAATGTATTAATTATTGACGCTATTTTCGGAAACGGACTATCAAAACCAATAAGTGGTTTTATTGCTGAAATTATTACTACAATAAACACTTCAAACACTACTGTTATTGCCATAGATATTCCTTCCGGATTATTTGCCGATAGTAATATCAACAATAATTCAGCAGCCATTATTGAAGCGGATTACACCTTAACTATACAACAACCCAAACAAAGTTTTTTTGCCGTAGAAACCCAAAAATATGTTGGAGAGTTCATCATCATCAATATTGGTATTTTACCGGCATTTTTAAACGAAGTGGTTACCGATACTTACTTTGTTACGCACGAATCTGTTTTACCTTTACTGAAAAAGCGTACAAAGTTTAGTCATAAAGGAACCTACGGACATTCACTTATTATTGCAGGAAGTAAAGGGAAAATGGGAGCTGCTGTTTTAGCATCTCGTGCTTGCTTAAAAATAGGAGCTGGTTTAGTTACTGCTTTAGTTCCTGAAATTGGTCTAAATGTAGTGCAAATTGCCAATCCTGAAGTAATGTGTATTCCTACTTCAGAAAAAAATTTCATCAACGAACTTCCTGATTTATCTAATTACAACAGCATTGCTGTTGGTCCGGGAATAGGCACAGAAAAACAAACTCAAAATAGCATTAAGCTATTGATACAAAATTGTACACAAGCACTTGTTTTAGATGCCGATGCTATTAATATTTTAGCAGAAAATAAAACATGGTTGGCTTTTTTACCACCACACACCATCCTTACTCCTCATCCAAAAGAATTTGAACGCTTAGTAGGAAAAACATCTAATAGCGAAGAAAAATGGCAGTTACAAAAAGAATTTGCTATTAAACATCAAGTAATTGTAGTACTTAAAGGTGCCTATACCAGCATTGCTTGTCCTACCGGAGAACTATATTTTAACTCCACTGGAAACCCCGGAATGGCTACAGCAGGAAGCGGTGATGTTCTTACTGGAATAATTACAGGTTTAGTAGCTCAGGGTTATACACCTTCTCAAGCTGCTATTTTAGGGGTTTATGTTCATGGTTTTGCAGGAGATAAAGCCAAAGAAGCCTTAAGTGAAGATACCTTAATAGCTTCAGATATCATCAATAACTTGTATCAATTTTTTTAGTAATAAAATTCAATCAAAAAATCATTTTTTTATAAAATACACAACAATCAAACAGATTGTTAATTAATAAATTTATCTATAAAACATTATTTTACTACATTTGTCTTTATAAATTTTAAAATTCAATATGAACATTACATCAATCATTTCAATTACGGGAAAACCCGGTTTACACAAAATCGTTTCACAAACAAAAAACGGATTAATTGCAGAATCTATAGAAGACGGCAAGCGTTTTCCTGTTTATGCTTCCGAAAAAGTTAGTGCCATAGAAGACATCAGCATTTATACTAAAACAGACGATATGCCTCTAGTTGAAGTATATCAAAAACTATATAAAAAAACTGCAGGAAAAGCAGCTATAGACCATAAAGCTAAACCGGAAGAACTTCAATCTTTTTTGAAAGAAGTAGTTGATTTTGATGAAGAAAGAGTGTATAACTCAGATTTAAAAAAACTTTTTCAGTGGTTCAACATTCTTATTAAAGCCGATTTATTAAAAGAGGAGGAAAAAGAAGAAAAATCAACTAAAAAAGCTACTGCAGATAAAAAAGATGCTAAAGCACCGAAAAAAGTTGCTCCCGCTAAAAAAGTAACTGCCAAGAAAACAACTACGCCTAAAACTTCTAAAGCTAAGGCTACAACAAAAACGGCTACTCCTTCTAAAAAAGGGTAATGCCAATCATTTAATTGCATATTATAAAAATCCTATTGCTTTGTCGATAGGATTTTTCATTTAATCATTCTAATACCATTATGGACGCTCATCAACAAGCCAACAACAATAGAAATTTTATTCCTACCTCTTTTACATTAAGCAACTGGGAGTCCGTTGCTCCTTTTTACGAAGATTTAATAAGCAGAAACATCACTACAGTAGCAGAACTGGAGAAATGGCTTATCGATAGAAGTGAATTAGATGCTTTTGTTAGTGAAAACGTTGGTTGGAAATATATTAAAATGAATATTGATACTACTAATGAAGAGCTAAGCAAAGATTTTCATTATTTTATTAATGAAATTGAACCTAAAATTGCTCCCATAAATAACGAACTTAATAAAAAATTTGTAGCCTCTCCTCTACTTTCTCAAATAGATGAAAATACTTATAAAATATACCTAAGAGCCATCAAAAAAGAAATGGAAATTTTTCGTGAAGAAAATGTTCCTATTCAGACCAAATTAATGGAAAACTCTCAGAAATATGGAGCTATTGTTGGCAGTATGACCATCAATTTCAATAATAAATCACTTACCCTTCAGCAAGCCAGTAACTTTTTGAAAGAAAACGATAGGGCATTACGCCAAGAAGTTTATTTAACTATTTCCAAAAGAAAAATTAGCGATAAAGACAAACTAAACGATTTGTTTAGTGAAATGATAACCCTCCGTCATAAAATAGCTCAAAATGCGGGTTTTGAAAACTACAGAGACTATATGTTTGCTGAGCTAGGCAGGTTTGATTATACGGCAAAAGATTGTTTTGAATTTCACGAGTCTATCGCCAAAGAAGTAGTTCCTGTTATTAATGAATTTGATAGCGAAAGAAAAAACTTATTAGGTGTAGAAACCTTAAAACCGTGGGACAAAATGGTTGATCCTAACGGAGAACAACCTTTAAAACCTATAGCTTCGGAAGAAGAATTAATTGATAAAACCATTGCTTGTTTCAATAAAATTCATCCTTATTTTGGCGAGTGCATGAAAACCATGAAAGAAATTAAGCACCTCGACTTAAGTTCTAAAGTGGGTAAAGCTCCGGGAGGTTTTAATTATCCGCTTTACGAAACAGGTGTACCTTTTATTTTTATGAATTCTGTTGGCTCTCAAAGAGATGTGGTAACCATGATTCATGAAGGCGGACATGCCGTGCATTCTTTTTTAACAAATGACTTATCACTTACTGCTTTTAAAGAATTTCCATCAGAAGTAGCAGAGTTGGCTTCTATGAGTATGGAACTTATTTCTATGGATTATTGGGATGTTTTTTACGACAATGAAACAGAATTAAAACGGGCTAAAAAAGAGCAACTTCAAGGAATTTTAAATACCCTACCTTGGGTAGCTACCATAGATAAATTTCAGCATTTAGTTTACGAAAGACCTGATCATTCTCACAAAGAAAGAGAACAACTATGGAATATTTTAATGGATAATTTTAGTAGTAATGTGGTTGATTGGTCGGATTATGAAGAAGAAAGAAGTTATTATTGGCAAAAACAATTGCATTTATTTGAAGTGCCTTTTTATTATATTGAATACGGTATAGCTCAATTAGGAGCAATTGCTGTATGGAGAAATTACAAACAACATCCTGAAAAAGCCTTGAGTCAATACATAGAAGCCCTTAAACTAGGTTATACCAAACCTATTTCGGAAATATACGCTACTGCAGGAATTGCTTTTGATTTTTCTCAAGACTACATTAAGGAATTAGTCGATTTTGTTCAATTAGAGATGAATAAATTATAGAGGTAGCTTATCTTCATATCAATCGAAATTTTACAAGCTAAGGAACGAAGCTTAGTAAAATAAAGCCAGAAAAACCTAAGTTCAGCAAAGCTAGATCTTGTAAGTTGGGGAATAACATCTTAAGTGGGATGTGTTCTAAGAACAAGAAAACCTAAATTTTTAGTAATTTTTACTTCTCCAACTATTTTAGTATCTTTAACTTATTAATTTAAACTTTATATTATGAAATAGTCACTAACAACTTGTTTGTTGCAAACAAACACCAATGAAGATAAGACTATTCCATATTACAAATAAAAAAACAATAAATATCTACATATGAAAGCAGCAGGAATTATATTATTGGTTATTGGTCTTATTGGAATCATTGTATTCGGCTATCAAGCTATTCAAGATTCAGAAAGTTTTAATTTATTGGGTGTTGATGTAGCAGTTAGTAAAGCCGATTGGACTCCCCTAATTATTAGTGGAGCTATACTTCTGTTAGGTTTAATAATCACTTTTCTTAAAAAGAAATAGGCAGCAATGGCTACAAAAAATAAGACTACCGAAACAGCAGTTAAGGTAATTGATTTTATTAACTCATTTGTAGAAAATGACCAAAAGAAAGCCGATAGCCTTCAGCTAATTGAATTGATGACCAAATGGTCAGGGGTTGAACCTAAAATGTGGGGGCCAAGCATTATTGGTTTTGGCAGTTACCATTATAAATACACTAGCGGACATGAAGGTGATGCCCCTCTTATTGCTTTCTCTCCCCGTAAAGCCGCATTCTCTCTTTACGTCTTCTCGCCCACCGAAGAAAACAAACATTTATTAGAAGTTTTAGGAAAATATAAAATAAGCAAAGCCTGTGTTTATATCAAAAAACTATCCGACATCAATACCGATATCTTAGAAAAACTTTGCAAAACCTCCATTGACTATATTAATGAACACCATGAATGTGCTTGTAGAGAAAAATAGAAACAGCTTTTTAGTTCTATAAACATTTTCTTATACTAAAACTCCGCCTTAAAAAAATCGAGCGATTCTAAATCTACCATGTGCACATCTTCATAGTAAAAATGTAAGATTTCTGCGTAGGTATATCCCATTTTCGCCATACGCATAGCCCCTTCTTGGCAAAGTCCTACGCCATGTCCGAAACCTTTGCCTTGCAATACCACAAAATTACCTTCTGTTTTTACATCAAATTGTGCCGATTTTAATTTCCAATCTGTTCTTACCTTTACAAAAGGGATTTGCACATTTTGCTTTTCAAAAAAACGCTCCCTCCCTATCTGAAAATACTCGTAATCGCAACTGTCTTTCAAAATTTCTTTAGGATAACCATTTGTTATCAAATAATTTGCCCACTCATCTTTAGCTATTTTTTTCTGCCAAACAGCATTATTCTCACTCAAACAAAAGCTATCTTTTACCGAACGTAAATAATACAATTCTTGGTGCCAAACTTCTTCAGAATTAGCAGATTGACCACCGCAATTAGAATAAAAAGTTGCCGTAATTAAATTAATGTCACTATCTACAATTACCGTGTTAGAAGTAAGTAATGCCGATTGTTTTATTTGCTCCGATTTGGGTTTTCCATGATACGCCTGACAATGCACTTTATCGCACAAACTAAAGCCTTCAGTTTGGTGCTTGTTAATGTTTTTCAATGCATAAGTGCGACAAATGATGGCTTGCAATTTAAAATATTCCTCCGGTGGACTTTTACCCACTTCGGCTTCCACTACTCCGGCTACATAATTATCAATGTTAATGTTGTTTATCAGTTGTAAATAACTATGAAAAGGATGTGCTTTAATAAACAAGTTATCTTCATACTGAATAATTTTCCCAACAGGCTTATTGGTCTTGAGTTTAAAAGCATTTTGATGGCTTACTCCAATAATTCTAATCTTGTTAAAATGTCCATAATCCTTGTCTAACGTTTTTAAAAATACTTTCTGATTTCTATAGGAAATTTCAATAATTTCGGTGTTGTCAATATCGAGCAATTTACCACTTTCTGTATAAACAACATATTTACCCACTTGAGGATAAAAAACAAATGATGTAACCGCTTGTTTATCTAAAATGCCAATGTTTATCAACTCTGCTTTAACAGTAATGGCAACAAAAAATAGGAGGATTAATATGAAAAATTTTCTCACCAACACAAAGTCAAAAATAAGTTAAAGGCAAAGTTTAATACCACAAAAGCTTAGAAGTTATACACATTGACCTTTTAATAGCATTAATACTTCAAATGAAATTCAACCAATTCATTTATAGGTTGTTGAACAACTTTTCCTATAACAACCCCATAATCTTTTGCTATTAAAGCAATATATTGCTGAAAATAAAACCCTATAGAACCTACAATGTGTAAAGGATATTGTTGATAATTGGGATACAAAACAATGTATTGCTTAAAAAACTCATGAAAACTTTGATGAATAATGGCATTAATCTCAGTTTCGTTTTCATGTTTTAAAATGAATTGAGCAAAACTTGCTAAAAACCTATTGGGTAAAGCTTGTTTATATACCTTATCCAAAATAGTATTTAAGTTAAGTTCGGGAAAAGTGTATTTAAAGTCTGTGCTCACCTTGTCGGGTAACTGCCCATGAAGCAACTTTTTAATAAACAGTTTACCTAAATGCACTCCACCACCTTCATCGCCCAATATATATCCCAAAGCAGGAATGTTGTGGGTAATGTCTGTTCCGTTATACAAACAGGTGTTCGCTCCTGTACCTAAAATAGCTACCAAACCAGACTCTTTTTTACAAGCAGCCCTTGCAGCAGCCAATAAATCATGAGCCACCGTTATGTCAGCATTCGTAAAAAATTGAGCAAAAATAGCTGCTAAAAAGGTTTGTTTTTCAGCAGAAGAACAGCCTGCCCCATAAAAAAACACTTGTTCCACTTCCTCTTTTTTTGCTGATAATATTGAAGCTGACAATTCCTTTAAAACAACAGTTGCATCAACAAAATAAGGATTAAACCCCATAGTTGAACAAACTAACACTTCGGTTTTATCGTTAATTAATCTCCAATCTGTTTTGGTGGAGCCGCTATCTGCAACTAAAATCATGGTGCTAAAATTTTTCACTAAACTAATCAATAAAAAATTGAAAATAAACCATTTTGTGTTACTTTTAATTGCAAATTTGTGAGTAGAATGAAAAGTTTATTGATTTTTATAAGTTTAGGATGTGTACTTCAGGTTGGTTTTGCTCAAAACGATACCACAGATATTCCTGCCAGAAAACTGTCTTTCAATGATTTTATGGCATATTACTCTACCAACGACACTTCTGCTGCGGTTATAGAATTTTTCTTTGAGAGAAAAGAAACCAACGCTGTAACAGAAATGATGTTTTTACCACTTTCTGCCGGAGTATTTTTGCTTTCACCCCCTTTAGGTTTTGGTATGGGAGTAATCAGTATCCCATTTTTTATTCACGGCACTTACACACTTATTCGGTTTAATAAAAAGAAGCTCAAACGCATATTAATTGAGTATAATGAAACGGGGTACTTACCCAAAAACATCAGAAAAAAAGCCAATAAAATTATCTACTACTACTCTCTTCCTGATGATTTTTGATTATAAAACCAACATCCTTTAAATCTTCCCTCACTGTCCTTAGTCTGAAGCGAAACAAGAATAATCGTGACTGAGGACTTTAATAAAAAAGCTTATTTTTGTTCTATGAAAATTCAAGGCTTTATAAAGTCCGTAGTTGCCATTACACAAAAGCTTGGCTTCAAACTACGGACAGGTGAGGGGTATATTTTGTATAGGACTATTTCCAAATTAGTTTCAATAAAATTTTAAATATGGTATTTAGACATTTTTTATTTTCTGTTTTTTTACTTGTTCATAGTATTGTTTTTTCTCAAGATGGAGAAAAAATAAAGGATACGTCTAATATTGTCGAGAATTTAGAATTGGATGAGCTCCCCATTTTGGTTTTTAATGATAGTTGCTTAAAGAGTGTTAAACAGGAGTTTGAATGTCGATTAGTGAAAGTTTATTTAATTACAATTATAGATACTAATGGAGAGTTATTAGAGCCTAGATTTACTTTTACCAAGAGTTCCTTTCATTGTGCTGATTGGAGGGTTGATACTGTTGAATTAGAGCGAAGATTTCAAAATCAGATATCATGTGTGCTGGATAATATTATTCAGTGTAAACCAGGAATAAAGGATGGAAAATATGTTAAAACGAAAATATCTTTACCTATTACTATTAATTGGAAATAAGGGTAGTGTTCCAAAGAAGTTGATAGATGAAAAATAAATTTTAACCAATTGAAAATCAAAAGATAAAATTTTTAAAGCTAAAAAAAAAGAGTAGTATATAATTATATGCTACTCTTTTTTTGTCCTTTTACGGGCTTTAAAATCAGTAAAGTTAGTTTAGGTGTATCAAAATAGTTGGTGTGCAACCTACACGAGTAAATTACAATTTTTTAGTTCGTTCCAATAGCTATCGGAATCGAAATTAGCACTAAATCCCCCTCCTTCTCTTCCAACTTATCCTTCTTAATATTATTAAGCTTTTATTACAAAACCAACATCTTTTAAATCTTCCCAAAAGTGAGGATAAGATTTCTCTACAACCTCTTGACTTTCTATTGTAAGATTATCAGTAATTAATGCTAAAGGAGCAAAAGCCATTGCCATTCTGTGGTCGTTATACGTAGCGATTGGGTGTTGCTGTATGCTTATTTCTTTTTGTGGATGTATAATTAAATCGTTGTCTTCAATAGTTACTTGATATCCCAAGGCTGTTAGCTCATTTTGTAAAGCTACTATCCTATCCGTTTCCTTTATTCTCAAAGTTGAAATTCCTGTAATACGAACAGGTAGATTTAACGCAGCACAAGTAACTGCATAGGTCTGAGCTAAATCAGGAAAAAACGTAAAATCTACTGTTTTCATCTTCCAAGCATTAAAAATATTGGTTTTAGTCAACTCAACACCTCCGTCAATATAAGAAGTACTTACTCCCAATTCAGTATATAAAGCTACTACCGCATTATCTCCTTGTAAACTGGTTTTATCTAACCCTTTTAAAACAATAGTGGCATTTTTTGATAAAGCTACCATGCTGTACCAATAAGAAGCTGCACTCCAATCGGCTTCTACACTAAAGTCTTTTGCTACATAATTTCCTTGTTTTATCACTAATTGATTTTCTGACAACCAAGTTACTTCAACCCCAAAATAGCGCATCATACTTATGGTCATAAGAATATAGGGTTTAGAAACCGGAGGAGTGGTAAAAGTAATAATAAGCTCTGTTTTCAGCAATGGAGCTATCAATAACAAAGCAGAAATATACTGACTGCTTACACTTCCATCTAAATTAATAGCACCTCCATTAAGCTTTTTGCCTTTAATTTGAAGTGGCGGATAACCTTCATTATTTAAATACTGAATATCTGCTCCAAGGGTTTTAAGTGCCTCGACCAAAATTTTTATCGGACGTTGGTGCATGCGTTCAGAACCTGAAAGAACAACATTTTTTCCTTCGGTAGCAGCAAAATAAGCCGTAAGAAAACGCATGGTTGTTCCGGCATGCCCCACCTCTATTGAATTGCTATTTTGTTCTAGAACCTGTTTTAAAATTTGTGTATCCGCAGCAGCTGATAAACCGCTGATAGTAAACTGCTGATTAAGAATTTGATGTATTATTAATACCCTATTACTAATACTCTTAGAAGTAGGTAAGGTAATGCTCGAAGATAATATTGCTGAAGGATGTTGTAGACAAATGGACATTAATCTATTTTTTTTAACGAGCAGTAATAATTTAAAGCTTCTAAAATTAAATCTTCACCAATTTTATGATTGACAGTTGCTTCTCCTATCGTTTTAAGCAACGTGAAATTAATTGCCCTATTTTTATTTTTCTTATCGTTTTTCATTAACCCGATTAGCAGCTGAAAGCTATCTTCTTTTAAATCGTAATAACTAAAAAAGTTCGTAACACAACTTACAATATCTTTTAATTCTTTGTGGTTCAAGCCATTTACTTTGTGCGATATGTAAGCTTCGCAAATTAAACCTACAGCAACGGCTTCACCATGCAATAAAGGCAATTCTTCGTTGCTCAACGAATAAGATTCTAAGGCATGCCCTATAGTATGTCCGAAGTTAAGTTTTTTGCGCTCTCCGCTTTCTTTTAAATCTCGTTTTACAATGTCATTTTTAATTTCAACACTTCTAAGAATCAGTTGTTCCCATAATGAATCATTAGAAAGTAAATTGGTTTTAAGTTTTTTCCAGTAATCAATATCAGCAATCAATGCGTGTTTAAATGCTTCGCTATATCCAGCAAGCATTTCTCTTTTATTGAGTGTTCTTAAAAAATTAGGATAAATATATACTGCTTCGGCTTCATTAAAAACCCCTATAATGTTCTTCAAATTATTCAGATCCACTCCTACTTTACCTCCCACAGAAGCATCAATTTGGGCCAACAAAGTAGTTGGAACATTAATAAAATTAATACCCCTTTTATAAACCGAAGCGACAAAACCACCCAAATCACAAATTACTCCCCCTCCCAAATTGATGACTAAGGCATCCCTGTCTACTTTTAGCTCTACAAATGTTTGCCATATATACTGACAAATTTCTAAGGTTTTATTCTCCTCACCACTATCTAGCTCAATAATCTCAACATCATTAGCCAATTCAGTTTGAATTAAAAAATCGGTAGCACAATAGTTAAAACTATTTTCATCAACAATTAAGATTTTTTGATAGTCTTTATACTTTTCCAATGTTTTTTTGACTTCATCCAAAACATCGTTACCGATAAAAATCTTACTTTCTTTAGTTTTTATTATATGCATACAACTAATTTGAAATGTAAAAATAACTACTATTTAATACAAAACGAAAAAAAAATAATTGCTTGTCCTTTTGGTTGCTTAAATTTGCTCTATGATTTTATCTGAATTATCTATCATTAACTTTAAGAACTACGAAGAGGCAAATCTTAAACTTTCTGACACTATTAACTGTTTTTTAGGAGATAATGGTGGTGGAAAAACCAATATTTTAGATGCTATTTATTACTTATCTTTTTGTAAAAGTCATTTTAACCCAATAGATAGCCAGAATATAAATCACGATGCTCCTTTTTTTGTGGTAGAAGGATATTTTAATAATCAGACGGAAACAGACAGAGTTTATTGTGGCGTAAAAAGAGGTCAGAAAAAAGTTTTTAAATACAACAAAAAAGAATACACTAAACTTGCCGACCATATCGGTAAAATCCCGTTGGTGATAATTACTCCGGCAGATACTTCTTTAATTATTGATGGTAGTGATGTTAGAAGAAAATTTGTTGACGGTATTATTTGTCAGTACGATAATAGTTACCTGAATAACCTGCTGAACTACAACAAAGCACTTCAGCAACGAAACTTATTGCTAAAGTCATTTTGGAGCAACCGTAATTTTGATGCTGCTTCATTAGAAATTTGGGACGACCAACTTATTCAATTCGGAAAATATATTCACCAAGCCAGACAAGAATTTGTGGAACAATTTGCTCCGTTTTTTCAAGAATATTACACCCTACTAAGCAATGAAAAGGAAAAAGTCTTTTTATTGTACGATTCAAAATTAAACGACTCTAATTTTGAAACTTTATTGCAGCAAAGTCTTGAAAAAGATAAAACCACAAGCTATACCAATGTTGGTGTTCATAAAGATGATTTAGTTTTTAATATAGGTGAATTTCCCATAAAAAAGTTTGGTTCGCAAGGGCAACAAAAAACCTACTTATTAGCCTTAAAATTGGCACAAGCAGCTCTGATTCAAAACATAAAAAATACAAAAGTTACGCTTTTGCTAGATGATATTTATGACAAACTAGATAACAAAAGAATGAATCAATTAATTAATATTGTAGGTAGCAAACAGTTTGGACAAACCTTTATTACAGATACTTCTTTTGACAGAATTCCATCTATACTTGAAAGTGAAAAACTATCATTTAAAGTATTTAATGTAGCTAACGGAAAAATTGAAAAGCAATGAGCGAAAAACCAATAAAAGAATTAGTTGATAAAATACTTAGAGCTTATGGCTATCAAGATCAGTTAGATGAAATTGAACTGATTAAACAATACGAATTGGCTGTTGGAAATATGTTTGTGAAACATACTGAAAACGTTTATTTTCAAAATAAAAAATTGTTTGTAAAACTTAATTCCGCTGCATTAAAGCAAGAAATGAGTTATGCTAAAGAAGCCTTAAAAGAAAAGCTTAACAGCACCATGGGGCGACATATTATTAACGAAATTGTAATCATTTAACTATCTTAAAATGAAATTTTTTAATGACATTGGAAATGGATTAGCCGCTTACCCAAAAGCAATTGGTTTAATTTTTTCAAACGGATTATGGTGGTATTTTTTATTCCCCATTTTACTTAATATTTTGTTTTTTGTAGGAGGATTTTATGGAATTGGCGTATTATCCGATGCCGTTCAAGATTGGCTAACATCAATGCTAGAAAGTGACAGTGAGACATTTTTAGGCTTTGCTTTCTTAAAAGATGTAGGACTTTATATTCAAAAAATTGCCAGTGGCTTTTTATGGATATTCTTAAAAATTATCTTCTTCTTTATTTTTGCAACTTTCGGAGGCTACATTGTTATTATTTGTTTGTCACCAATCTTTGCCATTCTTTCTGAAAAAACGGAAGAAATTTTAACCGGAAAAAAATATCCTTTTAATGCTGACCAATTAATGCGAGACATTGTAAGAGGTGTTTTAATTGCGTTTAGAAATGTTTTTATAGAAACATTATTCATCATATTGTTCTTTATTCTAAGCTTCATCCCTATTATTGGACAGTTGGCTGCCATCATTATGTTTTTTATCTCTGCTTATTTTTATGGTTTCTCTTTTATCGATTACTACCTTGAAAGACAAAAATATAATCTAAGCCAAAGCGTAAGATTTATGCGGCTTAATAAAGGTGTAGCTGTAGCCAACGGAAGTGTTTTTGCATTAATAATGTTCATTCCTTTTTGCGGAATAACACTAGCCGGTTTTATAGCAATAGTTTCTGTAGTGGCCGCTACCATTTCTACACATAAAGTTATTACTAATCAGAGTATTCAGAATATATAAAAGAAAAAGAATAAACTAAAAAATGAATTACAAAATATCGGCAGTCTCTTATGCCAACACCTACCCTTTTTTATATGCGTTAAAAAATAGTGATTTGATTAAAGACATTTCACTTTCATTAGATTATCCCGCCTTATGTGCCGAAAAACTATTGACTAACCAAGTAGATATTGGCTTAGTTCCTATAGCCATTTTACCAAAAATAAAAGAATACCACATTATTTCAGATTACTGTATTGGAGCTGTCGGTAAAGTAAAATCTGTGTTACTGCTTAGCGATGTTCCTCTAAATGAAATTAAAACCATTTGGCTCGACTATCAATCCAAAACATCTATCAACCTTACAAAAGTATTAGCTGCCAACTATTGGAAAATAAATCCTGAATGGCAAAATGCAACAGCAGGTTTTGAAACTCAAATTTCCGGAACTACTGCAGGAGTGATTATTGGCGATAGAACATTTACATTAGAAAAAAACTATCAATATAGCTATGACTTATCAGAAGAATGGCAAAAATTTACTGGTTTACCCTTTGTTTTTGCTTGTTGGGTTGCCAATAAAAAGATTGATGCTGAATTTATTAATCAATTTAATAAAGCATTGAGCGATAAAATGTTTAATACTGATGAAGTACTCAATTATTTTAATATTGACGAAGATAAAAAAGCTTTTTTGACCAATTATTTAAAAAACGACATTAGCTATCACCTTGATGAGGCTAAAAGAAATGCCATCGAAAAATTTTTAAATTTACTTTCTAAATCACTTACTATCAGTTAGTTCTTCTTTTCATCTGTAAAAAATAATTTGTTAATATTGCTGTTCACAAATTGAACTATGTTATTTCAGTCTGAATTTGTACATTTACAATACTAAATTTATAATTGATTTAACAAACTTTTTTAATTATTAAAACCTATCTATTGTCTATGAAACAATTATCGCTAATCATAACGGTATTATTGATTTTTACTAGTGTTGCTTTTACTCAAAACGACAAAAAAAAGAGCAAGATAACCTATAAACTTAAAATGGCTGAAGCCAACCATGCTTTTGTTGGTGACAGAAACTATAGAGCTGCCCTAAATATCTACAGAGAACTTATGACAAGCTTTACCAATGATGCTATGATAAATTACAGAATTGGTGAATGTTATTTGGCTATGAATGATGCCGAATTAGCTGTTGAATATTTTTTAAATGCAAAAAATCTTGATGAAGGAGTAGCTCATGAACTTTATTTTAAACTGGGAGAAGCTTACCATAAAAATGATCAGTTAGATGATGCTCTTGCTGCTTTTAATCATTTTAAGGTTAATGCAAAGAAAAAATATTTAAAGTTAAACGATGTGAACAAAATGATTACTCAGGTAAATTATGCCATTAAAATGAAGCAGCATCCAGTTGATGTTAACATAGAAATTTTGTCTAGCAACATTAATTCTAGAGGTGGAGATTATGCTCCTTCTATTACTGCCGATGGTAAAACCATGATTTTTACTTCGCGAAGACCTGATACCAAAGGTTGTGGAATCGATAAAGCAGGCGATTACAAATTTTTTGAAGATATTTATATTGCACAATGGGACTCTGTTAATAGTGAATGGGGAAAAGCTTATCCTATTGAAGGAAACATTAATACCGAAGGGCATGATGCCTGTTTAAGTATATCACCAAGTGGTGAAGAAATTTTTATTTACCGTAATGATGGAAATTTATATATAGGAGATATTTTCGTTTCAAAAAAGAGAAATTCAGGTAAGTGGAGCACTCCAAAAGCTTTAGAAAAACCTATAAATACCTCTTACTTTGAAAGCTCTGCCCAGCTAACTGCTGATGGAAACTACTTATTTTTTATTAGTGAAAGAACAGGGAAAAAAAATAATCCTGTTGGAAAAGGAGATATATACATCTCACAAAAAAAATCTAACACCGTATGGTTAGAACCTAAAAACATAGGTACAACCATTAATACTCCCGAAGACGAAATTTCAGTTTTTATTCATCCAGATGGAAGAACTTTATTTTTTAGCTCTAAAGGACATTTATCTATGGGAGGATATGATATTTTTATGACAAGACTTCAGGATGACAGTACTTGGACAACTCCACAAAACTTAGGTTACCCAATAAATACTGTAAATGATGATTTACATTTTGTGTTAAGTACAGATGGAAAAACAGCTTACTATTCTAACCAAAAAAAAGACGGTATGGGAGACAGAGACATTTATAGAATTGACATGAGTAAGTATCCTGTTTTAACAGAAGGTGTAGCAATTAATCTTTCTATTTTAAAAGGTGAAATTAAAAACCCTGAACAAGAACCTATTGTTGCTAAAGTTGATTTTAAAGACGAAAGTGGAAAAGTAGTTGCTTCAACAACATCAACCGATGAAGGGCATTATTTCATAACCTTAGTAGGAAATAAAAAATATACCTTAGAAATTACTGCAGAAGGTTATCAAACACTTACCAAAACTGTTGATTTAGGTATTGGAAAAGAAAGCATACTTACACAAACCGCTGATTTTGTTTTAGAAAGATAATTTTTTTACTTTAACATTTTTTTTAACACTCCAACTGATTACCGATTGCTTTTCTACAAAGAATTAACAATCTTTCTTAAATAATGTTAATTACTGAGCAACAACAACTTAACTCTTAACATTTTTTAACATCGGATATTGCTTCTTCATAAGAATAAACTAACTTAGCTGCTTAATTTAGCGACATTAAAAACTAAAAATTATGGAAGAAGCACATACACCTACTCCGCCTTTATCTTCTGCTCCGTCAGAAAGTTCATCAAATGTGGATATTAAAGCATTAAACGAAAAAATTCAAAAAGAAAGTTCCTTTGTTACGCTACTTACTATGGAGATGGACAAAGTAATTATCGGTCAGAAACATATGACAGAGAGATTACTTATTGGATTATTGTCTAACGGACATATATTGCTTGAAGGTGTTCCTGGTTTAGCAAAAACGCTTGCTATAAATACCTTAGCAAAAGCCATAGATGCAAAATTTAGTCGTGTTCAGTTTACTCCGGATTTACTTCCTGCTGATATTATAGGTACAATGATTTATAACCAAAAGCAAGAAGCTTTTTCGGTAAAAAAAGGACCTATCTTCGCAAATTTTGTTCTTGCCGATGAGATAAACCGTGCTCCGGCAAAAGTGCAAAGTGCTTTATTGGAAGCCATGCAAGAACGCCAAATAACCATTGGTGAAGAAACTTTCCATTTACCTGAACCATTCTTAGTACTAGCAACTCAAAACCCTATAGAGCAAGAAGGAACCTATCCTTTACCGGAAGCACAGGTAGATAGATTTATGCTTAAAGTAGTGCTAGATTACCCTAAAAAAGAAGATGAAAAAATAATTATCCGAAATAACATCTCAAAAACAGGTTTTCCCCAACCCAACCGCGTGTTAAAACCTGAAGATATTCTTAAAGCTCGTAATGTAGTTAGAGAAGTGTATATGGATGAAAAAATTGAACAGTATATTGTAAATATTGTTGATGCTACCAGACATCCTGAAGATTATAACCTTGCTGAATATAAAAACCTAATCACTTTTGGAGGTTCTCCAAGAGCAAGTATTAACCTAGCACTAGCTTCCAAAGCTTACGCTTTTATTAAACAAAGAGGTTATGTTATCCCAGAAGATGTAAGGGCTATTTGCCATGATGTATTAAGACACAGAATTGGATTAAGTTATGAGGCTGAAGCCGAAAACATAACCAGTACAGACATTATTAATGGTATTTTAAACAACGTTGAAATTCCGTAAAAAGAAATAAGACTACCGACAATTGAACTAAATTATCCTTTGTCAGAAAAATCTTAAAATCTTAACTTCTTATGTCTAGTTACACCACATCTGAACTTCTAAAAAAAGTTAGAAAAATAGAAATTAAAACTCGTGGATTAAGCAGCCAACTTTTTTCAGGAGAATATCATTCTGCTTTTAAAGGAAGAGGTATGGCTTTTAGCGAAGTTAGAGAATACCAACATGGAGATGAAATAAGAACAATAGATTGGAATGTTACCGCTCGTTTTAATCATCCTTATGTAAAGGTTTTTGAAGAAGAACGAGAAATGACCGTTATGATTTTAATAGATGTGAGCGGTTCGGGATATTTTGGTACACAACAAAAAAGCAAACAAGAATTGGCTACAGAACTTTGTGCTGTACTTTCTTTTTCGGCTATTCAAAATAATGATAAAGTTGGAGTGATTTTCTTTTCGGATAAAATTGAAAAGTTCATTCCTCCTAAAAAAGGGAAAAGCCATATTTTAATGATTATAAGACATTTAATAGACTTTGAACCTGAAAGCAAAGGAACTGATATTGAATTGGCAATCAAATATTTAAATAACGTTATTAAAAGAAGAGCTACAACTTTTATTATTTCCGATTTTGTTGCCAAGTACAACTATGAAGATGCTTTAAAAATTGCCAATAAAAAGCACGATGTAATTGTTTTACAACTTTATGATAAAGCCGAAGAAAATTTACCTGACCTTGGGTTAGTACCTTTTTTAGATGCCGAAACTAATCAACTAAATTGGATAAATTCTTCCGATAAACAGGTTAGAAAAAATTATGAATTAGCATTCTTAAAAAGAAAAGATAAACTAAAAACAATATTTAAAAAAGCTGGTGTGGATACTGCTTCTATCGGAACACATCAAGATTATGTAAAACCATTAATGACTTTATTTAAGAAAAGAGGGTGAAAAAATTCATTTACATATTTATTGCATTATTGCTACCGAGTTTTGCTCTTTTTGGTCAAAATGTAGCAGTAAAAGCTGTTTTAGATACCAATTTTTTAATGATTGGTGAACAAACACAACTTCACTTTATTACTACCTATCAAAATAAAAATACACAAATTAGTTTTCCGCAACTAAACGATACTATTATCAAAGAGATTGAAGTACTTTCTCAATCTGCTATAGATACTTCTGTTGCTGATACTAACGGACTTTTTGCTCAATCTCAATCATTGCTTATTACCAGTTTCGATTCAGGATATTATGTAATTCCTCCTTTCCAATTTATTATTAATGGCGATACCGTTGAATCCGACCCACTTTTATTAGAAGTACAAAGCATGGAAGTTGATACTGCCAATGCTATTTTCGATATTAAACAACCACTTTCCGAACCGTTTTCTATTAAAGATTGGTTAAAAGATAATTGGATGTGGTTAGCAGCTATTTTAGCCGCTCTTATTGGTGTTTTCTTTTTAGTAAGATATTTAAAAAGAGAAAAACCTGTAATTGTTGAAGAAAAGGTTGTCCCAAAAATACCTATACATGAAATTGCTTTAGAGAAATTAAGGCAGCTAAACGAGCAACAGTTATGGCAGAATGGAAAAATAAAAGCCTATCATTCAGAAATTTCTGAAATATTGAGAGAATATATTGAAGAAAGATACCAAGTAAATGCACTAGAAGAAACCACTTCTGAAATTATGCACGGATTAAGGCTGCATCAAATTCCTGAAGATTTAAAATTAAAGCTTTCGCAAACGCTTATCCTAGCCGATTTAGTGAAATTCGCTAAGGAACAGCCTTTGGCAAATGAAAACGAAAATAGTCTCAATTATGCCATTGCATTTATTGAAGCTACAAAAGTGATTGAACCTGAAAACAACAATACACATGCTTGATTTTTGGTACAACATATCATTTGCTAATCCAACCTTTTTCTGGTTGCTGCTCATTATACCCTTGTTGATTATTTGGTATATTTTAAGACTGAAAAAACACCAAGGAAGTGTTAAACTCAGCACCAACGAGAACCTAACTTCTACTTTTTTAGCCAAATCTAGACATAGTATATTTTTATTGAGAATTATTGGCATTGCTGCTTTAATTACAGCTATTGCCCGACCACAAACTTCATCAAGCTGGCAAGACGTTTCTACCGAAGGTATTGATATTGTATTGAGTATTGATGTTTCGGGAAGTATGTTAGCAGAAGATTTTAAACCTAATCGTTTGGAAGCATGTAAAAACATTGCCATGGAATTTATTTCCAACAGACCAAACGATAGAATGGGCTTAGTAGTTTTTGCAGGAGAAAGCTTTACTCAATGTCCGCTAACTACCGACCATGATGTACTTATTAATCTTTTTACCAGCATACAAAATGGTATGATTGAAGATGGGACAGCCATAGGAATGGGTTTAGCGACTTCCGTAAGCAGATTAAAAGATAGTGAAGCCAAAAGTAAAGTAGTTATTTTACTTACCGATGGAATTAATAACTCAGGCTCTATTCCTCCAGTTACAGCAGCAGAAATTGCCAGAGAATTTGGTGTAAGAGTTTATACTATTGGTGTAGGCACAACAGGAACTGCTCCTACTCCTTATGTTGATCAATTTGGCAGAAAACAATACCAAGATGTTCCGGTAAGAATTGATGAAGAAACAATGACTCAAATAGCTGAAATGGCTGACGGAAAATATTTTAGAGCAAAAAGCAATAAAGAATTGGAAGAAATTTACAAAGAAATTGATCAAATGGAAAAATCTAAGATTAACGTTACTGATTACAGAAAAAAATCAGAAAAGTTTTTGCCATTTGCCATTTTAGCTGCTTGTGCTTTATTAATTGAATTTTTATTAACCAAAACACTCTACAAAAGCATTGTTTAGATTTGAAAACATATTATTTCTGTATGCTTTAGCTGTGGTGATTCCATTGCTTATTGTTGCTTTTTTATTGTTTCAACAATGGAGAAAGAAAAAATTGAAACATTTTGGCACACACCACCTTGTAAAAAGATTAACTCCTGAAGTTGCAAAACACCAACCTGTAGTTAAATTTGTATTTTACTTACTTGCCATCATTTCTTTGTTTATCGGTTTAGCAAACTTACAATATGGCACAAAAGCAGAAGAGATTAAACGTGAAGGTGTTGATTTAATGATAGCTTTAGATGTTTCTAACAGCATGCTGGCAGAAGACCTCTCTCCTAACCGATTGGAAAGAGCTAAAAGAGCAATCTATCAACTTATAGAAAAACTGGAAAACGACAGGTTAGGAATTATCATCTTCGCAGGAGAAGCTTACGTTCAGCTTCCTATCACTTCCGATTATTCTTCAGCAAAATTATTTTTAGAAAGTATCGGTACAGACATTGTTCCTGTTCAGGGTACAGCCATAGGTAAAGCTATTGATTTAGCCCTTCGTTCTTTTAACCCCGAAGCAGAAACTAGCAAAGCCATCATTATCATTACCGATGGAGAAAACCATGAAGATGATGCGTTGGGTGCTGCTGCAAATGCTTTAGAGAATGGTGTTATTGTACACACTATTGGCATGGGATCTGAAAATGGTGCTCCACTACCTATCTATCAAAATGGCAGACAAGTAGGATTTAGAACAGATAATAGTAATAATACCATAGTTTCTAAGTTAAATGAAAAAATGCTTCAGGAAATTGCAGCTGCCGGAGAAGGAACTTATGTAAGAGCAACCAATGCCAATGCAGGTTTATCTATTATTATGAATGATATAAACAAAATGGAGAAAAAAGAATTTGGCAGCAAAGTATTTAAAAACTACGATGATAGGTTTCAGTTATTTTTACTAATCAGTTTAGTATTACTAATTATAGAGTTTTTAATATCAAAAAGAAGAAGTAGTAAATTAGATAAGATTAACTTATTTCAATCATAAACAACCAGATGAAATACATTTTACTCATATTATTTTTAAGTTTTGTTAAGTTTTCTTTTGCTCAAGAAGAGAAAAAATATATCCGTGAAGGAAATAAGCACTACGATAATGAAAAATATACTGAAGCTACCGAAAGCTACAAAAAAGCATTAGAAAAAAATCAAGCTTCAGAAAAAGCTACTTTTAATTTAGGAGATGCCCTTTATAAAGAACAAAAATTTGCTGAGGCTGCCGAAGAGTTTAAAAAAGTTGCGGAACAAAGTACCAATAAAGAACTTAGAGCAAGTGCTTTCCATAACTTAGGAAATTCTTTTTTAGAAGCTCAAAAATACCAAGAAAGTGTTGATGCTTATAAAAATGCACTACGCCTTAATCCAAAAGATGATGAAACTAGGTATAACCTTGCTTATGCTCAAAAAAAGTTAAAAGAACAACAACAAAACGAAGACAAGGATAAGGATAAAGAAAAAGATAAGGAAGACGAAAACAAAGACGAGGAAAAACAAGAGAATAAGGACGAGCAAAAGAATGAAGAAAAAAAACAAGACCAGCAAAAAGAACAACAACAAAAACCTAGTCAGTTATCTAAAGAAGAAGCACAACGTATGTTAGATGCTCTTAATCAGAAAGAAAAAGAAGTTCAGGCTAAGATGAAGAAAGAGAAAGAAAAAGGTCAAAAAGTTAAAATTGAAAAAGATTGGTAATTTCAATATAGAAATAGAAATTTGCTTACGTAATACATGAAACAATTTACAACATATCTACTTTTGCTGTTAGCTTTTACAAGCTCTGGGATAATAGCTGTTGCTCAGGATATTAAGGTAACTGCTGCAGCTAGTCATTATGATGTGGCTACCGGAGATCGTTTTAAAATTGAATTTAGAGTAAATGCTAACATAGACAACTTTAAACCGCCCAAGATATCCGACTTTAGAGTACTTTCGGGTCCAAATCAATCCACCAGCATGAGTTGGGTAAATGGTAAAACAAGTGCCAATATTTCTTACAGTTATATTTTAATGGCAGTAAAAGAAGGAAGTTTTATTATCCCTGCTGCTGAAGTAATCATTGATGGTAAAAAATACCAATCTAACACCATAGAAATTAATGTTAGCAAAGGAGCTAATGTGCAAAACAATCCTAATAGCAACAACGCTACTGTTACTAAAAACTCAGGCGATTTATTCATTAAATCCAGTGTAAACAAAACTACTGTTTATCAGGGAGAACATTTAGTAGCCACTTATCAGCTTTTTACTAAAATAAATATTGCTGCTAATGAAATGGTTAAAAATGCCGATTTAAACGGTTTTTGGAGTCAGGAAATTAACATAGGACAAGCTCAATGGACACAAGAAATAATTAACGGAGAGCGTTGGAATATTGCTACCATCAGAAAGATTGTATTGTTTCCACAACGTTCAGGAGAATTAGAAATAGACCCGCTAGAAATGAGGTTCATTACTCAAAAAAGAGTGAGTGGAGGACAAAGTATTTTCGACCAATTTTTCGGACAAGTAGTTGAAGAAGAACACATCGTAAAAAGTAAACCTATTAAAATTAAAGTACTTCCTCATCCCACTCCTAAACCTGACGGTTTTATTAATGCTGTTGGTCAGTTAAAAATGACTACAGAAGTTTCTGCTAATGAAGTTAAAGCCAACGAAGCCATCAATATTAAAATAAATATAAGCGGAATTGGTAACTTGCCATTAATTGATAATCCCCAAATTAACTTCCCTAAAGAATTTGAAATTTACGATCCTAAAATAACAGATAATACTAAAACTAGCAATGTCGGAGTTTCTGGAAGTAAAGAATATAATTATTTAGTTATTCCTCGTTATCAAGGAGACTTCACCATAGATCCTATCATTTTTTCCTATTTTAATCCTTCAACAAAAAAATACGAAACCATCAAATCCAACCCTATTGTTTTAAAAATAAACAAAGGCGATGGTACAGAAAACAATGTAACCTATACGGCAGCAGGAAAAGAAGATATTAAAATTCTTGGTGAAGATATTAGATACATCCATACCGATACACCTCAATTTGTGTTAAATGCAAATAATTTATACAACACTTGGAAATTTTACAGCCTGCTCCTACTCGCTCCTTTGCTTTTTATAATAGCATTTATTATTAGAAACAAAACCAGAGCAGCCAACAGTGATATTGCCAGAGTTAAAAGCAAAAAAGCTGGAAGACTGGCTGCCAAACTATTATCTTCTGCGAAAAAAAGCTTGGCAGCAAACGATAAAAATGCTTTTTATGAAGCCACTTCTAAAGCTTTATTTGGCTACGTGGGCGATAAATTAAACATTGCCGTTGCAGATTTAACTCAAGAAAACATAAAATCTTCGCTTGCCGCTAAAGATGTAGATGACAACATCATCAACTCATTAATAGAAACCATTGATTTGTGTGATATGGCTCGTTTTGCTCCTGTTCCCGTATCAGAACAAGAAGTTTACGATAAAGCTGAAAACATTATCCAACAAATAGAAAAAGCAGTTGCTTAATATTAATTCTAAAAAAAAGCCATGAACTACACCGATAAAATGTTTAAAAATGATGAACTAAAAAGTAAAACCATTTTAATTACTGGTGGCGGTACAGGTTTAGGGAAAAGCATGGCAACTTATTTTTTAGAATTAGGTGCCAATATTATTATTGCTTCTCGTAAAGAGGATGTAATTAACAGTGCTGTGGAAGAGATAAAAACGCTAACTAAAAAAGACAATATTGTTGGTTACGTTTGTGATGTGAGAGATTATGTACAAGTTGAAAAAGTAATTAACTTAGGTATTGCTCAATTTGGTGTTATAAACGGATTGGTAAACAACGCTGCTGGGAACTTTATTAGTCCTACGGAAAGGTTATCTCATAAAGCATTTGATGTAATTACGGACATTGTTTTAAAAGGCAGTTACAATTGCAGTTTAGCTTTAGGGAAATATTGGATAACCAATCAAATTAAAGGAAATGTAGTAAATATTGTAACTACCTACAGTTGGACAGGCTCAGGGTATGTTGTTCCATCGGCTTGTGCCAAAGCAGGAGTATTAGCACTTACTCGTTCTTTAGCTTCAGAATGGGCTAAATATGGCATTAAAAATAATGCCATTGCTCCAGGACCATTTCCTACACAAGGCGCCTTTAGTCGTTTATTCCCAGAGGCTATTGCAAAAAGTATAGATCCACTAAAAAGAATTCCACTAAAACGATTTGGCGAACACCAAGAACTAGCTAACTTAGCAGCTTATTTAATGTCAGATTTTTCTGCTTATATAAATGGAGAAGTAATAACCATAGATGGTGGCGAATGGATTTATAATGCTGGAGAATTCAATAGTTTTGATGCCATCCCTAACGAAATGTGGGATGAAGTAGAAAAACACGTTAGAGGAAAAAAATAAATGCTGCTTTTTTGCAATGCTAAAAAAAATTAAACTTAATATAGCTCAGTTCTTACTAAACAAAAAGAATAAAAACTTTATAAGAAAAGTTAGGGCTATTGGTTTGGACAGAGCCATAGAAATAGGAATTATTTATGATGCTACCAACAGAATGGAATATGAAGCGGTAAAAAAATTAACCAACTACCTTATTGAAGAAAGAAAAAAAGTGGCTACACTTGGCTATATCAATTCTAAAAAAGGTTCAGAATTAATGTCTCCTCACCTACATTATCGTTATTTCGATAATAATAATCTATCAAAATTAATGATCCCTAAAGGAAATGAAGTAGATAAGTTTATTGCTACTCCTTTTCAGATTTTAATAGACCTCACTATGTCCGATTGTTTCCCAAACAAGTATATTACCACACTTTCTAATGCTCGTTTTAAGGTCGGTTCTTGTGGCGACTACAGGGATGAAGCTTGTGACTTAACCATTGCCTTGAAGGAAAACAAATCAATCGACCAACTTATCTTGCAAATAAAACATTATTTAAAGATGATTAATGCGAATTAAAAGCATTTAAAAGTCAAATTTGTTTTTTAACCTTATTTTTGATTTTCATAATTCTTACCCTTAAAATATGAAAGTATTAGCCTATAGCACGCATGGTTTTGACCAACCTTTTTTAGAAGAAGCCGCAAAAAATAAACATCAATTTAGTTTTACAGAAAAATCACTAAATGAAGATACTGTTGAAATGGCGAAAGGTTATGATGCTGTTGCTTTATTTACTAATGATATTGCCTCTGTAAAAATTATTGAAAAACTCGCTGATTACCAAGTTAAATACATTACCCTTCGCTCTGTTGGTTATGATCATGTTGACTTACAAAAAGCACAAGAACTAAAAATAAAAGTAGCCAACGTACCGGAATATTCTCCCTATGCTATTGCAGAACATGCTGTAGCTTTACTTTTGGCACTCAATCGTAAACTACATAAAGCAGAAAGCCTTATCCAACTGCAAGATTTTAGATTAGATACACTTGTTGGTTTTGATCTAAACAATAAAACCATTGGTATTATCGGTACAGGAAAAATTGGTTTTGCTTTTGCCAAAATAATGAATGGTTTTGGTTGTAAACTATTAGCTTATGACCCTGTAGAAAATCCTTTGGCAAAAGAAATAAACATGGAATATACTTCTTTAGATTTTCTATTAAAAAACAGCGATGTAGTTTCTTTAAATTGCCCGTTGAACGAGAAAACACATTACCTATTAGATAAAAAAGAATTTGCCAGCATGAAAAAAGGCTGCATATTGATTAATACTGCTAGAGGAGCTGTTGTTAATACTAATGCACTAATAGAAAGCATTGAAAATGAACATTTGGGTGGAGCATGTTTAGATGTATATGAAAAAGAAAAAGGATTATTTTTTAACGACCATAGAAACAGTATTTTAAAAGACCCTGTTTACAGCCGATTACGCGCTTTTCCAAATGTTATTATCACAGGACATCAGGCATTTTTGACCCGAGAAGCTCTTATTGGTATTGCTGAAACAACTATTTATAATTTAAGCAGTTGGGAGAATAACGGTACTTGCGAAAACGACCTTTAACAAATGACTCTACAAAACCATATCGGGTGGAATTTTAATAATTCCTATGCTCAGCTTTCAGAAAAATTGTTTGCTAAACAACTACCCGCTGCTGTTCCAAATCCTAAAATGGTTTATTTTAATGATGAACTTGCTAAAACACTTGGTTTAGATTTTTCTACTGTTAGCGAAAATGATAAAGCCCAATTGTTTTCAGGAAATCTTTTACCTATTGGAGCAGTACCTATTGCTCAAGCTTATGCCGGACATCAGTTTGGGCATTTTACCATGTTGGGTGATGGCAGAGCCATTCTTTTAGGGGAACACCTCTCTCCTAACAATAAACTATTCGATATTCAGCTAAAAGGTTCGGGACAAACACCATATTCTCGTAGAGGCGATGGTAAAGCTACACTTCGCTCTATGTTAAGAGAATTTTTAATAAGTGAAGCCATGTATCATATGGGAGTTCCTACATCTAGAAGTTTAGCAATAGTTAGTACAGGAGAAAAAGTATATCGTGAGGAAGTCCACGAAGGAGCTGTGCTTACTCGTGTAATGTCAAGCCATATTCGTGTGGGGACTTTTGAATACATCAGTAATTTTTTGGATGTTGCTACTTTGCAAGAGTTTACCCATTATGTTATTCAACGCCATTATCCTGAATTAGCTGAAAATGCTAATTCACCTTTAGCATTGCTAAAAGCAGTAATGAACAAACAAATGGACTTAGTAATAAATTGGCTGAGAGTAGGATTTATACATGGAGTAATGAATACCGACAACATGTCTATTGCCGGAGAAACGTTTGATTATGGTCCGTGTGCTTTTATGAACAATTACCATCCTGATACTGTTTTTAGTTCTATAGATGTGCAAGGAAGGTATGCTTTTGGTAAACAACCGGGAATAGTACAATGGAACTTAGTTTGTTTGGCTGAAACCTTAATCCCATTAATAGATAAAGATACTGATAAAGCAGTAAAAATGGCTCAAGAAGTTATTAATAGTTTCCCTGCTATTTACCAAGAAAAATGGTGGCAGATGAATGGACTTAAATTAGGTTTAACAACTGTTTCCGACAATGAAAAACAACTAATAGAAGAATTATTAAGTTGGATGCAAAATAACCAAGCCGATTATACCAATACATATTTAACAATTGCTAATTACCCCCAACAAACAGATGAAAAATATACTGCTCCCGATTTTGCTCGATGGTACCAACGTTGGGAAGGTATATTAAAAGCAAACAACATTAGTCTAACTTCTGCTCTTAACACCATGCAGCAGCATAATCCTGAGTTGATACCTCGCAACCATTTAGTAGAAAAAGCGTTGGACGATGTTTGTCTGCAACAAGATAATATCTTATTTGATGAATTACTAAAAACAGGTAAAACTCCTTACCAAGCACAACCCAACTATAAACACTTGCAAACACCTCCCCCAGATGGCGATAAAGGTTACAAAACTTTTTGCGGGACTTAAATAAATATACTAAAGCAACTTACAAATTTTAGAACCTGAAAATATTAAGTACAACACACATAATAGCAACAAATAAATAATAAAATTAATTCTATAACTTCCAAAATTTAGCTTTCATTAAGAGTGTTTATTCTGTACAAGAATTTTTAATCCTTAAATTTGCTACCTCTAAAATAAGCTGCTTAATGAAATTAGATATTCTTTCTATTGGCGATGAATTATTAATTGGTCAAACACTTAATACCAATGCACATTGGCTTTCCAAACAACTTAACCTTATTGGTTTTCAAATTAGGCAACACACTACTGTAAGTGATGAAAAAACTGCCATAGTTACAGCCCTTAATGAGGCGTTAGCAAATAGTGATGTAGTAATTATTACAGGAGGATTGGGCCCCACCAAAGATGATTTAACCTTAGATATTCTTACTGAATATTTTGGTGGAAAACTCATTAGAAACAAGGATGTTTATCAAGACATTGAAAAAATGATGACTAGCAGAGGATACGAAATGAATGAGCTAAACAAACAACAAGCACTTGTTCCTGATAATGCAAAAGTACTTCGTAATAAAAACGGTACTGCTCCCGGAACTTGGTTTGAAAAAGATGGGAAAATTATAGTTTCTATGCCGGGTGTCCCCTACGAAATGAAAGCCATGACAACTAATACCGTAATTCCTTGGTTAAAAGAAAAATTTGAGCTACCTGTTATAGTCCATAAAATGGTTTATACACAAGGAATTCCAGAGTCTCAGTTAGCAGAAAAATTGGAAGATTGGGAAAACAACTTGCCCAATACCATTAAGTTGGCTTATTTACCTTCTCCCGGAAGAGTAAAGTTAAGATTAAGTTCGATAGGTAACAATAAAGACCAATTAGAAACAACAATAAACTTACAAATAGAAAAAGTCAAAAAAATTATAGGCAAGCATATATTTTCCTTAACCGAAGATGAATTACAAGTGGTTATTGGAGAATTGTTACGCAAAAAAAATGCTACGCTTTCTACTGCCGAAAGTTGTACAGGTGGTTATATCGCTCATTTAATTACACAAGTTTCAGGTGCTTCCGATTATTTTAAAGGAGCAATAGTTTCCTATGCTAATGAAACCAAAATAGAAAGTTTGGGTGTAAATGCTAATGATATTAAACAATACGGAGCAGTTAGTCAGCAAGTAGTAGAGCAGATGGCTATTGGAGTTAGAACCAAATTAAAAACCGACTATAGCATTGCTACCTCAGGCATTGCCGGACCTTTAGGCGGAACGGAAGAGAAACCTGTTGGCACCGTTTGGATAGCGGTAGCTTCCGAAGATGAAGTTGTAAGCCAAATCTTTCAATTTGGAAAAGATAGAACTATAAATATAGAGCGTACTGCCATTGCCGCCTTAGGCATATTGAGGAATATGATTATTCAATAAAAATGAAATTTGTTAATAAATTGCACATTGAAAACCGATAAAAAAAATTACTTTTGAAACTCAGAAATTTGAAAATATAATATATCATGAACATACACGAATATCAAGGAAAATCATTATTAAAAAAATATGGCGTAGCCATTCAAGAAGGTGTTGTTGCTGACAACCCTGAACAAGCTGTAGAAGCTGCTAAAGAAGTAAATCGTTTAACAGGCTCTGAGTGGTTTGTAGTAAAAGCTCAAATTCATGCCGGTGGTAGAGGAAAAGGTGTTGTAACCGAAACAGGTTCTCATGGTGTAGTATTAGCAAAAGGCTTAGACAAAGTACATGATATTGCAAAAGGTATTTTAGGTGGACATTTGGTTACTAAACAAACCAAAGCCGAAGGAAAGTTAGTAAACAAAGTACTAATTGCTCAAGATGTTTATTATCCGGGAGAAGCACAACCTGAAGAATTTTATATGTCTGTTTTAATGAACAGAGAAACAGGTAGAAACATTATTATGTATTCTCCCGAAGGAGGAATGGATATTGAAGCTGTTGCTGAAAAAACGCCTGAACTTATTTTCAAAGAAGAAATAGATCCTAAAATTGGTTTACAAGGGTTTCAAGCAAGAAGAATTGCTTTTAACTTAGGCTTATCAGGAGAAGCTTTTAAACAAATGGTAAAATTTGTTTTTGCTCTTTATGCTGCTTATGATGGTACTGATGCTGCTATGTTTGAAATTAACCCGGTATTAAAAACTTCTGACAATAAAATTATTGCTGTTGACTCTAAAGTAAGTATTGACGAAAGTGCTTTGTTTAGACATAAAGACATTGCAGAAATGAGAGACATCTCTGAAGAAGACCCTGTTGAAGTAGAAGCGAAAAAAGCAGGATTGAACTATGTAAACCTAGACGGAAACGTTGGTTGTATGGTAAATGGAGCAGGATTAGCAATGGCAACTATGGATATTATTAAACTTTCTGGTGGTGAGCCTGCTAACTTCTTAGATGTTGGTGGTACTGCTGATGCTGAAAGAGTTGAAAAAGCTTTCAGAATGATTTTAAAAGATGACAAAGTAGAAGCTATTTTGGTAAATATTTTTGGTGGCATTGTAAGATGTGATAGAGTTGCTCAAGGTGTGGTTGATGCTTATAAAAACATTGGCGATATTAATGTTCCAATTATTGTGCGTTTACAAGGAACTAATGCTGAAGAAGCCAAAAAATTAATTGATGATTCAGGATTGAAAGTACACTCTGCAGTTTTATTAAAAGAAGCTGCTGATAAAGTAAAAGAAGTATTAGCTTAAGCTTTATCAACATTTATAACAAACAAAAAGAAACGCCTTGAATTAATTCAAGGCGTTTCTTTTTTAATCTAGTTTTTTAAATATTATTTCAAATATCTAAAATCTTGGTTGTTTTTAAGTTGTAATAAGGTTTCATAAATCAGCTGAATTACATTTTCAACATCATCTCTATGAACCATTTCCACTGTTGTGTGCATATATCTTAATGGTAATGATATTAATGCAGAAGCAACCCCTCCTGTTGCATAAGCAAATGCATCAGTATCTGTTCCTGTTGCTCTTGATGCAGCAGCTAGCTGAAAAGGTATTTTCTTTTTGTTGGCTGTCGTTTTTATCAGTTTTAATAAATTATTCTGAACAGCCGGACCAACCGTTAAAACTGGTCCTTTACCTGCATGATTATCTCCTTGCTCAATTTTATTAATCATTGGCGTTTGTGTATCATGACAAACATCAGTAACAATAGCCACATTTGGCTTAATGTTTTGAACCATCATTTCTGCTCCTCTTAACCCAACTTCTTCCTGAACAGAATTAGTGATGTATAAACCAAATGGTAACTTTTGTTTATTTTCTTTCAATAAACGAGCAACTTCAGCTATCATAAAACCACCAATTCTATTATCTAAAGCACGACCAACAAAATAATTTTTGTTCAACACCATAAATTCATCTTCATAAGTAATAACATCACCAATGCTAATTCCTAATTTTTCAACTTCTTCTTTAGTTGTACATCCACAATCCAAGAAAATATTATTTAACTGAGGGGCTTCCTCTTTACCATCTTTTCTGGTATGAATTGCCGGCCAACCAAAAATTGCTTTTACAATTCCTTTTTCAGTATGAATATTTACTCTTTTTGATGGAGCTATTTGATGATCAGAACCACCATTTCTTCTCAAATAAATAAAGCCTTTTTCATTAATATAATGTACAAACCAAGAAATTTCATCGGCATGCGCCTCAATTACAACTTTGTATTCTGCTTTAGGATTTACAATTGCAGCAACTGAGCCATAAGTATCTACAAAATAATCATCAACATAAGGCTTGATGTACTCCAACCACATTTTTTGTCCTGCAGATTCAAATCCTGTTGGAGCCGGATTATTAATATAGTTCTCTAAAAATTTTAATGATTTTGCTGTTAAAATAGATTTTTTTGCCATAATGTTTTAGATTTTTTAAGAAAAAAACAAAGCTAAACATTTTTAGTAAAAAACCTTACTTTTGGTGCACCTATGATAAGCCATGAAACATATATGCTTCGTTGTCTGCAACTTGCAAAAAAAGGCATAAGGAGTGCATATCCTAACCCTATGGTTGGCTGTGTCATCGTACATAAAAACACCATAATTGGCGAAGGCTATCATAAAAACTATGGTGAAGCTCATGCCGAAGTTAATGCGATAAATAGCGTTTCCAATAAATCATTACTTGCAGAAAGCACAATGTATGTTAGTCTTGAACCTTGTGCTCATTTTGGAAAAACTCCTCCTTGTGCTGATTTAATTGTGCAACACAACATTCCTCATATAGTAATTGGTTGCATAGATACTTATGCTGAAGTTGCCGGAAAAGGTATTGAAAAACTAAAAAAAGCAGGCATAAAAGTAACATTAAATATATTGGAAAAAGAATGTATAGCCATTAACAAACGTTTTTTTACTTTTCATCATAAAAAAAGACCTTATATTATTTTAAAATGGGCTCAAACGCAAGATGGTTTTATAGATATTGATAGATCTCAAAATAAAGAAACAGATAATTGGATAACCTGTGCTGCTTCAAAAACATTAGTGCATAAATGGAGGAGTGAAGAACATGCTATTATGGTTGGAACGAATACTGCACTTAACGATAATCCATCACTCACCGTAAGAGAATGGAAAGGCAAAAATCCTATACGAGTAGTGTTAGATTTGAATTTAAGACTTCCAAACCATTTGAATATTTTTAATAAAGAAGCTCCAACAATAGTGTTTAATAGTATAAAGAATGAAACTGTTGACAATATCACATATATTAAATTAGAACCAACCAAAAGTATGTTACAACAATGTATGGATAAGCTATTTGAACAACAAATTTCTTCTATTATTATTGAAGGTGGTGTTCGGTTATTACAAGGTATTATTGATGAAGGCTTATGGGATGAAGCTAGGGTTTTTATCGGAAATAAAACTTTTGAAAAAGGCTTAAAAGCTCCAATAATTAACTCCTCTCCTATTTTTTCAGAAATGATTGATGAAGATGAGCTAACTTATTTAAAAAATAACTGAAGATTTTATTGTTAATAAATCTCTTGAAAACCCACATACAAAAAGCGTTGACAAAACGGTAAGTTTGTTTAATTTCGAACTTTAAACCACAAATAAACTCATGGAAAACGAAGTAACTTATAGCGAAGACAATATCCGATCGCTCGATTGGAAAGAACATATCCGATTAAGACCGGGAATGTATATTGGTAAACTTGGTGATGGTGCTGCTTACGATGATGGTATTTACATATTAATTAAAGAGGTTTTTGATAACTCTATTGATGAGTATGTAATGGGAAATGGTAAAACCATAGAGGTAAAAATTAAAGATAAAACCGTTAAAGTTAGGGATTATGGTCGTGGTATTCCATTAGGAAAAGTTATTGACTGTGTTTCTAAAATGAACACCGGTGGAAAATACGATTCTAAAGCTTTTAAAAAATCTGTTGGGTTAAATGGTGTTGGAACAAAAGCAGTAAACGCTCTTTCCTCCTACTTTAAAGTAGAATCTGTTCGCGATGGAAAAATCAAAAAAGTAGAATTTGAAAAAGGTGAGTTGGTTAACGACTACGAAATTGAAGAATCGTCTTATAGAAAAGGAACAAAAATCACTTTTATTCCTGATGAAACTATTTTTAAAAACTATACTTTCAGAAACCAGCACATAGAAAAACTGCTTTGGAATTATGCTTTTTTAAATACCGGATTAGCCATTTATTTTAATGGAGAAAAAATTCAGTCGGAAAATGGTTTAAAAGATTTGTTGGAACAGAATCTCTCTAACAAACCACTTTATCCAATAATCCACTTGCATGGCGAAGATATTGAAGTTGCTATTACCCACACAGAATCTTATGGAGAGGAATATTATTCGTTTGTAAACGGACAATATACGCCACAAGGAGGAACCCACCAAACAGAATTTAGAACTGCTTTAGTAAAAACCATTAGAGAATTTTACGGAAAAGATTATGACGCCTCTGATATTCGCTCTTCTATTGTATCGGCAATAAGCGTTAAAGTAATGGAACCGGTTTTTGAATCTCAAACAAAAACTAAACTGGGTTCTACAGAAGTTGGTCCTGACGGCCCTTCTATGAGAGCTTTTATCACTGATTTCTTAAAAAGAGAATTAGATAATTTTCTACATAAAAACCCTGAAACGGCTGAAGCGCTTCAACGAAAAATATTGCAATCGGAACGCGAGCGTAAAGATATGGCAGGGATTAAACAGTTGGCTAAAAAAAGAGCCAAAGATGCTTCTTTACACAACAAAAAACTAAGAGATTGTAGATTACATTATAACGATACCAAAGACAATGAAAGAAAAGTAGAAACAACTCTTTTTATTACTGAAGGAGACTCAGCTTCTGGTTCTATCACTAAATCGAGAGATGTAAATACGCAAGCTGTTTTTAGTTTAAAAGGAAAACCGCTAAACTCTCATGGGTTGACCAAAAAGATAGTGTATGAAAATGAAGAGTTTAACTTGCTTCAAGCAGCATTAAACATTGAAGAAAGCATAGATGATTTAAGATACAACAACATTGTAATTGCTACCGATGCCGATGTTGATGGAATGCACATCCGCTTACTACTCATTACTTTTTTCCTATCTTTTTTTCCTGATATTATTAAAAACGGACATCTATATATTTTAGATACTCCTCTTTTTAGGGTTAGAGATAAATCTAAAACCATTTATTGCTATTCTGAAGAAGAAAGACAAAATGCCATGAGAGAACTTAGAGGAAAACCTGAAATCACCCGATTTAAGGGATTGGGAGAAATTTCACCAAACGAGTTTAAGCACTTTATCGGTAAAGATATTCGTTTAGATCCTGTAATTATTGGTAAAAACACACCCATTCAAGAAATGTTGGAATTTTACATGGGAAAAAACACACCTGAACGTCAAGAATTTATTATTGACAACCTAAAAATTGAAAAAGATCTTGCTGAAGAGTTATTGGCAGCCGAAGGTTAATTCTACAAACTTCTAAACTTGATAAACTAAAAGAATGAAACAAATGCTAAAATTCATATTCAGTAAACTTTTCTTAATCAACTTAGTTGCAGCAATTATTTTAATTATTATTGCCTTTTATAGCTTTTCTAGCTACTTAACAAGTTATACCTTACATGGAGAAAGTGTTACTGTTCCATCATTAGAAGGATTAAGTGAGGAAGAAGTAGCTACCTTACTTAATGAAAAAGAATTACGCTACGAAATTCTAGATTCTATTTATGTAGAAAAACAGCCTAAAGGAATTGTAATAGATCAAAATCCTAAAGCAGAATCTTTTGTAAAAAAGAATAGAAAAATATATATTACGGTTACTAAAAAATCTACACCAAAAATCAGTTTCCCTAGTGTTATAGATATGTCGCAACGATTAGCTGTAGCTAAATTAGAAAGCTACGGATTAAAAGTGAATACAGAATATCGCCCCTCAGAACACCAAGGAATTGTAATTGATTGCAAACTTGGAGATAAATCTATAGCAACAGGCGATGAGGTTGGTCTAGGTTCAAAAATTACGGTTGTAATAGGAACAGGAAAAGGTGAAGGAAAAGTAATGGTACCTTATCTTACTAATCTTTCTAGAGGTGAAGCAGAACAGCAGCTTCAAGCTTCTTTTTTAGGTATAGGGTTAGAAATTTATGATGAATCTTGTAAAACAGCTGAAGATTCTGCCACTGCCAAAGTGTATAAACAACAACCTTCTTTCGGAAGTGAAAGCACACTTTTTATTGGTAGTTCAGTAGATATTTACTTAACTTGCGACACTGCTAAAATAAATGTGCAAAATTTAAGTTTAGATAGCCTAAACAATGAATCAGAAAATTCTGAAAACGAATAACATGTTAAAAAACGCTTTACTTATATTTCTTACTTTCTTCTTTTTTTCAGCTATAAATGCACAAGAAAAAATTTACGATTTAGGTGGTAATAAGCATCTGAGAGCTTTATACAATAAAAGTATAGCAGAAAAAAATCCTGAAATTTTCAGAAAACCTTCTAAGAAAAATAAAATCTTACTAAGCTTACCTTTTATGGATGATTTTTCTCAAAACTATCATTTTCCTGATGAAAACTTATGGCAAGATATCAATGTTTACATTAACTCTAATTTCCCTATAAGCCCTCCATCTTATGGTGTTGCTACTTTCGATGGTCTAGATTCTACGGGTTACCCTTACGATTTTTCATCGCAAACAGCTCATGGAATTGCAGATTCTCTTACCTCACATCCTATTGATTTATCGGTTATTATTGATAGTGTATATTTGAGTTTTCAATATCAAGCACAGGGTAACGGAAATGCTCCTGAACAAAATGATTCGTTGCGATTAGATTTTTTTAGAAAAGCCGACAGTTCTTGGGTAAGAGTTTGGAGTGTACCCGGAACAGGAAATCATTCGTTTAAAAAAGTAATGGTTCCTGTTGGCACAGATTACCACAACGATGAGTTTATGTTCCGATTTTCCAACTTATCTACTCTTAGTGGTAATTTCGACCATTGGCATGTTGACTATGTATATTTAAATGACAACAGAACTTTTACAGACACTATTCTGGATGATGTAGCCCTCATTACCAATCATCATAATTTATTAAACGAATTTACAGCAATGCCTTGGGATCATTACCTCACTGACACCATTGGCTTAATGGCGGAAACCATGCCTGTTGCTTATAAAAATAATTTTAACAACTCTTACGATGTTTTCTATAAATATGAAGTAAGCGATAACAATGGTGCTGGTCCAGTTGTGGAAGTTTATCCAACAGGAATTGCTTCTAAAACCGTAGCTGCTTATACTACCTTAATTGAACCACAAGCTGTTTACCAAACCACACCATTTTTTCTAAATGATTTTTCTTTTCCATCAGATAACTCAGTAAATAAAGTTTTCCAAATAAAAAACTATTTTGATATTAATCCTTTTATAGATATTAATCAGAAAAATGACACGGTAATATCTTTTCAGGTTTTTGGCTCTTACTACGCTTATGATGATGGAAGTGCCGAATTAGGCTACGGAATTGAGGGAGTTACAGCCAAATTAGCGAATCAATTTAATATTAGAAAAGCCGACACACTTACTTCCATTCAAATTTACTTCAACCCTATTCTTTATAACATTACTGGAGAGAGTTTTAAACTTACCGTTTGGAGCAGCTTAAATCCGGAAATTATTGTTTATCAGCAAAGCAGTTTTTATTTTCCTGCTTATTCTTTTACCAACGAATTCTTAAACTATACCTTAGATGCTCCTATTATTCTCAATCCGGGAACTTATTATGTAGGATATCAAAAAATATCTAACTCAAGATTAAATGTTGGATATGATGTAAATACCAATAGTAAAAATAAAATTTGGTACAATGCCGTGGGCATTTGGGAAAATCCATCTGCAGGTCTTCCAGATGGTTCTTTAATGATTCGTCCGGTATTTGGTTCTACTGGCGACCCCATTTCTGCTATTGATGAAAATAATAAAAAAGATAATACTGATTTTAACATCTACCCTAATCCAACATCTCATTTAGTTACTATTGCTGCTCAACAAAATTCATCTACCGTTTTTGAAGTTGAAATTTTTGATATTTACGGAAAAAATCACCTAACAACTACTTTACAACAGATTACTACTATTGATGTAAGCCATTTTAGCAAAGGAATTTATTTTGTTAGAATAATAAATAAAGACGAAGGAAATATACAAACCAAAAAACTGATTATTCAATAATACCTATAAATGAATTCATATAACGAAGAAGAAGTAGAGGACAATGACTTGTTTGAACATTACAAGTTTAAGGCTGACAAAGGACAAGAATTATTGAGAATCGATAAATTTTTAATGGATAGAATTCCTAACACTACCCGAAATAAACTTCAAAGTGCTTTATCCGAAGGACATATTTTAGTAAACAAAAAACCTGTAAAAGCTAACTACAGAGTTAAACCTTTGGATGATATTACAGTTGAACTTCCCTACCCTCCTCAAGAAATTGAACTTATTCCTGAAGATATTCCATTAAACATTCTTTATGAAGATGATGATGTAATAGTACTCAACAAAGATGCAGGTTTAGTTGTTCATCCGGGATATGGAAACCATACCGGCACTTTGGTAAACGGCTTAATTTATCACTTTAAAAACCTACCGGAAACCTCTATGGCAAATCGTCCTGGCTTAGTTCACCGCCTAGATAAAAATACTACTGGTGTAATGGTTATTGCCAAAACAGAACAAGCACTATCACATTTAGGTAAGCAATTTTTTGATAGAACCATTGAAAGAAGATACCAAGCCTTAGTTTGGGGAGATTTTGAAGAAGAAGATGGAACTGTTGTAGGAAACGTTGGCAGAAGTTTACAAAATAGAAAAGTAATGAGTGTTTTTCCTGATGGAGAGTTTGGAAAACATGCCATAACACATTACAAAGTGCTAAAAAGATTTGGATACGTTACCTTAATAGAATGTAAATTGGAAACAGGCAGAACACACCAAATTAGAGTACACATGCAACACATAAAACATCCTTTGTTTAATGATGAAGATTATGGTGGCGATAGAATTTTAAAAGGTACTTCTTTTACCAAATACAAACAATTTATCAATAATTGCTTTGAAATTTTACCCCGACAAGCCTTGCATGCTAAATCCTTAGGATTTGAGCATCCTGCTACAGGAGAATGGCTACATTTTGAAACCGATTTACCCGAAGACATGACTAAGCTACTCGAAAAATGGGATGGCTATATTAGCAACCGAAATACTTTTGAGGATTAAATTTTCGTCATTGCGAGTGAGGTACGAATGAAACAATTTGTATAAAAATAACTCCCAATAATAAGTCGTTAACTATTATTGCTTTTTCAAATACTCCTTTAAACGCTGTTTAATGAAATAATTCCATCCGCCAACACAACTTTCTCTAGTAAATTCGGGAATGTTTGATGGAAAATCTTTTGTTGTGGTATGAACAAGCTTCAGCTTTGTGTTTTTTCCTTGATTAACCAATTCAAAAGTTACAAATGAATCGCCTGTATATTCTTCATACTTCCAATTGTATGTTATTTTTTTTAACCGTTCTACTTCTGTAATTTTCCATAAATGAGAAAATACTCTCCCTTCGTTTTCTATAACAAACTTTGTCTCAAAACCCACTTTTGGCTCAAATGATTCGATGTTCTCAAAAAACCATTGTGTCATTTGCTTTAATTCTGTAATGGCATTCCAAAGTTCAGTTATTGAAACATCAAAAGTTTGTTCTACCACAATTGGTTTGTCCGTAATTTTCATTTTTTAAGTTTTTAAAACCTCTAAGGTTTCTTTCATAGTGTGAAATTAATCACTTTTTAAACTTTCTACTTTACAAAGCTCACAAACTTTTATATTTTTAAACTTTTAGCTTACTTTTGCGTCATTAAAAAATAAACTCATGAAACAAATAATCGCTCCTTCCATTTTAGCATCCGATTTTGCTAACCTGCAACAAGAAGCCGAAATGCTCGATAAAAGTAGTGCCGACTGGTTTCATATTGATGTAATGGATGGTGTTTTTGTGCCTAACATCAGCTTTGGAATGCCTATAATTAAAGCCATCAGAAAGTTTAGTAAAAAACCTTTTGATGTGCATTTAATGATTGTTAATCCTGACAACTATATTAGCGACTTTAAAAATGCTGGTGCCGATATTTTAACCGTACATTACGAAGCTTGCACTCATTTACACAGAACCATACAAGCCATAAAAAAAGAAGGGATGAAAACCGGAGTTGCTATTAATCCACATACAAATGTGAATGCATTAGAAGATACTATTAATGATATTGATGTGGTGTTGGTAATGTCGGTAAACCCCGGTTTTGGTGGACAATCTTTTATTGAAAATACTTACGAAAAAGTAAAACAACTAAAACAGTTGATTACCAAAAAAGGAGCTAATACGTTAATAGAAATTGATGGTGGTGTTACCAATGCAAATGCAAAAAAATTATTAGACTGTGGGGCTGACGCTTTGGTAGCCGGAAGTTTTGTTTTTTCTTCAGAAAATCCAATAAACACCATTGCTGAACTAAAAAATTTATAATCTAAAAAATTGTTATTACTTTTAACCGATAAATATTTAATATTATGACTGTTAATCAACTTAAATGGAATGCGTTATTTGTTGCTATAGCAACACTTTTTGCTTGTAATAGCGACCAACCTAAAGAAGCTACTGAAACTGTAGAACAGCAAGTGGAAATTCCTACGGAACAAAAAACCATAGAAATTAATGGTGTTGAACACTTTTTCACCATTAAAGGTAATAGCGAAGGCGAACCTATACTTTTTTTACATGGAGGACCAGGACTTTCTCACAATTACTTACTTCCTTATTTTGATGAATTAGCAGCCAATTATCAGTTAATTTTTTACGACCAAAGAGGTAGTGGAAAGTCTGCTTTCCCAGAAGATACTACATCTATAAACATAGCTGCTTTTGTAGAAGATATTGAAGCCATTAGAAAACATTTCGACAAAGATAAAATAACACTCGCAGGTCATTCTTGGGGAAGTTTATTAGCACTTCACTACGGACAAAAATACCCTGACAACCTTACCCAACTTATATTAATTTCTCCCGCTCCTACAACTAGTGCTCACTACGAAAAAATGTTGAGCAACATGCAACAAAAAAGAAAAGAAGAAGATACCAAAGAATTGGTTAAATTAATGATGTCTAAAGAATTTGAAAAAAGAGATCCTGAAACATTTACTAAAGCTATGAAAATTGGTGATAAAGCTAATTTATACGACCAAACTAAAGTAGATGAATTGTATGAACTACATAACTACAACGAAAAAACAGCTGGCAACTTTTGGTTAGTAAGCAACATTATGGAGAAAAACTTTTTTAACTATGATATTACTTCCGAAATTAACAACATCACTTGTCCATCAATAATTATTATTGGCGATATGGATAATGTACCTTTTGCTTCTAATCAACTATTAAGCGAAACATTAAAAAACACCAAATTAGAAGTAATTAAAGAAACTGGACATTACCCATTTTTTGAAGACCCTAAAACATTTAGCAATGCATTAAATAATTTTCTTAATCCCGAATACCAAGATTAATCTGCTACATGGAAATCATTCAGTTTGAATTAAAAGGTGAATACATTGAGCTAAACAAACTGCTTAAATTTACAGGCATTTGCGATACAGGTGGAGATGCTAAAATGAGCATCGATCAAGGTATGGTTAAATACAACAATCAAGTAGAAACACAAAGAAGAAAAAAAGTAAGAAAAGGAGATACCATTCAATTTCAACAGTACCAAATAGAAATTCGTTAACTTAATCATGTCAAATCAAAAAACTAAAATATTAAGCCACGAGCAAATAAGCAGAAAAATAAATCGTATTGCTTTTCAAATTTTTGAAGACAATCACCTAGAAAAAGAAATCATTGTGGTTGGCATTGAAAAAAAAGGACATTTATTAGCAAAAAAAATTGCTGAAAAACTAAATACTATTTCTGATATCAAAGTAATAGAAGCATCGTTAAAAGTGAATAAAGATAATCCTTTAAGTGAAGAACCTACACTTTCTATTACCGATAAAGAAATTGAAAATAAAGTGGTTATTTTAGTAGATGATGTACTCAACTCAGGCAAAACCCTTATTTATGGTGTAAAATACCTTTTAAATTTTAACATCCGAAGGATGTCAACTGTTGTATTGGTTGATAGAAACAACAAACGCTACCCTATCGGTACGCACTATGTCGGCTTATCACTTTCTACCACACTAAAAGATCATATTTCTATCGAATTTGTTGGTGGAAAAATGACGGCTTACTTGAGTTGATTGTAGCTCGCAAACTCTCGTGCGGATTTGTAATGCGTATCTACCTAAATAATCTCTCTTGAATAAGAATACAAAATCCATTTGCTTGATTTATAAGCTATTTTTTATATATTTGGAGAATAATAAGTGTGACAGTTTTTTAAATTTTATCAGACCTATATATAAGTTAGTGCCAAGTTTAAGACAACACAGACCAAAATGGACAGAGAATATTTTCAATTTTATGACGGAGATAAAATGGGTATTAAAACCATTGAAGACGAAGTAATTATTCCTGCTGTTTATGACTTTATTGAACCTTTTTCAGGCGGACTTTTTAATGTAACCCAAGCAGGCACTCACGCCTATTTTGACTCTAACGGAAAAATTGTTCTTCCTTTTCAAAACAAATATGAATCATACGGAAATTTTACTGAAGGACTCGCACGGGTTAGAATAAATGAAAAATGGGGCTACATAGACAAAACAGGACAAGAAATAATAAAACCTCAATTTCATTTCGCAGAAGAGTTTTCAAATGACATTGCTATAGTAAGAAATTCTGAAGACAAGCACGGAGCACTTGACAAAACAGGCAAATTAATCATCGACTATCAATTTCGTATTCTATTAAAATTTGAAAATGGTTACGCAAAATTTGGGGACTATAAAACTTATGGACTTATTGACAAATCCGGAAAGATTGTAGTTCCTCAGGAATACACCCACATTGGACTAATTGAAAACAACAAAGTGAAAGTTCAAATCAAAGAGGGAGAAAAATATAAGGAAGGTATTTTGACAATTGGAGGTTCTGTAGAATGGAATAACAACCTTGATAAAGTAAATGAATTTAATCTTAAACGAAAACAATTCATTTCAATGTCCGAACAACTTATTCAAACAATGTACAGTGAGGGTTGCCCTTGTGAATATCAAAGATTTAGAAACTATATTCAATGGGACAAGCCTGTTAGTTTTCTTGACCAACAAGAAATCTTTTATATTTTCTCAAAACATTTGGAAAAAGATGGCGATAATTCTTTTAAATGTAAATCGTGCGGAACGACCTATCTCCAAAATTGGGAAGAGTATAGTATCGCTTTACAAGTGATTAATGTTAAAATAACAAAGACAGGAAATTTCACAGAGAAAGGAGCGAAAGTGCAGTCTGTGATTCCAGTTACTCTTGGATTTCACGGCTACAACTTAGACAAATTAAAAAAAACATATAAACAGACAGACAACGAAACAGTGATTAATTACCTGAAAGAAAAACCTGACACTAACAGCAGCTTGCCAAAAGCGTGGCGTTCGTGGTTACAGAAACTTTTCGACAATTCATAACCTTTAATGGCAAGGTTATGAAGACAAACCGAACAGACAAAATGAACGAAAAGTAAATTAAAATATGAATCCAACAACCTTTGCACGACTATATTCTATTTTTAACGCCAAACGTTGGCACGACAAGGAAATGCACGAAGTTGTATTTCGTAATTTCTGTGAGTTACTTGGCAACCTGAATGATAAACAACAAAATTTACTCCTTGAATTAGCAGAAAGATATACTTGGTTAACATTTGCTGAATACCAAGGTAAATTAGTTCATATTTTCAACACCATAATTCCTGAAGAAGAAATCAATAATCTAAGCAAGATTGTATTGTTTCCTGTTATGAAACCCAAGGACGAAGAAATGACAAAGAGCGGACACGGGGTTCTAATTGTTTTAAGAGGGGTCAGACCTTTTTTTGAAAGATATAATCATTTAGAGTTTAAAGAAATTGAAGCATTTGATAAACTTGAATTACCATTTACTTTAACGGAAAACGAGAGAATTTTTCTATTAGATGACTTTTTAGGGACAGGAGACACAATTAAATCAACAATTGAAAAACTTTTATTAAACCCAAACATTACTTTAGATAAGATAAGAGTTATTACTGTTGCTTCACATCAGCAAGCCGTTAATTATATGGATAGTATAGGTGTGAGATACTATACTGAAATAGTTACAAGAAAAGAAATTAGCGACCATTATACAACCCCTGATCTAGAGGAAAAAACGGCAATTATGAAAGAAATTGAAAAACTATTGCCTTCAAAGAAATATAGTTTTGGCTATGGACAATCAGAAGGATTAATTACTTTGTACAGAACACCGAATAATACCTTCCCAATCTTTTGGCACGATTATGAAAAAAATGAAGTAAATTATAAAGCACCATTCCCAAGATATTAGATATGGAAAAAGAAAATCTTTACATACTGCTTGATGTGATTTTTAGAAACGGCTCCCTAAAAAGACTTGCCAGGAAAGGAGTAGATTACAATGAAATTGCAAATCAAACTCAAATAGCCATAAAAAATAAGTTAGTTAGTTATGACAAAGAAAGAGTTATATTAACTCCAAAGGGTTTAGAATTACTAAAACAATTAGAAATAACTTATAAAAAAACCACAAAAAGCGAATGGATTGAGAAAGACGAAAAAAATCGTTTGGATAAAAATAGAAGAGAAAAAAACTTTATATTTGTCCCTAGACAAAACGAGCTTACTTTTTAGTTCTTTCTTAAAATATTGTGTTAACCTCGGTTGACACCGGGGCAGTGAGTCACTGTTCTGTAATTGAATGGGCTTTCAAGCCTTCGGGTTTAAAAGGGGTTCCGCTGAGGCTCCACCACCTTTTAAACCCGTATTCACTAATTGAGTTCGGGGGCATACCCCCCGACTCATTAACGATTTTAAGAAAATGAAATTTGAACAATATAAGCAAGAATTTGAAATAAAGGCTTCCAACTCTGGGTATACAGCCGAAAACATTGAGCGTTGCTTAAATTACGCAAGACCTTTAATTGATAAAGGCTTCCCTGTTATCTATAATACTTCTCATTTATCTGTTTTAGTTGGATATAGAAAAGATTACATTAAACGAGCCGTTGTTTATACCCCTTACTTTTACAGAGATTTTGAAATAAAGAAGAAGAATGGGAAGATGCGTAAAATTTCAGAACCTCTTCCGAGTTTGAAAGAAATCCAAGATTGGATTTTAGTAAACATTCTTGAAGTTGAAAAAGTAAGTCCTTTTGCAAAGGCTTACAGAAAAAAGGTAGGTTTATTAGAGAATGTGAAATTTCATAAGAACCAGCCTAAAGTTCTAACCTTAGACTTAAAAGACTTTTTCCCTTCAATTAAAACAGAAAATGTAGAATTAATTTTTCGTTCATTCGGCTATTCCGTTTTAATTTCAAGCCTTCTTTCAAAATTATGTACAAGGGACAGTTGTTTACCTCAAGGAGCACCAACAAGTCCATATTTATCAAATATTTTTTTTAAACGTGCTGACGACTTAATTATTAAATATTGTTTGGATAACAATATTAGATACACTAGATATGCTGACGATTTAAGTTTTTCAGGAAACTTTGACGAAATAAAGTTGATAAAATTAGTTGAAAATACTGTTCGTCAGATGGGTCTTTCATTGCACCCAGATAAAATAAAAATAATGAGACCAAACGAGCGACAAACCGTTACTGGAATTGTCGTTAATGAAAAACCTCAGGTTGTTTTTCATAAGAGAAACAAACTAAGACAAGAAATGCATTACATTATTAAATTTGGGCTTCAAGACCACATGCAACGTAAAAAGATAAAATACAGAAATTATATCGAGCATTTATTGGGTAAAATCAACTTTATACTACAACTTAACCCAAAAGACGCAGAATTTCAGAAATATAAAGAGCATTTAATTGAACTTAAAAAGCAAAAAATATGACCTCCGCTTCCGCAAGCTTCCTATTCTAGTGGTAACTACAAATTTTTACTCAGCTTCAGAGGACAGTCTGCGGCAGAATCTTCTTATAAACTTAAAATAAAACTATGCTTTATTTCACTTTTCAATTAACGAAAAAAGTCTAATTTCGTGGGGTAATAAAAATATTAGCTCAAATTAAAAAATATACTAAAAATGAAAGAAGTTTATATCGTATCTGCAGTAAGAACACCAATAGGAAGTTTTTTAGGAAGTTTATCTAGCGTACCTGCTACTAAATTAGGTGCAGCAGCTATTAGCGGAGCAATAAAAAAAATCGGCTTAGCTCCAGAAAATGTTGATGAAGTATTTATGGGTAATGTAATGCAAGCCAATGTTGGTCAAGCTCCTGCTCGTCAAGCAGCAATTTTTGCAGGTTTAGACAAAAAAACTCCTGCAACTACTGTAAATAAAGTATGTGCCTCAGGTATGAAAGCTATTTCTTTAGCAGCTCAATCTATTATGACAGGAGATAACGACTGTGTAGTTGCAGGTGGAATGGAAAACATGAGTATGGTGCCTCATTATTATGACGCTCGTTCAGCTGTAAAATTAGGCAATGTAACCATGGTAGATGGTATGATTAGAGATGGTTTGTGGGATGTTTATACCAACAAACACATGGGAAATTGTGCAGAAACATGTGCTACAGAAAAAAATATATCAAGAGAAGAGCAAGATAATTTTGCTATTACTTCTTACAATCGCTCTAAAGCGGCTTGGGATGCAGGAAAATTTGACAATGAAGTAGTTCCTGTAGAAGTTCCTCAACGTAAAGGCGACCCTATTTTGGTTACTAAAGATGAAGAATATACTAACGTAATGTTAGACAAAATTCCTGGTTTACGTCCGGCTTTCGATAAAGAAGGAACTGTAACCGCTGCCAATGCTTCCACATTAAATGATGGTGCTTCTGCCCTAATTTTAATGAGCAAAGAAAAAATGGAAAGCTTAGGATTAAAGCCTTTAGCTAAAATTGTGAGTTATGCCGATGCTGCTCAAGATTCAGAATGGTTCACTACAGCACCATCTTTGGCTATTCCAAAAGCATTGAAAAAAGCTAACTTATCTATTGCAGATATCGATTACTGGGAATTAAACCAAGCTTTTGCAGTTGTTGGCTTAGCTAACATGAAAGAATTAGGGTTAAATCCGGAAAAAGTAGATGTAAATGGTGGAGCGGTTTCTTTAGGTCACCCACTGGGAAACTCAGGATCTAGAATTGTGGTAACTTTAATTAATGTATTAAAACAAAACAATGGTAAATTAGGAGCCGCAGGAATATGCAACGGTGGTGGTGGTGCTTCTGCTATTGTTATTGAAAATGTATAATAGATTTAAACGCTAATTATAGTGAAATACGGCATTTGTAGTTTAAGTGTAATCCCGGGAAGAGCTGAACCATCCGATAAAAGCGAAATGGTAACGCAGCTCCTCTTTGGTGAAGTTTTTTCTATTTATGAAGAAAAGCGTAAAGGTTGGAAAAAAATAAAAACCGCTTACGATGACTACGAATGTTGGATAGATGAAAAACAAGTTACTGAGATTTCTGAAGAAGAATATGAAGCTTTAAATGAATCTGAACCAATTGTTTCAGGAGATTTATTAAGCATTGTAAAAAATAAAAATACCAACCAACTAACTCCTATAGTTATTGGAAGTACACTTCCCAATTTTAAAGATAAAAACGTTCATTTTTCGAATTTTGATTTCGAATTTGATGGCAACGAAATATTACCATCAGCACCAAAAAAAGAACTCATTGCCGACCATGTATTGCTATTTTTAAATGCTCCCTACTTATGGGGAGGTCGTTCTCCTTTTGGTATAGATTGTTCAGGGTTTACTCAAATAATTTATAAAAGTATAGGTTTTAAATTACCCAGAGATGCCTACCAACAAGCGAATATCGGACAAACACTTAGTTTTATTGAAGAATCGGAAAGTGGCGATTTAGCTTTTTTCGATAATGAAGAAGGAAAAATTATTCATGTAGGTATTATGTTGAGTGATAATAAAATTATACATGCTTCAGGAAAAGTAAGAATTGACAGTATAGATCATCAAGGAATTTTTAATGCAGAAACCAACAGGTACTCACATAAACTTAGAATTATTAAACGAATAATTTGAAAAACTCAATCCATGAACGAAAAGCCTTCAACTACTAACAAGAAAACAGTACTAATTACCGGAGCAGCAGGTTTTTTAGGCTCTCATTTGTGCGATAGATTTATCAACGAAGGTTTTCATGTGATTGGCATGGATAACTTGATAACCGGAGACCTCAAAAACATTGAACACCTTTTTCCCTTAGAAAATTTTGAGTTTTATCATCACGATGTTTCCAACTATGTTTATGTACCCGGAAAGTTAGATTATATCCTTCATTTTGCATCGCCCGCCTCTCCTATCGATTATTTAAAAATTCCTATACAAACCTTAAAAGTGGGCTCTTTAGGAACACATAATTTATTGGGATTGGCAAAAAACAAAAATGCTAGAATGCTTATTGCTTCTACTTCAGAAGTTTATGGCGATCCATTGGTTCATCCTCAAACAGAAGAATATTATGGAAACGTAAACCCTATAGGACCGAGAGGAGTTTATGATGAAGCAAAAAGATTTCAGGAAGCGATAACCATGGCTTACCACAGATACCACGGTGTAGAAACCAGAATTGTACGAATTTTTAATACTTACGGTCCCAGAATGCGATTGAATGACGGGAGAGTATTACCTGCCTTTATCGGACAAGCATTGCGTGGAGAGGATTTAACGGTTTTTGGAAAAGGTAATCAAACACGTTCTTTCTGTTATGTAGATGATTTGATTGAAGGAATTTACAGATTACTTTTTAGTAATTATGCTGAACCTGTAAACATTGGAAATCCTGATGAAATAAGCATTTTAGAGTTTGCCGAAGAAATTATAAAACTTACAGGAACAACCCAAAAAATTATTTACAAAGAGTTACCTAAAGATGATCCCATGCAACGTCAGCCTAATATTGACAATGCTAGAAAATTATTAAATTGGGAACCAAAAATAAGCCGAGCCGAAGGATTAAAAATTACTTATGAATACTTTAAAAACCTTTCACAAGAAGAATTAACAAAAGTAGATCACAAAAATTTTGAACAGTATATAAAATAGTTACAAGTTATAAGTTTGATGTTTGAAGTTGAAAAAACATCAAACCTTAAACCTTAAACCTTAAAGCAATGGCAACAATTACAAAATTTGAAGATTTAGAAATTTGGCAATTAGCAAATAGTTTATCTAGTGAAATTTATGATGTTATTAAAAGTACAGATTTAGATACAGATTATGCTCTTAAAAATCAGATTGATAGGTCAGCGATGTCAATTAGTGATAATATTGCAGAAGGTTTTGAAAGAGAAGGAAATAAAGAATTTATTCATTTTTTAAGTATCGCTAAAGGTTCTTGCGGTGAAACACGTTCTCAATTATATAAAGTTTCATATAGAAATTATATTGATAATGAAAAATTTGAAGAACTAAAATCTAAAACTGAATTAATTAGTAAAAAAATTAGCACTTTTATGAAATATCTAAAAAATACTGAATATAAAGGAAATAAATTTAACGAACCAATAGAAAATTATAATACTTTAGATTAATAACCTCAAACTTCAACCTATAACATGAAACCTCAAACCTCAAACCTCAAACCTGAACACTTTTTCGCTCATGAAACTGCTGTTATTGATGAAGGTTGTAAAATTGGTCATGACACCAAAGTTTGGCACTTTTCTCATATCATGCCTAATTGTATAATTGGTGAGCGATGTAACATTGGTCAGAATGTTGTCATTTCTCCAGAGGTAGTTTTAGGTAATAATGTTAAAGTACAAAACAATGTGTCTATCTACACAGGTGTTACTTGCGATGATGATGTTTTTTTAGGACCATCTATGGTTTTTACTAATGTAATTAACCCAAGAAGTGCTGTAAACAGACGAAATGACTATTTAAAAACACACGTTGGTAAAGGAGCTTCCATTGGTGCCAATGCCACCATAGTTTGCGGACATGATATTGGAGCGTATGCTTTTATTGGAGCTGGAGCAGTAGTGACTAAAAATATCCCTGCTTACTCTTTATGGGTAGGAAATCCAGCAAAACAATTAGGTTGGGTTAGCGAATATGGACATCGTTTAAATTTTGATGAAAATGGGTTGGCTGTTTGTCCGGAAAGTGATGAAAAATATAAAATAGAAAACAATCAGGTAATTAAAATACAATAATAATGACTGAAAACAAGATAAAATTTGCCGTTGTAGGCTGCGGGCACATTGGTAAACGACATGCTGAAATGATAATTGGCAATTCTGAAGCTGAATTAGTAGCACTTTGTGATGCAGCTCCAAAAGAAAACTTAGGTATTGAAAAATATGACGTACCTTTTTTCAATTCATTAGAAGAATTTTTAAAATCAGGTATTAAAGTAGATGTTGTAAACATCTGTACGCCAAATGGCTTACATTCCGACCAAGCCTCATTAGCGTTAGATTATAACCTACACGTAGTTGTTGAAAAACCTATCGGTTTATCTAAAGCAAAATGCGAAAAAGTGATTTACAAAGCACTCAGGAATCATAAACAAGTATTTGCTGTAATGCAAAATCGTTACTCCCCCCCTTCTGTATGGATAAAAGATTTAATAGAAAAAAAAGTATTAGGTGAAATTTTTATGGTTCAGTTAAACTGTTACTGGAATAGAGACGAACGTTACTACAAAAAAGGAGGTTGGAAAGGAACTCAAGATTTAGATGGAGGAACTTTGTTTACGCAATTTTCTCACTTTATAGATATTATGTATTGGTTGTTTGGTGACATCACTAATATCCAAGGAAAATTCAAAGATTTCATCCACCAAAATTCTACCGATTTTGAAGATTCCGGTTTTGTGAGTTTTGATTTTATTGAAGGTGGCATGGGCTGTCTGAACTACTCTACAGCAGTTGCTACACAAAATTTAGAAAGCAGTATTACCATTATAGGTGAAAAAGGAAGTGTAAAAATTGGTGGCCAATACATGAATGAAGTTGAAGTATGCAATATAGATGGCTATGAAATGCCTGAATTACCTGCTGCTAATCCACCAAACGATTATGGTCCTTACAAAGGTTCGGCTGCTAATCACCATTATATTATTGAAAATGTAGTGGACACACTTAGAGGAAGAACTACTGCTACTACCAATGCATTAGAAGGGCTAAAAGTTGTAGAAATTATTGAAAGAATTTATGAGCTTAGAGATAAATCCGTTCTTAAATTCTTAAAAGATTAACAAAGATTCAAAATAATTAATAGTTATGTTTTAATATGGTTTTCATAGATTTGTATCCTTATTAAAAGAATAAAAAAGAACTTATGAGTATTTACAATAAATTAATAAACAAAGAAACTAGAATAGCTGTTATTGGTTTAGGATATGTAGGCTTGCCTATCGCTCTTGAATTTGCTAGAAAAATGAAAGTAGTTGGGTTTGATATTAACCAAAAAAGAGTGGATATGATGCGTAACAACATCGATCCAAGTGAAGAGTTAGAATCTGCTGCTTTTGAAGGTTGTGACATCCATTTTACAGCAGATTTAAATGATTTAAAAGATGTTACTTTTTTTGTTGTTGCTGTTCCTACCCCAATTGATAAACATAACTTACCTGATTTATCTCCACTTATTGGAGCATCTAAAACGGTAGGACAAGCCCTAAAAAAAGGAGATTATGTAGTGTATGAATCTACAGTATATCCAGGTTGTACCGAAGAAGATTGTATTCCTGTTTTAGAAGAAGTTTCCGGACTAAAATTTAGAGATGACTTTATGGTAGGTTATTCTCCTGAAAGAATTAATCCGGGAGATACAACCCATACTTTAACTAATGTAACAAAAGTAGTTTCCGGTTGTTGTGCCGAATCATTGGAAGAAATTGCTAAAGTTTACGAGAGTGTAGTAACAGCTGGAGTCCACAAAGCCGCATCTATCAAAGTTGCTGAAGCTGCAAAAATTATTGAAAATACCCAACGAGATGTAAACATTGCTTTGGTAAATGAACTTTCTATCATTTTCAATAAAATGGGCATTAATACTTATGATGTATTAGAAGCTGCCGGTACTAAATGGAATTTCTTAAAATTCTTCCCAGGTTTGGTTGGCGGGCATTGTATTGGTGTAGACCCTTATTATCTTACTTATAAAGCAAAAGAGTTTGGTTACCATGCTCAAATCATCAATTCAGGTAGGTTTGTAAATGACTCTATGGGTGGTTACGTTGCAAAACAAACGGTTAAAAAAATCATTGCATCAGGTAAAAACATTGTTGAAGCCAAAGTATTAGTAATGGGAGCAACTTTTAAAGAAGATGTTAGCGATATCAGAAATTCTAAAGTGGCTGATGTGGTAAATGAGTTTATCTCTTTTGGTGCTAAAGTAGAAGTAGTTGATCCTTACGCCAACTCAGAAGATTTAAAACACGAATATGGTTTTGGATTGATTGAAAAACCTTCAGGAAATTACGATGCTGTTGTAGTTGCTGTAAATCATGAAGACTATAAAGGTTTAGACGAAAACTATTTCAAAAGCATTTCTTCATCTAAGGGGGTGTTAGTGGATTTAAAAGGTATATTCAGAGGAAAAATTAAAGAATTAACTTATTGGAGCTTATAGAAATTTAAATTATAAGTTTCAAATGTTG